>Ga0268262_10005327_pt1 | contig 12808 bp, 16 predicted proteins | sample TergutNc150P3_FD_190354 | JGI IMG/M metagenome (GOLD analysis project Ga0268262, IMG submission 190354) | Nasutitermes corniger P3 segment gut microbial community from laboratory colony in Florida, USA - Nc150 P3 (SPAdes) (version 2) | ecosystem: Host-associated > Arthropoda: Insects >... | reverse complement strand
GGCCACATGCGTGGAGGCATGGATGGTTTCAAAACTTACACTTCTCTTTCTTGGCGCGGCGGCGTTTGCCAGCGCACAGTCCGCGACGGACGGCCAAGACAAACCCAAGGCCCAGCCAAAGGCCGTGCCCAGCGAGACGGTGACAATAACCGCCGAGGCGGAAAGCGTCGAGGTGGCCAAGACGCCCAACCAGGTGATAGTGGTAGATGCCGAAAAGATGGCCAAAGCCGCTACCAGCAACTTGGTGAGGCTGCTGGAATACGCGTTTCCTGGCCGCGCAGTCCCTACTGGCGGCCCCGGCGCACAGACCAGCCTTTTTATCAATGGGGCGCGCTCGTCGGACACTGTGGTCTTGGTGGACGGCATCCGCGTCACCGACCCTAATTTGGGGCTGAATATGTCGAATTTTGGCCTTGTGGGCATTGACAGGGTGGAAATCCTGCTTGGGCCAGCGTCAACGCTATATGGCTCTGACGCGCATGGAGGCGTCGTCTCGCTGTCTGGCGGGGCCCCAAGTGAGGCGGGGTTTTCTGGTCATGTCCTTGGACAGGCGGGCACGCTTGGGCAGATGCGCCTGGGCGCACTGGCGGCATACAGTTGGGGCAGCGGCTGGGTTCAGGGTTCGGGGGACGCAGACCAAAGCCCCTCGTCCATTAAGACAGACCTCCCCTACAGGCAGTCGGCAGGGCATTTGGGCTTTGGCCAGCAGTTCGGCGAGAGCTGGCTGGTCAAGCTGAACCACCGCTCCAACTACATCGGGGCTCCTACTCCATTCGACACCGATACGGGGTGGCCGTCCAAGAGGCTCTTTGACCTTGGGAGAGAGGCCCTTGTCTGGCAGAGTTTCACTACGGCGTCGCTGAAGGGCAATTTTGCTGACAGCATATCAGCCGAAGTCAACTTGGGCAGCATCAGCCAGGAGAACTACAACAACGCCAATGTTAAGAACACAAACACTTACAGCAGCCCCAGCCACCCGAAACTGGACAGAACCCAAGGGAATGCGCGGGCCACTTGGAAAATAGACATGGCAAGCGTCACGCTGTTGGGGGACTACATCACCGAGGAACTTGACACCAATACCGCCAATTCTACAGCCAACGTTGTGCGCTCGGCCACGCACACGGCCTTTGCGGTGGAGGGCAGCGTGGAGCCATTGTCGGCGCTTCGCTTTGTCGGCAGCGTCAGGCAGCAGAATGACGTGCTTAGCCCAACCAAAGACTCCGAATCCAAGGTTGACCAGATGACATGGAAGGTGGGGGCCAACCTGCTTTTGCCGTCGGGGTTCCGCGCATACGCAAGCACCGGCACTTCTTTCAACACTCCAAGCCTTTCGCAGGTCAACGCCAATATTGCCAGCGGCAAGCCAGACTTGAAAAACGAGCGCAGCCGCTCCATTTTTGCCGGCGTTGGCTATGAGCACAACAAACAGTGGTGGCTGAGGGCCGATGCGTCGAAAATTGACTACAGCGACATACTTCAATATGTTTGGGATGGCAGCCTTTGGTATTACAACATTCAGAAAGTCCAAGTACAAGGCGTTGAAGCAGCCGGAGGCATGAGGGGAAACAACTGGGATTCAGAGATTTGGGTGAGAAGCCAAGAGGGGCGCCAGATGGATTTGCCCAAGGATCGGCAATTGTCATGGTTCCAAAGGCGCCCATTCTTTTCTGCTGGCATAAGGGCCAATTGCACGGTTTGGGCCGCCAATCTTGGGGCCAACCTTTCCTACATCGGCAACCGCTACGACTACCCCTTAGATGCCAGCAGCCCAACGGCGAATAAGACCACCCTGATAGACCTCACACTGCGCGGCAGCATGCAGTTAGGCAAATCCATAACTGTAACGCTGCTTGCGGAGAGGCTGCTGCAAGATGGCCTGAGCCTAGAGGACTGGCAGCAGAGAAAGGACGTGGGGCAAAACAACGTGGGCTATGCCGAGGGTTTCCCCTTGCAGGGGCGCTCTGTCAGTGTGGAACTTAGGTATAAGTTCTAGCTTTTTTGTTTGAAAAGCTTGCGGGCAAATTGGGATTGCAGCCATTCCCGCCCGCAAGCGTCTTTTGGCATCTGTTATTGAGGTTATGATTGTTAGGAGCCAAGCGTGTGCAGCAGCGATTTTCAACTTTCAATCTATCGAGCTTCTTGCAAAACCTTGCCAAAACTTTTTTTCTGCCGAATGGCAATTCCATCGCGCCGAATGGACACGCGGCGAGGTCATTCGCCGCTTTGCTACCGAACAGAACCCTTTCGGCCTGTTGCGTTTTGCTCCGGAGCATGGAAAAGCTTTCCGAATGCTAACTGGGGGTCCGCTTGGTCCCGCTCGCATGCGAGCGGTGGCTTTTCGGCGCAGCCTCCCATATCCGCTCCCCCGCAAAAAAGCGCGCGGGCTCGCTACATTCTGGCTGCGCCTCTTAGCCCATTCGGACTCTCAGAGATGATTCCCCCAGACCCCCGGGTGGCTTCGATGAACGCGAAGAGTTTTGCAAAAAGCTCTATCACTTGGAACTGAAACGATGGCACATTTTTTCAAAGTAATCGGCTATTTGTGCTTTGTCTTCATTATTCAGAGCCATGTGGCAGCGTCAGCGCCAAAGAGAGTGGTGAGCCAGGCCATTGGCACAGACGATATTCTGCTGGCGCTGGCCGATCCTGGCCAAATTGCTGCGCTCAGCCACTTGGCCCATGACCCGCTGCTTGCGCCAGATGCGGCCAATGCAGCCAGATACCCCGCGCTAAAAGGTTCAAGCACCGAAGACATTTTGCGTTTTAAGCCCGACTTGGTGCTATTGGCGTCGTATTCATCGGCAGAAACAGTGGCAATACTAAGGAAGAGCGGCGTCAAGCTGTTCATTTTGGAAAAATATGAATCGCTGGACGATGTCTATGAGTCATTGCGGCAACTTGGCGATCTGCTGGGCAAAAGGCAAAAGGCCGAGGCGCTTGTGGAATCCTGCCGCGCCAGAGTTGGCGCTTTAGCCAACGCGCTAAAGGGCGCGAAGCCAGTCCGCGTCATTTCTGCAAGCGTGTGGCCCTTTATCAACGGTTCCAACACGTCTTTTCAGGAAATATGCACGCACGCAGGGGCAATAAATGTGGCTGCCGAGGAGGGCATAGATGGACTAGTGCCTATTCCGGCGGAGAAACTGCTCACTTGGAAAATTGACGCGCTTGTAGGGCCCACGGATCATCTGCCAAACAAAAGAGCAACGCCCTTGGCCGACAGCTTAAAGGACGTAAGCCCATACCGCTTTTTGGACGCGCTCAAAAAGGGCAGGGTGATCGAAATTCCATCGGCGCTGTTCCAGTCAACCAGTCACCACAGGATAGCCGCCTTTGAGATTTTGGCAAAAGCCCTGCACCCTAGTCACTTTGGCCGTTTTGCTGGGCCGTCCACCGGCCCTGCGAATGATGTGCAAGATGTGTCGCCAGCGGAACCCTTTATCTGGTGGTCGGTGGGAGAGGCAGGTCGCTTGCCCGATGGCCGCACGGAGCAGGCGTTGACGTTGATGGCTTCGCCGGACAGCAAGATCGAAAAGCCAGAGGCTTGGATACGGATAAGGGCCCCCAAGATCACACCTATCAGCGAGACTTGGGTGAGGGTGACGACGGGCAGTATTTCCAAGGCGGGCTGGTTCATGGGGCAGTGGTCGTTGTCTGCGCCATACGTTTTGGCAGTCCAGTCCAGCGAATACGCCACGGCGGACGTGTTTGCAAGGGCGGAGATAAATGGGCGGGCCTATTTTGCACAAACGCGCCTGATGCTGTATGGCATGGGCGGCGCGAATGAAAAGGAAGACGAGGGCACTAATGAAGTGCCAGACTGCCCCGAATTTAGGGTGCTGTCCAGCGGGAGTTTTTACTGGCCGCAGACGGGTGACGAGTTCACTTTCAATTTTGTTGGCAAGAAAGCCAATGACGTTTTGGAAGTTTGGGGTTCAAATGGCGACATGCTGGCTGCAGTACAGGCATCAGGGGAAGATTACAAGTACGTTCCACCGCACGACCCTGCACTAAATGGGCTGGAACTCGGTGCGTCCAAGCCACTGATCTTTGTGCAGAGGCTAAATGGCGGTGGGGCCGCCAGCTACACCCAACTGGTGCATAGATCGCGGGACGCATTTTGGAACCTAAAGGCTGGGCTGGCCATCCTCGCCGCCTCTCTTTTGGCCACAGGGCTGACAGTAGGCATCATTAGGAGGAAGGGGCGGCCATGCTGTTGAACAGAATCCGCTTTATAGCGCAGCATTTGGCCTTTGCCTTTTTGATGTACGGCGGGCGCCTTGGCATTTTTTTGGGCCATTCGCTGCCCTGCTTTGCTTGCCCATACGTGGCGGGCTGCGCTGGGCATTGTTACCTGATGGGCGTCCAGGGCTTCATCGGCCTTGGCTTGGGCGCAAAGCTCTTTGGCCTAGTCGGCCTGAAGGCTCTTGGGTATTTCGTACTTTTTATTGTATTTGTGGCGCTTCTTGGAAAAGCTTGGTGCGGCTGGCTGTGCCCCTTTGGGCTGGTGCAGGACTGGATTTCTGCCCTGCGAAAAAAAATTGGCCTGCGCGAGAGCCGCATTTCGCCTAAGAATATGGCGCGTCTAGCTTGGATAAAGTATGCGCTTCTGGTGCTTTTGGTGTTCTTCTCGCTTTTCGCTACCCTGGTCAGTCTGCACACAGACTTCAACCTGCCATTTTGCAACATCTGCCCCGGCAAGGCGCTGATGCCGCTATTTGTTGGAGAGACCAAGTACCTCTCGCTGGATCTGACCAACCCCATCACCATCTTTTACTCGGCGACATTGTTGATAGTCACTGGGTCTATGCTGGCGGGCATGTTTTTCAAGGATCGCTTCTTTTGCATTTTTTGCCCCATGCTGGCGCTGATCCATCTGTTGAAGCCCATCAGCGCCCTGCGCTTGGTCAAAGAGCCGCACAGTTGCAAAGGCTGCGGAGCCTGCCGCAGGGTCTGCCCGATGGGCATAGAGAAGGTGTACAGCGAAAAGGGAAAGCGCGACGTCCAGGCGGCGGATTGCCTGAACTGCGGAACCTGCGTGGGGGCCTGCGCGTCCGACCGCACTTTGGGCCTAAGATGGCTTGGCAAAAACCTTGTCGCATCATCTAGGCGGCTGGCGCTGGGGTTGAAAAGGGGCAAGGCATGAGCATGGATAACCCCAGCAGCCCCGCTGTCCGCCACAATGCAAAGGCATTTGAGAAACGGCAGGCAGAAATAGCCGCCGAACTGGACAGGCTGGCGGCCAGAAGCGACTATCGCCCTGAGCTTGACTATTTCCTTGACGTATTCCGCAATGGCCCATCTCTTTCGGCTGTGGCCCAAAGGGTCAATAGGCCGGTAGTTGCAATCTTTTGCGCCCAAGTACCACTGGAGCTATTTCACGCTTTTGGTTTTCATCCATACAAGGTGTTCAGCGGCTCAAGCGCGGCGGGGCAAACTGCCTCCCAACGTCTGCCGCCCTTGGCCTGTCCGATGCTGCGGTCGGCGCTGGGGGGGTTGGGGCTGGACGCTTTGAAAACGGGAGCCGAGCCTGGTTGCCAGTGGGTCATCCCCACCACCTGCGACTGGGTGGTCAAATTCTCGGAGATGGCCCGCCTTTGCGGCGATATTCCCCTTCAATCCGTTCATTGGTTGGAGCTGCCCCGCCTAAAGGATTCGCCCCGCGCACAAGACAGATGGTTCAGCGAGGTGGCGGCCCTCAGCAATTTTTTGGGCCGAACCAGTTGCCGCGAATTGAATCGAAAAACTTTACTGCAATCCATAGCGACATTCCAAGAGGCTAGGCAGAGCTTTGGCCAACTCTTGGCCCTGCGCCGCGCTGGGTGCGTTTCCGCTCCTTGGTTTTTCCTCATAACTTCTTCCTTTTTTTTAGATCGGGTCGAAAATTGGACGGCCGCCCTTGACAAGGCACTGCCGAGGTTCCAGCAGACAAAAAATGAAGGCAAGAGGATTTTTTTGGCCGGCTCGCCGATATTCTTCCCAAACTTCAAGCTGCTGCATCTGTTGGAAGATGTCGGTCTTTTAGTCGTGGGCGACGACCTCTGCTCTTCTGAAAGAATATTCCCGCTCAATGTGGCCGTTGGCGACCCATCTAGGGAGGGGCTGCTGAGGGCCTTGGCCGAAAGCTACCACCAAGGCTGCCTGTGCCCGACGTTCGGCGACAATGAGCGCCGCATAAACAATATTTGGGAGGCACGACAAGGCGCAGGTTTTGGTGGCGTGGTCTTTCATGTCCTCAAGGGCTGCCACCCGTACGACCTAGAGAGCCTTTCCATTGAAGAGCCATTAAAAAATGAGGGACTCCGCTTTTTGAGGGTGGAGACGGATTATTCTTTTGAGGATTCGCAAAACATGTTGACCCGACTGGAAGCCTTTGGCCGGACTTTGGGAGATTAAGCAACCATGAACTTGAAGATTGGCTTGGACATGGGAAGCACTTTCATCAAAGCGGTTTTTGTGGATGGCGAAGAACTGATATGGCGGGGCCTGGCCCCAACCGCCCCTGGGCAGGAATTTCTGGCATCAAGGCTGATCCAGGACGGACGCAAAGCTCTTGGGCTGGCAGAGGGATTTGAATTGCTTGTGGCGTCAACTGGATATGGCCGCAATCTTTACCAGGCCGCCGACTTGAAGCTGGACGAGATCACGGCTGGCTCCATAGGGGCATTCAAGCGTTCTGGCGGCGTGGCCAGAAATGTCCTAAACATAGGCGGTCAGGACATGAAGGCATTGCGCCTCTCTGAATGTGGCAAAGTGGTTGATTTCAAAATGAACGACAAATGCGCCGCTGGCACCGGCCGCTTTTTTGAATTGGCCGCAAGGGTCCTCGACACGGCCCTAGAGGATTTTGGCGCATTGAGTACATTGGCACAGGAGGACATTGAGATCAACAGCACTTGCGTGGTGTTTGCGGAAAGCGAAATCATATCTCTTTTGGCGCGTGGAGCAAAACGTGAAAGCATAATCAAGGCCCTGCATGGTTCGGTTGCCCGCAGAGCCATTGGGCTGCTTGGAAGAGAATCGGCTGAGGCCCCCCTTTGGCTTGACGGCGGCCCGGCCCAAAACACTGGACTGATAGCCGCCTTTGAAGACGAGCTAATGGCCGAAGTACGCGCACTGCCAGAGCCACTTTACACAGTGGCCTACGGCGCGGCTGTTTCCCTGGCCTGAGATGATGCCCATGCTGGATTCATTTTTTCGTGGAACTAGAACATTGATCAAGGACAAACAGGGGCCATGTCGCTGGATGCGCTAAAAAAATACCTATCTCGGATAGAGCCCCTTGATATTGAAGCAATGGCAAGGGCAAAGGCGAGGCTTGATTCTTTGGCAAAGCCGCCTGGCAGCTTGGGGAAGCTGGAAGACATTGTGGTAAGGCTTGCTGGCATCAGCGGGAAAATGATTTATGACGCGACCAAGCGCTGCGTTATCATCATGGCCTCTGACAATGGCGTCGTTGAAGAGGGTGTTTCCTCTGCCCCACAAAGTGTCACATGCGCACAGACATTGAATTTCACAAAGGGGCTGACTGACGTTTCGGCTATAGCCAGACAATTCGATGCAGATCTGATTGTCGTGGATGTGGGCATCGCCGCAGACATAGACAGTCCTTTCGTCAAAAACAGAAAAATCCGAAAATCAACTTGGAACATAGCAAAACGCGAAGCGATGACATACGATGAAGCCGTACAGGCGATCATCATAGGCATAGAAACAGCCGTTGAAGCCGCCAAAGATGGGTACGCACTGCTTGGCGCGGGTGAGATGGGCATCGGCAACACTACCACATCTGCGGCTGTGCTATGCGCCCTCACGGGCTTGTCTGTATTTCTTGCCTCTGACAAGGGGGCTGGGCTTGATAGCAGTGGGCATAAACATAAAATCAAAGTCATCAGCGCGGCCTTGGAAAGAAATAGGCCAGACTCAGCGAATCCAATAGACGTGCTGGCAAAGGTGGGGGGCTTTGACATTGCGGCCATGGCTGGAGTTTTATCGGCGGGGCGTTGGCAAGAGTGCCAGTGGTGATAGACGGCTTTATTTCCATCGTTGCGGCCCTTGTGGCTTCGCGCCTCAATCTCCTTGTAAAGGAATTCATGTTTCCATCCCACGTTTCCAGTGAACAGGGCTTTGGCTATGCAGCTTCGACCCTTGGCGTAGAAGCTCCCCTGAAACTCAACATGCGGCTTGGCGAGGGCAGCGGCTGCCCCATAATGTTTGCCATTATTGACGCCGCCTGCGCGATAATACGCGACATGGGTACCTTTGAAGAAGCAAATATAGGCGAAGAATATTTGAAAAAGATGCACGGCGGCGATGTATTTTTTAGGAAAAACCAATGAAGATTTTTGTTTCAGGAGGCTGCAAAAACGGAAAATCCCACCACGCGCAGCGTTTGGCAAGGGTACAGCGGACAGATTCCCTGCACTATATAGCCACGATGAAACCTATTGACAGCGAAGACGAAGAGCGCATCCTAAAACACAGGCGGGAACGGGAGGGATTGGGCTTCACAACGATTGAGCAGCCAGTTGACATAGAAAAGTTATTGGGCAAGTGCGGCCACGATTCCTCTTTCTTGCTGGACAGCCTAACTGCACTGCTGGCAAACGAAATGTTTTTGCCGGGGGGCAGCGTCAACGAGCGGGCAGCGGAAAAAATAGAAGGCGGCTTGCTGCAAATTTTGGATTCTGCGGAAAAAATTGTTGTTGTGTCGGACTACATTTACAGCGATGCACATCGGTTCGACGCTTTGACCGAAAAATACAGAAAATCCCTCGCCAAGCTGGACAGAGTGGCGGCAAAGGCCTGCGACGTAGTGCTTGAAGTAGTATGTGCAAATGTAATTGTCCACAAGGGCAAAGAGTTGTATGGGTGGTTCCATGACAAGATACTTTAAGGGCTTGTATATGTCCTTTGGCATGTTTTGCGCCATCCCGCAGCCATTTTTGCTGTGGGACGAAAGGGCAAAAAATTTGGTGCTGCCCTACTTTCCCTTAGTGGGCGGGTTTATCGGCGCGTTATGGTGGGGCGTTGCAAAACTGCTGTTTTTGGGCGGTATCCACACCATGCTAGCAACGGCAGTGGTGGCGATTGCGCCATTCGTCATTTCAGGATTCCTGCATCTCGACGGATTCATGGACACCAGCGACGCAATTTTGTCGCGCCGTCCACTGAAAGAAAGGCAGCGCATCCTCAAAGACCCGCACATTAGTGCTTTTGCGGCCATAATGCTTGGCGTTTTGTTTGTCCTGCAATTTGCCGCCGTGTATGTTGTCATGGAACAGGGGATAGATCTAAAACTACTGATCGTTATCCCTGTAATATCCAGATGCCTCTGTAGCCTTTCGATTCTATGCCTAGGCCCCATGACGCAAAGCCGTTATGGAAACATGTTTAGAAAAAACACCAAAGTCTCGCACAAGGTTTTCATAGCATCTATTGCAGCTTTGGGCATTGCGCTCTCTTGTTATTTAGGACAGCTAGGCGGCCTGATAGTCGCTATTTCGGTGGTGGCATGCTTTGGGGTGGCTATTGGTTTGGCATACAGAAACATGAAGGGCGTGTCGGGAGATTTGGCCGGCTTTGCCCTAGTGATAGGCGAATTGAGCGGCCTTGTAGCAATGGCAGCGGCACTGAGGGGGCAACAATGATTCTGATATTCGGCGGTGCCTACCAAGGCAAACTCGGTTATGCGCTGGACAGGTTCCAATTGACCGAGATCGATGTATGCAGGTGCGACTGCGATAACGCAAACTTGCTAGAAGGCAAAAAGTTATTCTATGAAATTGACAAGTGGGTCTTGGCAATGGTGAAAATGGATGTTGACGTTGAAGAAAGCCTGCGGCGATTCATTGACGCCAACCCAGATGCCATCGTTATCTGCAACGATATTTCCTGCGGCGTGGTGCCCACTGATCCGATACTGAGAAAATGGCGGGAAGCGGCTGGGAAGTCGCTGGCGATGCTTTCGCGCAATTCCAATGAAATAATCCGTCTGTTTTGCGGAATACCCGCGAGGATAGTGTAACCGCCATGAAAACGCAGATAGGCTCTTTCATACTTTGCGCCCCATCTTGGGTAGTCCCGGGGACTTACGCGGAAAACCTGCGTTTTCTTGAAACCAAGAAAGAGATCCAGTGTGTGGAACTGCTATTTTTTCTCTATGACGATGAGATAAAAATGCAACTCGATTCTGATTGGGAAGAAATCCTTGGCTATAGGGAGCGGTTTGTTTTTACGGCCCACTTGCCGGAATTGCTGCTTCCCACCCATGAAGAGCTGGTAGCCCGTCTTGCGCCACTGGTGAGGCATTGCATTGTTCATCCCGCCGTTGAAAGCCCCTCGGCCCAAGCCAAACTTCTAAGGAAATGGGCAGAGCGATACGGCTGCAAATTTTTAGCGGAAAACACAAAAGTCGGCCTACTGGAAACAATGTTTCCACACCTTGGGGCAGAGGTCGGCGTCTGCATGGACACAGGACATCTGTTGTTGGAAGGGCGAAGCCCGGCTGGTTTTTATCAAAGCTACAGGGATCGCATTGGGGAAATCCATCTTCACAGTATTGACCGTGAACTGGCAGCCTTGGACGGCGGACTTGCGGATCATAGGCAGCTGAGAAGGGGCGAGTCTTGGCTGCTTGAACTCCTTCCACTGCTTACGCATTACGGCGGAGTAATTAACCTAGAAATGTTTTCATGGGCAGAGGCAGAGGCCAGCATCAAGATTCTAGCAAAAGGCTATGGAGAAAAAACACAATGACAAAGGCGATAATGGTGTATGGAACCGCGTCTGGCGTGAGGGAAACTACAATTACGATGGCATTGTGCAGGATATTCAAACAGGGTGGGTACAGTGCTGCGACATTGCTCCAAAACTATTAGGAGACCGAGAGAATGAATCAACTAGACTTGCGCGGAAAAAAATTTGTCGCCTCGTACAGCGGCGGCAAAGACAGTGTTTTGGCAATACATAGATCCATCAAGTCTGGGCTTTTGCCACTTGGGCTGATAACAACCTACAACATTGATGCCGACCGCTCCTGGTTTCATGGAGTGAGCGAAAACCTCATACGCTTAGCGTCAGATTCCCTTTCCGTGTCCGTGGCTATAGTAAAAACAACGAACAAGCAATACGAAGAAAATTTTGAAAAGGCCCTAGACGAGGCAAAAAACAAGGGAGCGGAAGTGTGCGTGTTCGGCGACATAGACATAGAGGGGCACTTTGAATGGTGCAGCCAGCGCTGCAAGAATGTTGGGCTTGTGCCATATTTCCCGCTATGGAACGAAGAAAGAAAAAAATTGGTCTATGAATTTCTAGACAATGGTTTTTCGACAATCATTATTGTGGTGAATACAGACCTTTTGCCAAAGAAATTTCTGGGGCAAATTTTAAGTTGCGAAGTCGCCGATTCCATTGAAAAATGCGGCGCGGATGTGTGCGGCGAAAATGGGGAGTACCATACTTTCACTTTTGATGGCCCACTTTTTTCAAACAGTGTGAATTTTATTGTCAAGGATTGCGTAGAACAAAACAAATATGCAATCTTAAATATAGAAGCGGGTTCTGGAGCGTCCCACTGCAGCCAAGCGAACATGGAAACACAATGAGCAAATACTTAGCCTATTGTTTTTTGTACGATGCCGCCGATGATCTTAGGTGCGACTTTGAAATTCTGACAGATGAGATTTCCAGCATGATCGGCTTCTTGCGTTCCCTGCTAGGCGATACTGACTGCGTCGCTGTCCCTGAACTTGTAACTGACTTGTGCAAAATCAACGAACTGATGTACCACATCAACCCATCGCTCAGAACAAAGACTCTAGTGACCGAAGAGGAACTTGAATGGCTTGTGCAAAAGACGTCGGCCTTGCAAAAATCTCTCGGGGCGCAGCCTTCCAAGGATGGTGCCCCGACCTTTTACATACCCCAAGGATTCACCCAGGCCGCCTGCAGCCATGTGATACGCAGCAAGTGCAAAACGCTAGTGCGGCTTCTCAGCCGCCACCACCAGCAGGGGAATGCGGTCAGCGAAATACTCTTTGACTTCTGCAATCTGTATTCGGGGTATTTTTATTTTTTGGCTCTGTGGTTCAACAAAATCCATGGAATACAAGAATGCCCCTTTGTCAGCAGAGCATACGGCAGTTCAAATATGAAAAATTGAACTGCTATAACACTAAATTATGCCCATCTCATTGGGCATCGCGCAAAAGGGGGGGCCTGAATGACAGAATCCAAAAAATACATGTTCTTCAGCCACAGAGAATGTGAGGCCTTTCCCTGCCACTCAATGAAAGACTTGGACAACTTCAACTGCCTTTTCTGCTACTGCCCACTGTACATGCTGGGCAGGGAGTGCGGCGGGAACTTTGCGTACTTGGACAACGGCATGAAGGACTGCACCAACTGCACGCTCCCGCACCAACGAGAGAACTATGGGGCAATTGTGGCCAAGTTCGGGGACATACAGAGGAAGATGAGCGGGGGCTAGGGATTATACCGATTTGCAATCAAACGGGCCTATTACAACGGGAACTACTGATTTAATTCCCCAAAATCCGCAAAGCCGCATGGACATTAGCAAATCTATGTTTCTCTAATTGTTGTCCATTTATAGCGCAGCGGCTGCATTGCTCTTGGCTGAAATAGGGGTTTGGCTGTCAAGGATTGACGAGTCATTTTGGAAATGCGCTTTCCCGCACGGCTAATACCAACATGCAATCAAACGATTGCATGTTGGTATGAGGCGGCGGGAACCGACGCTCGCAGAATGGATCTGAAATTTGCAAACATCTGAAAAGCTACGGGA
>Ga0268262_10005326_pt1 | contig 12811 bp, 12 predicted proteins | sample TergutNc150P3_FD_190354 | JGI IMG/M metagenome (GOLD analysis project Ga0268262, IMG submission 190354) | Nasutitermes corniger P3 segment gut microbial community from laboratory colony in Florida, USA - Nc150 P3 (SPAdes) (version 2) | ecosystem: Host-associated > Arthropoda: Insects >... | reverse complement strand
ACTATGTAAAGATATAGTACGAAGGCTCGTTTAGTGACGTTTTTATCTTCTAATTGGGTGATTTGTCGTCCACAGTTTTTACATTTGTATCGTTGTCTGTTGTGATTAAATCCAGCTTTCACACAATATTCGCTCCCACACTCAGGACATCTCATAACCATCGCAAATACAAAAAGTAAAACCGCTTAATAATCCTTTTTACAATACTCTCAACTTTTTATTGCTTATATCCGCAGTGTTTAACCCAAGCGGCAATTAGCTCTGGCGAAACATCTGACAACCATAACTCTTGAAATTTACCCACATAATCCAGTTTTTATCAGTGATTTGGGGTTATTTCAATTAATTAAACCTATACTACCACGTTTATTTACACACATGTTTACCCCTATGTAATTTCTCTCAGTGACCATACTTAAAACCGTTTAACAAAGAAAAACCATAAAAACAACCTCGAATTGAGCCTAGTTTCCTAAATTCCGCATTTTTTAGGCACCATGTTAATAGCAACTTTTTTAAATGTCACAAAATATGTTCTAATTGCGAAAAAGAGTGTGATTAACAGTTTTTCCACAATGTGGTTATGGTGCCTATATGGCCGCCATTAATGATTTATAAAAAACGTCAATTTAGGACTATTTGGCAATTAAACGCTATAATTACAGACTTTGTAAAGGCTTTTGACAGATGGTGCCTAAGGTACACGGAATTTAGGAGTTTCCACAACCTATGAGTAAAACTCAAGTTACGGTGACAAAATAGAATGTATTGCAGTAATTAAAGTTTCCATCGTTCGCGCTTTTAACTTTCTCAAACCAGCCTTAAGATAAGCCCACAACAACTCTATAGGATTAAAATCAGAAAAATAAACAGGAAGACAAACTACCTTAACCCCACACACCTTAAGCACATCAACAACTAGTTTTGAGGTATGAACCGCACTATTATCCCAAACCACAACATCATCCTCTCCAAGACTGGGCACAAGACAGGTTCGCACATACTCCACAAGCAACTCCCCATCTAATGTTCCATCAAACACTAAAGGGTACCTGTGTCCCATTAAGCCGAATAATTGACAAAATTGACTGACGACGAAACCGCACATCCACTATGCCCTCATTAACACGCCTATCTGATTTTGCCCACCCATAAAGGCGAGTGTAAGCATGATTTAGAGGGCTCTCATTTAAGAAAGCAAAGGTTTTTCAAATTTAAAGCTGACAAAGCAGTTTACCAAGTTTTCCAATGGTTTCGTTTTTCCATTACGTCTTTGCGTTCTTGTTTTGGATGGAAAGTCTTTTTTTATGTGTCAAACCCGCCTTTTTTAGACGCTTAGACAGTGCGGATTCGCTAACTTGGAGGTTGAATTCGTCAATTAAGCCGTTTATGGTTATGTCGGGTTGCTGTTCTATTTTGGTGAGGATTTTTTCCATGGTTTCTTTGTTGATTTTTGGTTTTCTTCCACTGTTTTTAGGTTTAGGTGTAACGTTTCCAGTGGTTAGGAACTGCTGCCATACTCTGCTAACTGTTTGATTATGAATCATTAACCATTGAGCGATTTCTCGTCCAGATTTACCTGCCTGCTTATGTTTCACAATTGCCTCTCTAACTCGTACTGGTATGGGCTCCATTAACTTCACAACACCCAACACAATACACCATAAACTATAAAACGTAAAGTTGCTACATTAAGAATACTACGTTAATTTTAAAGTACCGTTAACACAAATATATATGAAAAGAATAAAATGGTTCAGAGAAAACTAAGAGATAACGCGCCGAAGAGATATGCTATTAGACCAGTTAAAAAGAGCAGTAAAATCACGTTTTTAATTTTTCTTGCTTTTTCTCGGGAAGCGTTCAAAAGTAGAAAAGCAGAGCAGACTATTAGACCTATGTCGGTTACAAGGACAAAGGGGATAAAGAGTATACCTACTAAATCTAGGTACCAGGTGAGAGGTGTTAATGCTACAGCAGTCATAAAAAAGCCAACGGCAACAACTGCCGCAGTTTTCTCTCCGAAACGTACCGCCAAAGTTTTTACATTCTCAACACTATCCCCTTTAACATCTACAATACCCTTAGTAATTTCGCGTCCAGTGTTAGAAAGAAACGCCATAGAGGCAAACAGCACAACATTTAATCCAACAGTCCCAATAGCTGTTATACTACCGTAAATGAAGGGTATAGCTACACAAGCACTTACTAGAAAATTACCGGGTAAACCACTACGTTTACCCACAGTCAAATACGATGCAGTTATAACTAATGATATAGCAGCAACGATAAAACAACGTAGTCCATATGGAGCGGCAAGAAAAGAAAAAAGCGAACCCACAATTATCAAAATAGACATAAGCACTAGAGCCTCTTTTGAGGATACTAAACCGCTTGGAATGGGTCTTTGCGGTTCATTTATAGCGTCAATTTTACGATCATAATAATCATTAATTACCATAGCAGCAGCGCAGAAAGTAAAACCAGTTAAAAAGCCACATAAAATGTTAAACCAGTTTAAATCAAAATGTGGATACGCCAAGAATGCACCTACAAATACTGCAAAGCCCATCATTGCACAATTAACGGGTCGCATTAACTTTATAAAACCATAAAGTTTACTCATACTGCTAATTACCAGTAGTATAGTTGATAGAGTCCGTTATAAAATTTCATCTAAAATAATGAAGTTAGAGGTAGTTTTAAAAGGTCTGTTTACCTATGCTTACCGAGTTGTAGATGGTGAAGTGCTTGAGCGATAAATGTGCCTTGGTAAATAGTGGTGTTGAGGATTATTACTTGCCAAAGAATTTGCAAGTTATCATTCCAGTAGGTGGAAGAGCGACTCGTTTGTTGCCTTTAACTGCTGAAACGAGTAAGGCATGTTTACGATTGTTAAATAAGCCACTTGTAGAGTACTCTCTTCTCTCCCTAGCGTCTCAAGGGGTTAGGAATATAATTTTTGGTGTTAAGGGTTATACTAATTATTGTAATCTTTATGACTATTTTGAGTCAGGCTACGGGTTTAGTGCATATCATAGTATTAAGCCACGTGTGCATATTAGGTATCAACCTAATGTTGATGATTTAGGTAGTGCGGATTCTGCAAGGATTAATATGGAATATTATAATTTGAAAAAGCCTGTTTTTGCTGTGCAGGGTGATAACGTTTTTGATATTAATATTAAGAATTTAATAGATTTTCATAAGGAGAAAGAGGCAGCGTTAACTATTGTGCTTCGAAAAGTAGACAATGTTGAAGGCTTAGGTATTGCGGATATAGATAAAAATGGAAGGATAAGGCGGTTTGTTGAAAAACCGTTACCTGAAGATGCTCCGAGTAACTTGGCAAATACTGGGTTGTATGTAATTTCGCCTAATGTTAGGAAAATATTCAAAGAAAAAGGGGTACAGCAGATTATAAAGGACGGGAAACGTCTTGATTTTGGCTATGACTTTATACCCTATGTTATTGAAGCGGGCTATCCCGTTTACGGCTATAGGCTGGAGAATAGTTGGTTTGATGTTGGTACACCTAGAAATTATTTAGAAGCTATGAAGCATTTATTGAAAACTAGGATTTCAACATTGAGTGATTTTGAGGAGCGTTTGCAGATTGATGAGTGTAGCTTTGTTTGTGTACAGGGAAAAAGTAGTGATTCAGAAAAAGTCCGCAGGCAGATTGTGCAGAAAATTCAACAGAAGAAAATTCAGATAAAAGGCTCTGTCTTAATTGGTCGTCACTGTCTAATAGAAGACGGCGCAGTTTTAAGTAATTGCTGCATTGACAATTTTACATACATAGGTAAAAACGCTGCTATTAGTAACTCAGCAATTATGGATAGAGCAGTAATTGGAGACTATGCAGAGATTAAGGATAGCATATTAGGCAGACATGTAAAAATCTGTTCAACACAGAGTAATCCAACAAAAATTTCAGACATAACAATAATAGCAGATGACGTAACAGCTGATGAAGGCTGTATTTTGTCGGCAGCAAAAGTTTATCCTCATCAGAAAATTAAAGGCGAAATAATTAATCAGACAATAATGAGTAATCAAACTACGCCTTAAACCATTTAAACATTAAATACTTAACATCCCTATCCGCTACAGGCACACAACATTTACCATCAACGTTATCATCATCTTCGGTTGCGTTGTCGTCTTTTTTGTTGTTACCAATGTCTTTGTCGGGTATGGCTATTATGAAGCGTTTGCGTACGGTTGTTGCTAGTCTTCCTGCTTTTACTATTTCTGTTGCTGATAGGGTGCTGTCTTTAGGTTTTACTGATATCATGTATGGTGCGTGTTCTATACCGGGACCGTATTTGTAGACGGCAAAGTCACATCCGAATTTTATGCCGGGAGTAACTATTAGCTCATTTGTTCGCAAGTCATGGTAAACTGTGTATTTGTCTTCGAATTTGTCGTAGAGTTGCATGGCTTTTTTTCGCAGGGTTTTTAGGCTTACGGGTTTTTTGTTTTCTATAATTTCTACCTGTCCCGTTTCGGCAAGGTATAGACCTTCCATTAGGTCTAAAATGAGGGGGGCGTCGAATTCGGGAATTTTTGGTTTAGAAATGCCTAAGGGTTTGCCGTAGTAAGCTGTTTTATATAAGTGTGAACCCTCTTTAGGGTTCCATACTATTAAGAAGTTGTCTATGAGTTCAACCTTGATTTTTCGGTTTCCAAGGTTTTCGGTCAATTTTACATTACCATAGATAGCATGCGTGCAGTATCAGCAGCATCTTCGGCTTTATCAGCAGAGTTTTCAAGCATTTGCAGTATATCGCGAAGTAGAAATAGTACTGGCGTGTCAAGTTTACTGCTTAAAACTTTGATAGTTAATGTACGATATTGTTCATCTACTATACGTTCAGCTATTTCAACATCCTTTGCGCGTTCCAAAGTTTTCTGTGACCCGTAATTGAGAACCATCATAGTTTCACGTAGCTTTAGTACTGTATCAAGAACGGCGGATGATAGGGCGGCTAAATCTGTTTTTATATCAGCCGTTACATTCCAGTTGTGTTCCATGATTTCTATTAAATAGAAAGCTATGCCTTCAGAGAAATCAGCTATTTCGCTTGATAGATTTGTAAATCTTAGGAAATCTTCTCTATTTATGAGAATAGCGCCAATTTCAGCAAGCTCTTGACTTACCAAACGTCTGGATTTTACAACTTCTTCTTCACCCGCACGTATCTCAAGTAACAACTTTTTTGCATTCTCTTTATCGCCAGATACAAAGTATTCAGCTATCTGGGGAATTTTCCGTGTAACATCTACCACTTTACGCAGGTTATCAGAACATGTATTTAATGCTCTACGCTTCACTCGCTCTTCTGTTTCTGCAGGAAGTACCAAACTATTTTTGCGCTCCTCTCAACATCCAATATTTTTTTACAACAACTTGTATACTTGTTTAGATAAAAAGGTAGCTACTTATTTTGAATTATTTCACCTAACAATTCAAAATCTATTTTCCCATCAAAATACTTACGTAGCAACTCAGACAAATCTTTAATGGACGCTCGCACCTGTCGCCAACTATCTCGGTCACGAATAGTTATAGTATCATCGCGTAGAGTATCATAATCAACAGTTATACCTAACGCTACACCCGCTTCGTCAGCACGGGCATAACGACGACCTATAGAACCTGCCTCATCATAATCAGTCATAAAACCCGCCTTAGTTAACACACGCTGAAGCTCTAAAGCCTTAACATCAAGACCATCTTTGCCCATTAAGGGATAGATGCCTACTTGAATAGGCGCTATGTAGCGAGGAAAACTTAGAATTACACGATCATCCTTAACATTATAGGCATATTCAAGCGCTACATAAAATAGGCGGTCACAACCAAAACTTGGCTCTACCACATGCGGTATAAAACGCGTACCACGCTCAACCACCCTTTGATGGCTAATCTCAACCTGATCCTTAAAAACCTTATAATCACCCACCAGAACATACCCGTCCCTATCTAAATCAGCAGCAACTTTTTCAACAGATAACTCTGACAACTCAGAGGCAACACGACCCGCATCACCCTTAAAGGCAGGACCAAACTTTGCCATAACAGGCCTAACCACTAACCCCTCCCGCTCAACAGGCACAGCATACTCCTTATAAACACGCAAATCAACACCACTCGCTCTCATATGACAAGATAAATCATAATCCGTACGATAAGCATGACCAGAAACCTCCACCCAACCCCAACGATCAACAAGAACCTCCTGATCAAAACTCTGCGCACTATAATGAGCCTTCTCCCAAGAAAGCTTTTCAAGAAAACGCTGCCTCTCCACAGGCACACCCAACTCTACAAGAAAACACTTAGCCATAGCCATAAAAAACGCCTGCCACTCACAAAGAATAATCTTTTTATCCAAAGCCTCACGAACAGTAAAATAAGAGACAGTCTCACAATCACGCAAACGAGTATCACACAACAAAATAGGCAAAACCTCATCAGCCACCTCAGAAATAAAGCGGCAGCTCGGGTCTTCAGGATCAAAAAAGAATTCTAAATCAGAAATAGTAAACTCACGCAGACGAATAAGACCCTGACGAGGCGAAATCTCATTACGAAGAGCATGACCAATCTGAATAACACCAAAAGGCAACTTTTCACGCGCACAATTAAAAAGACGATTAAACTCTACAAAAATATTCTGCGCCGCCTCAGGCCTACCATAACCAACAGCACCACTATACGGACCAATAGTAGTCTCAAACATAGTAAGATAACGCTGAGGCACACCAAAAACACCCTTACAATCCGGACACACAATACCATAAAAACCAATAGCCGCCGCGACCTCATCAAGAGACATTTTCTCAGCCTCTTTACTACTAACACCCTTCTCCTCTAAAAGATGATCCGCCCTAAAACGAGTATGACACACCTGACACTCAACCATAGGCTCCTTAAAATGGTCAACATGGCCACTAGCCTCAAATACTTTACCAGGCGCTATAACAGAGGATTCCATCTCAAAAATACCTACCTGTTTAACAAACAATTCACGAAGACGCGCCTCCACATTCTGCTTCAAACGCGTACCCAGAGGACCATAAGTTACAAAACCACCACTACCACCATAAATCTCAAAAGACGACCAAAAAAACCCACGCCGCTTAGCTAACTCATTAACCGCAGTAAACGTGTCACACACATGCTTTGAACACTTAACTTCATCAATCAAATAGAATCCCACCATAAACGTAAACCACACTAAATTAAAACATTACCATACAAATCGTATAAAACGGGTTTTCGTTGAAATACGACAAGAAATAGCAGGCATATAGAGAGTAATAGGAAGATTATGTCCAAAGTATCTCTATCTCATAAATATCTGACCAAAGTTTACCTGTAACATAAAGCTGTCCAGTTTGCGAATTATAGGCAATTCCATTTAGCACTGCCATAGAATTCTCTGAGGTATACCGCTGATCTAAGTCAGCCAAATCTATGTAAGCAGTAATTTGACCAGTAATAGGATTTATTACAGCAATTTTTGAACTATACCATATATTAGCATAAACAAAGCCATTAACATATTCCAACTCATTAAGATTTTTTACAAAACCAGCAACATCATACACATTAATACTTTTAACCACCTGATAAGTAACTAAATCCAAAAAATACAAAGCAGATGTACCATCACTTATAATTAAAAAATTCCCATCATAAGTCAACCCCCAACCCTCCGTATCAAGAGAAAAAGTATTCAACAACTCAAAAGTACATTTATCATAAACAAAACCCACACTATTTCGCCAAGTTAACTGAATAACTCTATCATCAACCACAGTTACACCTTCCCCAAAATAATCAGAGGCTAAAGCAAATTTCTGCAGTACTTGACCATCAACTAAATTTACACGCCGCAAACTAGAATTTCCAAGTAAACCTGTACTTTCTATCAAACAGCCATCATCATCAAATGTTAATCCTTGTGTAAAAGCAGAAGAATCATGAGGATACACTTGGATTGCACGGTAACTATATACGGGAACACCGTGAAAAGTTGGCTGCTTAAGATTTGGAGATGTTGCCATATGAGTATTAGCAGATGTAGACGTTGAGGGGGTTGCTGTTTGTTGGAGATTTAAAGGGGGTAAGGTTAGCAGTGTAAATGTTACTAGTCCTATGGCTATAGCTAAAGTACAAATGATTGCTATGACCTTGTAGGTTTTTTTCATGTTTAAAGTTATGTGTTATCAGGTTAATATGGATGCCCGCGGTTTTGGTCGAGTAAATTAGCGAAACACTTAAGTGTAGAGATACTGTACATAGTTTAGATTACCAAAAATAGGATGTAGAATTGATTGGCTGTTGAAGGTTTTTTCGAAAACAATAAAAGAGAACCCGTAGAAGCTAAAGTCGGAGAGTTAACCCCACAATCACGCGCGGTTAACATTACGGCCAAAGTAGTATCTAAGACTGAAACACGAGAAATTCCCATGGGAAGAGATGGTTCACCACATAAAGTTAGTGACGCTCTAATAGGCGACGAGACAGGAGTGGTTTACCTGACACTTTGGGATGATAACATTGAAAAAATAAACGAAGGCGACAGCGTCCGTGTTGAAAACGGTTATGTTACCCTATTTAAAGGCAACATACGCTTAAACACTGGTAAATATGGCAAGCTTGAATTAGCAGCAGAACCGCTATCAGTTGAAGCAAACACAGAAAACAATGTTTCAAGCCAAACATATGAGCAGCCACCACGCAGACCCTTCCGGGGACGCGGTGGAGGATTTGGACGTGCCCGACGCGGCGGTGGCGGCGGTTATAGACCAAGGTATTAAACTTGGTCGCTTAGCTGTAGATGAATAAGCAAAAATTTCCTTTTTACTTTTTTATTTTTTACCTGAACTTTTGAGTTTTACCCATAGGTTATGAAATCTAGGCTCAATTTGAAGTTATTTTTGTGGTTTTTCTTTGTTGAACGGCTTTAAGTATGGTCACTGAGAGCAGTTACATATGGGTAAATATATGGGTAAATAATCATGGCATTATATGGTTTAATTAATCAAAATAACCCTAAATCACAGATAAAAACCTGATTATATGGGTAAATTTCAAGAGTTACGGTTTTTAGTTATTTTTTTGTCAAAAATTTTTGGTTGTTGATTTATGTTTTGTATTTGAGAGGTTAGGTAGGTTTGTGTTAAATATTAGTGAAAAGTTGGGTGTAGAAGTATGTTACTTCCAGTGTGTTTCGCTAGTGGCGTGTAGTCTTTCTTGTCTGTTCATGTTGGAGAGTTCTATTACTTTGTCGAGTTTTAGGTTTAGTGCTTCTGTTAGTTGTTTTCCGTATTCTTTATCTGCAAGGTAGCAGTGGGCGACGTGGCGGTATTTGATGTTGTCTGTTACGGGAGCGATATTTGTGGCTGTGTTTTTTATGAGTATGTGGCGTTTGTCTTCGGTCATAAGGCGGTATAGGTCGCCTGCTTGATAGAAGCAGTCATCGTTTACATATGGGTCATGGTTAGCTACTGTTCCCTCTATTGGAAGGGCTGGTTCTGCGTATTGTTTCTGTTCAGTCCATTCGTCAAAGCTGTTTGGGTGATAGCCTTTAGTTGCTCCGTAATTTCCGTCTACTCGCATAAGTCCGTCTCTGTGGTAGGAGTGTACTGGGATTTTGGGAGCGTTTACAGGTATAGAGGTGTGGTTTACGCCTAAGCGGTAGCGTTGTGCGTCTCCGTAGGCAAATAGGCGACCTTGTAATAGTTTATCAGGGGATAGTCCTATGCCGGGGATTATGTTAGCAGGGTTGAAAGCAGCTTGTTCGACGTCTGCGAAATAGTTTTCTGGGTTTCGGTTAAGCTCTAATATGCCCACTTCGATTAGGGGGTATTCTTTATGGCTCCAGACTTTTGTTATATCAAAGGGGTTATCTCTGTGGTTTTTAGCTTGTTCTTCTGTCATAATTTGGATGTTCATTATCCATTTAGGGAAATTTCCTTGCTCTATAGCAGAGTATAAGTCATTTTGTGCGCTTTCTCGGTCTTTTGCGATTATGGCTTCGGCTTCTTCGTTTGAGAGATTTTTTATACCCTGTAATGTTTTCAGGTGTAATTTTACCCAGACACGTTCGTTTTTATCATTAATTAGGCTGTATGTGTGGCTGCCAAAGCCGTGCATGTGTCTATAGCCATAGGGTATACCGCGGTCGGACATTGTTATGGTAATTTGGTGTAAGGACTCGGGGAGCATTGTCCAAAAGTCCCAGTTGTTCTGTGCGGAGCGCATGTTAGTTTTTGGGTCACGCTTTACGGCATGGTTAAGGTCTGGGAAATGGATAGGGTCGCGGATGAAAAATACTGGGGTATTGTTGCCAACTAAGTCCCAGTTGCCTTCTTCTGTGTAGAATTTTACGGCAAATCCGCGTATATCGCGTTCAGCGTCAGCGGCACCGCGTTCGCCGGCTACTGTGGAAAAGCGGGTGAAAACGGGTGTTTTTTTACCGATATTTGAGAATAGTTTTGCTTTTGTAAATTTTGCTATGTCATGTGTAATTGTAAATGTGCCAAATGCGCCGCTGCCCTTAGCGTGCATGCGTCTTTCAGGAATGACCTCCCGGTCAAAGTGTGCCATTTTTTCTAAAAACCAAACATCCTGCATGACCATAGGTCCACGTGGACCCGCTGTTTGGACATTTTGATGATCTGCTACGGGAGCTCCATTAGCTCTAGTTAATTTTTTATTCTGACTATCCATCATATATTCTCCTTCTAATACCATAACTATTAACGACTTAACACTGCTTTTTTATATATACAACAGCTTTTAAGAAGGTTTCGAACAAATTTGATTCAGCATACAGACTAAAAAATACGAATACCATATTTTTTTGAAGATGACTAACTGTTTTTTCTTCGAAAATTATTTAAGTAGAAAGGTAAAATTAGCTCTTTAGGTATAAACAGAAATGCGTTCAAACATTGCACTATACATTGTAGGAATACTCTTCTTCGTACTAGCAACCATTTCAGTAGTTATGTACACTGAAACAACGAGAATCCTGTTTATAGCATCCACCGTTGTTTTAGGCATCCTCTCATTCGGATTAGGACATTACCAAAAACTAAAAACAAAAAACGAAAACAACAATATCAACAACTATCTAACATAAAAAAACCATACGTCCATAACCCACTAGCTGTTTGTGCGGTTGAGGTTTTTCAATAGGTCTTTATGCTTGCTGTAGTCTTGAGAATTTGTGAAAAAGCACAAAAAATACAGCAGAGCAAAACAACTATGCTTTAAGCCAGAAATAAACCTATGCCTACACTACAATCACACACTCAAAAAAAGTCACATCGCATGACAAAAAAACGAGAGTGTTTACTTATAGATAGTTTTTCGGTATTTTGGTCTCTGTAAGGTGGTAAGTGTGTGAAAAATGATGAAGAAATACGTGACTTAACCATTAAAAAGAACCGTTAAAACCAAATAAAATCACAAAAAACCACTCATATATCTATACGTGAACACTCTCAAAAAAACATTTTCACACTAAAACAAACCCTACACGTAACAAACTACGGCCTTTCGACGTTTCATGGGGGTAATATGTAATTACAGGGCCCTGTCCTTCAACATAAAATAACAAAGTAAAATCAGTACAACATTTAATTGCCTTTATAACCCCATTTTACTTCACATCAACCATTTCATCACCCAACTTACCCCCACCAAACGTCAAAGAACCAATAAAAGAGGATTAAGACGGGTATACTGTAGCAGGAGGAGACAGGGGCATTATTTTTATAATATCTCTTTTTTCCAGACGTCTAAGTGCATCAAGATACTCTTCTTTCTTTTCAGCGGCAACATTCAAGTTAATCATAAGTTCTTTAATTGTCGCTGATGGGCTTTTAAAATTTGCATGACGTTTATAGAGATGTTGAACAATAGAACGCTCAAGTCTACCACAACGCCAGGTAGTATTTTTTAATAAAATAACAAGGGAGTGAACAAGTTTATTTTCGTTTGATTTTCTTCCTCGAAGATTAACCAAATTACCCACGGCTAAAATAAGCTACACAAGAGTTTTTAAACGTTTGTTTCAAACAACCATATACACCTACACATAGACAACAAAAAATAGTTTTTCACAAAATATTTCCGCTTTTAGAGTGCCTATTTGTATGGTTTGTATAATATTGTGTGATGTACTAATAGCAACTTGACTAAGGTTTTACTATGTATCCGTCGTGTTTGAACCAGTTTTTAATATCGCAAAGAGTAATAGCATCCAACGCCGTCTTTAGAGCCCTTTGTAACTCCTCAAAAGTTCGAGCCTTCAACTTTCTCAAAACTAACTTCACTTTTGACCACACAAGCGACAGTAGGATTCAAATCAGGCGAATACCCAGGCAAAAACCAAACATAAGCACCCCACTCAAAAATAGGATCAAACACACCATCCACCTTATGAGACAACAAATTATCCAAAAACACCACATCCCCAACATTCAACGTAGGCGCTAAAACATACTTTACATACAAACCGAAAACATCGCCATCTAAAGTCCCTTTAAACATTAGACCTCCTCGAGAATTAGATCCTGTTTTCAAAGTTGATTATGCCACAAATTAAAGCCATTCGCAGTCCAAACCGTTTTCTACGATTACGATACCTATACGCCACAATCTTAAACACTTTAATTTTTGCATAAAGATGCTCAACTAAAATTCTAATACGTGCAAGACACCGATTTGCCGCTTTCTCCACAGCAGACAACACCCCACCCTTAGACTTCTTCCTAGGCG
>Ga0268262_10005325_pt1 | contig 12813 bp, 10 predicted proteins | sample TergutNc150P3_FD_190354 | JGI IMG/M metagenome (GOLD analysis project Ga0268262, IMG submission 190354) | Nasutitermes corniger P3 segment gut microbial community from laboratory colony in Florida, USA - Nc150 P3 (SPAdes) (version 2) | ecosystem: Host-associated > Arthropoda: Insects >... | reverse complement strand
GTGGTAAAAACCGGGGACGAGATTCAAATCAGGTAACAATTAACAATTAACAAAGAAAGAGGCACAGAGTGAATCTTTTCTTAACTTTGTTACTTGTTATTTGTTCTTTGTTATTTGATAATGAGCAATGGAGTACCGGGTTGCGATTATTACTGTCAGTGACAGGTGTTCAAAAGGGGAACGGGAAGACGCAAGCGGGAATGTTATTAGGGAAATAGCGGAAAATCAGGGTTACAAAACAACAAATTATATGATACTTCCCGATGAACAGGCTTTGCTGGAAAAAGAGATGGCGCGCCTTTGCGATGAAGGGCTTGCCGACCTGATCCTTACCACGGGGGGAACCGGTTTTTCATGCAGGGACAGGACGCCTGAGGCGACTGTGGCGATAGCCGAACGTCAAGCGCCGGGGATACCGGAGGCAATGCGAATGCAGGGCATGGGCATAACCAAACGCGCCATGTTAAGCCGGGCCGTAGCGGCTATTCGCGGGAAGACCCTTATCGTTAATCTGCCCGGCAGTCCGGGGGCGGTACGGGAAAATCTGGAATTCATCATGGGCGAATTGAAGCACGGGCTGGATATTCTCACAGGCAGGGAAGGGGACTGCATGTTGTCTTAACTTTACTGCGGCCTAGAAGACTTGAACTTCCATGCCTCTCGGCACCAGCACCTCAAGCTGGCGTGTCTACCAGTTCCACCAAGGCCGCAAGGAACAATAACATTGCAAGAGAAATAATGGCATAAATCGCAATCAATGACAAGACCCAGAATACAAATAATAAATAACAGGTAATAGGTAATAAAGCAAGAGATTATTCATCAAGCGGGGTTGCTGCCGAGACAATGGGCGGTCGGACAGGGTTCTTATTTTATTATTTTTACCTGTTATTTAGATAGCTGTTGGCTATAGCGTCTTCGGGGTCAATCTCATGAACGGCGCGGAAAAAAGCCGCCGCCTCAACGTGGTTGCCGCTTTTGACGGCAAGTACGCCGAGGTTTGAGATGATTTTTATATTTTCGGGATCAAGGCGCAGGGCGGCTTCCATTTCGCGGCGGGCGCCTTTGAGGTCGCCGCATTCCATCAGGCAGATGGCAAGCTCGTTACGGATGTCGCTGACTGATCCGTCAAGCTCAACGGCTTTAGAGAAAGCCGAGGCGCCGTCTTTCCAGCGGCCAAGGCGGCGCAAGGCCCAGCCGAGGATAAACCAGCCGTTCCATACCGACGGGTATTTTTCGATGAACTCGCGGATTTTCAACATTCCGGCTTCTTCTTTTTCCTGGCAAATCAATTGATATGCTTCGTTGAGGTTTTCATCTTCAAGGCCGTTTTCGTTAATGTTTTTAATAATGGCCCATGCCTGTTCCTGTTTTTCCCTGTCGTCGGAATGTTCAATATACAATGACAGGCACTCCCTGGCATTGCGAAAATCCTTTCGGCCAAGATAAAAAAAACCGGCGTTAAAATAAGCTTCCGGAAAAGGCGGCTGTATGGCAAGAACTTCCTCGTATGCCGCCTGGGCCTCAAGAAAAGCGGTCCCGGCTTCCGGCTTGCCTCTCCGCTCAAACAACGACGCGCGTTCCTCCATTGCAAGGGCGCGGTTGAGTTTTACGACAGGCGAGGCCGGGAATAGGCCTTTTAACACGCCAAAAATTTCCAGCGCCGGATCAAAATCGCAGTTACGCGCTTTAAGGATGGCGGCTTCCGTGAATTCCCCCAGGATATTGGGACGTAAGGCAAGGACAAAATGGCGGTAGTAATCAATCCATCCGCCGTTTTCCGCGGGAACAAAACCTCCGCTCCCCGCGGCAATAACATGGAGCATTCCCGATATAATCATTTCCCAACTAAGTTCTCCAAGATTCAATTTTTCACTGTTTTCGGGAATTTCAACAGGGAGGGGAATATCAGGGTTAATGGAAAAACCGCAGTCCTGCGAAATGCCCTCAATTTTACCGCGAAGGCTTTCCGGAACTGAAAGAAAATGGATTCGTTTTTCCGTCATGACCGCTTCACGGGTTTAGTTGACAGACCGGCTGCGGTATTTGGCTTTGTCATTCCGGGTTTTCTTCTGCATTTTGGGTATTTTCTTCGGTTTTGGGTTTTTCTTTTACCGGGACCGGTTCGCGCTCGATCGGGCCGCGTACGGTATTCAGGTACTCATTTATCCGTATCTTGTAACCCATTGGAATATTTGGCTCGTCATAGTCCATGGCGAGGGCTACCATCTCCTGTTTCCCCTGTACTTCATCTGAGTTGACAAATCTTCCTTTGACCAAAAAACTTTCTCTTGGGTCATCAAAATCAAAACGCAGCGTTATATCTTTGTCTATGATGAATTTTGCGACACCCAGCATTATCACTTTGGCATTGGAGAAAGCCAGTTCCCTCAATATGCAGCGTCTGGGCACTCCCTGAATAAAAACCACCGTTTCTTTGGAAAACAATTTCAATTTTCTCTGGGCTTCGGTTGTAATTAATATCCGATCGGTCTTGCGCTTGGATGAATTCACGTTTGCGTCAAGAACCCTGCCTATAATCTCTATCAGGTCATCAGGCGGGCGCTGGGTAAACTGTACGGACAGCAGGGAAACATCATTGGAATTTTTGTAGGGGGCAAGGCCAAGTACTCGGCCTGCCACAAAAAACGTCAGCGGGTTCCCGTCTTCAGGGCTCTTGAAACAGAAGCGCAGACTCACCGAATTATTTGCCTTCTGGAGCTTGTCAATAAGCCCGGATTTGATGTTGGCGACAACCTTCGCGCCCTGGAAAGAAGTGGAAAAGAAAACGCAGGGCCAGAAATCGCTGCCGCATTTCAAGTGCACCTGTTCGGTAATAAGACCCGTTACCTGTATCATATCTTTGGTAAAGGTAATATCAATTCCCTTGAAGGTATTGTAAAATGCCTCTACCCTTTGCGTGTTTAATATACCCATGTTATCCTTTTATTAATTATAACCGCTTTTTAACCTCTGGTCAATCGGGTTATCAGTCTTCATTTTCATGGTAAAGGTTTTCCGCCGTATCAGGCCCATCAGTTGCCGCGCTGTCATTCATCCCGAGAAGTTCTATTAGGCGGGCCTGGTCGAAAAGCCTGACCAGTTCATCCGCCTGGGCGCGGGTAAAGTACATATTGAGCGGCTGTGAATCCACCGGGGTGGAGCTGTCCATATCGCTTTTTACTTCTTTGGCGGAGCGCATAAGGGTTGTGAAAAACGGCGTTTTTTCCTTAAACCGGTAGCCTATCTCTATCGTTGGATTTGAAATACGGGTTTTGGTGTATTTGAATGCCTCCCATTCAAGCCGCCCCTTTACATTTCCATAGATGGCCTTTGTTTTTCTGTATTTATCGATCAGTTTGCTGCCTTCAAAATCCCTTTTGTAATGTTCAAGCGACGCGGCGAATTGCTTTCTTGCCGATTCATCCCAAAATTGCCTGTAATTCATCATCTCATACCTGAATTCCAGTGAAACAGCGTTCAACCTTGGATGGAAAACCGCTTGAACTTCGACTTTGTTTACTTTTGATGAGAATATACGGTCAAATTGCGCTTCGACAGCCCCTATGGAGAAGGGATCCGCATTTGCAATCATATTGGGGTATTTCTTGGCAAGATCTACTGATTTGCATGACAATAATAATAGAATCATGGCATTTCCAAGAATTACTACGGTTGTTTTCTTCATAATATACAGTATATCAAAAAAACGGAACGGTTGACAACCTGATAATATGTAGGCTACAATAAGTAATTGCTATTGGGGATGTGCAATTTTGCCGATAAAGGACAAGGGAGTAGTTAATGGCATTTGATAGAAAAACCTCAATGTATCCCAATCATGGCACATCCGGCTCACCTGATGAACTCGAAGCTTATGGCGTATGGGTAAAGAGCGAACCGCAGGATTTGGCGTCGGGTTTTTCTGACGTTTCTGGTTTCTCTGACACTTCTGGTTTCTCTGACACTTCTGGTTTCTCTGACACTTCTGGTTTCTCTGACACTTCTGGTTTCCCCGATGCTTCTGACTTCGCCGGCATTTCAAATTTCCCCGACGCCTCGGATTTTAGCACGGGGTTTGACGATATCGGAATACCGCGCGCTGATTTTTCAGACTTGGAAACCAGCGATTTTGGCGTTGGTGATTTCGGATTCGACAGCTTTGATAACGGGATTGCCCCGGCGCAGGATATAGGGGAACCTGAGTATGAGAAAATTAATGAGCCTGGCGACAGTAATGAACGGGACGCCCAGGAGGAAATATCTACCCATTTGTTGATGAGAATTGCCGACGAGCTTTCATCAATCAGGACAGAACTTACCACCTTAAAAAAAGAATTTACCGGCATCCGTGCGGAGAGCGCTTATAACGGAACCGAGAAATCCCGGAGCGGTTTTTTTTCCGGTGATGATGATGAAAAAATAGCCTTAACCGGCGATGAGATGGAAACCATACTCAGTTCCGCCGATTTATCAAGTGAGGAAAGCCTCCCTTTTGATCCATTGAGGGAAGAAGACGAAGCCGCGCTTAAAAGACTGTCAGAACAGAACGAAGCGGTTAATAATCTGTCAGAACAGGATGAAACCGCTGTTGAAGAAATAGAGATTGATTTTGACGATCTGGGCATTAATCTGGCATCGGATAATGATCAAGCAGGCGTACAGTCAATAGATGATTTGGAAGTTTCGGAGACGCTTGAAGGATTCCCTTCGCTTGATGATGTTGACGAATTGCAGGATCTCCGGTTGGAAGAGGTTGCTTCCTTAACGGAGGATGCTCCTTTCTCTCTGACAGACGCCGGGATTGAGGATATTTCAATAAACGAAAACAACACGGATGCTAATCTTGATGAAACAGACCTTAGCCTTAATTTAAATGATTTTTCAATGGATGATATATCATCCAATGACACTCAAACAACGGATGGATTGCCATCTTTGGAGGACGCGTCATCCCTGGAGGACACGTTATCCCTGGAGGACACGTCATCTCTGAATGACACATTGTCTTTGGATGACACGTTATCCCTGGATGACGCGTTGCCTTTGGATGACACGTTATCCCTGGATGACGCGTTGCCTTTGGATGAAACGTTGTCCCTGGATGGCACATCCCCATTGGATGACACGTTGCCTTTGGATAACGCATTGTCCCTGGATGAAACGTTGTCCCTGGACGGCACATCCTCATTGGATGACGCGTTGTCTTTGGATGGCACATCCTCATTGGATGACACGTTATCCCTGAATGACACGTTGTCTTTGGATGATACGTCATCCTTGAATGAAACGATATCCCTGGATGACACATTGTCTTTGGATGAAACGATATCCCTGGATGACACGCTGTCTTTGGATGAAACGTTATCCCTGGATGACACATTGTCTTTGGATGAAACGTTATCTCTGGATGAAACATTATCCCTGGATGACACGTTGTCTTTAGATGATACATCCTCCTTGAATGACACGATATCCCTGGATGACACATCATCCTTGAATGACACATTGTCTTTGGATGACGCGTTATCCCTGGAGGACACGTCATCCTTGAATGACTCATTGTCCCTGGAGGACGCGTCCTCCCTGGATGACACATTATCTTTGGATGAAACATTATCTCTGGATAACACATTGTCTTTGGATGGCACATCCTCATTGGATGACACGTTGTCTTTGGATAACGCATTATCCCTTGATGATATGTCATCGTTAGATGAAACGTCATCCTTGGATGACGAGCTGTCTTTAGAACATCTTGCCGAATCTGAAAATAACGATGCGGCGTTACCCGACGGGAAAGAGACCGGCGGTGAAGAGCCGGTTTTGGATGATACGACTCTCGACATGGATGATTTCAAAATGGATTCCGGAATAAGCCAGGAAGACAGCCTTGCCAAGGTAATTCCGGAGGCTTTTGAAACAGGTCCCGGCGCTGATGCAAATATTCCTTTTGATGATGATCTGGAGGCTTTTACCGATGAGGACATCTCGCTTGATGATCTGGATAAGGAAGAGTCCCTTGCAGCCAAAGCGGAAAAAGTTAACGAAAAGGAAAACGGCCTTTCATCAGAAATAAAAGAAGAGGTAAAAAAAGTGCTTTCATACATGGATCATCTGCTGGAATCCCTGCCCGAAGAGAAAATTGAAGAATTCGCGAAGTCCGAACATTTCGATACCTACAAAAAGCTGTTCAAGGAATTAGGATTGGTATAGCAATGGGGCTTTTGGGTAAAGCCAAGGCGAAAAGCGACTATGTTCCGGTTGAGAATACGGCATCAGTTGATATACGGGCTTTTTCCATAGACGTACAGGCGTTAATTGACAGATTCCATATGAAAAACTCTCTGTTCCATTGCGTACTGTTGCATTCTGAAAGCGGCGAAAAGCGTGGTTTCCTGGAAATTGCCGATATGGCCGGCGAGTATGGCATTGAGTGCGCCTGTCTGCCAAACGGGAATTGCCTGATCCTGATGCCCGGAGGTTTTGATATAGACCTTTTCTCACACAGATTTTCCAAAAGCTCGGGTTCAACGGTGATTTCGCAATTCAGCGCGGATTCTCCTTCTTTGGCCTATAAAAAAATAATAATCATTAATGAGTGAGCAATGCGCGATGTTTTAGCTGGATTGCATTCAAGATATAATCCGCAGTTGGAAGCCCAGCGTTATATTGACGCTCTGAAAATCAATACGGACATTAACTGTTTTATTCTTATAGAACCAGGTATGGGTTATATGATCCCGGTTCTGCAGAGAACCCGGCCTGAGAGCAAGATCCTTGTTCTCCATGCGGATACCCGTTTCAGGGAATTGCCCGGCGTTTTTCAGGGGGAAGCCGTATGGTATCCGGACAGCGAAACCGGCGTGCAGGAATTCCTGGAAGCCGAAGTTCCCCAGGCCGCGCGGGTCAGGATAGTGGAGTGGAGGCCCGGACTGAATGTTTATGGGGACAGAGTCCTTGGGCTTGTCCGTGAAAGCGCCGAATTCATCAAACGCCTGGAAGCCGGCCGCAGGACGGACGCTTTCTTTGGGAAAAGGTGGGTGCGTAATTTTTTCCGCAATATGGCCCTTTTACAAAATACGCTGATGTACAAAAAAATGGAGCTCCCCGTTGTGATTACCGGCTCCGGCCCAAGCCTTGAAGCGGTACTCCCGCGGATTCTCTCTGTCAGGAAAAGTATTTTTGTTCTTGCAGCTTCTTCATCGTTACCCGCTCTGGCTGCGACGCCAGGGGGCGGCATTACGCCTGACATGGTGATCAGCACGGACGGCGGCGGCTGGGCTCTCACCCACCTGTATTCGTTTTTTCGCCAACCCCCGCCGTCACGGCCGGGAATGCTGGCCTTGTCCCTTTGCGCCGCAGTCCCCTCGCAATGTTCGGCGATCCCGCTTCTGCCGATGAACGACGGCAGCCTCTGGCAGAGTATGGCGTTACACGCAATTGGCTTACCGTCGGTATTGATCCCCCAGCGCGGGACGGTGACGGCTTCCGCGCTGGAACTCGCCCTGGAACTGAGCGATGGCAATATATTCCTTGCCGGCATGGATCTGTCAGTCTGTGACATAAGAAGCCATGCGCGGCCAAACGGTTTTGATCACCTGTTTTTTGGCAGCGCCTCGCGGTTACGGCCTGTTTACACGCAGTACTTTATCCGCTCCGGCGGCATTAAATCAGGCGGGAGTCTGGATGTGTACGCCGCGTGGTTTAAAAACCGCTTAAGCTCGTTTCCCAAACGGGTTTTTTCCCTTGGTAACAACCATGAGGTCTTTGGCGGCGTCGCGCCGGGAAACCCTTTCACGGGCAATGGAAACAGCCGGACTCCGGGTCGGGAGCATTTTGAGCCTGTAAATCAGGTTGATATTCCCGGAGGCCGGGCAAGGCGGGCAGCAGAAGCGATAAACGCCGCGTTAGGCGATCCACGGTACGCCAGGGCGCTGTGCGCCGAATTATCCCCCCTGCTGTTCCCCTCGCAGACAGACGTTCCGGCACAGGAGATCGCCGGGGCCCTGCATGACATTGCAAAACGGTACTATGATGAATAGCCGGGACAAACGTATTTTCTTTGAGAAGAACCTTCTTGCCCTCTCCGGGAAAGACCCTGAACTATGTTCAAGGCTTTCCTCAGCGCAAACCACGTCTGGGCGTTATACATTCCTTGAGTCCCGGACGGGCAGGGTAGTACCGGCCTTCGTTGACAGCGCCGGTTCCGCTCATGCCCTTCATTCGACGGTTGACCCGGAAAAGGAAGGCATCAGGCTGGCGGCGGCTTTGAATGAAGGCTGGTCCGAACCCGGTTTTACGGTGTTTCTGGGTCTTGGCGCGGCTTACGCGGCGGAAGCGGCTTTATGCGCCGGAAACGCGTCCCATATCCTGGTAATCGATTTTGACATCAACGGCATAGCCGAACTTCTCGGCTCCCGCGAATACGCCGCGTTAAGCGATTCACGTTTTACCCTGCTTGCAGACCCTGACTCCGATTTGATACAAAAAACAATACTTGATTTGTACAACCCGGCTCTTTGCGGGGGTATCAGGGTTCTGCCTCTCAGGGCCAGGGTTGAGCAAGATAAAGAAAACTTCACGATGGCGGGGGAAGCGGTACAGAGGGCAATAGAAAAAGTCTCGGCGGACTATTCCGTACAGGCTCATTTTGGACTTCGCTGGTTTTCCAACATAATCCGCAACCTGTGTATCGCGCTGCCATTGAATCCGGTAACGCCTCAAATTGGCAATGCCGCCGGCGGAGCCGCTGCCATCAGCGACACTGCAATCTGCGCCCCTCTGGTCGCAGCGACAGTAGCTATCTGTGCTGCAGGTCCTTCGCTTGACGCTCAAATTCCGCTTCTGCGGGAACGGCGGCAGGCCAGCCCCGTTTTCATCATTGCCACCGATACCAGTCTTCCGGCATTGCTGGCTGGGGGCGTAAAACCGGACGCAATAGTGAGTATAGACTGCCAGCATATCAGTTACTGTCATTTTATCGGAACCAAGTGCGCGGATATCCCTTTATTCCTTGACATAGCAAGCCCGCCCATGCTGTCGGGTTTTTCCGGTTCTCCTTATTTTTTCTGCGGCGGCCACCCGCTTGCCGCATACATCCGCATGAAATGGAGGCCGCTTCCCGTTCTTGATACTTCTGGCGGCAATGTCACGTACGCCTGCCTGTCTCTTGCCCAACAGTTGGGGGCGAATCGCATAACGGTATACGGGGCGGATTTTTCTTATCCTCTTGGCAGGCCCTATGCCAGGGGAACGTATTTCTACCCGTCTTTTGAAAGGAAGCAGGACAGACTCTCCCCCTTGGAAGCCCGTATATCGTCATTTCTCTATCGCAGTCCCTTTCTGCCTCCTGAAAACGGAGGAAGCCGCGGCAGGGTTTCTCCATGCTATGAAACGGCCGCCTTGCGTTTTTACCGCAAGAGCTTTGAGGAAAAGGCGTCCGCAATGGAAGCGGAGGTTTTGGCGGAGAACGGCCTTGGAATCCCTTTGGAGCTCCGAAGGAAACCCGGCAAGCCGTTTGTTTCGGGCGGGCAGGCAATAAATTTTACGCCGGCAAAGACGATGACGGATTCAAGAGAATTTCTTGACCAATACAAAAAGGATATCAAGGCATTGCCGGTATTCGGACACAACATGAAATTAAACGCTGACGAAAGGCAGATTTTCACTACGCTGCTTCCGCTGATCGCCGCGATAAAACGCCGCAGACCGGAATTGGCTACATGTGACCTTGTCGAAGCGGCTAAAATTCACTGCTGTAAAGAAATAGAACAAATACAAATAACAAATAATAAATAACAAATAATAAAGTAAGAACCCCGTCCGAAGCTAATCGTCCCGGCAGCAGCTTCGTACCTCTGGTACACGCTTGCATACTACGCTCTTCCTTTGTTACCTGTTACCTGTTATTTGTTATTTGAATAGCCGCATAGCCCACAAATGAATCAGGAATAGCCGCCGTGTCTGTGGCGTCGGCGCTCGTGCCGTATTCGAGGAGGCGGGCGGGGCCGGCGTTTATTGCTGACGCGTAACCCATCGCGCCCAGCACCGCGCCTGCGGAGCAGCTTGACAAGTCAGACTCGGCTCTTTCCAGCGCTGCCTGCGGGTCTCCGGATTCTACCGCTTCAATAAATTTCCGGTCGTTGACTTCCTTTACCCATTTGAGAGCCTGCGGTCCGCAGCCTTTGGGCGCGTATCTGTAGTTTGGGCCGTAATGCGTCAGATCCGTGGACGCCAGGACGGCGATTTTCCGCCCGAGATCCTTTGCCGCGGCGGCAAGCGACTTGCCTGCGTCAAAAGAAAGCATATCGGCAGGCAGCCTGATCCACAGGAGATGAGCGTTTGGCATGAAATAACGGACCATTGGCAGCAGCACTTCCACCGTATTGTCGGGATATTGGTCGGAGCGGCCCTTAAGTTCTTTGTACATGGCTTCGCGGAGTTTCGCGTCTATTGCCATGTTGCCAAGCGGCGTGCTCACGGCGTCCTCCATAGCAAACAAAGGAGGGTACCCTTTGGGCAAATGTCCGCCGATCACCGCAACGGTATCAATTTTTCTGTCCAGCGCCGCTGCCGCCCTGGCGGCGATTTTTCCCGAATAGAACCAGCCCGCGTGGGGCGCAATGGCCGCTGAAACAGAACCTTCTGTGTCATTGGAGCCTCCGGCTTCTGCGAAGCCGGATAAAAACCTGCTGATTTCATCCGGGTTTCGGGGATACCAGCCGGGAGGCAGGCAAGATTCTCTAAAATTCATACAATAATCCTAGCAAAACTTGACAAGAACGTATATAATATGCGTATGTTTCGATCAAAATTTTCAACAAAAAGTTCGGTTATAGGAATTATTATAGCCTGTATCTGCATTATCGTATATATGGGGGTTCTTGTTTATGTGATAATCGGCATTAATACGAATATGAATCAGCGCCGCGTTGTCGCCGAGCAGGAATTCTATAATATCGCCGATTTAGCGACTTCAGCGGGGCGTTTACATCCCATGGACGAAACCTTTAATGATATAATTTTAGATGCCCTAAAAAGATGCGTAGCGCTTGAAGGGCTTATAATCTCCGGCCCTAACGGAGAAGAAGGTTTTGAAAAAGAATCCGGAAGGGCGTTAACATGGGTTAATAACTCGCCGCGGTTCAGGAATCGTTTTGATTTTTCCCGGCAGCAGCTTTTTCAGCCTTTACAGATACCCGGACTGCGGAATGTAAATATTCAGGCTGTGGCAGGGGCTTTTGATTATACGGGAATTTCAAAAGTTCTGAAGCAGGCTTTGTTACCAGTTATCATTTCCCTTGTGTTGGCGTTTTTTACCTTGCTGATAAGCGCCATGAGCAGGAAAACGGGTATCGAGTCGAAGCAAAAAGAAAAGCCATCCGCCGAAACCGCCAAAGAAAAGCCGAGGCAAAACGTCCGCGGCGGTTATTCAGAGCGCGGCCGCATCGTTAGGGAAGAAAATACCGAAAGCAGGCTTACCGAGGAACTGCGCCGCTGCGCCGCCGCCGGACAGGATCTGTCGTTTATCGTAATGGAATTTAAACTTGTAATTGACGATCCCTCTTATGCCCGTTTTACCGCCGATACCGCGCGTTTTTTCTCATCCAGGGATTTTATCTGCGAGAAAGGCGAACGCGGTGTTTCGGTTATCTGCCCCGGCCTTAACCTGGATGCCGGATTCCTCAACGCGGGGGAATTCCATACCCGCGTTACGGGAAAATATCCAAGCCTGATTAAATCCAAAACCGATCTTTGCATCGGTCTTTCAGCCAGATCAGGAAGGCCGGTAGACGCCGAGCGTCTGATGTTCGAGGCCGAGGAAGCCCTGGAGCGCGCCATGATGGATCCGATATCGTTTATTGTCGCTTTCAAGAGCGACCCTGAAAAATACAGGGCGTTTATGGAATCACGGGGCGCGTATGAGGAGCCGCGTTAAGCGGTGTTTAACAGGACATGCGGCAGTAAGGAAACGGGATAACCTGAAATGAAAATACTTGTAACGCCTGCTTCGTTTAAGCAGGGAGCGTCCTTGTCCGTCATGGACAGGCTGGAAAATTTTACCGATGAACTGGTGTTCAACACAAAAGGAAAACCGCTGACCGAGGAAGAGCTTGTCGTTATGCTAAAAGGCTGCGACGGCTGTATTGCCGGGCTTGATCCTTTCAACAGGATGGTCATTGAAAGTTCCGACACATTGAAGGTTATTTCCCGTTACGGCACGGGCATTGACAATGTGGACGTTGCGGCCGCCGGGGAAAAGGGGATAATCGTTTGCAGAACCCCCGGAGTGAATTCACAGGCTGTCGCCGAGCTGGCGGTTGCCTTCATGCTCTGCCTTGCCCGGCAGGTTCCCATGCTGGACAGGAAAACGAGGGAAGGCTATTGGGTTCGCTCCGTGGGCGTTGAACTGCATAAAAAAACATTGGGCATTTTGGGGCTTGGAGCCGTTGGCAAAAGAACGGCGCGTATTGCGGCGGGTTTCTCAATGAACGTGCTTGCCTGCGATCCCAATATGGATAAAGATTACGCGAAAGCGAATGAAATTAAGCCGGTGGATTTTGACACCCTGCTGCGGGAATCGGATTTTCTCAGCCTCCACTTGCCGCTGAAGCCTGACACCCGCCATATTATTTCCGCCAAAGCGATGCGGAGCATGAAAAAGGGCGCGATCATCATCAATACCGCGCGGGGCGGGCTTATTGACGAAGCCGCGGCCTGTGATCTGATCAAATCTGGCCATCTGGACGGGCTTGGCCTTGACGTGTACGAGGAGGAGCCGCCGCAGCACTCGCCCCTTTTCGGGCTGGA
>Ga0268262_10005324_pt1 | contig 12814 bp, 13 predicted proteins | sample TergutNc150P3_FD_190354 | JGI IMG/M metagenome (GOLD analysis project Ga0268262, IMG submission 190354) | Nasutitermes corniger P3 segment gut microbial community from laboratory colony in Florida, USA - Nc150 P3 (SPAdes) (version 2) | ecosystem: Host-associated > Arthropoda: Insects >... | reverse complement strand
GGACATTCTGGTTTGAAAGGTTCTGAGTCTTTAGTTTGTGATACTGTTTGTGTAGTGGGAGACAAAAAATTTCCGGTGGTATTTATAGAAGATAAGATGTATACTTTATATGTGTCTGTTGATGGGGTTGAGGTTCTTTCTATAGCGAAGGATGAATCTTTTTCTTCCGAGAGGATGTGGAAGATTTTTAGTGCGTTGGGGGTATCCAAATGAAAGGACGTGTTTTTACAGAGAAGGACAGGGCTAATGCTATTGCGGCATTAGATGATTTATGGGCCAGGGGCGCTTGGGCGGGAGTACAGTCTGGTCAGTCTGTAAAAGGGTCTGTTCGTTCCAGGCGGAGCAATCGTGTTGTTATGGATAAGGTTTCAAAGGTAGAAAAGCAAAAAAAATCGTAATTTATTAATATGATAAAATGGGGCGTTTTTTCTAAGGTAAAGGAAAAGGGTATGTACCCATTTTTGGCGTACCTAAAACCCGGAGCGTTGTAATTCCTTATGTAGTAAGGAATTATGAACAGGTGCAATGGTTCGACTCCCGCCACCTCCAAACTTTTACTCACAAAGATTCACCCAGAGAACACAAAGGGACATCAGATAAATTCTTTTGGAGGCTGGAACGCATTGCCTTGGACAAAAAAATGCTCCGGAGAAAGGAGTAACTCCGGAGCAAAACAACCAGGAGGAATTAGAAACTTAACTAAGGTGTCTATAATACAACAATCAAGGCCCCAAAAGGTAACAGGGTTATTGCGTGGTTTTGGCCTTCCAGTCGGCCAGAAAATGCTCATAAGCGGCTATGGTGGCCGCCATTACTATGTCCTGCACGCCGCCCCTGCCGCCCCAGTCAGCCCCGTCCATGATATACAGGTGTCTGAGGGTGCCTTCAACGTCCGCTATGGTGCAGTTGGGGTTGGCGGCCCGGCGGCGTTCCAGCCCCCGCAGCTCATCCTCGAAGGTTTCAGTGTACTTAATGTTCTGCCATTCCTGTGAAGAACCCATACCCTCTCCCTATAACCAGCGCCAGAATATCCGCTCAATCATTCTCTTCAGGCCCGCAGGTTCAAGCGACAGCGTCAGGGCAATGGGCAGTATGAGCATTTGATCGGTAAGGTTCTGCTGCCAAAATGGGGGAAGCAGCTTGATCAGCATTGAGACAAATATCCCCAGGGAAACCAGCAGCCAGAGCAGCCGCAGCAAAAATTCGGAACGCAGGCGCGTATCGTAGTTTTTTGACGCGGCATAACGTATGCCTAAAGGAACCGCGGCAAGGAGCAGCGGATTGGCAAAGAGTAAATTGGCATTATGATACGTATAATCATGACTGGTAAAAAAACTCATAAAAAAAAGCACTGATCCCGCCCCGCCAAAAACAAGGCCAAACAGGCTGTGAGTTATGCCTAACGCTACCTGCCCACAGGCGGCTGATTTCCCCTGAAAATAAAACAGGCAGCCCAGAACCAAAACCAGAATCAGGCTGAAGACAAGTTCCCGCGGCCACTGCCTGCGGGGAAAGTCCAGTACCACAGGACGGCCATACGCCCGGTAAACCACTTCCACATCGGAAACCAGCGTGCGGGATACGCCGTATGAATCCGTATAGGTAAAGCCTTTGATACGATTGCCAATTTCAGAGGGGAGAAACATCTCTTCCCAAACAGTGATAGGGATATCTATATCCTGACCCATCCAGAAGTTAAGTATCCAGTCGATAACGGGCGAATACCAGGTGTGGCGGCGGACGTGCTGGCGCAGGGTAAAACGTCCCGGCTCAACGGCAAAGTTTTTTTTGAACTGACCATCGGTTGCCAGATTTATAACGTCCAGAATGGGATGGGCGCAGTTGTGCTTAAAATGATGGTAAAGGTAGTCCCGGTTTTCCGGGAGTATGCTCCGTTCCGCGTATTGCCGCACCTCTTCCCGTTTTTCAGGAGGAATGTCCAAAGTATACAGGACAACATCACGATTGGTACTAATATAAAAGGCGATATTGGATTCAGAAGACGACGCGCCGCAGCTGTACCATAACCTGCCGAACGCAAAATTGAGATAAAAATTGTCCTGGTCAAAATAAAAAAGGCCATAGTCATACAAGCGGCTCTGTCCGGTGCGGGCATCGTCTATTACCAAGGCGATATGCCCCCACCAAAAATACAGTTCATCGCCGGGTCCCATTACGGCGATTTTTACGGTCAGATCATTGCCCCGCGTCTGCGCGGGTAACGCGCACACTGCCGCAATACCCAGCGCAATAAGAACAGCGAGCCGCCTGATACTTTTATGCACCATAATCTCCCGAAGTTCTCATGCTCATCCATTTAACTCCGCAAGCGCCTCTTGTACCTTCAACTCCAGTTCCCGCGCCGCCTTGTCCAGTTCTGCCACACGGGCTTCTTTTTCACCGCGGCGTTTTATCTCAACCTGGGGGCTTGGCTGTGACAGGCCCTTGTCGCCCACCACCACCCGCCAGGGAATGCCGGTCAGGTCCGCGTCGTTAAACTTTACGCCGGGGCGTTCGTCGCGGTCATCCAGCAGGACTTCAATGCCCGCTTTTTCAAGATCGGCGGCAAGGCGGTCGCAGGCGGCTTTTACCGCCCCATCGTACTTTATGGGAATGATAATGACATGGTAAGGAGCAACCGAGGCAGGCCAGACAATGCCCGCTTCGTCGTGGTGTTCCTCAATAACCGAGGCAAGGGCGCGGTCAAGACCGATGCCGTAACAGCCCATGGTAGGAATCTGGCTTTTGCCGTTTTCATCAAGATAATTTACATTCATGGAACAGGTGTACTTGAAACCCAGTTTGAAAATATGGCCCAGCTCGTTGCCTTTTTTCTCGTACAGTTCCCCGCCGCAGAGGGGGCAGCGGTCGCCGGCTTTGACGGTGCGAATATCCCCGGTCATCCAGCCGGTAAAATCGCGCCCGTAGGCGGCGTGTTGGTAGTGCAGATCTTTTTCCAGCGCGCCGGTAACGGCGTCGTTCATGGCGGTAACGCTGTGATCAACAATGACCGGCAACGCGTTAAGCCCTACCGGACCGGCAAAGCCCACCGGCGCATTGGTCAGCCGGGTAACATCGCTGTCCGCGGCAAGGCTTACCTCGCTGGCCTTGAGCAGCGCGACAAGTTTTGTCTCATTCACATCAAGGTCGCCGCGTATCGCCGCGGCAAAAAAGGCTTCGGGCCATACCACCAGATCGCCTTTTTTTCGCTCAAGGTTTTTACAGCCGGGCGCCGCCGAAATATCCAGTTCAACATTTATGGCGCGGTATATCAGCGTTTTGATAAAAGCCTGCGGCTTTGTTTTAAGAAAGGCGCACAGTTCGTCAATGGTTTTTACATTGGGGGTGTCGATTTTTTCGACGGGCGGAACAGAAGCGGCGGCTTGCGCCGTATCATAATCGGGAGCGCAGCCGGCTTTTTCCACGTTGGCGGCATAATCGCAATTTTTGCAGAGGATCAAAGTATTGTCGCCAATCTCGCTTTCCACCATAAATTCTTCTGAACCGGAACCGCCCATCGCCCCTGAATCCGCCTTGACCGGAATAACCGACAGGCCGCAGCGTTTGAAAATTCGGCGGTAGGCGCGGCCCATCGCCTGATAGGTTTCGTCAAGGCTTTCATCGTTGCAGTGCCACGAATAGGCGTCTTTCATCACAAATTCCCGGCCCCGCATCACGCCGTAGCGGGGGCGTATCTCGTCACGGAACTTGGTATTGATCTGGTATAAGGCAAGGGGAAGCTGGCGGTAACTGGAAAGCTCGTCCCGCACAATGGCGGTAAAGGCTTCCTCGGCGGTGGGCGACACGACAAAGTCATTATCCAGCCGGTTTTTCGCCCGCAGCATTCCTTCGCCCATAGCGTCCCAGCGGCCCGATTCTTTCCATATTTCACCGGGCAGCACCACGGTAGGTTTTAACTCCAAAGCGCCAATGGCGTCCATTTCTTCGCGGATAATCCGTTCCACTTTGCGGAAAGAACGGAGTCCCAGCGGCAGATAGGCAAAGAGGCCGTTGGCAAGTTTACGGATCATGCCTGATCGGAACATCAGGCGGTGGCTGGCAATAACCGCGTCAGCGGGAACTTCCCTCAAAGTAGGAATAAAAGTGTTGCTGTAATTCATGGTAAGCTCCACTATACCAATAATTGCCAACGTTATACAATTAACTATATATGGATAATAGTTTGTCCCAGGTGGAACTGATTCGCGAAACGTTTCATTATCAGAGCCGTTTTGAAGGTTCCACCATGGTGTTTAAGATTGATTTTCCCGTAACCGAGGATCCGGGTTTCCCCTACTTAATGAAGGACCTGGCGCTGTTGGCCCAGACCGGCTTTAAGATTGTCATAGTGCCGGGGGCCAAGGAGTCAATAGACGCGGTTCTGAAACAGCACGATATTGTCTGCGCTTACAGCGCGGCAGGGAATGAGCGGGAACCGGTACGGATCACCACAGCGCAGACCCTTCCCTTTGTGGAGATGGCGGCCTTTCACGCGGCCACGCGGTTTATGACTTTCCTGTCCGCAAGCCGCGTTGACGCGGTAATCGGAAACTTTGTCCGCGCCCGCGGGCTGGGAATTATGGACGGCCTTGATATGGAACATACCGGCACGGTCGATAAAATTTTCACCGATTCAATCAGCCGCGTGTTGAACCTCGGCATGGTTCCCATACTGCCCTGCATCGGCTGGAGTCCCGCCGGCAAACCCTACAATGTGTCCAGCGATGAAATTACCCTTGCCGTATCGGCGGCGCTGGGCGCGATAAAGTTGTTTATTGTCTCGGTACATGGGGGACTGCGGCGGGAAAACTTCCCCATTCCCGGGGATATAGAAGTCAGGGAAAACGGCAGCGTTGTACGGCTTACCCCGCAGGAAGCGGACGCGGTAGTCGCGGCTTTTACCGCGCGCAATACCGGCGTCATGCCCGCGGCGTTACGGGAACTCAAACTGGCCCTGCGGGCCTCACGGGCAGGGGTTGACCGCGTGCATATTATTGACGGCAGGGAAGAAGGGGCGGTTCTCAAAGAGTTGTTCTCCAACCTCGGCGCGGGAACCATGATCTATGCCGACGCGTATGAATCAATACGGCCCTTCCGCAACGGGGATTTACCGGACATTCTGCGCCTCATGGAACCCCTGATGCAGACGGGAATTCTTATCCGGCGCACGGCGGAACAGATTCAGGAAAAAAAGGACGATTATGTCGTTTTTGAAATTGACGGTTCGGTTCATGCCTGCGCCGCCCTGTATGACTGGGGCGAAGGCCAGGGGGAAATTGCCGCTGTAGCGACCGATCCCCTCTTTACCGGCATGAATCTGGGCCGCCGCATCGTCAGCTACCTGGTGGAAAAAGCCCGCAAAAACCGCATGAACCGGGTATTTGTCCTGACCACCCAAACCCAGGACTGGTTTGAATCGCTCGGCTTCCGCGAGGCCCCGGTAGAAAGCCTGCCGGAACGGAAGCGGCAAGCGTACGATCAAAGCCGCAAAAGTAAAGTTTTCGCGCTGGAACTGGGCCGCGGGTAGTGCGCTGCAATAACTAAAACTTTACTTAAGAAGAATATAACCACGGAGGTCACGGAGTTTCACGGAGGAAGAAGAATTAAGATACTAATATCTTAAACCTCCGTGTTACTCCGTGTACTCCGTGGTGAAATTCTTCTCTTCTTTCTCATCTCGCACAGTTCCGTAGTTACACAGTGACTTCAAGTACCGCAATATACTGTAAACATTGAGGTGTTACAGGTACTGGTACGTTGTAAATTTTCCAATGCCGCCTCTTGACTTTTCCTCCCCCCTGTATTACACTTTGTAATATGGGGGCATTTATGAACCGTCAAATAACTACTGCCAGACTTCCTCTGGATACCCGGAACAAACTGCTTGTCCTTTCCCGGGTCAAAAACAGGACAAAGTCGGACATCATCAAAGAGTCGGTTGATATGTACTATGAATACGCCGAAAACGAAATAGATTCCTTTACCCTGGGCGAACCCTCCTTCGGCAAATACGGTTCCGGTGAAAGCGACCGCGCTACCAAATACCGGGAACACATCAAAGGAAAAATCCGTGCTCAACTCGATTCTTATTGACGCGGGTCCCCTTATTGCCCTTTTTGATTCAAGCGAACGGCATCACCGGCCCATTAAAGCCTTCCTCAAGGAACATCCATTTCGTTATGTGAGCACCCTGGCGGTTTTTACCGAGGTTTCCCATATGCTGGATTTCAGTACCAACGCCCAGCGGGACTTTTATGAATGGGTGATGTATAAGGGGGTATTTATCAGTGACATCAATCAGAATGATATGCCCCGGCTGGTAGAATTGACCGGAAAATACGCCGACCTTCCCATGGATTTTGCCGATGCCACCCTGGTTATTACCGCGGAAAAAACCGGTATCAGGGAAATAATCAGCCTGGACAGGGATTTTGACATTTACCGGCTCCCCGGCAAGGAACAGATACACAACATTTACCAGTCTTGACTTTCCGTTTGAAACCCGCAATACTGATGTATCACTTGATAATTGGAGGAATGGTATGAGTATTATTGAATATGTTGAGGCTCGTGAGATTCTCGATTCACGGGGCAATCCCACTGTTGAAGTTGATGTCGTGCTGGAAGATGGTTCTCTGGGACGGGCCGCGGTGCCGTCCGGCGCTTCCACCGGCGATTATGAGGCAATGGAACTGCGGGACAATGACAAGGCCCGCTATCTGGGCAAAGGCGTCCTCAAAGCGATTGATAACGTAAATAATGTCATCGCGCCGGAGGTTATCGGCCTTGACGCTCTGGAACAGGTTGACATTGACCGCACCATGATCGAACTGGACGGAACCGAAAACAAGAGCAAATTGGGAGCCAACGCGATTCTGGGCGTTTCCATGGCGACCGCGCGGGCATCGGCGGATTTCCTCGGCGTGCCGCTGTACAAGTACCTGGGGGCGTTCCATTCCAACCTGCTGCCGGTTCCCATGGCAAATATCATCAACGGCGGCAAACATTCCGACAACCTGATTGACTTCCAGGAATTCATGGTAATGCCCGTAGGCGCGGAATCAATCCGCGAAGCGGTTCGCTGGACTGCCGAAGTGTTCCATAACCTGAAAAAAATCCTCCACGACGCGGGAAAAAATACCGCGGTTGGCGATGAGGGCGGCTTTGCGCCCGATATCAGCAATGATGACGCGCTGGATTACATCATGAAGGCCATTGAGAAAGCCGGCTACAAGCCCGGCGAACAGATGGCAATCGCCATGGACTGCGCCTCTTCTGAGTTGTACGGAGAGGGCGAGAAGAAAGGCTACAAATTCTGGAAATCCAATCCCAACAAACTGTTCTCCGCCGATGAAATGGTCGAAAAATTCACGAGCTGGGTAAACAAGTATCCCATTATTTCCATTGAAGATCCGCTGGATCAGGATGACTGGGAAGGCTATGTTAAGCTGACCAAGGCCCTTGGCTCAAAGATACAAATAGTCGGCGACGACTTCTTTGTCACCAACACCAAGCGGCTTGAAAAGGGCATCGCGATGGGAGCCTGTAACTCAATTCTGATCAAAGTAAACCAGATTGGCACGATCAGCGAAACCTACGAAGCGGTTGAAATGGCGAAGAAAGCCGGCTACACAGCGATTGTTTCCCACCGCTCCGGCGAGACCGAAGACACCTTCATCGCCGATCTGGTCGTGGCCCTTGAAACCGGACAGATCAAAACCGGTTCCATGAGCCGCACCGACCGTATTTGCAAATACAACCAACTGATGCGGATTGAAGATGAACTGGAAGGCATTGCCGAATACGCGGGCCGGAAAGCGTTCTATTCGATTAAAAAGTAATAAATAAGGGATGAACAAAAAACCCCGCTCAACGCGGGGTTTTTTTATGCGCCGATTCGTTTGCCCATTGCCTCGGCATGGGGAGCGTTAAACAGGATATCACTCCAGTTGACCATCATCCCTTCTTTTTCCATGGCGTGCATTAAATTAATCAGGGTTTTACCGCTGCGCAGTCCCCTTTTTTTAAGAAAGGCGGCGCTTTTCTTTCCGCCAATGCCGCTGCCCGCGGAGAGAAACTTTGGCAGCATTTCGGGTATCTTCGCGGAAAAAAACGAAATCGGTTCCGCCGTTATAACTATATACTCGTAGCCGGGCAGACGCATACCGTTATCGGTCCACGCGTCAATAATATCTACCCTATGACCCATTGACTCCATTCCTTTCGCCAATGCCTTCACATAATCCTGGGGGGGCCGCCTTCGCGGCGGAGCGCTTACTACCGCTATTCGCATAACAATCCTTATGCCTGTTTGTACAGCAGATCAATTTCCGGTTCTTTTGCTATCAATACCGAACATTTCGCATTATATAGAATCTCGCGGTGGGCATGGCCAATAATGTCCCTGGCATTACGATCCTTTTCCCAGCCCCCCATCACGATTAAATCCGCATCGTGTTCTTCGGCAGCGGTCAGAATTTCGGTGTATACCGCGCCCTTGCGTATTTCCTTTTCAATTTTGACGCCTTTGGCGCGGGCAAGCTCCTCCATAAATGAAAGGTAACGATCGCCGTTTGTTTCCAGGGATTTTTCATACTCGGCGCTCTCATCCTGGACAAATATCTTGCTTAAAGTAAGCTGCTTGATCGTCGCCGTATCCACAACATACACCATGGTTAAACGGCAGTGATAGTTTTTCGCCATAACAATAGCGTACTTCGCCGCCAATATGGAGGCGTCCGATCCGGTGATACCGGTTACAATGTTTGAGATAAGCGGTTTCATTTGGTTGTACCGGCGGCCATGCCGGCAACTCCTTTCTTCTTGAGTAATTTACTGGTAAAAAAGGAATCCCTGTCCCTTTCTTCCAGAGACGCCTCAATATACACCCTTGTCTCGGCAGCGGTAGGTATGACCAGTTTTTCCAGGGCATTCACCCGGCGCTGGGTTTTGCGGACTTCCCGCGCCAAACGCCAGACTATGGTACGCACCGCCGCCAATTCGGTACATATTTTAAACATCTCAAAGAATTCTAACACGGTTTCATCACATTCTGCAAATGAATTCACCGGGGAATACTTCAATTCCGCGTTGGGAAGCCGAATTTCCAGCCCCGGCAGCTTCATTCCGGCGGCGGTGACCTGTTTTTCCTTGAGTTCAAAGCGGTAACTGATATTCCGCGCCAGCCGCTGGGCCCGCTCCCGGCCTACCACCACCAGCATCCGCTTGAGGCAGGGGTACGCTGTCGCTACACGGGCGTCAAGGTCCCGTTCCAGCATTTTTATCCTCTCCAGCTTCTGCATCAGCTCCATAACAAGAATTTCCCGCTTCTGTTCCAGCAGATCGTAGCCTTCTTCGGCAATGAGCAGCCGTTCCTTTACCCGCAGGAGATTGCTTTTGGTAGGGGCTATTTGTTCTCGCGCCATTGCATTGTGTATATACCGGAAGGGGCATATTGTCAAGGTAATATTTTCTCGCTATCATGGTATAAGGCATATTAAATGGAAGAACTGCAATCAACAGAGCTGCTTGACCGGGAGATACTGGAAGACGCCCGAAAAAAAGCCCACCGTATTCTCAAAACCGCGGAAGATACTATAAAAGCCAAGTCAGGAGAATGGGAACAAAAGTTAAACGCGAGCCTGGCTGAACTTGAAGAAAAATACGCACAACAGGGCAAGCACGCCGCCGATGAAATAATGGCCCGTCTTCCCATAGACAAGCGCCGGACAAAAGCCAAAAAAATTGAAGAATTGCTCCGTTCCGCGGCGGAAACCTGGTATGGGAGTTTAAGCCGTGAGCGTGTGCTTGATTTGCTCAAAAAGGAACTGGAAAAACGCATTGCCGTAACTGAAAAATTTACCGCAGACAGTAATATACACGCTCAAATTCACCAAATCGGGCGGACGGAGGCGCAAACCGTACTGCAAGCGGTTTTACCCGGCAAAACCTGTACCATCGAAGAAATTCATTCTTTTTCCGCGTATCCTGAAATCATTCTGGAAACACCGCAAGCGCGGATATACACTTCCATAGGTAAAATCGTGGATTTTCTGCTGAGCAAAAAACGCGCCGAGTTGGTTGAAGCTTTGCTGGGTAAGGAAGTTCTGCTGGATCAAACGGAAACTGACGGGGGGAAACGGTGATAGAAGGTCGGGTGCGGCGAATTTCCGGTCCCATTATCCGGGCGACTGGTTTGGGCGGGGCAGGACTGTTTGATGTCGTTGAAGTGGGAGACAAACGGATCATCGGCGAGATTGTCCGTCTTGAAGGCGATGAGGCCATCATTCAGGTTTATGAAGATAATACCGGACTGAAAACCGGCGCCCCCGCCCTCTCAACCGGACGGCCCCTTTCAGCGCTGCTGGGACCCGGCCTGATGGGAACCATTTACGACGGCATTCAGCGTCCGCTGGAATTACTGTACAGCCAGAGCGGGGCGTTCATGACGCCCGGCGAACGGGGCGACCCGCTGGATACAAAGAAAAAATGGCATTTTGTTCCCAATGCCTCGTTATGCGAAAAACTTGCCTCAGGCGAAAAAATTCCCGCGGCGGCGGGCCTGGTGCTGGGTACCGTGCAGGAAACGCAGAGCGTTAGCTGTAAAATAATGATACCGCCCGGCGTCAAGGGCGGCGACATTACCGCTGTCAGCGCCGAAGGCGATTATACGGTTTTGGATACGGCGGCAAAAACCAGCCGCGGCGAGGATATTCCCTTTGCGCAGTGGTGGCCGGTGCGCCTGCCCCGTCCTTCAGCAGAAAGGCTTTCGCCGGATCAACCGCTGGTTACCGGCGAGCGGGTCATTGACGTATTTTTCCCCCTGTCCAAGGGCGGTACGGCGGCGATACCCGGCGGTTTCGGCACGGGCAAGACCATGACCCAGCACGCCATTGCCAAATGGTGCGACGCTGATGTCATCATCTACATTGGCTGCGGCGAGCGGGGAAACGAAATGACCGATGTTTTGACCGAGTTCCCCGAACTGCAGGATCCCCGCACCAACCGCAGTCTTATGGAACGGACTTTGCTTATCGCCAACACTTCCAATATGCCGGTAGCGGCGCGGGAAGTTTCGATTTACACCGGCGTAACGCTTGCCGAATTTTACCGCGACATGGGCTACCATGTCGCCATCATGGCGGACTCTACCAGCCGCTGGGCGGAAGCCCTGCGCGAGCTTTCCGGCCGCATGGAAGAAATGCCCGCCGAGGAAGGATTCCCCGCTTACCTGCCCACCCGCCTTGCCGAATTTTACGAACGGGCGGGCCGCGTCCGCACCCTTTCCGGCAGCGAAGGCTCGGTTTCGATCATCGGGGCGGTTTCCCCGCCGGGCGGCGATTTTTCCGAACCGGTGACCCAGCACACCAAACGCTTTATCCGCTGTTTCTGGGCTTTGGACCGCGACCTCGCCAACGCCCGCCATTATCCGGCGATAAGCTGGATCGACAGTTATTCCGAATACGCCGAAGAAGTAAAGCCCTGGTGGGAACGGGTAAATCCCCGCTGGGCCGATGTCCGCCAGCAGTGCATGGATCTGCTCAAGAGCGATCAGAAGTTAGCTGAAATTGTCCGGCTCATAGGGCCTGACGCTCTGCCCGATGAACAAAAATTGATCCTTATGACGGCGGAAATTATTAAAGACGGATTTTTACAGCAAAATTCATTTGACAAAATTGATATGTTCTGCGTCCCGACAAAACAAGTTCGTCTTCTGGAATTGATAATGGAATTCCATGAACGCGCCAAAACCTGCATCAAGATGGGAGCGACATTAACCAAAATTTCCGCAACAGGCCTGAAGGAAAAACTTTCCCGGCTGAAAAGCACGGTGAAAAACGACGAACTTTCCAGTCTTGACTCATTTGAAGCGGCAATGCGCTCTTCACTGGAAGAACTGGAACGAAGTTACCGCACGAGGGAATTATGAGGGGAATAGAATACAAGGGCTTGAGCAGGATAGAGGGGCCGGTAGTAATCACCCGCCGCAGCCATAACGTGGGCTACAACGAAGTAGTCGCCGTCTACGACCGCGAGGAAGGCAGACGGCTGGGCCGCGTGGTAGACATGAGCGATGACTGGGCGGCAATTCAGGTTTTTGGTAGCAGCACCGGCCTTTCCGCCGATGATTCGCGGATTGAATTTTTGGGAAAACCCATGGAACTGCGGGTCGGCCTTGGCCTGCTGGGGCGAATCTTCAACGGCCTCGGCGAACCTATCGACGGTTACAGCGATATTTTTTCCTCAACCATGCTTGATGTCAACGGCCTGCCGATTAACCCCTATGCCCGCACCTATCCCCGCGACTTTATCCAGACCGGCGTTTCCGCCATTGACGGCATGAACACCCTTATCCGCGGACAGAAACTGCCGATTTTTTCCGGCAGCGGCCTCCCCCACAACCGGCTTGCCGCCCAGATTGTCCGTCAGGCGAAAATTTTAACCGGCGGCGAAGGTACAAACAGCAAAAGCGAATCCTTTGTCGTGGTGTTCTGCGCCATGGGCGTAAAGTACGATGTAGCCCGCTTCTTCCTTGACGATTTTGAACGATCCGGCGTGTTATCCAGCGTGGTGGTTTTTCTGTCACTTGCCGATTCCCCTTCACTGGAACGGCTGGTCGCCCCCCGCTGCGCCCTTACCGCCGCGGAATATTTAGCGTATGAAAAAAATATGCACGTTCTGGTAGTAATGACCGACATGACCAACTACTGCGAAGCCCTGCGGGAAGTTTCCTCGATTCGCGGGGAAGTTCCCAGCCGCAAGGGATACCCCGGCTACCTGTACTCCGACCTTGCCGCGCTGTATGAACGGGCGG
>Ga0268262_10005323_pt1 | contig 12814 bp, 10 predicted proteins | sample TergutNc150P3_FD_190354 | JGI IMG/M metagenome (GOLD analysis project Ga0268262, IMG submission 190354) | Nasutitermes corniger P3 segment gut microbial community from laboratory colony in Florida, USA - Nc150 P3 (SPAdes) (version 2) | ecosystem: Host-associated > Arthropoda: Insects >... | reverse complement strand
AGTACAATTCTAACCGAAATTTACATAAATTTGCAGTTATTCTTATTAATCATCGGCTTATTACCGGCAAATTGTTACCTTTTTATAGGAAAAAAGCGTAAAAAAGCCCCGTAAAACGGGGCTTGAAACGGATAAAAACCGGCCGGTTTTACCGTTACGGCGGGGTAATATCGCCTAGGTCAAGGGTAATTCCCGATACATTTGAGCCTGAAACGGTTACCGTGTATATATCATGCTTTGTAATATAATAATTCTCTCCAGAATTACGGTTAACAACTGAAAAAGAAACCTGAGTTGAAGAATTAAAAGACGGTATTTTTATAGACCAAGGCGCGCCGAAAGCAGGAGAATTAAGCTCAACATAAGAAGAACTCCATGGGTTATAGGTACTAGCTTCTATTCTAACATTAGGAACCGCTTGCCCATTATAGTTAACATTGATAGTTCCGCTCAGGGTTAAAGGGGTTATATTTCCAAAGTTAAGACTAATTCCCGATACATCAGCGTTATCGGCAGTTAGTGTGGGTCCGGATATTTCTCTGTAAAATGATAGATCTACATTCATTGAAGAACCGCTCACTTTAAATTTAACCGGAGTTGAAGAATTTAATTCCGACAATATTATAGACCATTGCGTACCTGAAACAGGGAACTCATAAAAAACAGGATAAACATTCAGCTCTCTGTCTTTGTTATCACAAGCTTTTATAGAAATATTATTCACAAGTTCCCCATTGTTTGTAAAATTGAAAGTACCGCTAAGTGTTATAAATCTTATATTTCCCACATCAAGATTAATATTTGCCATGTTTAAATTGCTGACGGTTACAATGGGATTTGGTATTTCTTTTCTAAACCACAATTCTCTATCTTTATCTTCAATCTTGCCATTCACTATAAATCGAACCTGAGTTGGAGCGCTTAAAGCCAGCATATTTATAGACCATGACGCATTGGAACCGGGGGACTCAAGATTAGTATAACCAAGCGATGAGGGGTATTCTGTTTCATTTTTAATAATCTCAATGGTAAGATATGACACATTCTGCCCATTACAGGTAACATTGATTGTTCCGCTCAAGGTTATCATCTTTATATCGCCTACGTTAAGGCTTATTCCTGTAACCGATGTATTAAAGACATTTACCGCAGGGCTGGGAATTATTAGCTCATTAAACAAATATTCATCGTCCACTACAAAACAAACAGGAGTTAGTTTATTTAATTCCGGCAGTGTTATAGACCACGGCGCATTTGCACCCGGAGACTCAAGAACAATACTTTCAAGCCAATCTATCGGTTGATTATTTTCACTGTTATAAGCACAAACTGATATTCTAATACGAGGCACAGGCTGATTGTTACGGGTAACATTGATTGTTCCGCTCAGGGTTGCAGTTGTTATACTTCCCACATTAAGAGTAATTCCGCTTACATTTTGGTTATTGATATTTATAATTGGGTTGGATAATTCTTTACAAAATAATTGTTGCCCGTTGTTGTTTGAACCAGATACATTGAATACAATTTTAGTTGGAGGATTTAAATTGGGCTGCAGTGTTATAGACCATGACGCATTGGAACCGGGGGACTCAAGATAGGCGAAACCAAGTTGGTTTCTTCTTTCACCATCATCATAAGCAAAAGCGGCAATTTGAACAAAAGGCACTGTCTGTCCATTATAAGTAATGTTTGTTGTTCCGCTCAATGTTATTATCTTTATATCGCCAACGGTTAGGTTAATTCCCGACACATCTTCGTTATTAACGGTCGTGTACATATCTATATATTGTTCAAAAAGACAATCCCCATTAGCTGAATAGCCTGTCACTTTAAAGAAAAATTGATTTGAAGTCTTAGGTATTATTATAGACCATGGCGCATCGGGAGCGGGAGAAAAAATTTCAGTTGAAGCATGAACCCATGGAGCGGCATTAGAATTAGCATCTATTCTAACTTTAGACAATCTCTGCCCATTACAAGTAACATTGACAGTTCCGCTCAGAGTTATGGTTTCCAGACTAACCTCGCCCAGACTGCCTACATCAGCGTTTGCGCTATCAATATGCGGGGTAACGGAAATTTGAAGCGGATAGCCTTCTTTACAGCCTTTCGGCGTGACATACAGATAGAAACTCCCGTTTGAAGGAACAAAGATATTATATGTTGAATATATAGTAAGCGACCAGCTAACAGTTTGGGTGGTCTCATTACCTGATATATTTATCTTATTGAGCTCACTGCTCCAAAAACCGTATTCACTATAAACATGTAATTCCAATTTCGGCGCGGGGCTTGGGATATTGGTTAGGGTAATCGTACCGGTTATCTCGCCTATTTTTTCTCCCATACTTGGTCCGCCGGACCCTCCATCATGACCAAAAAGATCCCTATCGCAGTAAATCTTTGTATAAGGAAATAATCTATCGCTGCCGGTAAAGGGCTGTGTCATCGCCTCATTCTTGTAGAGCGTGGGTATATCGCCTGAATTAAGCATTTGTTGATAAGTCATACCATTCATTCCCTGACACAATTCGTCCAATGTTATGCCTTCGGGAGGAATATCAAAGTCTAATTCATTTGCAATTTCGCCGAATGTATAACTGTAAACAGAAGGGGATCCATTCTTTCCGTCATCGCCGCCATCGCCGGGATCGGGACAGGCTGTTAAAATCAATAAACCTGCCAGCATAACTGTTGTAATTACGTTAAAAATGGTCTTGTTTTTCATAGTACACTCCTCTATATAAAACTATGATTAATTGGACGGTCTGGGAGTAGCACTTGTACCATATGCTATGGCAAAAGTACCGGTAGCGTTGGGACTATACGGTGTTACTTGAATTCTTAATAGACCGTTTTTATCAGCTGTAATTTGCCTCGGTGAACTCCACCCGTTATCATCAGCGCCAACCATAATATCCACTGTTTTGGTACCATCGCCGTTTTTTGCGTCATTCCACCAGATATAATACGTGGTTCCGGCGGTAGCATCGATCGAGAAATAGACTGAATCAGAGTATGGAGGGATTTCGCTGTTAGTCCAATTGCGTCTCAATGGATACGGGTCTTCATAAGTTCCATTACCTGTTCTAGGCGGTCTGGTGCTGAAAGTGCTGCACGCAATACCGAAGAAAGCGCCGCTTCTTACGTCGGTCGCTGTAACTTTAATTAATACCGTACCATTTCTATTCGATGTAAATGACTGCGGAGTATTCCATAAGTATGTTTCTCCTGTAAAAATTGACTCACCGGTGCTATACTTTGCATCAACCTCAATATACAATGATTTGCTGCCGTCTCCTTGATTAGCGCTGTTCAACCAAATATTGTATTTTGTATAGGTGGTAACATCAAAAGAATACCAAAGCTCATTGGCTCCGGATACGTTTGAATTTATTTCGCCGTTTTTCCATACATTTCCTACTGTTAATGGGATCGGATTTGTTTCGACAGTACCGATGCTGCCGGGTCTTAGTTTACCAACGCTGTACACAATGGCAAAAGTACCTGTAGAGGAATACGGAAATACCCTTAATTTTATCATGCCGGTTGATTTAGCTAAAAATAAACAAGGTGTATCCCATGCGGTATTCTCATTAAATATAACACTGCCATCGCTGTTATAAGCTTCAACTTTAACATTCAATGTTTTGCCGTTATCACACCCATTTTCATCCCACCAGACATAGTATCTGTCACCTTGAACAGCATTAAAAGAGTACCAAACTTCGCCGTTAGCGGTGCTGTTAGTTATTTCACCGTCCTTCCATTCGCATAATGTAAGCGGAATTGGATTTTCCCGAGTACCGTCAACATTAAAACTGCCGTTCCATTTGGCGTACATGGTAACATTACTGTTAACAGTATATGAAGAACCGGAGTTATATAAAATCGTACCGTTGACATTTGTCCAACCGCCGAAAGTATAACCGTTTTTGGAAAGTTCACTTCCATCGGGTAAGTTTATAGCAGAACCGGATCCCGCTGAAATTGAAGAAACTGTTCCGCTGCCGCCGTTGTTGTTAAAAGTTACTGTATAAATATAGCGCCAAATTGCTATAAATGTAATGTTACCGCTAACGGTAAAGGAATCGCCCGCCTTGTATTCTTTACCGCTACCTCTATTTTCCCAGCCGCCAAAAACAAAGCCCTCTCTGGAAAGACCTTCTCCGCTTGGGATAGTTATACTTGTACCGCTAGCTGCCGTAATTGAAGGAATTGTCCCATTACCATTATAGACATCAAAAATAATAGTATAAATAAAGTTCCATTTTGCGTAAAGGGTAATATTGTTGTTAATGATATAGTCAGCGCCGGCGTTGTAATTTGTCCCCGAACCGTCCGCATTGGTATTCCAACCGCCGAAAGCATAACCGCTTTTGGTAAATCCGTCTCCGTTAGGCAGAGTTATACTCGCACCGGGAATATTTGTAACTGAAGAAGGAGCTTGTCCGATACCGCCATTGACATTAAAAGTTACGGTATAATTAATCCAATAAGCTCTCATGGTAACATTTTCTTTAATGGTGTATGGAAAACCGTTTCTGTAAATTTCGCCGGTTGTTGTATTATTCCAACCGTAAAAAGCGTAACCGCTTTTGGAAAGCCCGTCTCCGCCGGGAATAGTTATTATTGTACCGTAAACCCCCGACACAGGAGCGGGAACTACTCCGCTGCCGCCATTAAGGTCAAAAGTTACTGTGTAAGAATTAACCCATTTTACATACAGGATAACATTACCGGTAACTGTATAGTCAGCGCCGACGCTGTAATCTGTTCCGTACCCGGTTTGTCTTGTATTCCAACAGCTGAATAAATACCCGTTTCTTTTTATTCCGCTTCCATCAGGAAGTTTTATTACTGAACCGGGAGCCGCCATTATTGTAGTAACTGTTCCGCTGCCGAGGTTGTTGTTGAAAATTACATTATAAGTTAAGCTTGTATTGTACGCTATGGCAAAGGTGCCTATGCTATTATTACTGAAAAGAGACGGAGTTACTTTTAATTTTACAGTACCTGTTGAAGAAGCGGTAAAAGATTGCGGCGAATTCCATGCTGCACTTCTTCCGGAAAAACTATTAAGAATCATACCTTTTAAATACACATTAACATCAATATCCAATGTTTTAGTTCCATCGCCGTTGTCGTTACCTTTTTCATTCCACCAGATATAGTATACGGCTCCTTCGGTAACATTAAACGAGTAATATAGTTCCTTGTTAGTTGTGTTTCCTGTAATTTCGCCGTTAACCCATTCGCCCGGCGCCAGCGGGATTGGGTTTACATCGCCGCCCAGAGCTTCGCTGCCCCACCTTGCGTACAAAGTAACATCTTTAGTAACGGTGTAGGAAGAACCGGCGCTGTAAATATTACCGTTGGGATCTGTCCAACCAACAAAAAAGTAATCGCCTTTGGTAAGCCCGTATCCGCCGGGAAGAATTATAGCATTGCCTGAATGCGCCGTTATTGAAGGAACTGTTCCATTACCGCCACTGTTGTTAAAAGATACTGTATTATCACTGCCTCCCGCAGGTCTGTTACTATACGTACTGTACACAATAGAATAAGTTCCTATTGGGTTATCTATGCTCCTCGCGCGCACCTTAAGATAAACCATTCCGGTATAAGCGGCAGTATATTTAACATGACCATTCCAAGCATTGTTGTTAGAGAAAGATAAAAAAAACCATTCATAATTTTCATTATAGGCGTATACATCAATTTCTAATGTTTTAGTACCATCGCCGTTATCCCTTTTATTCCACCAAAAATAGTACTCTGTTTTTTCGGTAACATTTACGGAATACCATTGAAAATCTCCGTTATTTTCAATTTCACCGTGAACCCAAGAATTAGAAACAAGCTGTATTACATTTACAGGAATATTGGTCATTTTACCCGGCTTTCTTGCAGCATTAAAAACAGTAATTGCCTCAGTCAGAGCAGTTACCGCGCCATCTACAACCGATTGACTTACAGGCTTCTTTAAGATATTGTCCGCTGAATCAATTGCCGTATCCAGAGCAGTTTTCTCTTCTTTTGTAACCCAAAATTCTCCTTGCAATACATCAGTCCCGTCATAATAAGAAACATATGTATTACTATTTATATTTCTCGCCTCATCTATTTTTAACAAAAGAACATTGAGATTTATGCCGAGGTTTGTTTTATTGTCAACATTTGAATTTTCTGTGTCGAAGTCAAAGTCAGCATCAGAGCAAGCTGAAAAAATTAACAACAGCGCCGATAAAAACAAGGATGAAAATATTGAAAAATTTTTCTTATTCTTCATAAATGCAATCCTTCTAAAAATTCTACCAAGCCTATACTATTTATATCACATGTTATAGAAAATATCAATAAAAATTACATTTTTTTGATATTTTTCTCCCCTTTACTGATAAATTTTCGGCTTTTTGGGAAGAAAAAAGACAATGTTGTCAGTCCTCTCAATACTTGACAGTTTTCCACAGTTTTTATAGTATAAAAACGCCCATTCCCCGGTTGTGTAATGGTAGCACGGCAGACTCTGGATCTGCTTGTGGGGGTTCAAATCCTCCCTGGGGAACTATTTCCTAATTAAAAAACATCAAACAAGGTACAAAAACATTAATAATGTCTATTTTTGAGGATTTGAACCGGAGCAATCCTGTAATAATTTCAAGGTGTAAACCTTGCGTAGATTTAAGCGCCGCATGGATGCGGCGGGATTGCGCAGGCGGGGGTGGAGTGAGCGGACAGGAGTCCGCGAACGTAACCCCAAATCCTCCCTGGGGAAAATTGCTAACTCCTTATGTCATAAGGAATTAGCGACTGAACTACCTTACAAAAAGGCGTTTAAATGTAATATCTTAATACGACTGGCACATAAACTGGCACATAAACAGTTTCAATATCAGTTTATTGAGGTATGCTATGAGTGCTTATCCATTCTCTATTTTCAAAAGGGCTGACAGGACTTGTTACTCTGTGTCTTTCAAAAAGACAAACCTTCTTTCAGGGGTTAACTCTTTGCCAGCCGTGTATCTCACTACTGCCATAATAAATCCTCCGTTCAAAAGGCTCTGCAACACGAGCCGATATTATTCGTATACTATCTTTACGTTCAGTATAAACCACAAAAAGCACTTCGTCAAAAAACCCCATTGTTTGCCAACGATCCTCTTTTTTTATAGAATTTGTAGCGGTGTTCAAACAGCCTCGATAATGCCACTGTCGAATACGTCATCTTTGGGTAACCATCCTTTTATTAGAAATACTTTACCGTGATACTTGCTGCATTGAATTTCTTCCAAGGCTTCCAGACTTTTGTCAAATTCTTGACGCATGACTACTACCTGAAGAATTTATCAATATGGGCGGCTCATTCTTCATGTCGCATGTATACCGAAGCCGGTATGGGTTTTGGGATTTGCTCAATGATTTCACGAGCGATTTTTTTGTCATTTATTTCACCTTCTATCCATTCATATATACATTTTACTTCTTTTTCATAATCATCTTCTATTTCAAAATATTTTATTCCATTGTTTTTACATTTTTCTTTGTTATTTTTATTTTCCAATATATATTTTTCAATTTCCATATATTTAATTATATTTTCTATATCACTGTTCCTGTTTTCAATAATATTTATGTTTGCAATTATTTTTTCCGTAAAATTTTTCCTTATATACTTTTCTGAAAAAGTAATATATAAAAATATTGTTTTACTTAAATATTCTTTATCCAGTTCATTTATATTTTCCGGGAAATAACATCCTTCAATAATTATATTTTGTCCGTTTTCTATATTAGTCATAATAATTCCTTTTATTATTGGCCATAACTTTTCAATTATTATTTCGTCTTTTGATTCAGGTGTAAATCCAAAATCAAATCCGCTTCTATAAAGCCCCATCTTTAAATGATCTATAGATAGATAAGGAATTTTGTATATTTCAAGTAATTTTTGCGACAATAATGTTTTGCCAACGCAACCGGCACCTGCGATTAATATTACCATAATTATCTGGGATTTCCTTTTGTATTCTATCCTCATATTATTATATTCTTTTATTTTTGTCTATATCTTGGAGGGGGGCGTTGCGGGGGGCTTGCCTCCTGCAGAGGGGGGTATGGCGCAACGTAGTGCGCCATAGGGGGGAGACTTCCCCCCTCTTAATTTATTTCTTAATCCCAATATCTAATCGAGTTATTTAACAAATTTTGAAATATTATACATAATTATTCCTCATCAATCATTTCAATATTTTTGTGATGTTGCTATATTTAGAAAAAAGAAAAAAATATACAGTATGGTATTGGGTACAGCGTAATATAGCGTTAAACAAAATGTATTTATTTTTAGTTAAAAAACTATTGACTAATTATATAAATTATAACAATATATATTATGTACTGCATAATTAAAATCGAAAATTGGAGTGATAATGAATAATGATTTTGGTACTCCCGACATTTTAAGTCGTCGGGAAGCGGCGGTGTATTTGGGGATTTGTAGGGCTACTCTTGATAGGCTTGATATTCCAAGAACTCGAATAAGACATAGGGTAATGTTTAAGCGTGAAGTATTATTAAAATGGGTTGATGACAATACAGAAAAAAATAAAGGTAATAAAAAATGAACTATGAAAAAACAAAAGTTATGATTTCCAAACTGATTTCTATTGCTGATAGTTTTAAGTATGGAACGGCTTCGGTAACAATAAAAAAACATGATGGACGTATTGTTCAAGTGTCTTATAAAACCGAAGAACATACAAGAGATAAACCTACGGAAAATAATCAAGACGATTAAAAAAAGCCTACTGTTTCAAGTAGGCTTTTCCGTTATGAACCCAAAAGGATTCAACATGGAAACCGTATGGGTTATTCCCCCAACTCTTCCTTAATCGCCGTGAAAATCTTGTCGCAGAGTATCTGCTTGCGATCTTCTAAAGGTATGCTTGCGGTATCAATGGGTTTTAAAAACGATATTTTTGTATCGGCGCTTACTACACGGTTGTTTTTTTCAAAAACATTGTAACTGCCGCTAATGGCGACCGGAACAATTACGGCGTTTGCCTGTGTGGCAAGTTTGAGCGAACCCGGGTGGAAAGGAAGAAGACCCTGCCCCTTGGAACGGTGTCCTTCCGGGAAAATTATCATGCCGCCGCCTGATTTTATTCGTTTAACGCCCTTGTTTATTGTGGCGATTGCTTTTCTGACATTGCCGCGATCAATAAAAAAGCCTCCAAGCATATAAATCCAGATATTTATAAACGGCACATATGACAACTCTTTTTTTGCGATAAAACCAAAAGGCCGTCCGCAGAAAGCAACCAGTATAATAATGTCGAAAAAACCGCCGTGGTTACTGACAAAACAAACGCCGCCCTTTTTGGGAATATTCTCTTTGCCTTTAACCGTCGTATGTCCGGCAATAGGAAGCAATGACAGCGCCCACAATTGCGCAAGACGGTAAATAATATGTGACATTGGCTTTCTTAATCCAAAGGGACTTAAAATCAACGCGATAATAGCAAACGGCAGCAAAAAAATCATTGCGAGCGCCAAATATCCAAAACCTAATACTGTTTTTACCATTTTTCCATTATCACAAATTTTAAGAAAAAAAACAACATAAAATACCGCTTATTGACTTTTTTTTATTACTGTTACATTATCAAGAAATGGCGCCCATTAAAAAATTTTCAGGCACAGATATCGAAATCGCCCAATCGGTCTTTCCCGAACACGCTCTGCACATAAAAGATGTGGCAAAAAAGGCGGGGATTTCCGACGAGTATATCGAATATTACGGAAAATACAAGGCAAAAGTAAATTACAGTTTTCTTAAAGACAATAAAGATAAAAAAGACGGCAAATTGATCCTTGTAACAGCCATTAATCCCACTCCCGCGGGGGAAGGCAAAACAACGACAACCGTGGGAGTCGCGGACAGTCTTTCTTTAATCGGGAAAAAAACCATGGCGGCTCTTAGGGAACCCTCTCTCGGTCCCGTATTCGGCGTTAAGGGCGGAGCGGCGGGCGGCGGCTGGGCGCAGGTTATTCCAATGGAAGATATCAATCTGCACTTTACAGGCGACTTTCACGCCATTGCCGCCGTGAACAATCTTTTAGCCGCCCTGATAGACAACCATATTTTTCAGGGCAATGAGCTTAATATCGATCCAAGAAAAGTTGTCTGGCGCAGATGTATCGACATGAACGACCGCCAGCTTAGATTTATTACCGACGGTCTAGGCGGAAAGATAAACGGCTTTCCCCGTGAGGACGGCTTCGACATTACCGCCGCTTCCGAAGTAATGGCGATTCTATGTCTTGCGGAGAGCATTGACGATTTAAAAGCGAAATTGGGGCGCATAATTGTAGGTTACACTTACGGAAAACAGACCGATGAAAAGCCCGTTACCGCCGCGCAGCTTAACGCGCAGGGCGCAATGGCGGCGCTGCTTAAAGACGCTCTTAAACCGAATCTTGTGCAAACAATGGAAGGAACTCCCGTATTTATTCACGGCGGACCTTTCGCTAATATCGCGCATGGCTGTAATTCAATCATGGCAACCCGTCTTGCGCTGAAATGCGCCGATTATGTGGTTACGGAAGCAGGCTTCGGCGCGGACTTGGGAGCGGAAAAATTCCTGGACATTAAATGCCGTTTTGCCGGACTAAAACCGTCCGCGGTAATTGTGGTCGCTACTGTCCGCGCTCTTAAATTGCACGGGGGAGCGAAAAAGAACGAGCTAGACAACGAAGACCTTACCTCTCTTGAAAACGGACTGCCCAATCTTTTACAGCATGTTGATAACATAAAAAATGTTTATAAACTTCCCGCGGTGGTAGCCATTAACGCATTCGCAAAGGATACAAAAGCGGAATTGGAATTGGTGGAAAAAAAATGCAAAGCGTTAGGCGTCAACGCCGTTGTTTCCGAAGTTTGGGAAAAGGGAGGCGAAGGCGGAGTTAAACTTGCCGAGGAAGTAGTGCGTCTTTGCGAACAGCCCAACAACTTTGAATTTTCCTACGATGTTAATCTTTCCATTAACGAGAAAATAGAAACAATAGCGAAAAAAATATATCACGCCGACAACGTTGTAATTTTACATAACGCCCAAAAACAAATAACCCAGATTGAAAAAATGGGACTGGATAAAGTCCCAATCTGCATGGCAAAGACCCAATACAGTTTTTCCGACGACGCTACGCTTCTGGGCGCTCCTAAAGGCTGGCGTTTAACAGTGAGGGACATAAGAATATCGGCTGGCGCAGGATTTATAGTAGCCCTAACAGGCGAAATAATGACAATGCCTGGACTACCGCCTGTTCCTTCTGCGGAAAAAATTGATATTGACAGCACAGGGAAGATTTCGGGATTGTTTTAATTCCTAACAAACAAAAGCATGATAGAGTGCCACATTCTTTTAAAGATGTTTCCTTTTTTTGCGTCAACGGCTGTTACCAACTCTGTTCTGCTTAATTCTCCTTGTTCATCTGAAATTATAATGTAGCCCGCGTGAGAGCCTGCCGCAAGCGGAGCGGCTAGTTTTTTTTCTATTACTGTCTTATATTGAATATTATTCGCGCGGTGAATGGGTGACGTAAAATCTATCGGTCTTGCAAGGGTAAGCTCCACTTTGTTCTCTTTACCCTTCCACAATTTTGCGCTTTCTATGCTTTTTACCGTCAGGCGGACAGTCTTAAAATTGTCAAACGCCCATGAAAGCAAACTTATTCCGTCTTTATCGCGAATAGCCGCTCCTTCTTTCGAGTTGGGAGCACCCAGAAGCACAAGAATAAAACGTGTATTGTTCCTCTGCGCCGTAAGTGCGATATTGTAACCCGATTCGTTAATAAATCCTGTCTTAAAACCGTCTACTCCCGTAAACGCTTTTAACAGATTGTTTCGGTTTTCTTGCGTGATTGTACGGGGATTACCTTTATTTTTTGCCTGAACGTTATCCGCCATAGGATACGAAAAATTGGGAACGGAATGAAAATCTTCAAGGCTTTGCGGATGCGTTGCCAAATACTGACGGCAAAAAGAGGCGAACTCGGCGGCGGTTGTCATATTCTCTTCGGAGATACCAGACGATTCGGCAAATCGGGTAACTTGTAACCCCATGCGTCTGGCTTCGGTTGTCATCATGCCGGCGAATTGGTTCATGGTCGGCGCAAGACGCAGGGCAAGAGCGACAGCTGCGTCGTTACCCGAAACAACCGCAAGACCGAGTAATATTTCACGGATTGTAACAGTCTGCCCGGGTTCAAGAAACATCAAACTGGAACGATAAGGCTGATTTTGCGCCCAACTTTCAACCGTTATGGGAATTATCTCATCATAAGAAGCCCTGCCCTCTTCAATCTCCTTCATAATAAGATGCATAGTCATTAATTTTGTAAGCGAAGCCGGAGGAATTTCCTCATCAGGATTTTTTGAATAAAGTATCGTACCTGTATCAGCGTCAATCAATACCGCCGACTTAGAAATAATTTCCGGCGCAGTCTCAATAATTGGAACAAGCGCAGACTGCGCCTCATAAATTTGCGCCTGTGCGCATAGGGGTAAATAGAAAGTTAACAAAAAAATGAATAATATTTTTTTCATGATGTAATAATTATTTAGAACTCAGCCTGCCCCACCGCGCGCGGATAGGGAATAACATCGCGAATATTCGCCATGCCTGAAACATACTGAATAAGCCTTTCAAACCCAAGACCGAACCCCGAATGAGGCACTGATCCGTAACGGCGAAGATCAAGATACCAGTGATAATCTTCTTTTTTCAAGCCGAGTTCATTCATGCGA
>Ga0268262_10005322_pt1 | contig 12815 bp, 7 predicted proteins | sample TergutNc150P3_FD_190354 | JGI IMG/M metagenome (GOLD analysis project Ga0268262, IMG submission 190354) | Nasutitermes corniger P3 segment gut microbial community from laboratory colony in Florida, USA - Nc150 P3 (SPAdes) (version 2) | ecosystem: Host-associated > Arthropoda: Insects > Digestive... | reverse complement strand
TCCGGCGGCGGATGGAAGCGGCTCAGCCCCGCTTCCGATGAATCGCCGTTCCGCGTTCAAAAGGATATGCTTTCCCGCGCCGCCAGGGATTCGGATATTCCCGGCCCGGTAAAACAGGAATTCATTGTCCGCCGCAGCGCGGCTCAGTAACCATGAAACGAATAATTTTACAGAAGGGCGAAGAAGACCGCATCCGGCTGGGCCACCCCTGGGTATACGACAACGAAGTTGACCGCGTATACGAGGGCAAAACCGCCGCCGCCGAACTGGTTCCCGGCGACTGCGCTGATGTTGAAAGCAGCCGCAAAGAATACCTGGGCAGGGCAATCGTCAACCCCCATTCAAAAATTATCGCGCGGATTTACAGCCCTTCCAAAGAAGGAATCGACAAGGGCTTTTTTAAGCGCCGTATCCGTGAAGCGGCGCTCAGACGCGCTTCATTCCGCGACCTTTCCCGCGAATCGGCGCGGCTGGTTTTCGCCGAAGCTGATTTTCTCCCCGGCCTTATCATCGACCGTTTTACCGGCTGGCCGTTAGCTGAAATTGAATCCGCCGGCATTGAGCGCCCCCTTTCCTTCGCCCGCGCCGAGGCGGCGCTTGGCCCTCCCCGTTCATGGCTTACCGTACAACTGCTTGCGTGGGGAATGGACTGCCGCCGCGAGATGATCATAGAAGCGCTGGAAGAAGTAATGTCTGCGATTCACGATTCTCCTGACGGCATTATTGAAAAATCCGGGGCGAATGTCCGCACGTTGGAAGGCCTTTCCCTGCGGGAAGGTTTGATTAAGGGAACATTCCCCACAGGCGGCATAGTGATTTTTGAAAATGACCTGCCCTTTATTGTGGATTTGCCGGAAGGTCAGAAGACCGGCTTTTTTTTGGATCAGCGGGACAACCGCCTGCTGGCGGGCAGATACGCCGCCATGCTCAGCAAAGAAACCGCCGATGAAACTGAACCGCATTTTCTTGACGCCTGTTCCTACACCGGCGCATTCGGCATTCACGCGCTGCGCGCGGCGGAAAAGGCGGCGGTTACCATGCTGGACACTTCGGCGGCGGCGCTGGAAGGGGCGCGCAAAAATGCCGCGCTTAACGGCGCTGCCGACCGCATTGCCACTATTGAAGCCGATGTTTTTGATTCACTGCGTAATCTTGAACGGCGCAAAGAACATTTTGACATGGTGATTCTTGACCCGCCGGCATTCGCTAAATCCCGCACTGCCCTGAGCGAAGCCTTACGCGGTTACAAGGAAATTAACTTGCGGGCTATTCAAATCGTCCGGCGCGGCGGCATTTTGATTACCTGTTCATGCAGTCAGGCGTTGGATGAATCCCGCTTCAGGCGCATGCTTACCGAAGCCGCCGCCGATGCCGAGCGCCGCCTTATCCAGCTTGACTTCCGCTGTCAGTCGCAAGACCACCCCGTGTTAGCCGGTTACGATGAATCTTTGTATCTTAAGTGCGGGTTTTATCGGGTGGTGTAATTGGTGACTCACTTTTTTTATTGACAAAATATCCATATCTATATATTCTTGAAATAGAGGTAATAATATGGCTGTTGCTACGATAAATCTGGCTTTTGATGATGATTTAGTAAAACAAATGGATTTAATTGCAAATACCGCGGCAATAACCCGAACTCAACTAATATATAATTCTGTAAAAATGTACATAAATGACAGACAAAGATTACAAGAATTATATACATATGGAGAAAATATAGCCGCAAAAAATAATTTTAAAGAAGAAGATGTATTTGATGAAATAAAAAAATATAGAAAAAAATAAATGAAAATTGTAATAGATTCAAATGTATTTATATCATCATTTTTTTGGGGCGGACATCCGCGAGAAGTATTTGAAAGAGTTATTAACGGTTTCGACGAATTATATATAACTGACGAAATAATAGCTGAAATTACGTCAGTAATGAACAACAGTAAATTTAACGCGAATAGTATTGAAATTGAAGACTATGTAAAAATAATCGAGAAATATTCAAAAAAGATTGTATCAAAAAATGTTTCAAAAACTATTAGTAGAGATAAAAATGACGATAAAATATTACAATGCGGACTCGATGGAAATGTTGATTTTATTGTAACCGGTGATAAAGACTTATTGGTATTAAAAGAATATGAAACTATAAAAATCATAAAACCAAAAGATTATTTAGACGCTTGCTGATGACTGTCACCAATCTGTCGCAACTTGTCCAATAAAAAAGGCTGCCTGTACGGGCAGCCTTTTTGTTGGCGTTAAGCGTGATGTTAATAAATAGAAGGTCTGGTAGCGTTGTTTTCGGTATAGACAATGCCGTAGCTGCCGATATAACCATAATCATGATTATATGCATGAACATTCACATTGACCGTACCTGCTTGACTGGCGGTGGGGGTAAAAGATCTCGGAGAGTTATATCCGTGATCCACATTGGAAAAGATTTGGTCCCCGTTGCTATAAAAGGCGCTTACCGCTATATCCCCTGTTTTATTACGGTTACCGTCATCACTGTCATTCCACCAAATGTAATAAGTTGTTCCGGCGGTGACATTGATCGTATAAAAAACCTCCTGGCTCGCTGAAGTAATGGTGCCATTTGTCCACACGCCTTCGGTGAGCGTATTGGGAGAACTGGTTGTCGCGTACGTATAATCTGACAGCGCACTTTCAATGGAACCGCTGACCGCGCTTACTTTGAAGTAATAGGTTGTGGACGCTTCTAGATCGTCAAAGACCCAATAAATACCGATTATAGTTTCTATATGTTCATAATATCCTGAAGAGGAGGTTGACCGGTACACTTTATATTGATTTGCCCCGCTTACCGAATCCCAAGTGAGGCGAATGCTGTTTGAAGACAGTGTTGTTGCGGTCACATTTGTCGGAGCGTTAAGGACGATGGAACTCGGCGGATCACTGCTGTTGTTGTACGCTATTGCGTAACTGCCATAAGACGGATTGTAATAATGCGGATAAACCTTCACATAGAGCGTATCATTTGAGTATGCGTGATAATATATTACACCTCTATCATAAGAATCAATTTGGCTTCCAGAACTATTATAGTAGGCCACGTTTACATCCATCATACCATCAGTATTATCAGAGTCTTTCCAGTGGATATAATAGTCTGTTCCGTTGTAGACACTGAAGTAATACCAGTCTTCCGTGTTTGACGAAGAAAGGCTGTCATTAACCCATGTGCCATTGTAAAGCAGAGTGGAGGAAGAAGGAGGCCATACTGGCCAGCCCCCGCCGCTGGTTGTCGCAGACACATAATCCGACATCTCACTTTCGCCGTAGTCGTTGCCCGCGCTTACTTTGTAGTAATAGGTTGTGTTCGCATCCAGATAGTTATCGTATGTATACGTATCATATATATAATCAGCTACAGAGTAATAATCTCCATAATAGCTGCTTGCCCGGTACAATCTGTAATAATTTGCCCCGCTTACCGAATACCAACTGAGTGAAACACTGTTTGAAGTTGTATCTGTTACAGTCAGCCCTGTCGGGGTGTCCGGTCTGCCGCTGTTGCTGTTTGTTGTCGCAGACACAATTTCCGATCGACTACTATCACCGGATTCGTTGAACGCGCTTACCTTGTAGTAATAGGTTGTGTTCGCATCCAGATAGTTATCGTAATAATACGTATCATATATATATTCACCTACAATGTAATAATTTCCAGAATAGCTGCTTGCCCGGTACAATCTGTAATAACTTGCTCCATATACCTCATTCCAACTGAGGTAAATACTGCTTGAAGACTGCACTGACGTGTATAGTGTCGGAGCTTCGCAATAGGTTGTCGCAGAGTAATAACCTGACAATGCACTCTCACCGTAGCTGTTGACCGCGCTTACCTTGTAGTAATAGGTTGTACCCGAACTCACATCATAATCGGCATAATACCCACTATAATATGACGTATATATTAGGTCATATCCTGAATAGTAGTTGTTAGACCGGTACACCTTGTAAGAACTTGCCCCGCTTACCGAATCCCAATAAATGTTAATGCTGTTTGTACCCGATGCCATCGCCGATACTCCTGTCGGAGTGGCCGGTGCATTGACGCTGTTGTTGTAGGTTGTTGTGTACGTATAATCCGACAGCGAACTTTCACCGTAGTCGTTGACCGCGCTTACCCTGAAGTAATAGGTTGTGTTCGCATCCAGACCGTTAACGGTATAATACGTGTGAGATGTATTACCTAAATATCCAAAACCCAATGAAGCGGTGTTTGAATAATACACTTTGTAATAATTTGCCCCGCTTGTCCATTCCCAACCGAGTGAAACACTGCTTGAAGTTGTTTCTGTTACATACAACCCTGTCGGAATGTCCGGTGTACCGCTGCTGCTGCTGCTGGTTGTCGCGGACTTAGCATCTGTCAGAATACTTTCACCGTAGTCGTTGACTGCGCTTACCTTGTAGTAATAAGTCATTCCCGAATCCAAATAACTATCAATATAATACGTGTTGCTGTATGTCGTACCTATTTGGGTATATCCTGAATAGCCGTTATACCGGTACACCTTATAATAACTTGCTCCGCTTACCGAATACCAACTGAGGTAAATGCTGCTTGAAGAATACGTTGACGCGGACAGCCCCTGTGGGGTAGCCGGTGCTCCGCCGTTGCTGCCGCTGGTTGTCGCGGAAATATATTCCGACAACTGGCTTATACGACCGCTGTTGTCAACAGCGGCTACCTTGTAATAATAGGTTGTGTTCGCATTCAGACCATAATCGGTATAACTCGTATCATTTACATCACCTATATAAGAATAAAGTCCGTTTGAGGTTGTTGACCGGTACACCTTGTAATAACTTGCCGCGTTTACTATATACCAACTGAATTGAATACTGCTTGAAGACTGTACTGTTGACGACCCATTCAACCCCGGGGTACTCGGTGGGGCGCCGTAAACCCATACTGCATACAAGGTAGTTTCACTATTAACAGTATAACTAGTTCCCACGCCGAAAGTGGTTCCCCCGCCGGAACTACTGCTGCTCCAACCGCCGAAGGTGTAACCGCTCCTGGAAAGTTCGCTCCCGGAAGGAAGTATTATCTCATGACCAGATTGCGCTGACTGAGGTGAAACTGAACCGGTACCGCCATTGGCGTTAAAGGTAACAGTGTAATACGGAATGGGATTACTGCCGCCCTGCCATTTGGCATACAAGGTAATATTCCTGTCAAGGAAAAAATTATCCCCCGCGTAGTAAGTGGTTCCCGTACCGGAACTACTGGTACTCCAGCCGATGAAGGTATAACCGTTTGCCGCGTAAAATCCTACATCGGATTCGGATGGAAGCGTTATGTTTCTATTACCTATTTCATAATTGGTGGAGGTCAAAGAATAAGCGTTATTGCTGTCATAAGTAACAGTATAGGTCTGGATTGGATTACTGTTGGAACTCCATACCGCATACAAAGTTATATTATAGCCGGTAAAATCTGTATAAGAGTAATTTCTTAAGAGGGGATAAAATTTTCCTCCCGAACCATTAGGATAATTGCTGTTGGTACTCCAGCCAGAAAGGGTGTAACCGTAGCGGGTAAGGTCTCCGGAAGGAAGAGATATGGGGTCGTCATCCTCATCTATTGTGATAGCTGAGGGCGGTGCCCCATTGCCACCGTTGGCATTAAAGGTAATGTTGCGAACTGTCACCGATGGGGCGGGGACATATTGGGTGATTGATTTAGTCCCATAATAATCAAAGTTTCCGACGCCGTCGATAACCCAATTCCAGTTCCCGTAATTTCCAAAGATGATATTATCCGGTTTATACTTAAAACCGGGAGCAATAAGGAAACCAAAACGCCTATTCTGAAAGTTATTATAGGTTGTGTAATCAGCATTAAGTTTCAGGGTAACCTCGGAATAGCCGAACTCTACGCTCTCTATGTTAAGGAATTCGATACCATCAAGTTCTTTATATTCAAATTCATAATTACTAATATTAGAATCATAAATAAAAACCTTGAAGTTGTCCTTGAACTTACCCGAATCCATATCTTTATCCAATATGTAATACGTTGAATCAAAATAAATGGGGTTAAATACCACCCGGAGTTCAATGCTCTTGTTTCCTACATTGACATTTTTCAGGCTGACGTTGTTGATTAAACCAGGATTCTCATCCGCTGTCGCCAGCATACGACCCTGCCTGTTGGGGTCAATCCATACAGCCGAGGGAGTCACATAGGTCTGCTTGCTGAACCAGCCGTTGACTTTAATTCTCTGTTTTACACCGTAGTAATCGGAGTTCGGCGTCTCCAGATTTTCAACGCCGCTTACTTTGATACGATAGGCGGTAAGATCATTGGGACTAAAATTAAAATAAACATAACCAAAACCAGAATTATAAGTAGATTCATAACTAAAATCAACTCCCGATACTTTTACCCAGCCATTAGACCCGTATTCTTCGAGTGAGAATGTGAGTTTTCTCAACAAATCGGGCATAATGGCATCACTGATTTTCCCCGCGTTAGTATCGGAATTCGGCTCACCGCCGGCAAATAAATAAGCGGCAAAAAACCGGGTATTGTCGTCGTAAGTGGAAGACAGGGAAACTCTTAATTCCCAGTTTTGTTTATAGGGAGGACTAAATCTACCGCCTGAGGAATTAGTCCGCAAGGTTTCGTATATATCATAATACGGGATTCCCGCCTGCGTATCATGGGAGCCGCCTAACTTTTTGCCGCCGGCAAAGGTGTAGTCGCTTGCGGAAATTTTTGCCACTAAACTGCCGTTACCATTGCCGGGTAAATCACTGACTAACCCTACCGTGATTATAGTTTTATCAGAACCGCTCGGCTGCCTGCTTACAAATTCATAGCTGTATTCTGTACCCAGTTCGTCGGCGGAGAATGAACCGATTGGATTATCGGCTTTAACGTAAGGATAAAATGTCAGAAATTTGGACAATTCACTTTTAATGGCCGCGTTTTCTTCCCGCAGCGCGTCGGCTTCATTAGGGAAGGTTATTCGCACTTCTTTGGTTTTGCTATTCCAGGTTCCAAGTTCTATGCTGGGTTCCATACCTTCGCTGGAACTGTCCTCAGATACCAATGAAGCGTCTCTATCGGAATTTATTTGTTCCCAGTCGCGGTCGCTGAGTTTTATTTCCGGCGCGCATGACAACGCCGCCAAAGCGGCTATCGCCGCCAGAAGTATTCTCGCTTTAAGCGCTGTTCTGAGCGTATTCATTAATGTTTTCATCTGTCGTTCTCCTTATATTAAAATTTAACGGAAAAAAGCACTTTGATATGCGCGAGGTCAAGAGTAAAGTCGTTGGTTGACGCAGCCAGTCCAAGATCAAGCGCCGCTGTGTGGGTAAAGTTAAACATAAATCCGCCATAAAGCATGCCTCTATATCCGGACCAGGTGTCGGTTACTTCAAGCTGGTCCGCTTCGTTACGCGTCGTTACATCCAATTTATCCACAAGCACGTTCCCTAATTCATCTACGGTGTTTTCCGTCCCAACATACGCTATTTCGTTGGGCAGCCTCCTTGATTCCGAGTGGGTAAATACGGTCGGGGTAGCCTTGATACCGGCGTTAATCGTAAAACGGTCGGGTATCAATTTGTAGCTGGCGCCGACACTTAAGTCGATCTGGGCGCTCAGGTTTGAATATTCGTAGCCGCTGTCCCAGGTCCAACGATCCAGTTTGGTTGTGTAGGTGGAGGTACCATCATTTCTTTGGATATCCGTAATAGTATGGGTGTCCTCATAGCCGTTGCCGGAACCTGATTCATAGGATACGGGGAGCGACGCGGAGAAGCCCAGGCGGAAATCTTCCGCCGGTTCGCCGGTAACTTTGTAAATAAGGGCGCCGGAATGGCTCATCCATGATATTTCTTCATAGTTTATCTTCAGTCCGGTCTCGGTTACCGTTCTGTCGATATAGGTGGTTACCCGGTCAATATAACCGCCGTCATTCCATGTTACTTTTCCGCTGACCGTATCGCCGCCTGAAAATCCGGTCGCGCCGGCATCGCTGCTGTAGAGAGACATATCAATTTTGTAATATGCCTCAAAGGTTGTCTGCACGGTTTCATTTTTGGGCAGGTCAAATTTCGCGCCGATTTTTCCGGCGGGACGCAGATACCAGGTATCCCTTCCTTTTCCAATAGCCGCCCGCACGTTTTGCTCAACGCCATCGTATTCGTCGTAGCTCCGGTAATTATCAACTAACATTTCGCTGAATATATCCACACTAAGGTCGGCATAGGGCATCAGTTTTCCATCGCCCACAGGCAGAGTGACTCCCACGCCCAGATAGGGTTTTAGCGTACCGCCTTTGTTGGTGTATTCGTCAGCTACGTTTTCATATTTAATCACGCCGTTCTGATAATCAGTTATCTTTTCGGACCGTGTCGGATTGGCGTCATGTTCATTGCTATACAGGGACTCAAGGAAGCCCGCCTTAATTCCCAGGTGGCTGCCAATACCAACCAGGAATTCAATCTGGTTAGTGAAATTGAGCCATCCGGGATTATATTGATTATATTTGGTTTCTTGTACGGTCTGTGTCAGCGTCTGGTTGGCGTCGTCCCAAACCGGCGTCAGGGTAACGGTTTTTTCAACTTTTCCTTTTCCGGTAATGCTGGTATTTTGGAACATATTTCCCTGATACAATATCCCCAGATACAGGTTTCCCAGATTACGGGCGTATCCTGCTTTAAACTTGCCGGTAGTCGGATTACTTACCGAATATGTATCATCAGGATTATGCGTCATGTTATTTCCGATTTCCCAATCGTTATCATTACGAACCGTATACGAATCACCGGTAACAAAACCGAACCATGTGGCATCATCTTTAAGAACGCCGGAATATTTATGGTAATTAATAAAGTTGTCAACATCGGTGGTAAAAATACCGGCAGTAGCTGTTTTGGTATTCGATGATAATGCGGGGGCGGAACCTAAAACACCGGGATCATAGGTTTGGGCTGCCAGCGGCAGCGCCAGGATCAGGGCGGTTATGACACCTAACAGCATAACCTTACTTTTTGTGTACATAAAAAACTCCTTAAAAAATAAGAATAGTGCGGGGAAAACCCCTCATGCTTATTATATGACAATTTTATTATTTTTTGGAGAAAACAGTCAAGAGAGAGGGGGGGGTTCTTCGTGTTCTTTGTGTGAAATCTTTAGGGCCTGGTGTTGACGGTGCTGTAGACAATACTGTAGGTGCCGGTTTCATTCGGAAGATGATCATACGCATAAACTTTCATAATGACCTTACCGTCTTCAGCGGCGGTAAAATTTTTCGGATAATCCCATGCGGAATTCATATTAGTAAAGATTGCAGTCCCGTCGCTATACGAGGCGCTTACCTGTATATCCGCTGTCTTGGTGTCGTCACCAGCCCAAGAATCATTCCACCAAACATAATAAGTTGTACCGGCAGCGACAGTGATTGAATAATTAACCTCTTCGGAGCCTGAGGTAATGCGGTCATCTTTCCACACGTTCTCGGTAAGCGGAATATCATTGGGATTGTCCGGTTTAACACTGCCGGCGCTGTACACAATGCCGTAGGTTCCGGTATAACTCGAAGTAACCTTAACGTAGACCATATCGCTTCTATCGGCGGTAAAATTTTTCGGATAATCCCATGCGGCATCCTCACTGATAAAGATCGGAGTCCCGCCGTTATAATAAGCGCTTACGTATATATCCGCTGTTTTAGCGCCGTCACCTTCATAACGGTCGTTCCACCAGAGGTAATAGGTCGTTCCGCTGGTGACATTGAACAAAAACCAAACATCAACGCTGGTTTTGCCGGTATTCTGCCATGTATCTTCGGTCAGCGGGACACTGACGTCGTTCCATTTGGCATATATGATAATATTGCCGTCAGGGGTGTAGGATGTTCCGGGCCGGTAAACGTCTCCCGCGCCGGAGCTATAAATGCTCCAGCCGCCGAAGGCGTAACCAACTTTGGAAAGTCCGGTTCCCAAAGGAAGCGTTATGTCGGAACCGATGTCTACCGTTTGCGAGGCGGGCGGAGTCCCATTGCCGCCATTGACGCTAAAGTCAACGGTATAGGATGTAAGCGGGCCGGGTTCCGGTTTGACGTCCCTGGTGCCGTACGCGACGCCGAAGCTGCCGGTAACAGAATCACGCGAATAAACTTTTACATAGACCGTATCGCTTCTGTTGGCGGTAAAATTTCTTTCGTTATTATTACTTCCGGTAAAAAGAACAGTCTCGTCACTGTAATAGGCGTCTACCATTATATCCATATAGTTTTGACCGTGATCAGAAAAATTATCGCTGTCGTTCCACCAGATGTAATAAGTTGTTCCGCTGTTGGCATAAAACGAATACCAGGCCGCGGCGCTGCTTGAGGTGCTGACAATGCTGCCCTCCTGCCATTCGCCTGAAGCTAACGGGGTATAATTGAAAGGAGGCCAGACAGGATCGGGGATATAATTGCCGCTGATAGAATAAGTTCCGTAAAAGTCAAAGTTCCTTACACCGTCAATTTCGTATCGCCAGTTGTCATAATTTCCAAAAATGACATTTTTATTACTATCCCTGAAACTATACCTGAAACCGGGGGCGATAAGGAAACCCAAAGATACTCCGGTTTCAAACCGGGGGGCGGAATTAAATTCTATGCTGATAGAACCGGAAGAACCTCCATAATAGAATATTTTATTTATATCAAGAAAGACGATTTCATTAAAGACGATTTCATTATTGACTCCTACCACGTCATCCATAGCAGAAAGAACCTTACCGCCGGGAACAATAAAAATTTTGACGTTGCTCTTGAATTCACTCAGGCTTATTTCTTGGGGATAGGCATAGTCGGATGAAACGGGGTCAATAATGGGAACAAACTTTACCCGGAGAACCGGAGTTTTTTTTCCGTTATTGATTGACTCTATGCTTATGTCGCGGATTAAACTGCCGCTAATTAAATCCGCCGGCGCCAGCGTATAATCACCGTTCAAATCATAATAGGCGCGTTCAACCGTAACGGCCTTTCTGGAAAAAACGGCAGTATCATCGTTAACGCTTACTTTTATCCGCTGAGTAACGCCGTAGTAAGCGGCGGAGGTCGTCAGATTTTCAATGCCGCCTACTTCAACGCGGTAGACGGTAAAATTTGTGGGGGTAAAAATAACTTGAATCGCCTTATTATCATATTTAATCTCGCGCTCGCTGACATTCTGCCAGGCGCTGTCGTTTTCGTTAAGGCTTGTAAGTTTAAAACTGAGTTTGCTCTTCAAAGCGGACATTATTTCGTCTTCAAATTCGGAAGGGATGCCGTTAGCGGTAACGATGTTTGCATAAACAGATGAATCTTTATTGATATAAGAAGGAAGGCTTATATCAATCGACCAGTCTTTATAGGGATCGGAAAAATCCGCTGAATTGGCACCGCGTTGTAAAGTAGTATATGTATCATAATAATCGTCTCCGGCCTGCGTATCCCCGCTGCCGCATAACTTTTTGCCGCCGGCGAAGGTGTACGCGCCCGCTAAAACTTGCCCCACCAAACTGCCGCTGCCATCGTAGGAATTAAGTTTGACCGTAATTATGGTTCTGTTATCCTTATCCGGCCGCCTGCTTTCAAAGGTATAATCATATTTTTTTTCCTTTTCCAGAGTGTAGTAATCGCTCGTACTATCCCCTTTGCTGTAAGGATAAAATTTTATAAATTCGGACATTTTATTTACAATATTCACGTTGTTTTCCCGCAATATATCGGCTTCGTCAGGGAAGCTGATTTTTACTTGATTAACGGAATTAATGGTATTATCCCGGCTAATAACAGGCGTCATATAGAGGCTGTCTTCCGATACCGGCGCGGCGTCCTTATCGGCGGTTATTTGTTCCCAGTCGCGGCCGCTGAGTTCAACTTCCGGCGCGCATGAGAGCGCCGCCAAAGCGGCTATCGCAAGAAATAATTTCATTTGTAACGCCGCCCGGAGCCTTGTCCGGAACATTTTCATCATTATTTTCATCTATCGTTCTCTTTATTATGACTGTTTTTGCCGATAAAAAGTCAATAGATCGCTTTACTTGACTATTTTTTGATATATACTATACTTATAGGCAGGAATAAACATGAATAAATGTGAGCTTTTTTTGAAAAAGGCTGTTATAATCGCGGCGATACTGTCGCTGGCAGCCTGTACAACTGCCGATTATTCGGCCAACGCGGCGGGCGCTTCGGATTATGCGTCAATCGCGGTCAAAGATTTTGTAACTTTGGGTATTGTGACCGTTAAAACCATCGAGATTCATTATTCCAGCCCCTTCGGCTTTAAAAAACGCATTGAAGGCTCAAAAGTTACTTTCGCGGACCTTATGCAGGAAGCTGCCAGACTGGAAGCGGACGACATTATTAATGTAAGAATAGACACCAACGCTAACTATACCAAGGGCGCTTTTGACTGGTTTTCCGGCTGGTCAAGAACCTACACCCACACCGGCACAGCGCTGGCAATCAAATACACCGACAAGGTGAACACCAGCACCGGCGAGTCGCAGTTGACCAACATTCCCAAATCGCCGGAACCCTCAAAAGTGGTAAAAACCACACGATCAGGCAAAACGTCGCTCCGGTAGCCAAAAAGACTCACACAAAGAACACGAAGAACACTTTGTGATCTGCGCACTGGCGGTAGCCTAAAGGCTACCTTACCTTTATTACAGACAGCGACATTTATTGGTGCTACGCTGTGCGGCATTAATGATCTACACGGCTACGCCGTGCGTTTATTGAGCGTGTGAGAACTCTTCGTATTAGCTTTTTTTGAAA
>Ga0268262_10005321_pt1 | contig 12816 bp, 17 predicted proteins | sample TergutNc150P3_FD_190354 | JGI IMG/M metagenome (GOLD analysis project Ga0268262, IMG submission 190354) | Nasutitermes corniger P3 segment gut microbial community from laboratory colony in Florida, USA - Nc150 P3 (SPAdes) (version 2) | ecosystem: Host-associated > Arthropoda: Insects >... | reverse complement strand
TCTTTACCGTATATGTGCTTGCGCCGGTAAAATCAAGTCCGGTGTTGGCATCATATAAATTCTTGTACTGCTCATCCACATCCTTTGGAGGGGATTTGCAGGACACCGCCAGCATTACACTTATGATTAATAATGCCGGTAATACAATTCTCTTCATAACATTTCTCCTTGCTATGTAATTTATGACTAGAATATAAATAATATTTTAGAATAGTTTTAAAATTATTATTTGTTGTGTGGTAGTATCTACTAAAATGTTCTTTAAATTTTTCGCAAGGGGTCTCACTAAGAGCACGAAGGAAGAGAAGAACACAAAGGGGGAGAAGGGAGAAGGGAGAAGGGAAGAGGGAGTAGGGAGGAGGGAGAAGGGAGTAGGGAGAAGGGAGGAAGAAGAGGGGAAAAAATTAAATCAGCAATGTTGTTGTTTGGGTGACTGTTATTAAAAAACATTGTATTTTTTATTATTTTTATGAAACAAATTATAAGAATGTTTATTTTTATTATAAAAAATAAACACATGGAAAATCATTTTTAGACTGTAGAAATTTTATATTTTTGTCTTTCCTCAAAAAACACCATTCCCCATTCTCTTTTTTTATTTGGCGGTATATTGGATTTAGTCCAAATTTTAAATTAGACTTTTACGCAATCTTTGGCGGAAAAGAGGAAAAAATCATTGTTGAAAACTTTAATGCTTTTGTTTATTATAAATTAAGTAGAAATTTATGCCGCAAGCACAAACCATGACCCTTGACGAAAAACTGGCCATTTCATGCAAAGCCGGAGAATTATGGAAAGCCGGAGACAAAGAAGGTTCCAGAAATCTAATGAAAAAACTGCCCATCCCCCCTTATTTAGCAAAAGTACTCAAAGAGAAAGTAGGGGCTGATATTATAAAAATAGGCGGTTGGGATTTATCGGAAGTAGAGGCTGAATTTGGACAAGGTTGGATTAACACTTAATATATCTGATGCGGCTATAAGGATTGATTATGGCCGTAAAGGTTTTGCCACTAGAGGGAAAGCGGAAGAAGGGCGTATTTCCTATGAAACAAGTATAGCTTTGGCAATGGAAACCTTTAAGGAAGCCCAAGCTACCGCCGACCCCGAAACTATTTTACTGGCAGAATACACCTTCATCACACAAGAACTTGAATTTTGCGAAAAATCCGATAAGGCCGCTATAAGCAGCCTGTCCAGAGCCATTAGATTTTTTGATGACGCTTTTCTTGTATTGAAAATTGTGAAGGATAAAACCTTTTATCAAGCTGTTGAAAATTCCTACCCCCACGATAACGAATACCGCATAAAAAGCTACCCAATGGACTCCTTCCACATTGCCTTTAAAGGGCATAAAGGCAGATTGCAGAACATACTTAAAACCCCCGGACTAGACCCAATAGAAAAAGCCTTGTTAAAACAACGGCTTGAAACTATTAAAGCAGGGCAGGAAGGATATTTGGAAATGCAGAGTAAGGCACTTGCAAATTAATAAATAAAAAATAAGAAAGAAAAAATTTATTTAGCGGATTATAATTTCGGGTGTTCGACACCTTTTAAAAATATAAGCGTATTTTTTAATTAGCGGTAATCTGGATTTAGTACAAAATTTCAGACGTTTTTTTTATTTTTGTCATTTTTTCTTAAATTTGATAATTTGATTTTTTAAGGTTTGCTCGTATGCTTCAAATACAGAATTTTGGAAGGCTCTCATTTCATCTATTTGGTAACATTTCATAGAAAAAAGCTCTACAGGGTCAATTTTCAGGGCATGGGCTATATGTTCCAGTACCTTATCAGAAGGAAAATTTCTCTCCAGTTCAATAGTAGCCAGATAAGAAGGGGAAATATTGGCTAATTCCGCCAATTTTGCCTGTGAATACCCTAATAAATTACGTTGATTTTTAATATTTGAGGCTAAAATATGCTTTAGTTTAGTTTTCATCGTTAAAATCGGTCTTTAATACCTATATAATTGTATTTATCTTATATTACTTGGCAATTATCTATAATCGAGTAATACTCTGTATAACAGAGCAATAAATTAAAGGGTTGCAATAATTTCAAATTAGTGGTATTATTTTATTATGAGGCGAGGAATTGCCATACAACCAGTTTTTACATCTTGGAAGCTGTCAATTATACCCTCATTGGCTTTATATTCCCTCATAGAAGAAACTTGTCAATTTCATTCCAAGACACACTTTCATGGGATAGGTCTATCCAAATGAAAACAATGTATACCTATTTTTTCATAATCATAAAAACGCTAGGTTTCTCCGTTTGGAGGAATACTGGCTTTTTATTAAATGCCGACGGGCAATAAACGTAATTTTTACATCTTGGAGGATGGGAATGAAAAATTATTTAAAAGGAGTATTTATTTTAATATTTGTTGTTTTAAATATGACACTTTGTATAAAAACACCAACAACAGCAGAAGAGTTTTTAAAACGTGGGCAGTCATATACTGATAAAAATGACTACGATAAGGCAATAGCTGATTACAGTAAGGCGTTACAGCTTAATCCTAATTTAGCAGATGCCTATAAAAAACGTGGTATTGCGTATGCCCTAAAAGGAGACTATGATCAGGCAATTGAGAACTTAACTCAATCAATAATGCTTAACCCAAATGACGTGGATGCCTACATTAATAGAGGTATTTTTTATGCTATTAAAGAAGACTACGATCTTGCAACCGCTGACTGTACTCAAACAATACGAATTAATCCTAATGATGCTGATAATTATTTAAGGCGTGGTGAATTTTATCTAAGAAAAGGAGATTATGACAAAGCGACAGTTGACTTTAAAAAGGCATTGGAAATAAATCCAAATGATGAATTTGCAAATGGATTACTTAAAGTAGCAATTCAGGAAGGCGTAACTGTGCCAGACACTCAAAATTAAATTATGTGTAATGTAATGGGACACCAAATAAATATAATGGAAAGTATAATAAGGAGAATTTTATGAAAAAAATTATCAGTTGTTTAATTTTATGTTTTTTATTCACTTCATGTAATGTAAATGACAGTGGAATTTTAGGACTTCCTTGGGGTATTGAATATTCTAAGGCAAAAGAAATAATATCCAAAAAAGGACTGGAAATTGATGAAGAAGAAACCAACTTATCTGAAGATGAAATATATCAAAAATATGGTTTAATATCATCTTTTACAGTTTATTCTGTATCATCTATTGATGAAACATCTTTTTTTTCTACCTATAAAATAATATTTCATTCAAATAAATTTGCTGGTGCGGATATTAGTATAGGTTATATTTCAAATGAAGATGAAGATGATTTATCACCTGAAATTATTGTAAATAATATAAAAGCAGATATTATTAAAAAACATGGAAATCCAAAGGAAGAAACAGAAAATAATATTAAATGTATTAAATGGGAGAAAAATGGTATATATATTGAATTATATTATTTTTTATATGGTGTTTTTAATTCTTATAAATTAACATATAATAACGAAAATTATTATAATAAAAAAATACTTACTCGATATAGAACGTTAGAAGATACATGGATTAGTGAAGGTATTCCAACAAAAAAAGATTTGATTTCAGAGGAAAATAAGGTGAGTGATGGTTTTTGGGCTATGTCTTTTGATGATTATTATTTAGTATATAAAATAATTATAAACAACGGTAAAATAATATTTGAAAAAGGTAATCAAAGTCTTTTAACTCCTAAAAAAGAAAAAAATAATTTAGATATTTTATCTTCAGAAGGACCATATCCTTATACTATATCTAATAATAAAATAATCGTTACAGATGAATCTGGTAATAAAAAAGAATATGAATATATTTTAAATAAAAACATATTAAAATTGGTAATAGACAACAAAGAAATTACTTTTACTAGATTTCCGTAAATAGAGTGCCAGACACCCAAAAAATCTAAAAAAGAGAAATGAAAAATGAAAAAGATAATTATAACAGTATATTTTATTCTATTTGTATTCGCTCATTTATATGCGGAAACAATAGAAGAAAACGGCGCTGTCATTGAATATGAAATTTCTGGAAAAGACATTTACGTAAAAGTTATAATTAAAGAATTGAAAGACCCATACGAAATTCATATATTTATTGATGATAAAATTAATCCTGAATATAAAGATATTGGTTTCGTTTCAACACATTATTTTCATTACCAAACCGGTGGTTCAAGTGCAATATATTATATTAAAACCAATACAATTGATGAAATTTGCCTTGCAATAACGGCAGATTTACAAGATAAACGTAGTAAAAAAATTAATGCGTTAATAAGTAAATCAAATTTTATAATCAAAACAATAAAAATGATACTTGTAGAGAGCGGTTTATGCGTTTGAAAATCATATTACAAACGGTTGTTTGAATAAACGTTGAGGAAACAGAAATGAAAATTAAAGCAAGCGTAGGGTTATTATTAATTACATTAACTCTTTTAGGGGCAAAATGCGAAACAAATTCAAAAGCGGTAATCAGTGATAATAAAGAAACAACCGATAAAGACGGCGTTGTAGAAATGATACCGGAAATGGAAAAATATTCAAAAAATTTTGAAACCATAAGATATGATAATTTAATCCATTTAATAACTTATAACGATTTAACATTTAAGGAAGCGGTGCGTATATTAAAAACAAAAACAAATATGAATATACCCGTTTACATTTTTCAGCGGTCTATTAATGAAGAATCAATTAAAAGAGAGGGAGAATTAAAATCAAAGTGTACAACAGATCAGATGGTTTCACTGACTGAAAGGGAATTGCGCCCATACATAGGAATAATAAGAATATATGACGGTTATTGGTTTGCCATAGAATTTAACGCCCGTGCCCTATTCCAAAAAAAGAACGCTGATAATAATTCTGTTTCTGTAACCGAGTATATTTATGCAAATGAAACTGTTTATAACATGAATGGTTTTTCCGAATATTGGGGTATTTCGTCCAAGTTTACTGATACTGAAAAAGGCGAGAGAGTAAAAGGAGACGGTTCAAGTCCTTATGAAATAACAACGGAATTCGACAAGTAGGAAAAATATTTAAAACGGTGTCTGACACCAAAGGAGAAGAAATGAAAAAATTAATAACATTATTTATTGCGGTATTTATATCTGTCCCTGCAATTTTTCCCCAATCTCTTGAAATTATCGGGCATTCCGGCAATTTTGAGCAAATCATTGAACAGTACCAACAAAAAGCAAATGAACTGTCGGAAAAATATAATTATTTTTATTCAGAATTTGAAGAAAAATATTTACCTGTCCTTGATGAAAATAATAAAAAGATAGTAGGTAAAGATAATTTTTTTATTTCATGGTTATCTTCCGATACGCTTGATATAAATATATTATCATTTAGCAATATTGAAGAGAAAAAAACAATGCACTTTTATTTCCGCAAAGAAAATTTTGACAATTTTGTTCCATGTTCAAAACACATAATAAATTTAAGAATAATAGGCTTATATTCGTTATGGGGTGATAAAAGCGAAGATAAAACACTGTTTACCTTTAATTTCCTTGACGACGCTATAGAAACGAGCAGTAGGGCGCTTAAAAATAATCCCAACGATTATGAAGCGTTATTAAAACGTGGAAATGCGTATCGTGATAAAGGCGATTTAGACAAGGCAATAGCGGACTATACAAGCGCATTAAAGATAAAGCCGAATTTCCCCGAAGCGCTCAGCAGTCGTGGTTATGTTTATTATTTTATGGATCAATTTGATAAGGCTATAGAAGACTATACCGCCGCTATTAAATTAAAACCGGATTATATGGAAGCTTTATATAACAGAGCAATTGCCTATGATTATAAAGGTGAATTTGATAAAGCCATTACAGATTATAACGCCGTGCTTAAATTAAACCCAAAAGACTTTGAAACCATGACCAATCGTGGTGTAGTGTATGCCAAAAAAGGCGATAATAACCGCGCCATTGCCGATTTTACGGAATCACTTAAAATTAAACCTGATAATTATCTTGCATTATTCTATCGAGGTCTTATGTACTTGAATATCGGTAATTACAATAATGCCATTTCGGACTTTGAAGCGGCCTTAAAATTATCGCCTAATGACGCAAAAATAAAAAAATCTTTGGAAGAAGCTCGGCAGAAACAAAAAAGGTAATATAAAGGAAACACCTATGAAAAAAAACATATTCATACTATTAACTATCTTCACTTTCTTTTGCGCTTCTTGTGCCAAAGCCCAAACACTTGGGGCAGGTGTCAGCGTAGACAGTCAGGGCAATCTTATAATAAATGCGCCTTTATATGTCTTTGATAGATACGGCGAAAATCCGAAGTTAGAAAAAGCACCTACTTCGATAAATTACGAGGTTGATGTAGGTATCTATAACAGTCAGAAGGACGACAGTAATTCTCATGAGTTTATTGGAGAAATAAAAAAAGGTAGACTATCCATTACAATAAGAAAACCTAATGAAAATCTCTTGATTGAGGCTATGAAATTTTGGCATATCTCTGAAAATTTCTTTACAAATGGATCTAATGTCAAAATAGGTGAACTTAGTTTGTCAACCGTAAAAAGGGACTATATTTGGATTAGACTTTATCCCAACCTCAATGCCGCCCGAATACTAGAAGAACCTATTACAGATGAAAGAAAATATTTTATTGATGATGGCCATTGCGAATTCTTTTATTCTTTAGGTGAAGTAAATATTACAGGAAAAGTTTATGAACCTAAATTGACTAATTGGCATTATGAATTCAATCTTCATTTAAAACAAGGATGGAATATTGTCAACGAAAGATTTTATTATGATGTTAAAGAAGAAATAGAAGCTCTAACCAGTATTACACTTTCCAAAGATGCCGTTTGGGTGTTGTATTAAATAAAATGAGGTATTGAAAAATGAAAAAGATAATTGTAGTTTTAATATTTATTTTCGCAGCTATACAGGCGATAGCACAGACAGAGCTAAAAACAGCGGAGGAATATTTTAACCGTGGTATGGCATTTCATAATAAAAAAGAATATGACAAGGCGATAGCGGATTATAACGCAGCCTTGAGAATAAATCCCTATTATACTGATGCTTTTAATAATCGTGGTATTGCATATAGTGAAAAAAAAGAATATTACAAAGCAATAGCGGATTACTCCGCAGCCTTGAGAATAAATCCCTATTTGTATAAGGCTTTCTTTTATCGTGGTGTTGTGTTTGATGAAATAGGAGAATATAACAAAGCAATTGCAGATTACAGTGCTGCTTTGAACATAAAACCTGATTATGAAGAGGCTTTATTTGAAAGAGGAAGAGCATATAATGAATATGGAGATTATGACAAAGCAATTGCGGATTACAGTGCCACCTTGAAAATAAATCCCAATTATGTTCAGGCTTTTTTTAACCGTGGTAACGCATATAGGCATCTAAAAGAATATGACAATGCTATATCGGATTATAGTGCCGTATTGAAAATAAATCCTAATTCTTATCAAGTTTTTTTTAATCGTTCTATTGCATATGCAAATATAAAAGAATATGATAAGGCGATTGCGGATATTGAAGCAGTTTTAAGAGTCAATCCGAATTATCCAAGAGCAAAGGAACTTCTTGAAGAAATTAAGAAAGAAAGGGTAAGCAATTAAAAATGAAAAAATATTTACTTCAATTAACAATCTTCATGTTATTTTGCGCTTCATGCGCCAAAGCCCAAACACTTGGGGCAGGTGTCAGCGTAGACAATCAGGGCAATCTTGTAATAAATGCGCCTTTGTATATTTTTGACTGTTATAGCGAAAATACTAAGTTAGAAAAAGCCCCTACTTCGTTTAATAGTGAAGTTTACGTAAGTTTTTATTCTAATGATGAAGTAGATTTTCCTCTAAAGTTTAATGGAGAGATTAAAAACGGTTTTTTATCCCTTACTATTAATAAACCTGATGAGTTAAAATTATATGATGCTATGAATTTATGGTTAATCTCTGAAAGTTTTTTTACAAATGGAGCTAATGTCAAAATCGCTGAATTAAATTTAAAAATTGACAACGAAAATGACTATTATTTAATATGGCTCTATCCTAACCGCAATGTCAAAATACTACAAGAACCTTTTTTAGATATAAGAAGTTTTTTTATTGATGGCGACCATTACAAATTTATTTATTCATTTGGTGAAGTAAATATTTCCGGAAAATTTTATGAACCAAATAAAAACTGGCAAGATGAATTGAATATTCACTTTAAACAAGGATGGAATATTGTCAGCACAAGAGATTATTATGATAATACGCTTAAAAGAGACATATTAATTATGAACAGTATCACACTTTCCAAAGATGCCGTTTGGGTATTGATTAAATAAAAGGGGGAATGAGAAATGAAAAAGATAATTGTAGTTTTAATATTTATTTTCGCAGCAATACAGGCGATGGCGCAGACAGAGCCAAAAACAGCGGAGGAATATTTTAACCGTGGTAATGCATATTTTAATCAAAAAGAATATGACAAGGCGATTGCGGATTTCAGTGCCGCTTTGAAAATAAACCCCAATTATGCTGAGGCTTATAATAATCGTGGTAATGCATATGATGATAAAAAAGAATATGACAAGGCAATAGCGGACTTTACCGCCGCTTTGAAAATAAATTTCAATTATGCTGAGGCTTATAATAATCGCGGTAATGCATATATAGAAAAAAAAGAGTATGACAAGGCGATTGCGGATTACACCGTCGCCTTGAAAATAAATCCCAATTATAATAAAGCTTATAATAATCGTGGTTTTGCATATGTTAGTATAAAAGAATATGACAAGGCGATTGCTGATTATACCGCCGCTTTGAAAATAAATCCTAATTATGCTGAGGGTTTTGCTCATCGTGGTGCTGTATATTTTGAACAACATCAGTATGACAAAGCAATTGTATATTTTAGTGCAATTATAAATGTAAATCCAAATAATACCAAGGCTTTTAATTACCGTGCTATTGCATATACGGAAAAAAAAGAATATGACAAAGCGATTGCGGACATGGAGGCAGTTCTGCGAATAAACCCTAATTATCCAAATGCTAAGGAAAATCTTGAAATAATTAAGAAAAAGAGGGGAAGTAATTAGCAAATACCAAATTGAGGCGCATGGTGTCTGTCACCAGAGTAAAGAAAAAATGAAAAAGAAAATTGTATTTTTAATATTTATTCTCACATCTTTTAATTTATCCGCACAAACGTACTCCGCAAGCCAGTACCTTTATAAATTCTCACCGTTAGCAGAAATAATTGTGCGTAATTTAGGCATGGAAGATAAAAACGCAAATGGAGTAATTGACAAAGGCGCAAACGAAGGCTACGAGGGATTTATCGAAAAATACGGCACAGGTGACACTTTAGAGAAAAAAGAAAAAAGCATAGATTGTGGTTTTTACGCCAACTACGTATTATATGGTGATTATAATTTCCGCTTGGAAGAAAATGAAATTGTCAATTATTACTATCTAAACATACGCTTCAAATATCCCGAAGAAACAGAAATAATCGACAAAGAAATAAAAAGCTATGTGTACGCCAATAATTTGCCGTTGGTCTGGCTTGATGATGAAAAAGGCACGGTAATGGGAGCTGTAACAAAGGTTTTAGGAGAAGGTTGGAATGAAAAACAAGTAACCGAAGATGAAGCGTTTAATATGCTTAAAAGGGCGTTAAATGGCATAAAAATAAAATACCGTACAGATGATTTGGGAAATACTGATTATTATTATACCCTTCCTGAATTTATTACTAAAAAATCAGGTTTTTGCTATGAAGTGGCGCAGTTTGGATTTTGGTTTTATTCAGAATTAAAAATAAACTCTATCAATGCTTGGACGGCGTTAACACCAACTACTTTACACGAAGTTAATCAATTTAGTTCCGGTAAAATAGTTGATTATTATGGGAGCAGTTATCGTTATAACGTTACAAAAGAAAACTGGCATAAAATAAGCCCTATACAGTCTATAAGCATACATTATGAAATTAAAGCTGAAATATATAATAATCAAACATTTTTTGAACAAAGTATAATATATGATAAATATGACATAAGTAATATTACCCATTTGATGTATATTAATAAAATTAACCTAAACTATAAAACCGTTATAGAGTTAGGTGAGTATATTCTGCAAAACAGCGATATAAGTAAAATTTTAAACTCAAAAGATAAAAATTCAGAAGAAGTTAAGAAAAAAATAAAGTTGTTATTGGGTTATTTATTGTCTAGTTATAGTTTTACAAATAATAAAATAGGTTGTGAAAGCACTATATCATTACTAAAAAAATATTATTCTAATGATAATACTGTCAAAAATTGGATAAAGGCATATAATTAATCAAATGAAAAAGGTAATTGTAATCTTAATATTTATTCTCACATCTTTTAATTTAGCAACGCAACAGTGCCTGACACCCAAATTCGGTAGTGTACCGAGTTAATTAACCTACCCTACATATAGCGTATAAATGCAAAAATGACACCGCACCACCCACCATTGACAATTATGACTACTTATAGCAGTATATATAAAGCATATAGGGAGAATTTTATCATGGCGCTTGAAAGAGAATTTGAATATTACCAAAAAAACATGGCAGAAATTCGGGAAAAGTATCTCGGAAAAGAGGTTGTTATTGTCGGCGAGCAAATAATCGCCGCTTATGATGGTATAGAAGAAGCCTATACGGAAACAGTGAAAACCTACAGGCCCAAACTTGGATTCTCCATTGCTAATTCTAAAAATCATTTTTTTCCCCTAAGAGATTTAATTAGTAAAGGTTTTAATGTAAAATATTTATGACGAAAAACAAGTTCTTCCTCTGTAACATAATGAAGCATTAAAGCCGCAATAAGTAACTCGTTAATATTGCGGACATTTAAACACCTGTATATTTCTTCCCTATAATATTCAACCGTACTTGTGGAAAGATACAAATTATCCGCCATCTCAATTTTTTGGAAACCGTTGCAAATACATCTGATAACTTCAATTTTTTTCTGTTTTAGAATCTTTGCAGGTGAAGGGAAATCTTTCCGCATATTAATTCTTTTTTTAACTAATTCTGAAATAAAAAATTTACCTTTCAGAATATACTCAATTCCCAACTTAAATTGCTCTATTCCTTCATACAAATTAAAATAAGAATTTACTCCATTTAAAATAAAATACATTCCCAAGTCTGCCGGATAATCGTCAAGGCAAACTGCCGCCATATTCAAATCTGGAAATTCTTTATTAATAACGCCCATCATATATGGAGTGGAGCATTGGTAAAATCTTGCGTCCATTATCATTAGATCAGGTTTCATTTCGTTTATAATAAAATTCAACCCGTCCCTATCGACAGCGGTAATAACAACATTTTTAATACCCATGTCTTCCAGCCGTTTCTTATAATATTTGTGATTATTAACCGCTCGGCTAACTGCTAAAATACCACCCGTCATTATTCGCCTCCTTTATAGTAACATGCTTAAGTGACAGTCGCCATAACAATAGTTCCCATGAACTGCCTTTTGTCGGCATAAGTCACTCCTTGTTTTAATTGTACTTGTTTTTATATAAAAAACAACGACCCTCCTCCCTTCTCCTTTCTCCCTCCTCCCTTCATTGCAACTAAACACCAAATACAGTGTCAAAAGATATGTGAAATTAATAAATAGAAATGCAACGGCGGCTGTTCTGCCTTTTTATACAATTGGTGAAGAAATAGCAAATTCCGTACTTCACGGTATTGGTGCGCTTGCCGCGATAATAGGGCTTGTTTTTTTGAATCTTAAAAACACGGGATTTTTGGGCGGACACAGATCTGCCAATATGGATATCGTGGCGACGATTTTATTTACCGCGACCATGATCGGAATGTTTTTAATATCAACCTTGTATCATGCGATACAACATCAGAGCGTTAAAAGTTTATTCCGCAAACTGGATCATTCGGTAATTTTTATTTTTATTGCCGGAACTTATACTCCCATATGTTTAAGCGGCCTGCGCGGAGCGTGGGGTTGGAGTCTTTTTGCGGTTGAATGGGCGCTGGCCTTGACTGGCATTATCCTGAACATTCTTAATTCCAAAACAATAAAAAAAATTGAAATAGCAGTTTATATAATGATGGGTTGGGCGATAATTATCGGGTTCGTTCCATTGGTTAATCGCGTACCGATAATCAGCATAATTTTATTATTGGCCGGGGGAGCCGCATATACTCTTGGGGCTGTTTTTTATAAAAAGAAAAATATAAAGCATACTCATGCTATATGGCATACCTTTGTTATTGTTGGGGCCGTATGTCATTGGTTTTCAATATGGTATTTAAATTAACGTTAAAACGCCTTATTTGCGCTAAGATTATTGTTTCCGTACTTCCGAAAAGTCTTCAGATGGCGGGTAAATTCCTCTTTTGACATAACAATATACTCCCTTGTTTTTATATTTATAATAAGATATTGTAAAACAAGAGGAATATTATGGGATTTATATTTGGTAATTTTTTGTTAATAACATGGAAGCACCTTGTAATGTACGCGGTCGGCGTAATATTGATTTATTTGGCAATCCAAAAAGATTATGAGCCGTCTCTGCTTTTACCGATGGGTTTTGGGGCAATTCTTGTAAATCTGCCGCTTAGCGGCGCGATAAATCAAGTTATGCCTGGAATTGGAAATGTTACGGGACCGATTCAATGGCTGTACCAGACGGGCATTGAAGCGTCGGAAATAATGCCGCTTCTGCTTTTTATCGGAATAGGGGCGATGATCGATTTTTCCCCGTTGCT
>Ga0268262_10005320_pt1 | contig 12816 bp, 13 predicted proteins | sample TergutNc150P3_FD_190354 | JGI IMG/M metagenome (GOLD analysis project Ga0268262, IMG submission 190354) | Nasutitermes corniger P3 segment gut microbial community from laboratory colony in Florida, USA - Nc150 P3 (SPAdes) (version 2) | ecosystem: Host-associated > Arthropoda: Insects >... | reverse complement strand
TGGTAGTTATTTCAAGAACTATCCATTTTCCTCTTATCCAAATATAATAATCATCATAATCCCAATCCAAGTCCCAAAAATTGAAAACACGCAATACCGAAAAAACCAGAAGGGGTATTATAGATATTGAGACGGAAAATAATAATCCGCCCGCAACTTCCAATTTCTTTTTGAAAAATGTAAAATAACCCGCAAACAAAAAAATCACAAAATATAAAGCGGAAACCGCCGCCATGCCTTCTTTTCCGAAATTGTCCCAACTTGATTTCATTAACCATGTCATTGCGGAAATGATTAACAGTCCTCCTCCGTAATAAAGAACCTTTTGAAATTTTGTAACTTGATTAATACTGCTATTTTGAACAAAATCCCTGAAACGATTAACTTGTTTATCCGAAAAAATATCATTTTTTACAGCGTCATTTAATTGGCTGTCTGTATATTGCATATTTTACCCCTATGCTATTTATTGTACTGTATTTTTTAATATGCGGATAGTCTATGTTGTTAAATAACAAAATATATGCGCAGTTTTTTACGCAACATTGATAGGCTTCACTTCCTCTTTACCGCAAACACTACTCCTCCCCCTACAACAACTACCGCACCGCCGATAATGGCGAACCACGCCCACAGCGGCAGGGTACTTGCTTCGCCATTGTTTTGAGTAATCGCTTTTTTTTCAATGGCGGATTGAGGAATTCCCACGCTGTACAAAAACCGCTTCGCCTTTGGGAATGTTTACCGACTTCAGCACCAATTTAACATTGTCGTTAGGTGAAACTTCTCTTTGCAGGGGAACTTGCGCCTCAAGGGCTAGCGAGGGGATAATTACAGCCCAGCGGCTGCCTTTGTTTTCCAACGCTACGGCGTCCCATACGGAATCTTTTTTGTCGGATAAATAAACCATCTTCCAGTGGTTGTCGCTAGCCCTTTCCGAGTGAACGGAGGCGGACGCTGCGGCTTCGCTGAAACCAAGTCTTGCCGAAACATCGTCGGAAGAAAGAGGTTTGCCGCCCCGTAGGAAATTTCTTATTTGAATGTGGGCGAGTAAATCGGTATAACGGCGCAGGGGGCTTGTAACTTGCGTGTAGGTGTCAAGCCCAAGCCCCTGATGACGACCGGGTTTTACGGAAAGCGTTCGGGGTCTCATGCATTTGCGTAACTGCATTGAGCCTGCGAAACCGTCGGTAATTTTTCCCTGTAATTCCACTTCCTGACTGATGTACGGGAAAGGAAGCGCCTTTGACGCCGCCCAATTTCCGGCTCCTTCGCCTGCGGCAATCATACATTCTTTAACTAAAAATGCGCTGTTGTAGTCGATTATCGGCTCTATTTTTACTTCGTTGTTTTCTACGGCGATGTGTACGTCGGGAAGATCGATATTTACCGCTCCGTGGGATGTGCGGCGGGAAAATATTTTCCGCGACAGAGCAAAAAGAGCGCGTAACGCCTCTGCGTCTCTATCATCTTTGTTATTTTCTTTCATTACCCTGTCCGCTTCTTCGTAAGTCATGCGCCGCACTTTTACAATAGAAGGAAATATTTCGGTATCCAAAACCATGCCATTTTCGTCGATTGTCATTTTGAATGTTAAGGCGAGCGACTTTTCGGAAAGCCCGAGCGCAAACATGGGGATTGCGTCCTGCGCAAGCATACGGACTGCGCCTTCTGGAAGATACAGAGTAACGCCTCTGTCTCTGGCTTCTTTTTCTTCGGGACTGTCAAAGGAAATTGACGCGGCAGGGTCGGCGACATGAACGTATAAAATATTTTTGCCCTCTTCGATTTCTGCGGAAACGGCGTCGTCGGGGTCGTGGCTCCACGGGCTGTCAATGGCGAAGGCGGGCAAATGGCAAAGGTCTTGCCGCTTTTCTTCAGGCGGTGTTGACGGACAAACTGCTGCGCTTGAAAGCGATACGCCGTAGCGGACAGGGTGCGGATTGATCATTGCGCTCCAATAGCCTGTTTTTAATAAAAGTGAATGGGCGTCCTCGGGAGTTTCGCCGAGGGTTAAATCCCTCATCGTCCTGCTCTTTGCCGATTTTCCGTAGGCGAGCGCTTCAACATCTTGAAGATAGCGAGCGTCCTCCGCCAAGAGCTTATTTTGATCGGGGTTTTTTATACATGATTTTATTCGATCCAAAAACCGCATTCGCTCGCCTGTTTCCATTCGGGCGGCGGCTCTTTTCGATTCTTCGGCGGTTACTTCTTCCTTGCCTCTTGGAGAAATATTGTCAATTTCACCGCAAAAGTACAGATTGTCTTTTAAGGCGCAATAAGCGGCGTAAGCGGAAGACGGCGTATCTTCATTGCAAATAAATACGGCTAAATCTTTTAACGATAACGGCGAACCTTCATCGAGCAATAATTCCCAAGCCTCACGGACTGCGGACGAGTCAATATCGCCGCTTTCTATTTCGGCGAAATTGTTTACAGAGCCTGCATGGATCACTTCGATATCTTTATCTCGTACTTTTACCTGTTCGCCGTTTTGCAGAGAAATTGTATATTTTCCGTCCGCATGGTCTTTTACAATAGCGGGCTTGCCTTTGTAAATGACCAGAGCGCCGTTTGAAATCATTCAATAATTATATACTATATCGCCTCGACGTATAAGCACTCTCTTAATTCTTTTGCGTGATTTCTGATTTTCCTTAACGCCCTCTGCTCTATCTGGCGGACAGACTCAGGGGAAATATCAAGGTTATCCCCTATTTCCCTCAATGTTCTGCGCTCACAGCCGCCCAATTGGTAACGGTGGCTTATTATGTGTTTTTCGTTCGCTTTTAATTTGTTTAAAATGCGCAAGGTGTCGTCTCGGGACGCTTTTTTCATTAAATCCCTCTCGGGGTTGTAGGTATAATCTTCGTGAATATCCACCATGCTGACGGTTTCATCGTCATTTATGATTTGTTCCAAAGAAGAAGAATCGACGGCGATATTCGCGAATGAATCGACTACCTGAACGGAAATGCCCAGTTCTTTTGCGATGTCGGCGTTTACTGGTTGACGCATCAAATTCTGACACAGTACATTGTATGCGGTTTGTATCTTTCGCAGAGTTTCCTCTTTACGCTGAGGCAGACGGACAAGGCGGCGCTTGCTCGAAATGTATCGGCTTATAAATTGCTTTATCCACAAACTTGCGTATGTGCAAAAACGCACATTCTTGCGGTGATCGAATTTTTTGGCGGCGTTAAGAAGCCCGATGTTCCCTTCCTGAATTATATCCATTTTTGAAATACCGGGTATATTGAAGATTCCCGCTATTTTTACAACCAAACGCAGGTTTGAATTGACAAGAAGGTGAAGCGCTGAAGTGTTTCCTTTCTGTATCTCTTTGGACAACTCCACTTCTTCCTCAAACGATAAAAGCGGAAATACCTTTATCTGCTTGCAATAGGTGTCGAGTAAATCCTCTCTGGGTTTTTGCGTTCTTTTCAACATAAATCCTCCTTGCCTGCGCCGCCGCCATACGGCATTGTCGTGGGCAAAATGCTCAATATCTATACAGCAATATCCGTGCCAAGTGCGCGTTATAGGGGGCAAATTTGCTGTAATTCTTTACCGGATAAGGATTTACGCAAAGCGGGGCTTAAATTGATAAGCCGACAGTTCTCAAAGTGTATCATTTTTCATACACAAATAATTATTTATGTATAGAAAATGTTATCTTGATATGGTAAAGTAAATTATGAAGTGCGGTATTACAGGAGCCGAGAAAAACGGCGACATTTACTACTTTGTTCAATGGTCTCCGCTTACAAAAGCCGAGCGTTACGATATTATCAAAAAAGTACCCGCCCTTGCGGGAGTTTTTGAGATATATTGGATGGACGAAAAAAATCGTTTGCGGTTATTTGTCGTTGGAAAAACGGATTACGGCGGATTAAGAAGCGAAATAAGACGGATAACCGATCCCGAATTATGCAAGGACGACGTAAAAGCAAAAAAAATTCTCGAAGAAAAAGAAATCTGGTATCGTTACGCTCCTACCGATTCCTCGAATATTATGGCGGACGTGCTTTGGTTTTTTATGCAAAATTATTTTCCTGAAAAAACTTCTGTTAAACATTCGGGACGTTACGAAAATATTTTCTTAAAAGAATCCGCTCCCGACAAACTAATGTGGGTTCCGTAAAAAAATGATTGAATATCTTATCCCCTCAAATATTGACGACAGAATTATAAATAAAGCCGCCCGCGCAATTCAAGACGGCGGTCTTGTCGCTCTTCCTACGGACACCAGTTGGAGTATTGTCTGCTCGATTAGATCGCCGCAGGCTATTAAAAAATTAAGAAATCTTTCCGGCGAAAGAGACGAGCGGCACTTTACCCTCCTGTGCTCAAGCATTTCCCAATTTGTGGAAGTTGTAAAAATGGACAACACCCGTTTCAGGCTGATTAACCGTCTTTCACCCGGTCCTTATGTTTTTATTTTGGAAACATTATCTGGTACGGAAAAATTTCTTGACATCCGCCGCCACGAGCTTGGCGTTCGCATTCCCAATCATCCTGTTCCGATAAGATTGATAGAAACGCTTAAATCGCCGCTTTATTCAATCACGGCGAAAAAAAGCATGGTAAGCGGCAATGATACGGACACTCATCACGCAGAAGCGGCGGACACCGAATTGCCGCCCATCCCCGAAGACGAACTTTTTGAAAACGGCTGGGAACTTGACGGCATTGAAGGTTTGTCTCTTGTTCTTGACGACAGCGAGGAACGTGAGCGTATTTTTTCCACTATCCTTGATTTATGCGAGGATGAGGTGAAAGTTTTGCGGTATGGCGCGGGAGAATGGAGTGATTAATATTACGTTTTTTTTAAAAAAAATAACAAGAGATACGATAAAATGGGGCAAATTTCGCCTATTTTATCGAATTTCTTGAGAATTCGATAAAATAACCTTATATTTAATATAGATGATAAAAAAGAACTTAAAACATCGGGTAAAATTTGTCTTTAGACGAAGGATTATCGTTATTTTATCCATTATTGCCCAGATACTCCTGTTCTTTCTTCTGGTTGGAGGAACGGGCATTTATTTAAAATATTCTTATTGGGTTCTTACGGTTTTAAGCGTTTTTGTTTGTATCAATATAATGAACAAACATGAAAAAGCGGGCTTTAAACTTACTTGGATTTTTATTATTTTGCTGTTTCCTCTTTTCGGCGGTATTCTTTATATTGTCTTGAACTTTTGGTCTAATCCAAAAAAATTAAGAAGGGCGCTTTTTGGAAATATCGCCAACAGCCGTGAGTCTTTATATCTTCACGGTAACCGTCTGGACGATCTTGTAAACAATTATCCCGATTTCAAATCGCAGGCTCACTACTTGCAGGAATACGCGGGTTTTCCCGTTTACGGAAACACGAAGCAGGAATATTTTCCGTCGGGTGAAACTTTTTACAACAGAGTGCTTGAAGACCTTGAAAAAGCGCAAAAATATATTTTCTTGGAATTTTTTATATTGAAGGAAGGGCAAATGTTCAATTCAATATTGAATATTCTGGAAAGAAAAGCGTCCGAAGGGCTCGATGTGCGCATTATGTACGATGACATGGGCTGTTTTTTTACTTTACCGTCCAGTTTTCCAAAGACGCTTAAACAAAAAGGGATTAAATGTTTTGTTTTTAATCGGTTCAGACCGATTGTTTCGTCTTTGCAAAATAACCGTGACCACCGTAAAATTATTTCGATTGACGGCAAAATCGCTTTTACGGGGGGACTTAATCTTGCGGACGAATACATTAACGCTGTTGATCGTTTCGGGCATTGGAAAGACGCCGCTATAAAAATCGAGGGAGATGCCGCATGGTCTTTAACGATAATTTTCCTGCAAATGTGGAATTTGGGTTTTAAGCAAAAAGACGATTACGCTTCGTTCTTCCCCGGCAAAACAAGCGAACAAATCGCAAACAGCGGCGAAGATTATAAAAAATGGGGTTATGTGCAGCCGTATGCCGACAGTCCGATTGACAAAGAAAATGTAGGGGAACATGTATATATTCAAATTATAAACCACGCCAAAAAATATGTTTATATAAACACTCCGTATTTAATTGTAGACGACAATCTTCTTTCCGCTTTGGTACTTGCGGCAAAAAGCGGCGTTGACGTTCGCATAATAACTCCGCACCGCTGGGACAAAAAGATTGTAGCGATTACTTCCCGTTCATATTACCGCAGGCTGATTAAAGCCGGCGTAAAAGTTTATGAATACACGTCGGGTTTTAATCACGGAAAGACTTTTGTTTCCGACGACAAGATAGCGACTGTAGGCACGACAAACTTGGACTTTAGAAGCCTGTATCTTCACTTTGAATGCGGCGTATTAATTTACGCAAGCGAAGCCGTCGCCGCCGTTAAAGAAGATTTTTTACGCACATTGCCAGCTTCGCAGGAAATAACATTAAAAGAATGCGTTGACAAAAAATTCCGAAGCGTTGTTTCCGATGTTTTACGCATCTTTGCGCCGTTGATGTGATTTATTTAAAAAACGTTTCAAAATTGTTTCCGGCTGAACGAATTAGTTCTTTTAGTGTTCGGCTGATAATCTTTCTTTTGGATTCTTCTACGGCGTTAAGCGATCTGAATACTCGGCTTGCCAATGACAGCCATGATGAGCCGAAATCGTTGACCGATTTAATGTCCGCCGAATTTAATATATGATATAATACTTCTATAAACTCTTCCCGTTTTTCTTTGTCAAGGTTGGAAACCCATTCACGCACGGTGTTATTAATAAATTTGCTAGTAACGGTAGATTTATCCATGTGAACAAGATCGTCATATTCAACATCCCACGAATAAAGATTATGCTGCATAAAACCGCTTTCATTGCTTCTTATAACATTATAATCCGCTCCGTGTTCCATAAACATACCGATAATTGACGACTGCGGAACATAAGTTTTAATTTTATCTTTTATCGCCTTAAAACCGTCACTGCAAATAAATTCTTTGTTAAAACCGGGGGCGTCGTTGCTGTAAATGGTTGTTATGCGCTTTTGAATATTTTTACCGCACTTGGAAGCGGCGTAAATGGCGAGGTTTCCTCCCTTTGAGTGTCCGCCGACTCGCAAAGGACCGTTTATCATGGGAGCCATTGTTTGAAGATACGCTACTGCGTCAAGCTGGGAAGGAATTACATCCAAAAAGCACATATTAAAATCTTCCTTCCAGCCCAAAAGAGACGAGTCCGTCCCACGATACGCTATAAAACAATGATCGTCGCTTGTATAAACGCAAAGCGCGGAAAATTGAATTTCCTCGACTTCATCAACATGATTTACATAACCGAATAACTGGCAATTTCCAAAACGCTTTGACGAACCAAGCGCTCTTATCAAATCATTATCCTCTTTGAATATTGATGACAGTTTAAAACCCGGCTGACGTGATTTTTCATCATAAACTCTTACGGCAAGATCGATGCTGATCCCTTCCTTTTCTCCCGGACTTGGAACAATACCGTCCAGTGTAAGATACGCCAGTTGGGAAAAAATAATATTATCCACCGCATTGAAAGGAGATTCCTTAAAATCCAGATCGCCTCGCCATTTTATATAGTCGAACATGCATGCCATACTTGTAAATATAACATAAAAAGAATAAACTTGCGATATTCAAGCATAACCAATTTTCAAGGAGCAATAATTTGGACGACAAACTGTTTCCAACAGCGGCTGTTGAACCTGCGGCGAGAAGTTCCCCTATGGATACGCCCGTAGTTTTGCCTCCTGTGGATTGGAATAATAAACGTCTCTTTACTCTGTTTTGGCCCTTAATTATCGAACAGCTCCTTATGGTAATGATGGGTATTATCGACATGGTTATGGTCAGTTCTGTCGGCGAGCACGCTGTCTCGGGCGTTTCGCTTGTAGAAACCATAAATTTTCTTATGATTACCGCTTTTAACGCTATCGCGACGGGCGGTTCCGTGGTTACAAGCCAGTATTTGGGGCGCAAGGAAGAAAAAAACGCCTGCGGTTCGGCTAAACAATTAATTTATATAAGCGTAATCATCTCTGTAACACTTATGATTTTTACCATATTTACACGCCGCCTTATGCTTAAAACAATTTTTGGCAATATCGCCGACGATGTAATGCGCTCCGCCGACGTTTATTTTCTTTTTATAGCGATTTCATATCCCTTCCTTGCCCTGTACACCGCCGCCGCCGCAATGTTCAGAAGCATGGGCAATTCGAAAATTCCCATGCAAACGGTAATATTGATGAATATATTAAATGTAGCGGGAAACGCTTTATTTATTTTTGTAATGAAATGGGGCGTAGCGGGAGCGGCGCTTTCTACGCTTATAGGACGCATTGCTGTAGCCGTTATTCTGTTTCATTTACTGGTAAAAGACAAAACAAGAGCTATCAATTTAGACGGCATAACAAATATAAAACTTGAAGGCGCTACAATCAGGCGGATACTCAATATAGGAATACCCAGCGGACTTGAGTCGGCGATGTTTCAGGTGGGGAAAATATTGGTTACCAGAATTTTTACGATATTCGGGACAGCCGCTATTGCGGCTAACGCCGTAGGAGCTACAATAAACTCCATCGCTTTTATGCCGGGAAGCGGTTACGGTATGGGGTTGTTAATAGTTACGGGACAATGCATCGGGGCAGGAGATTATCTCGCCGCAAAACGGCACACAAAAAAAGTTGTAACGCTTTCTTATATAACTTATTTAATTATTAACATAAATATATTTATTTTTATGAACCCGATAATCAGCTCTTTTAATCTTTCTGCGGAAGCGCATAATATGTGCATGCTGTTTTTAAGAGTTCATTGCGTAACTTCCACGCTTTTTTGGTGTCCTTCCTTTGTGCTTCCAAACTCGTTAAAAGCGGCGGGAGACGCCCGTTATGTGATGATTATCGCTATTTGTTCAATGTGGTTTGTGCGTGTATGCGCCGCCTATCCTTTGTCGTTTACATTGGGCTTTGGTCCTGTGGGCGTTTATTTGGCGATGGGAGCGGATTTTCTTTTCCGAGGGATATTCTATACAAGGCGCTGGCTCAGCAATAAATGGATAGAAAAGAAAGTAATTTAGGGGAAACTTATGAGAATTATTTCATGGAATGTAAACGGTATTCGTTCCGTAGAAAAAAAAGGCTTTTTTGAATGGCTTAAAAAAGAAGACGCTGATATTGTCTGCATTAACGAAACCAAAGCCCACCCCGGGCAGTTATCCCCTATTTTTATAAATCCCGTAGAAACAAATTATTCTTCATATTGGGCAAGCGCCAAAAAAAAAGGATATTCAGGCGTCGCCATTTACACAAAGATAAAACCAAGCGAAGTGCGTTTTTTGGGCAAGGCGGAATTTGACGAAGAAGGACGTGTTTTAGCCGCCGATTACAAAGACTTTACTTTGATAGCGGCGTATTTTCCCAATTCACAGGATGAGGGAAGGCGGCTTGATTACAAACTGAAGTTTAACGACGCTATCTTAAAACTTTGCAATTCTATTGTAAAAGACGGAAGGCATTTTTTGCTTTGCGGCGATTACAATGTGGCGCATACTCCCATCGATCTTGCCCGCCCGAAAGCAAATGAAAAAAGCGCCGGCTACCTGCCCGAAGAAAGGGCGTGGATGGATAAATTTCTCGCCGCGGGAAATATCGACACCTTCCGCCATTTTCACCCCGAAGAAAAAGACCACTACACATGGTGGTCGTACATGGGTCAGGCGCGCGCTAAAAACATCGGGTGGAGAATTGATTATCACTGTGTAGACAAAGGCTTTCTGCCTAGTGTAAAATCATCAATAATAAGACCTGAGATTGAAGGTTCTGATCACTGTCCTGTGGAGATTGAAATTAAATGAGAATAAAGTATAATGCGCCTACGGTACTGTCTTTCTCTTTGTTATGCGCTTTAATTTTATTTTTGTCAAGCACGTTTATTCCTCATCTGATTGAATTCCTGTTTATGGTTCCGGGCAGAAACAATTTTCACGCAGGAAGTTTAAGAAACTGGATTACGATTATTACCCATGTATTAGGACATGCCAACTGGACTCATTTAATCAGCAATTTAACATTAATACTGTTAATAGGTCCAATGCTGGAAGAAGCTTACGGTTCAACAACTCTTTTATTTATGATATTCGTTACGGCTCTTGTAACGGGAGTTCTAAACGTACTCTTATTTAACAGTTATCTTTTGGGAGCGTCCGGCGTAGTTTTTATGATGATCCTTTTATCTTCGTTTACAAATTTTTCGCACGGCGAAATTCCACTTACATTTATTCTTGCGTTGATTTTATATTTGGGCGTACAAATATTCAGTCAATCAAACGATAGTAATATTTCTCATTTTGCGCATATTATCGGCGGTTTATGCGGAAGTTTCTTCGGTTTCTTCCGAGCTCCAAGGAGGTATACATGAGAAAAGAATTTATACAGTTTAACACAGTGCGTGACAACGCCATTAAACTGGCGCACAAAATTTACACGGACGGATTTATTCCCGATATAATTTATGTTTCCCTTCGCGGCGGAGCGTACTTAGGCAATATTATCAGCGAGTATTTCAAAATTGTGCACACGGGCGCTCATCCTGTTTACTACGCCGCCGTAGTCGCCCGTTCTTACACAGACATCGCTAAATCGGATCAGGTTAAAGTTGACGGTTGGACATATTCGCCCGATTATCTGCGTGTAGGGGACAAAGTATTGCTGATAGACGACATTTTTGACACGGGCAAAACAATAAACCACCTTGCGAAAATAATTCTTGAAAAAGGAATTCCCCGAGGCGATCTTAAAATAGCAGTACACGATTACAAATATTTTTACGATAATAGCGAACAGCTTCCCATTCAGCCAGATTATTGGTGCAGAAAACACGATGTATCCGTAAATGACGACACGTATTGGATACATTACATGAGCCATGAATTATTGGGGCTTAAAGAAAAAGAACTGGAAGAAAATTATTACTCGCATGATCCAAGTCTAAAAGAAGTCATGCATGTAATAACAGAGAACAAATAATGATTTGCGGAATTGACGAAGCGGGTCGAGGTCCTCTTGCGGGTCCTGTCTGCGCCGCCGCTGTAATACTCGGCGAAAATTTTCCGCAAAACTTGCGCAATTTGCTGAACGATTCAAAAAAATTGACGGAAGCCCGGCGCAAAGAAGCGCGGAAAGCAATCTGCGAAAACGCTTTTGCGTGGGGCATAGGCTGGGCGAGTCATACTGAAATAGACGACATAAACATTTTACAGGCAAGTCTTTTGGCGATGAAGAGGGCTTTTGAAGAAATGAGCAAAAAGCTCTCCTCTCCCCTGCCCGCCGATTTATCGGTTATTGTAGACGGTCTCTATTCTCCCGACATCGGCGTTACATGCACACCGATGGTAAAAGCCGACGCTAAAGTTCAAGAAGTAATGGCGGCTTCAATCCTTGCCAAAACAGCCCGAGACAGCCGCATGGACGAAATGTCTCTGCTCTACCCTCAATACGGTTACGAAAAACACAAAGGTTATCCCACAAAAGCGCACCGTGAAGCCGTGTTAAAATACGGTCCTTCGCCGATACAGCGATTGACTTTCAGAGTAAAGTAAAATAATATTTATTATTGTTTAATATAGAGAAAAAATAGCCGAGGTTCGGTTTTTACACATAATGTCCGTATGGGCAATCAGTTTAAGTGATCATCGCAGTATTGCGGAATCACATAAGGGGTTCTTAATGAAAAATATCTTTTTGGGTTCAGCGCTGTTATTAAGTATTTTTATTTTATTTGCATGCGGTTCTTCCCTTGCGCCCGCATCAGAAGTCTCGTCTGCGTCAAAATCAGATTCTTCAGCGCTGCCTTTTGCTAAAGCCAGAACATCAAAGCAACCTTCAGCGCAACCATCAACACCGGAATCGACGCCGACACCGGCGCCTGCGCCACCCCCTCCCGCTGCCAGAACTACTGTTCTTATTCTTGACGGCGCCACTAAATATACTGTTATTAAAGGAGATACTCTCACAAAAATTGCCAGAAAGGTGTATAGAAACTCTTATTATTATCCGCTTATCTTGATGGCTTCAAGTGATGTTGTTAAAAATCAGGATTTGATTAAACCGGGTATGGTATTAACTATTCCAAAATTACAAGTCAATTTGAATGATCCAAAAGCAAAAGAAGGCATGAAAATATTTTTTTTGAAAACGGCTGATATTACCGAACGAAAAAGACCTCGTGATGCCGCAGCTTTGCGAAGATTTGTAAAAAGAGTATTTTAATAATTCAAATAAATGTTACGATATTTATTAAAAATTATGAAGATTAAAGAAATATAGTCAATCCTCTCTTTTATGTCTTACCACAACACGCTTTGCGCCATCACGCCTGCCGCCTCGTTTATCACCTTCCTGTCTGTGATCGTGTCCGTGTCTGCGAGGTCTATCCTCTCTGCCGCCGTCACGTTTTTGCCCTTCACGTTTTTCACCGTCACGCTTGCCGCCTTCACGTTTACCGCCTTCACGCTTTGCGTAGCCTGTATGTTTTTTCTCACGCACGGCTTTTTCCATCACTTTAAGAGACTCTTCAAAGCCGCCCAGAAACGCCTGCAAATCGTCGGCAAACAAAATAACAGACTGCCTGTCAAAACCGCCGCTTTCCTTGTTCTTGCTCTCCACAATGTTTAGATAGAGGTCTCCCATGCGATTTTCTTTAACATTGAAAAAATATGTCCTGTTAGGTAATATCACTCTGTTAGAAAATATTTCGCCCCGTACACCCATAATTAACTCCTTTTATTCATCAGCTTCCATTATCATATTTC
>Ga0268262_10005319_pt1 | contig 12817 bp, 9 predicted proteins | sample TergutNc150P3_FD_190354 | JGI IMG/M metagenome (GOLD analysis project Ga0268262, IMG submission 190354) | Nasutitermes corniger P3 segment gut microbial community from laboratory colony in Florida, USA - Nc150 P3 (SPAdes) (version 2) | ecosystem: Host-associated > Arthropoda: Insects > Digestive... | reverse complement strand
AAGAAACAGGAATCTGTTCCCGTGATCCATTACACACAGAAACACGCGCCATCACCGCCGCAACTTTTACCAGCGTTGCCAATATGAAAACATGGTTAGATGCACAGCCCAATAATACCGCCGCCACCGCATACGCCGTCAAACTGAACGTGAGCACTCTCTTAAGCAATCCCTCTTTCAAAAATGTGCTTACAACCAACAGCACAAAATACGTCTCCATTGATCTTTCCGGCAGTACCTTTACCGACATTGGCGGCGGAGTTCTTCAAGATTGCACCAGCCTTGTCGGAGTAACCATAGGAAGCGGAGTTACCGTAGTCGGGGATTGGGCTTTTTACGGAACAGGCCTTACCAGCGTAACATTTAAGGGGGCGAATACCACTTTTAACGATAATCAGGGTGCATTCCCCGGCAATTTAATGCCAGTGTACACCGCCAATGGAATAGGAAAGTATAAGCTCGCAGGCACAACGTGGTTATTCGTTAAAGACGCTTCCAGCATCAATCCTTTAGACATTACCAGCGCTGCCGACTTGGATGCATGGTTAGACGCACAGCCCGCAAATACCGACGCAACAAACCCTTACGCCGTCAAACTGAACATGAGCGATCTTACAGGCATCGCAGATGTACTGAAAAGCAATAGTACCAAATATGTCTCCATCGAACTTGGCAGTACGCTTACCAGCATTGGGCAGATGGCTTTTAACCGTTGCACCAGCCTTACCAGCATAACCATACCAGCCAGCGTTACCGGCATTGTTCCATTTGTTTTTGACGGTTGCACCAACCTTACCAGCGTAACATTTGCAACGGGAAGCAGTATTACTGCCGCTAATTTTGAAGTAAATACCACTATAGGCGACTTAAGAGAAAAGTACCTTGCCTATGGCGCAGGGGTTTACACCACAACCGCGCCTGTAAGCAATAGTTCGGTATGGACAATACAAATCGCTCCAATAGTCTTTACTACCATTAACGACTTTGCAACATGGTTAGTGGCACAGAATGACAATATCGCCGCCGCCCCCTACGTCGTCAAACTGAACGTGAGCGATCTTACTGGTATCGACACAGTGCTGAAAAACAACAATACCAAATACGTCTCCATCGAACTTGGCAGTACGCTTACCAGCATCGGGGATTGGGCTTTTGACGGCTGTAGCAGGCTTACCAGCCTCACCATACCGGCCAGCGTTACCAGCATCGGGCAGGGTGCTTTTTCCGGTTGCTACGGACTTACCGGCATTGAGGTTAATCCCGCTAACAGCGCATACAGCTCATCAGACGGCGTACTGTACAACAAAGATAAAACAACCCTAATCCGCTACCCGATAAAAAAAGCAGGAACTACATTTACCATACCCGCCAGCGTTACCAGCATTGGGAATAGGGCTTTTGAAGGTTGCGACAGCTTTACCAGAATAACCATACCCGCCGGCGTTACCAGCATTGGACAGAACGCTTTTAATAATTGCACCAACCTTACCAGAGTAACATTTGCAACGGGAAGCAACATTACTGCCGCTAATTTTAGCTTTGCCTTCACAGGCGACTTAAGAGACAAGTACCTTGCCACAGGAGCAGGGTCGTACACAAGACCGGCAAACGGCTCAACGTGGACAACAGCAATCGATCCTTCTACCGTCGATCCTAATAACATTACCTCAATTGGCGCATTGGACGCATGGCTGGACGCGCAACCCGCCAACACCGCCGCCGAACCGTATACCGTTACACTGAACGTGAGCGATCTCGGCGGCAGTTATTCAACTGCCGGAAGCGCCGGATACGTGTTGAGACAAAACAGTAAATACGTCAACCTTGTCCTCGGCGGTACACTTACCAGCATTGCGAATCAGGCTTTTCGTCAGTGCACCAGCCTTGCCAGCGTAACCATAGGAAACGGCATTACCACCAGCATTGGGAATGGTGCTTTTTCCCAATGCACCAGCCTTGCCAGCGTAACCATTGGAAACGGCGTTACCAGCATCGGGGATTCGGCTTTTTCCAGTTGTACCAGCCTTGCCAGCGTAACCATAGGAAACGGCGTTACCAGCATTGGGAGTTCGGCTTTTGAAGGTTGCACCAGCCTTACCAGCGTAACTTTTACCGCCACCAGCAAAGTTGCCAGCATTGCGAATTACGCTTTTCAAAATTGCACCAGCCTTGCCAGTATAACCATACCTGACAGCGTTACCAGCATTGGGACTGAGGCTTTTCGCGGTTGCTCCAGCCTTGCCAGCGTAACATTTGAAGCAACAAGCAAAGTTACCAGCATTGGGAATCAGGCTTTTCAAGATTGCACAAGTCTTACCAGCATAACCATACCAGCCAGCGTTACCAGCATTGGGACTTCCGTTTTTCACGGCTGTACCAGCCTTACCAGCGTAACATTTGCAACAGGAAGCAACATAGCAACCGCTAGTTTTGGAAACTATGCCTTTCCTCAAGGAAGCACCGGAGACGGCGGCAACAACTTAAAGACCGCCTACACTAACGCCAGTACCGGAGGCGCGGGAACGTACACGAGGGCGGACACGACAGCCACAGCGTGGGCGAAGAACTAAAGAACAGGTAATAAATAACAAAGGGAGAGAGCGAGACTCTTAACCTTTGTTATTTGTTCACTGTTATTTGTTATTTGATAATTGTTTCCTAATGTGCTATAGTTTAAACAGATTCTTACCGGGCAGGAGGAAGATATGGAAAGCACAATAGGCACAATTATCGGCGTTTTGGGATTTGCTCTGGCTGTGTTTATTGCCGTCAGGCAAGTACAAGCAGAGAAAAGAAACGCACAAGAACGGGCAGAAGAAAAGGAAAGACACGCACAAGAAAGAGCAGAAGAAAAGGAAAGACACGCACAAGAACGGGCAGAAGAAAAGGAAAGACACGCACAAGAAAGAGCAGAAGAAAAAGAACTGCACGCACAAGAACTGGCAGAAGAAAGGGAACTGCACGCACAACAACTGGCAGAAGAAAAGGAAATGCACGCACAACAACTGGAAATACAAAAACAACAAATGGAATGGCTAAAACAAGAACTGGAAACACAAAAACAGGAAATGGCAAAAACCAACAGGCTTATGTTCCTTGCTGACCGGATATTTGACCCTACCATTCCCAGAGAACTTAGACTGCCCTTTTATGAAGAATACCTCTCCATAGGAGGCAACGGCACTGCTGTCAAGTTCTGGCTGATAGAAGGCGAGAGAGAGAAAAAGACAAAGAACAAATAACAGATAATAAATAACAAAGGAAGATAGCAAAGAACAGATATTTGGTCAAAAATGACGAAAAACTAGTCTATTTTTAGTTAAAAGCTACGAAGACAACGAGTTAATCTTTGATCAACTAAAGATTAATCTTTCAAATTCAAAGATTCACCTTTGAAATTCAAAGATTAACCTTTGAAATTTAAAGATTCACCTTTCAAATTCAAAGATTCACCTTTCAAAAACAAAGATTAATTTTTAAAAAATAAAGATTCACTTTTAAAAAATAAATGTCAATCTTTACAAAATAAAGTTTGGAGTTTGATCAGATAAAGTTCTTTTAAAGGGCGATAAAGATGTATGCCGAATAAAATACTTGAGGAGTGGTCGGAAAAACGAAATTGACGTGACGACATAAGTCGGCGCGGCAATTTTTTTTCCGACCAGGACCCCCAAAAAAATCTTTAGGCATACATTATAATAAATTCTATTGACTAACGTTAATTTTTCTTTATAAAATAATCTATGAAAGTTTTAAAAAAACTGGCTTTTATTTTTTTTCTTGCCGTTTCTATAAACGCGTGTAAAACCGCCGGTACTGTAAAACCTGAAGATTTTAAAGTTAACATAAATTCGCCGCAGTCTGTTATCGGAGAAATCGAATTGCAGATGGATACGTTAATGGGTATGGGTCCGATAAAAAAACAATCTGTTACTGTGCTGTATTTCCCGAGGGAAGACGCGGTCTGTTTAAGATATAAATATGAATTTTATACTTATAATCAATTTTGGGACAGAAGGGGTCGGCTGAATTTTATAAACGCTCTGCAGAAATACAACGAGGATTATGAGGCGCGCAACTTGCAGAGAAACTCCGGCAAAGCTCTGCAGAAATACGGTCGCGTCCGCGGCTATCTGGTTTGGCAGTTGATAAGTTTTACCGTGCAAGCAAACGCAGGCGTGAATATCGATTTGGGTTACACGTTCAAAGACAGGTCGCCGTATTTCTCGGTGTACCAGCGCGACGCTGAATATATAGACGACAGAGCGCGGGATAATAACAGAACAAGCCCGGATATAACAATGTATTTTACTAGAGCGCAGGCGGCGGAATTAGCGGAAATATTTGAACAGCATATAATACCGGATAACCATCTGCAGGACGGATATGAAGAAATTGACATACCGTCAAAAAAAGACAACATTCCCAGAGACAAATATTAGTTTTTCCGGCGCTTTTGTTTTCCGCGCTCTCGACTATTTCGCCGTGTAAGGTTAAAATAAAATATGGTACAAAAAGAAGAACTACAGCGGTATACGGCTCTTATCGCTGAATGCAGGGAAGAAATGGCGCGCCGGATTTCCGGGCAGAAGGAAATGATTGACGGGCTTTTAACCGCTCTTGTCGCCGGCGGACATATTCTTCTGGAGGGCGTGCCGGGGCTCGCGAAAACTCTCGCGGTTAAAAGCCTCGCGGAAATTACAGGGCTTGAATTCAAGCGTATCCAATTTACCCCCGACCTTCTGCCTGCCGACCTTACGGGAACGATGATTTGGGAGCAGGCGAGCGGCAAGTTTTCTGTGCGCCGCGGTCCTGTTTTTGCCAATGTGATTCTTGCGGATGAAATTAACCGCGCTCCGGCAAAAGTGCAGTCCGCTCTCCTTGAGGCGATGGAGGAAAAACAGGTTACGATAGGCGAAGAGACTTATCCCCTGCCCGATCCTTTTTTTGTTCTTGCGACGGAAAATCCCATCGAGCACGAAGGAACTTACTCCCTGCCCGAAGCGGAGCTTGACCGCTTTTTAATGAAACTGCTTATTTTCTATCCTAAGCCGGAGGAGGAATTGGCAGTTGTAAAAAACAGTCCTTCTTTTTCTTCTTCTTCAGCTAACAAAAGAGCCGCTCTTTCTCAGGTGCTGAACAGGGAAAAACTAAATCTTCTGCGTAACGCGGCGGACTCTGTTCATATCGACGATGAAATCAGCAAATATATTGTGTCGATTGTAACGGCTACGCGTCCTGCGGCGACGAGGCAGGTTCTTGCCGAGTTACAGCAGAGGTCGGAGAGCGCGAAAACGGACGCGGAAAGCGTGTATCGTTACGTGTCATTCGGGGCGTCTCCGCGTGCGTCCATTGCGCTGTACCGGTGCAGTCGTATTCTGGCGATGTTCGAGGGGCGCAACTATGTAAGCCCCGAAGATGTAAAGACTGCGGCTTTTCCGGTTTTACGCCACAGGATAGCGCTCTCATACGAAGCGGAAGCGGAAGGAATGGATGCGGACGCTGTCATAACTAGAATACTAAGCCATGTTCCGGTTCCGTAAAAAAAGTTAATATGGAAACAAGCGATTTATTGCGGACTATTATAAACCTTCCTCTTTTCTCAAGAAATCTTGCCGAAGAAATGATCGCCGGAAATTTCAGTTCTATCTTTAAAGGGCAGGGAATGGAATTTGACGAAGCGCGGCACTATGAACCCGGCGACGACATTAGATCGATAGACTGGAACGCAAGCGCGCGCTTCGGCGCTCCGTTTGTAAAAATGTACCGCGAAGAACGCGAGCTAACTATTTTAGTTTTATTGGACGTGTCCCCTTCCATGCACAGAACGCACATCGCGCACCAAGGGCTAAGCCCTTACGAGCAGGCGCTGATCTGCGCGGCGTTAGTCGCTTTTTCCGCCGAGCATACAGGGCAGCGGCTGGGAGCGCTTTTATTTGACAAGGACATAGAAAAAGTTTTTCCGCCGCGCAAAGGACGCAAGTCTTTAATGTCGATCGTAATGACTGCGCTTCAGTATCAGAACAATATTCTGCCGCGCAGGTCGCAGTACGGGAGCGACATTGCCTCCGCATTAACAGGCGCGTACAGGCTTTTAAAAAAGCGCTCGCTTGTCGTGCTTATATCGGATTTTTACAGTATCAATTGGGAAAATGAAATGGATAACCTTTGCAGAAAGCACGATGTAATCGCGATAAAAATTTCCGATCCCAGCGAACTGCCTTTTAACGGGCTTATAACTCTTGAAGACCCGGAGACTGGAGTGCGGATAGAAGCGCCTGCCGGGCTTGATTCATTCAAGGAAAGCTGGGCAAGCTGGCTGGAAGAGAAATCAATCCACTGGGAATCCCAGTGCAAAAAAAGCGGAGCGGCGTTTTTAAAACTGTCAACGGAAACGGACGCGCCTTCCGCCCTGATAAAATTTTTCGGAAGCCGCTCTTTAAACAGGTACAGAAACCGGAAAAAGAAATGAAAAAATATTCATTCTTTATTTTTTTTATTTTAGCAGTCTGCGCTTTACACGCGCAGAGCGGCGGCGCGTATCTTATTCCGCGGCAGATATATGTCGGCGACCCTGCGTCTTTTGTTTTGCCGCTTCCGCCTTCCGAGCAGAACGAGGACTTTGTTATCACATCATACGATACGGATTTACTTCCGTCAGATCCCAATATTGATTTTCACAGAGTAATTTTGGAACACCGCACTACGGGAAGCAGATTAATAATTGAATTTACGCCGTTTGTATCCGGCGTTCTGTCTCTGCCCGGAATAGAAATAGGAGACGATTATTTTTTCGGCTTAACAGTCACCGTAAATTCATTGATAGACGTTCACTCCGACCCAATACTTTCCGCGCCTGCATCCGCTCTTGCGATGCCGGGAACGGCGGCAATGCTTTACGGTTCAATGGCGATTCTTGTTCTTGTTATTCTGCTGACGCTCTGGTTCATCTTCAAGGGACGCGCCGCGATAAAAAATCTGCGTAAGAAATGGAAACGTTTAAGACTTTTTAAAAATATGAAAAATACGGAAAGGCGGCTTTACAAGGCGTTATCGAAAGGCGCGGAAAAAAGAGAAGTCCTTGATAAACTTTCAAATGAGTTTAAAGCTTTTCTTTCTATCCTTACCGGAAACGACTGCCGCGCCATGACAGCCCGCGAATTTATAGAGTTTTTTACTCAACTGCCGAAAGATTTGTTTGCGGCGCAGGAGGACACTGCATATTTCCTTGGCAGTTTTTTCCGTAAGTGCGACGAGCTCCGCTTTTCCGGCTCCGACATCGAGGTTAAATCAATACTGCATTTGTTATCGGAACTTCATCTTTTTACATGCGCCCTTGAAAAAAGCGAAAAAGATAAATCAAGGAGGGCGGCGTGAACTTCGGTTTTGATAACATATTTATATTTATCTGCTCTTTCTTTGTTATTCCTGCCGCAGTTATTATTTTCTCGCGCATGAAAGATCCGTTTGTAGCTACAATCCCTCTCGGCGCGCCCGGAGGAGTTCCCTTTAAAACCTCGCATATAAACGGCTTTGTCAAATTACTCAAGCTTTTAGAGTTAGCAGGATTATTTTTACTTTTTTTCAGCGCGGCTGGTCCTTCAATGAAGACCGCGGAAGTTGTCTGGCTGAACAGAGGCGCGGATATTATTTTTATTTTAGACGTTAGCCCTAGCATGGCTGCAATCGACATGGACGGAAAAAACCGTTATGAAGCCGGAAAAAAATTGATTGAGGATTTCGCGAGCAGACGACCTACGGACAGCGTCGGGCTTGTCGCGTTCGGCGAAGACGCCGCCCTGCTTCTCCCTCCCACTTCAGACAGGCAGGCTCTTGAACTGCGTCTCGACCAGCTGAAAATAGGAGAAATGGGAGACGTTACCGCTCTAGGCATGGGTATCGCAGTCGCCGCATATCACCTTGATAAATCCGCCGCCAAGCGAAAGATCGCGGTTTTGATTACAGACGGAGAAAGCAACGCCGGTTCCATACATCCTGAAACAGCGGCGGATTTGTTACGCGAACTCGGCATATCATTCTGGGTTATCGCCGTAGGATCAATGGGAGAAGTGCCGATAGACTATCTCGATCCGCATACAAAAATACGGCGTACGGGAATTTTTGATTCGCGTTATGACACGGAGAGCCTAAGGCGTTTAAGCGCGATTGGAGGCGGCACTTTTATCACCGCTGTTAACGCGGATGCTTTTGCCTCGGCTTTTTCGCAGATAGACGACGCTGAAATTACGGTGCAGAGATCCCGCATCGTAAACCGCATGACTTCCGTTTCTTTTCAATTTTTGTTAGCCGCCGTTATTTTGCTGGCGGCGGTTAAAATAATAAGGCGGCTTATACTGAGGGCTATGATATGATATTCGACAACGATCTTAAGAAAAAATTAATGGTCTCCGCGATTTTATTTTATTTATTTTTACTGTTTGCCGTTATCGCGCTCATCGGTCCGAAGTGGGGAGTGGGTTACGCGCCTATGGAATACCGCAAAGGGCTTGACGTTGTTTTTGCCATTGACGTTTCGCGCAGTATGGACATCCGTGACGCGCAAACAGGCTCTCAATCCAGATCGCGCTCGGTTTTTCAGTCCCGTCTTGAGCGCGGCATTTCAATCGCCATGGAAAGCGTTACGGCTGTTTCCGGCGCGCGTTTTGCCGCCGCCATAGGTCGCGGAAGGGGATATTTGGCTGTCCCATTAACCTACGACAGCGAAGCCGCTCTGCTTTTCCTTGAATCGCTGAATGTTTCTTCCATGACGGGAAGAAGCACAAACCTTGAATCATTAGTTGACGCGGCGGCGGACGCTTTTCAGGATTCTTCTCCGGCGCGGAAAGTAATTGTTCTTATCTCGGACGGCGAAGCTCATGCCGGAGTTTTAAGAAACGCGGTTAACCGCTGTATACGCGACGGTATTACACTAAACACTATCGCTGTCGGCAGCGACGAAGGACGGCAGATAACGGCGCAAGTAAACGATCCCGATTCTCTGTCTGTGCTGAGCAGAAGGGACTCAGCCGCAATGAGAGCCGCCGCCGAAAGAGCCGGCGGCATTTACATTGACGCAGTCCGCGAAGACGCAGGCGCCGCGCTTTCTTCCCAGCTTCTTTCGCTCGCGCAGGAGATGGGGAGCAGAAGCAGGAAACAGGAGCCGAAACAAAGAAGACCGTTATTTATCATTCTTGCAATTATTTCTTACGGAGCGTCAAAATTTGTTACGCGGCAATCGCAGAGGAAACCCCTGCAGCGATTATCCGCCGCCTCGATTATCGCGCTTTTATTTTTTACTTCCTGTTCCGAAGGCAAACTTCTTCTGCTTGAAGCCAACTATTTAAATGTGCTGGGCAGATACGATGAAGCGGTTACCCCGTACTTAAAAGCGTTAAATTACGAAGAATCAGCGCCCTACGCCGAATACGGTCTTGGTCTTACTTTTTACCAGCTTGACGAAGAGAAAGCGGCGTTAAACCGCTACAAGGATTCGCACAAACTGCTTGAAAAATATCCGAGTAACGAACACAGGGAGTTGAGATTCAGGAACCACTATAATTCGGGCGTAATATATTTTGAAGAGGGCGATTACCGCTCCGCCGCCGACTCGTTCAAAGAAGCGTTAAGAACAGACCCAAGAAGACTGGACGCAAAACGCAATTTGGAATTAAGCATGATGTCAATATCGATGGAAACAAACGCGGAGAGCAGATCGGGAAACCGCGAAGAAAGCAGGGAAGTTCTTTTTGAATACTTAAAACAACACGAACAGCAAAAGTGGAAAAGCAGAGAATGGACCCCGGAAGAAAATTACACAGGACCGGATTATTAAAAAAGGGGAAATCCCCTATGCCGCAACTGCCCCTAAAGGTCGCTTCGGCAGGCTCGGCGGCTCTTATCCTTGACCATTAAATAAATAAGTTTTATAGTAAAAATATATATGGGAGACGCTCCGGTAATACAAATCTCACATTTACGCAAACGCTTTAATCTGGAAGCGGGTTTCTTTGCGCGTTACGGGCGTTTCGTAAACGCTGTAAATGATATTTCTTTCTATATTAATAAAAATGAATCTTACGGGCTTGTCGGCGAATCGGGCTGCGGAAAAACTACTACGGCGAGAATGCTGGTGCGGATGTACGAGGCGGACTCGGGAGAGATTTTACACTGCGACGGGGACAAGCCTGTCCCGGTAGCCGGACTGAAAAAAGAGGCGCTAAGGCAGTACCGCGAAAAGGTACGCTATGTTTTCCAAGACCCGGCAAGATCGCTTAACCCGAGAATGAGCGTTTATGAAGTTTTGGTTTCCGGCTGTCGGCGCCCGTTGAAAAAACGCGGAGTCGGCGAGAAGGAACTTAGGCAGAAAGCCGCCGCCATCTTGGAAGAAGCCGGGCTTCAAGCCGCTGACCTTGAAAAAAGACCGTCGGAGTTTTCCGGCGGACAGCGGCAGAGGATTTCCATCGCGCGCGCGCTTTTGATGGAGCCCGAAGTTTTGATATGCGACGAAGTCGTCTCCGCCCTTGACGTGTCGATTCAGGGGCAGATTCTCAACTTGTTACTCGACATCAGGAAGAAAAGAAATATATCTTTTTTATTCATAGCGCACGATTTAAAAGTAGCGTGTTATTTCTGCGACAGAATCGGCGTAATGTACAAAGGCGAATTAATGGAAGAAGCCCCGGCGGCGAATCTGTACCGGGACGGGCTTAACCCTTATACAAAACTTTTGTTTTCTTCCGCCGCCGGAAACGCGGAAGCCTCCGGCGCGGACAACGCAAAAGAGCGTGAAAAATCCGCGGCTGTTACAGGCGCGTCTTGTTCTTTCGCGCCCAGATGTTCAATGGCAAGCGGAAGATGTTTCCGCGAACATCCCGAATTGACGCAGGTGAGCGAAGGACACTCCATCCGTTGTTTTAACTGCAAATAAAGTTAACGCTAGCACGCTATATCTTCCGCGGCGATACTCAGTCTTTTGTCCGCTCTACGGGCGATGAATTTTTTAAAGTATTCAAAATACTGTTTATCCATTATTGCTATGTGGGTCAAAATCCATTCCCTGAGGAAATGGGTAAAAGACGTAAGGTTAACTCTTTTTCCGTTTTCATAATCCCTTACATTATCAACTACTTTTAATATAAAGGAATCATGCGCCCTCTTATGGTCGAAGTATCCGTGGAATTTGATGGATTTTAGTATCTTCTCTTCATCCGCAAAGTGCGTTTTTATATAACTAACTGTTTTTTTAACAACTTTTTTAAAGTAAGCATTTTCTTCTTTTTCATCGCCTATGACATGATTGTACATATCATTGACCAGATTCAAAAGCTCCTTATGCTGATTATCCATAGATCTTATTCCTACCGAAAACGTTTTAGACCATGTAACTAAATTATTATTTACCGCTGCCATTTTGTTCCTCCTTTTCAATATTTTTAACTTTATTTAATTATATATTAAATATAACAAAATTTATGTTAACCGACCATAAAATTTTTTAAACAGAATATTACGCTATCCGCGCTGTACAAACACAGCCTCGCCTTTGGATATGTTTACAGACTTCAGCACCAGTTTAACATTGTCATTCGGGGTTACTTCTCTTTGCAGAGGTACCTGCGCTTCAAGCGCAAGCGAGGGAATAATCACCGCCCAGCGGCTTCCTTTGTTTTCCAGCGCGACGGCGTCCCAGACGGAATCTTTTTTACCGGACAAATAAACCATTTTCCAATGATTATCGCTCGCCCTTTCCGCGTGGACAGATGCGGACGCCGCGGCTTCGCTGAACCCAAGCCGCGCCGAAACATCGTCGCCGGAAAGAGGTTTTTCGCCGCGCAGGAAAGTTCTTATCTGAATGTGGGCGAGTAAATCGGTATAACGGCGCAGTGGGCTTGTAACCTGCGTGTAAGTATCAAGCCCAAGCCCTTGGTGGCGACCGGGTTTTGTGGAAAGAGTGCGCGGTCTCATACATTTGCGCAACTGCATGGAACCGGCGAAACCGTCGGTAACCTTCCCCTGCATTTCCACTTCCTGGCTGATGTAAGGGAAAGGCAGTCCTCTTGAAGCCGCCCAGTTTCCGGCGCCTTCGCCTGCGGCAATCATACATTCTTTAACTAAAAACGCGCTGTCGTAGTCGATTATCGGATCTATTTTCACTTCATTGTTTTCTACGGCGATGTGAACGTCGGGAAGCTCGATATTTACGGCTCCATGCGCGGTGCGCCGGGCGAAGATTTTTTGCGACAGCGAAAAAAGAGAACGCAGCGCCGCGGCGTCCCTCTGCTCCGCTCCGCTGTTTTCATCCATTACCCTGTCCGCTTCTTCATAAGTCATGCGCCGCACTTTCACGACAGAGGGAAATACTTCCGTATCCAAAACCATGCCGTTTCCGTCGATTATAATTTTAAATGTTAACGCAAGCGACTTCTCGGAAAGCCCCAGCGCAAACATGGGGATTGCGTCCTGCGCCAGCATGCGGACGGCTCCCTCCGGAAGATAAAGAGTAGCGCCTCTGTCGCGCGCTTCTTTTTCTTCCGGGCTGTCAAAGGAAATTGACGCGGCAGGGTCGGCGACATGAACGTATAAAACGCTTCTGCCTTCTTCTGTCTCTACGGAAACTGCGTCGTCGGGGTCGTTGCTCCAAGGGCTGTCAATGGCGAAGGCTGGTAAATGGCAGAGGTCGCGCCGCTGTTCTTCCGGCGGAGAGGCAGGGCAGACAGCGGCGCTGGAGAGCGCAACGCCGTAGCGGACGGGGTGCGGATTAATCATTCCGCACCAGAAGCCTGTTTTTAATAACAGCGAATGGGCGTCTTCGGGCGTT
>Ga0268262_10005318_pt1 | contig 12818 bp, 12 predicted proteins | sample TergutNc150P3_FD_190354 | JGI IMG/M metagenome (GOLD analysis project Ga0268262, IMG submission 190354) | Nasutitermes corniger P3 segment gut microbial community from laboratory colony in Florida, USA - Nc150 P3 (SPAdes) (version 2) | ecosystem: Host-associated > Arthropoda: Insects >... | reverse complement strand
CCCAATCACTTTGGACAGGTTTAGGGACGAAATGCCCTTCCTGTCGGTCACAACGAGGTAGAGGGCCAGCAACCATTTGTGCAGAGGGACGTGGGAACGCTCGAAGATGGTGCCTGTGCGGACTGTGTAAACTTTTTTGCAATGGTGGCAGAGGTAATAGCCTTCTTTGCCGCCGCGCCGCTGTTTGTATTGTCTGTCGGTGGATTGGCAGTTGGGGCAGACTGGATTTCCGCCCCAACGCTTTAACTCAAGATAAACCCTCGCTGTTTCTTCATCGGGGAAATTTTGGATCATCTGGCATGCGGAAATCGTGACTTTGCACATGTTTCACCTCGCTATTATTCTTATCGGCAAGGGGCGATTAGAAGTTAAGTTGATAATTCCCAATGAAATAGTATGTCATTGAGGGAGATCGCTTGTGGATTGGACGGTAGCGGCATTCGAGAATTTGATTTAGGCGAACCGTTGCTAGAGCCGGGGAAGCCGTTAATCTCAATTGGTTCATCAATCTCATCAATCTTGCCGCCTTGTGCCTCTTCAATCTCCAGGCTGATGGATGTGTCGTCTTCCCCCCGTGAACTTGGCACCTGTGGAGACAGCAGCGGTTGAGGAGGTTGCTCCAGTGGTTGTTTTGGAATGGACGGCTGCGGAGATGGCACTACTTGCAAAGGCGGTTTCGGCACTGGTCTAGCCTTTTTTTGGTAAGGTTCTGGCATGGTAAAACCCATCGCTATGCCATAGGCCCAAAGCACGTCTTCCACCAATTCTTTTTGGAAACCATGATCACTGCACAACTGCATGGAACACTGGGACAGCACCATTTGCTGTTTGTTGACTGCATCGCCGCAGGCTTCGTCAAATTTTTCGGCCACGCCAATTGCAAAGGCCGCGTCCAGAACTTTTCGTGCCGCTTTTTGTTCCGGCAGCAAGTCCTTTAGACACGCTATCACGAAAGAACGGTTATGCAGCTTGCCTTTTCCGAATTTCTTCGCAATCAAGGTCAGCGCTTCGGGAAAGGTTTTGCAGCTCATCGGCTTGGCTTCTCCATTCTAGGCGTCAGCGTCAAGAAGGGAGCCTAGCGCAGCGTTGGGCAGTATTTGAGAATCTGATTTAGGCGCATCGTTGCTAGGGTTGGGGAAGTCGTTAATCTCAGTTAGTTCGTTAATTTCCTTAATATCGTCAATCTCACTGGTCTCGTTAATATCAATAACCTCGCCGCCTTGCACTTCTTCAATCTCCTGGTTGATGGGTGCATCGTCCTCTTGGTCTTGGTCAATTTCCTCTGGCACACTGAAATCAATGTTTTTTATCAATTCCTTGTTGGCTATCATGGCAATGGAAACGTCATCGCCACTGCCTTTTTCTGACAGATGAGGCAGATAGTTGGCCAGTCTTGCAGATTCTTCACCGTCATTGTCGTTTTGAGAAAAAGCAGTCAGGATCAGGCGATAGAAGTTATATAGCCCCTTGTCGCCAGCAAAGCTGTCCGTTATGCCGTCGGTTCCGATTATTGCGACGCAGGGATGGCTTTGGCTGAAATAGTGGCGGAAGGAATTGATGGCGTCCTCGTCGCAGATGGACGTGGTCATGTTCAAAAAGCACCTTTCATCTTCGGGCATGGGCTGTGAAAACTCGCCGCTGTCGTCAACAATCACACAGCTGCCGTCTCCCAATTGCAGAGCCAACAGAAAAGCGTCTGTCCACAAAACGGAAATCAGCGTGGAGCCATAGGCAGATTCAATGCTCTCGTTCTTGCGGTATCTCGCTGCATATTTTTCGGGAATGCTTGTTAGGTCATCGTCTGAAAAGGGATTGGCCTCTAAGTGCTCTTTGACCAGCACATTCCAGCGGCCAATGACATTCTCTTTGATGTGTTGTATCAGGCGCTCCCGCTCTTTCTCCTTTTTAATGGGTGGGGCATCATCATTTTGATAGCACAGTTCTGCAAGTGCTTTGTGCAGCTCCCTGTTGGTCAGGCACCCCCTAGCGGCCTCGACCGCAAACCTGCTGCCCAAATGCGAGCGGAAATAGGCATCGCCGCCATGCCCGTCAGCCACGATGATACACGCAAATTTTGCACCACCGTCGCTAGGTTCATGGCAACAGCACGAGGAATCCTGGCAGGGCTTCCCGCTTTTGCCATGGCTGCGTCCTAACGCTGAATGGGCAAATACAATGGATGCATTTGGACCGCGGGAAGCGGTGTCTGCTACTTCCATTCTGAATCCTCAACACTGCCTAAGTCTTCTTCCTTGACCTGTTCTATGGCTTTGATCATCGCCTCTTGCCTGTTATTATTCGTCCCGCTGCTGCCCGCAGTGCTGCTCTTGGAGGCAATCTGCGAGGCCGTGACGGACACGAACCTGATCATCTTTTTCAGGGCCTCTGGCGTGTGAACCGTTAGCACCGCCTCTTGGTTGCCTGTGAAGGCCCTGAGGGCCACCATGCCCTCCTCGCCCACGTCGCCGATGGCTACGGCCACTTTGAGTGCGGCTTTGAACCATTTGTTTTTCCACAGATCTTCCAATGCCTTTTGGTAGTCATCGGTGGGCTGGCCATCGGAAAGCAAAAATATTGCCGGCGCGAAAGAGCCAGAAGCCTCGTTCATGAAGCCGCTCTTTGACAATTTGTTGTTTAGCTCTTTACAGGCCACGCCAAAATCTGTGATGCCGCCCGCCGTGAGTCTGTTCCAGCGGAAGTCCGACACTTTCACAGGGGCGTGAGTGATCCATTTGGCACCATCGGAAAATTCCAGAGCTGCGATTTTGATTTCTGCATCGGCATTGTCGTCTGAAATATCTTTGATTTCGGGTATCACGTCCTGAACGGCCGCATTCACCGACCCTATCTTTTCTCCCACCATGCTGCCTGAAGTGTCAACCACGAAAAATAGCACCATCGTGCGTCGGGCAATTTCCACTGCTTCGTCGTATATGTTTTGTGACATGTGCAACTCCTCTCTCTAGCTTTGATGATTAATTGTAGCAGTGCCAGTGCTTGTAGCAGTGCCAGTGCCAAAATTGATGGCTTTCGTTGTGACGATGATAGCCACTTGGCCTTTGGCGACTTCTGTCTCGGTGCCGTCGGTTTTTGTCACGAGCCATTGGGTATCGCTCGTGTTTTTAAGCCCCCACACCTGTTCGTTTTTTGGACTTCTTACAACTTCGCCCCAAACAGTTTCATAATCATCGCTGTTTGTGTCAACATGGCATTTATATAGCTTCTTGCCTGGGAACAGCGTCACATTGTATCTCCCGCGCTTCAAAACAGAAGGGCGCGGTATCTTGATTCCGCAATGGATGCACTTGCTGGACTCTTCGTCCGGGGGGATAAAGGTTTCCCCGCCGCATGGGCAGGTGACTAGCATGTCGCGCAGTTGTATGAATGCAGTCCGCCATTCGCGATCCGTCAAGCGAGGCGGGGTTGTGTCTTTTGCTCTCGCCATCGCCTCTTTGGAAAAGGCCCTCATGAATTGCTCTTTTATCAGTTTTGGGTACAGCGGCCAAAAGCGGAGGACATTGACGTGGACGGCTCGGACAGGAGTGTTTCTGGTGTCGTCCTTGTCATAGATGAATATCGGTTCAACGCCAAACAGCTTCTTTTCCTCTTCATCGTCCAAAAGATCAACATCGTTCACGCGCTGGCCCTCTAACGGGTGGTTGAGGAACAAGATCAGGAACAGGATTACCGCCAATGAGAATTGGTCTGTATCCACGTCTGGCTTAAATTCGCCGCGCACCACTTCCGGAGCCATATATCGGGCCTTGCCCGCGATGCCAAGGTTTGTGCGGTCTGGGGCGACATTGTCGTTGTCGCAGATCAGCGTGTCGCCAGTTTTTGGGTCAAAGAAAAAGTTGCTGTCGTTGAGATCCTGGTATGAATAGCCCTTGTGGTGCAAGTCGCGGAACGCACTGGTGATGTTCAGGCAAGCGTTGATGATGGCAGAAATGGAAGCAAAGCGGGCTTTCACCACAAGGAACCTACTCAGTTCTATGAAGTTCTTCTGCCGGAGTTCCATGACGTAGCCAAAGCTGCCATCTTCGCGCTCCGTAAGGTAAAGGGGCCACAAAAAAGAATTGTTCGGCTTGCCCTTGTTGATATTGTTCCCCAAATTCTTGTAAAAAGCATCGGGATCTTTTATCGCGGTTTTGTGGTACCACTTCAGCGCGTATTCTTCGTTGCCGATGGAAACAAGATAGACCACGCCCTGGCCGCCTTCCCCAAGGGGCTTCCCCTTCACGACAGCGGTCCCACCATGCACTAGCTGTATTTTTTTGCCTGGCTCAAAATATCCAATGGCCATGTTGCTCCTTTTTGACGATGATTCTAATTGTTTCAGGTTTCCAGAGCATCAAATATTCATCCGAATTCAAAATGCTCCGGCGTTGATGTCAAACGATTCGCAATATGAAAGGTCATCCGCCTTGGTGTTGCACCAATAGCAAAAGACAGACCGGCTTTTGCCGTCATAACAGCTTGCCTTGCCGCAGGCGCAGAGAAGTAGGCCATGGGAACCGCAATAGGGGCAGCCTGGAAAGTCTGAAGATGCCTGCAGCGAACCGGTTATCGGTGTCCTGTCAAAGCCTTCGCGCTTCGCTTGGGATTCATCTATCCGAAACGCCCAGGTTCTCATCCAGTCGTTTCCCATCTTTTCGATGCGGATGCCAAATGTCTTGTTGTGTTTGCAGCATTTTGACAAAATAATTTTTGCTTCTGGCGTCCGCGTTCTGTCAATTTCTTTTTTGCCCATTTCACTCCTGCCTTTTCACAAAATTGTCATCATCGCAATTACGGAATGACGGCCAGCTGGTGAATTACTACGAGAGGCGGCGCGGACTTGCAGCAAATGGAGTGCGCGACACCTGTTGGTTTCTTGGATGAGCCTCTCCACGGCGCGGCATTGCCCTTCGGCAACGTCCAACTTATGAAACCATATCATTCCCAAAGCATAAACCCCTGAAACATTTTATCTTATCTCGATAATGAGTCAAGTTGGATAGACAAGCGTGTTGCTACTTGCCCCTGCCAAACTGCTGCGCGTGGGTGGGGTAGACCGAACTATGAATTAGGTTAGGTGCCATGGGTTAGCAGTTGCAAGGAAGGTTGCATAGGAATGGCGAAGCAACGCGGCACCTACACTCAAAACCGTAATATGTTGCTGCAGCAATTGGAATGGAGCTTGTAACATTTTTTGTGTAGATGTCTAAAAAATAGGATGAACAGCAGGCCACACCCAACAAAGCAGGCGGAACGCTGCCTAACTCTCATCAGCAGTTTCTTCATCGTTGCCATCGGCAACGCGCTCTCCTAATTCCACAAAGCGGTCAAAGTCGCTTTGGAACAGACGGTCTTGAATCACGCGGTATTTCTCAAATTCGCCCTCGGCGTGTTCTTGGGCTATCTTCGCCGTGATTTTGCCAGCGTGGCGCAAAACATCCCTGTCATCCGCCGAAAGAAAAATGTCGAGACGGTTCGCCCAATCGGCCATAGTCATCGGGATGCGCCGTTTGGCGCGGCTTTCGGCTAAGTCGAGATAGGCACTGACGATGCGCCCCAAATCTTCCAGTTCTGTTTCCAAAAGGTAATTTTTCGCAATGCCAACGTCGCTCTTGACGATCTTACCTTTCGGGCTGTTTGCCCAATTAGTCAGGCCCATATGCTCCTTGTCAGCGTCCGCCCGCTCATAGATCAGCTCGGCGGCGGTGCGGCCGTGTACGGCGTAGTGCATTTTGTTCTGAACTTTGGCAAAGAACTCTCGCGTCAGTGAGGCGTTTTTGTCATAGTCCATCGCCGTGGCGTAGATGTCTGTTATTTTTTGATAGAACCGCCGCTCCGACAGCCGTATCTCGCGGATTTCTTCAAGCAGGCGTTCAAAGTAGTCGTCATCAAGAAACGCGCCATTTTCCATTCGCTTGCTGTCAAGCACATAGCCTCTCAGCGTGTAGTCGCGCAGCACGCTTGTCGCCCACTGCCTGAAGGCCGTGGCGCGTTTGGAATTGACTCGATACCCGACAGCTATTATCGTGTCAAGGTTGTAGTGGGCAATTGCCCTGTTCACCTTGCGGCCGCCCTCGTTTTGAACTACCGAGAAATCCTCGGCAGTTGCCGACTCGGACAGTTCACCCTCGGCGTAAATGTTTTTTAGATGCAGACCGATATTATCTGGTGACGTATCGAATAGCAGCCCCATATTCCTTTGCGTGAGCCATATCGTGCCGTCCTGGACGCGAACCTCGACGCCGTCGCCGCCAGTTTGGTATGAAAACGTCAGGAATTCGGCGGTGCTATTGCGAATCCGCAGTTCGCTTGGAGTTTTCTTTTTGCTCATAGTCCATTAAATTAGCGTCCACGACTTCTCGGACGTAGAGCGGAATAGAAAGCGTATAAGAGTTTTCCGCTTCGCTGCGCCCATTTTGGGGGCATTTCAAAAATCTGGGGTGTTGGGCAGCATGTCCACAAAAGTCTCACCCATTCGAGTTTAGCTTTCAGTGTAGCACGCTGGATGGCACCGGGCATCAAGCCGTCGCAGGTTTTTCAGATTCTTTCATCTTTCTTCACAAGAGTAAGAGACTTGTTGGGATCAAAATGGTAATGCTCTTTAGTGGGTTCTTGCTGGGGTGGCCGATTTTCAGTGCTTCAATCTTTTCCCGCCAATTGGCATCAGGAGAGGCGGTTTTGGCTGTTGGGGGTCCTGCTGAGACCGTTGGAGCGGCAAAGGACGTGGTTTCGCCACGCTGCGTTATCTCTTGTGGTTTGGGCTTTCGCCGCTTTGGTGTACCCTGCTCCTGTTGGGCGATGAACCTTGACAGGGTGCATATCGGCACTGATATGTGCTTTTTCTCGTTCAGGGTATTGGCTATCTCCTTGAGCGTGGCCCCACGCTCATACAGCCCAAGGATCAGCTCGCTGTTTTGCAGGAGCCGCGGACGCTGCCGCTTACCACTGTACTCTCCAAGTATTTTCTTGTCGGTCTCGTCCATAGCAATTCCTCGTCACGCCATCTTCAGCAATATTGCCGAAATGCAAAAAACTGCAAAAGCCTGCAAATTTCTGCAAAAACACACAACAAATTGCAAAAACTTGCAAAAGTGCCTCATGGGGCCTCGCCCTTCGCGAAACCTAAGCCGAAGGCTTAAGGATGGTGTCTGTCTTTCACTTTCTTTCAGACGCTCTTATTCTAGGCCGATCTGTCTAGCCGAGTGAAAGATATTGTTGCCGTCAATGAACACAGCACACTTGGTCAATTGTGCTTCACTAGAAAAATCGGCACGGGGAAGCTCTCCACACTAGAATGTATACTAGACAAAGACTTTAAGGCTACTTGCAGCCAGGGTGAGCGGCAGTCCAACAGCAAAACTCCACAATAGCCGCTTGGGGGGTGCCGGGATAGCCCGGCACCTTTTTCGTTTCATACTATTTTCCGATTCTGATGCAATAAAGAATCTCGCAGATGCGCTTGTCAGCTACAGATCGTGCCACCGTTTCATGCAATAGCAAGGGAAAATGGTATAAGTCGTCTCCGGTCAGTTTTGTAGGGTCTATGTTGTCCAAGTCGCTCCAGTCTACGGTTCGCTAGTGGCTTTCATCTTTCGCCTTGTCTGTATTGTAACCGTTTTTTCCTGTTTTATAAGCTGGTTATTCTCGCAAGTATGTGTCGGGCGGCGGGTCTTGGCCTAGGGGCATTGATGGGCGGAAGGGCCACGAATTGTTGGGGTGTGCGTAGAGGCCGCTGCACTCTGCTTCTATGTCGTCGGCCTCGCGGGGGTCCCAGAAGCCCTCATCCATCTGCCAGTCGTCGTGGCCCGCTGGTGGCGGCGTCACGCTTATGCCTATTTCGATGGGCGCGTTCCTGAGATTCCAGACGCTTCCGTTCTTCACCAATCCCGCGGCGTCCAGCAATTCGCTTGCGATAATGTAGTTGCACCCCTCCGTGTAGATACCTTCATTTACGCTGATTTCCGTCTTGGTGGCAGGTGGAGCGTCTATTGTGAGGCGCAGTTTTAGGTGCATGGCTCCGCGCCCCCGCTCGGTTTCGCCGAATATCAGCGCGTAGTTAGTTTTGGCGGCTTTCCCCCTCATTTTTTCGATGAGAGCCACTGCAGCTCTGCGGATGCGCTGAATTTTGATCGCGATGGCGCGATTTCCTTCTACAGTGGCTGTGGCGGTGGCTTTCCAGTCGATCGTGGTGTTCTTGGCCTTGGGCTGTAGTTCTAGGTGGATGCGGATGGACTCTGGGCCGATGTCTGCTAGGTTTGCGAAGTCCAAGGCTTCTACTGTTTCTTCTGCTTTTGCGAGGATTGTCTCGATGCAGTGCATGGCTACTGTCTGGAGGACGTAGTTGTCTTCCGTGCAGTCCGCTCCGTTTATCTGGCAGGGCGGCGAGGCGCAGATGCGCTCTATCTTACTCATCGTGCCAGTTGATGCCCCTAAACAGTCAGTATACCGCATTGAGGCAGTTGCCGCTCGCGGAAGGTCTGAACTACCCGAGGACACAGAGATTGAATGGGCAGGGTGGGGCGGTGAAGCGAGGCCCCCGCCAAGTCATTGCCGCCCAATTTGGTCGGCAGTTTGGGTTAGCCGTGTCCGATCAGGCTTCCGACTGCTGTTTCCGTTGCCGCCGTGTTAGCCCGGATTTCTGAAATAACCATTGATAAATAAGGGAAAGGCACTGTCCAACGTTCAACGGGGTCACTTCAGTTTGTCAAGGCTCTCGTCTATTTCTGCCAGCCTCGCAAGCAGCCTTTCCCTTTCTGCCATCAGTGCCTTTATTTGCAGCGGCTTTTGGATGGCCGGATTCAGGACTTCGATCTCGATGTCGTTGTTGTCGTTCTCAGCCACCAGCCTCTTCGGCACATCGTGGAGCACCAGCTCGGTTCTTCTCCTTATTATGGTTTCCCAGTTGGCTGTAGTGCCCGCCGAATCGCAGCCGCCGCGCTCGATGGTCACGTCCTTTTCGACCTTGGCTCCGCTGTCCCGCCCCGTGGCCGAGGCGATCACCCTGCCTAGGATGACTATCGGCCCCCGCGTCACCCCCCATCCGTTTTTGGCCGTGACCCTGACCGACACAGTTTCGCATGGCTGGTCGTCTCGCCCGTAAACAAGCTGCATGGCTTTCCGCGCTGTCTCAATTTCCTTCGCATCCATGCGCCACGCTTTGCTGTCGGTGTCCCACTGTGCGCCGGCCCTTTTGATTTTTTCGTCGAAGGTCGGGTTGTGCGGAGCCTCTATGAGGATCTGCCCGCTGGCTTCGGTTATCTTGTAGTCGATGCTCATGGTTCTATTTTCTGTGCTTTTGTCAGGGCATTGTCCAGAAGGCCCGTGACCCTAAAGATGTCAACGACATCTATAGATCATGCCATTATAGCCAGGGCGAGGGGAATGCGGACTATCGCGCTGGCTTGAAGCCCTGAAAGCCCTAAAAACTCTTTCTGTTATTCCAAGTAAACATGATGATTCCCAAAGCAGCGGAAGTGTAAGCTGCCATGGTTCCGTCATTCATCAGGTAGCCGCTGGCGGAGCCAGCGACGGATCGGCAGTCGGGCGGAGTGTTCTTGCAGTCATGGCTGGTTAAGCGTTATGATGAGCGCACGGTGCCAGAGCGCACCGCGCAAAACGGAGATGGCATGAACAAAGAGCAAGAAATGGCAATATAGTCAATTGACTTGAAAAGCAGAACAGAGCGCATCGCTGAAAGACGTGTGCAACGGCAGGATTTTTCGCAGGCGCCTCTTGAGCCAGCTCCAGAAATGCTCTATCGGGTTGAACTCTGGGGAGTACGGCGGCAGGGAAAGCAGCGCATGCCCCGACCCCTCCAGAAGGGCTCGGAGCTTGGCCTTCCTGTGGAACGTCGCGTTGTCCATCACGATGACCGACCCCCCGGGCAGGGCCGGCAGCAGGGCCGACTCGAACCACCCCTCAAAGAACTCCGAGTCCATCGTGCCCCCATACTGGTATGGGGCTATGATCGTATTCTCCCACAGGGCGGCGACAACCCCCGTCCTCTCGCACCTGCGGCCGCGCGCCTCGCCCTCCACCGGCGCCCCGCGCTCCGACCAGCCGTGCTCGCGGTGCAGCCATGTGTCCATCCCCGTCTCGTCCACATAGACGACCGGGCGGCCGGAGACCTTCTCCAGCTCCGCAAGGTACTCGGCCACCCGCTCGGGGTTCTGCTCGCTGAACCTCTTGCTCTTTTTCTTGCGGGTGATGCCCAGCCTCGCCAGGACCCTGCACACCGCTGACCCGCAGCACCCGAAGGCCTCCCCGATCTCGGCCAGGTAGGCGTCGGGGTGTTCCGCCACGTAGGCGCGGAGCTTTTCGGGGTCGAGCTTCTTGTGCGCCCCCTGCGGCTTCCTGTTCTCCAGGCTGCCCGTCTCCTTCAGCCTCTGGGCCCAGTTGTTCACGGTGTCAAGGCCGACGCTGAAAGCGTCCTTCGCCTCACGCATTGTGTGGCCCTTTGCCAGATGGGCGATCAGTTTCTCTTTGAGGTCTTTGCTGTATGCCATGCTACCATTGCAACACTTCGCGCCGCGTTGTACAAGGGCTTTCTTGTACATATTTACAAGTCAATTGACTATACCTTCCAACGCCGGAGAAAAAATCAATTTGGATGAAAGGATTATGTGCGTATTAGGAGGGGTGGAGCATGTTTTAGCTCAAACATTGATCGTTACTGCATTTCGTAGTTTTGTTCGCACTATTCTCTTGGTAGGCAAGACCTGCCCTCGAACTTCCCGTCAGACTGTACGACTAACAACTTGACAAACGAAATTTCTGTGTTATAATTGCGGAAATCAAGGCGTTCAAGGAACGACCTCAACCTACTGGCGGGCGACAAAAGGCCCAGCGGGCTGGTTTTGTAAAGTATAACACAGAGGCCCCCTGGGCAAATAGTGTTCAAGTTTGTAGTCGGATACACCGGGCAGAAGTGCGTTTCGGTGTCCATGCAGGAGTTTTTTTGTAAAATACCCCCCCCGTCTATGGTGGGCGTGGGAAAAATCACCTTTGGGTGCAAGGAGAACCAGCTATGCAAATCGTCACCGGCCATTCAATTGCAGAATCTGGCGAACACGCCCTTCTCAGGCCTGAGATCAGAGAATCCCGTTCTTGCCGGGCGAAAGCCCATATTAATCGTGGTCGTGCAAGCTGCAAATCGGGGGACTATTCAGCCGCCATTGCGGATTTTTCGATGGCCATTAAGCTAGACCCCAGCAATCACCTGGCCTTTCTTGAGAGGGACAGCGCATTGTGCGACATGGGCAGGGATGACCTAAGCATCGCGGACTATGGCAGAGCCATCGCGCTAGACCCCAACGATGACCGCGCCTTTTTCTTTAGGGCAAAGGCCTATGAAAGGTTGGGTGAGTATGAACTTGCCATCGAAGATTTCAGCGGTGCCATCAGGCTTCGCCCAGATATTTCTATTTCCTACATCGCAAGGGGAAACGCATACTGCAACAAGGGCGATGATTACAACGGCATTGCGGACTATAGCAGAGCGATAGAGATGAAACCAAGCGATGCCAGAGCCTACTACAATCGTGGCCTTTCCTACAATAGATTGGGAGATTTCAATTTAGCGATTGCAGACTTTACGCAGGCAATATGGCTAACCCCCAAAGACGCAAGGCTTTTTTTCGAACGAGGAAATGCACACGCCTATCTAGGCAACGACAGGCAAGCCATCAATGACTACTGCCATGCCATAGAGTTGGCTCCGCAGTTTGAAGCGGCCTATTCCAACAGAGGCTGCGCGTATTGCGAGGCGGGGAAGTTTGACCTTGGCATAGCTGATTTCGACAAGGCGATAGAGATAAACCTCAAAAACGCAAAAACGTACCTTTTTCGCGGCCATGCCCTGAAAGAGATGTGTGAAAACGATCGCGCCATAGCCAATTACACAAAGGCCATTGTGCATAACCCGAAATACGGCGAAGCATTCCACAACAGGGGCTTGGCTAATCAGAGCAATGGTGACATATCCAGCGCCAGCGCAGACTTCGCAAAGGCGCGGGAACTGGGGTACTACGATGAATAGCAACTGCCGAATGGACAACCACGAAACCAAACAGCCATCGAACAAAAGGAGAACAAGGTATGACGGATGAAAAAAAATACGGACACGGCCTCATCAGTGACTACGATAGGGCCATAAGGCTAGACCCCAACGACTATGAGGCCTACTGCCGTCGAGGGCAGAACTATATTAGAGTTAGAGAATACAGAAACGCAATTGCCAGCTTCGATGAGGCCATAAGGCTTAACCCCAGCTTCGCCAGAGCGCACATGGTTCGCGGCTATGCGTATGAAGAACTGGGCGACTTCCAGCAGGCGATCAAGGACTACAACGAAGGTGTCAGGCTCGATCCCAGTTGTGCAGAATCATACCGCTGCCGCGGCGTTTATTTCAAGGAGAGGGGCGATTTCAAGGGCGCCATTGCAGATTTCAGCGAAGCCCTTGGGCTAGTGCCAAACTATAAGAAAAGTGTCCTTGTCAACAGGGGCGTTTCATATGTGGAAATAGGCGACTACGACAGCGCCATTGCAGATTTCAACAATGCAGAACTAAGCAGCTGGGACACTGAAGGCTATCTATACCGTGGAATCGCGTATAGGAATAAAGGCGACTACGACGCCGCCATTGCTGATTTCAGTAGGGTATTGGAGCAAACAGAGGAGATAAAAGAACGCGCCAGCGCCTATTTCAACCAAGGGGCAACGCACATCGCCTTCTTGGCGGCTATCCTGTCGTTGGTCCGGCCGTCCCCGGCTACGAAGTTGTGGCCGCAGCTTTTGCACTTGTAGCGCTGCTTGCCCCTGGC
>Ga0268262_10005317_pt1 | contig 12820 bp, 8 predicted proteins | sample TergutNc150P3_FD_190354 | JGI IMG/M metagenome (GOLD analysis project Ga0268262, IMG submission 190354) | Nasutitermes corniger P3 segment gut microbial community from laboratory colony in Florida, USA - Nc150 P3 (SPAdes) (version 2) | ecosystem: Host-associated > Arthropoda: Insects > Digestive... | reverse complement strand
GTTTTGAAGCATATTTTACGGCACGTTCCATGTCGTCCAGCACGGGCAACAGGGACACAATCAAATTCTCGGAAGCATTTTTTATAATGTCCAACTTTTCCTTTTGCGTACGCTTGCGGTAATTGTCAAACTCGGAATACAGACGGAGAAATTTGTCCTGCAATTCCGCATGTTCTGCATTCAACTGCTCGATTTCCTTTTTCAACGGCTTGTCCTTTTTGGAAAACAGACCGCTTTTTTTGCCCTCGCCTGCTGTTTTTTCCGCTTCCGTGTCCAAAACCGCTTCGGCATTTTCCTGCAAAGGCTCATTTTCCTGTACTTCTTTTATATCTTTTACCTCTTCCATATCTCATTACTTTTTGCTTTCTATACTTATCAAACAGCCTGCCAAAGTCTAAAATCGGACAAAATGACAGTTTTTTTTACAAAAAACAACATATCAGAGGAAGTTATAATTGATAAATCGGTATTGTCTGATATTAATTATTTCAAAAAAACAAAAAACATTTTGTAGTAGTCGTCCAAGTCCCGCAAGGGACGGCATGTGCATAACCGTATGCAAACGCAGTGCCGCTTACGGTACATGTAGAGATGTGGCATGCCGCGTCTCTACAACGGGTAAAACCACAGGTTACACTAACGTTTCACCTGCGGTTATGCACATACCGTCCCTGCGGGACTTTTTTTACAAAGATACAATTTTTTTCCCAAATAAAAGCAATTTTTCAAACTACATATAAAAAAAAGCAGCCAATCAACATCTCGTCAATTGGCTGCGGAGACAATTATATTAATTTTAAAACTTCCAACCGATGCGTATCATTGGATTGCATTTAAACGCAAGATTTCCCTCGCTTCCATCATCTTTTATTTTTTTATCTATCTTTGTTTCTAATAAAATAGTACTGTCTTCCTCCTTAATAATGGTATTGCCTTTTACAGAACCGCTTAAAAGCATATCATTCCGATAACCCAAATTCAATTCTGCTCCCAGATACAAACCTTTGTAAACATAAAAATCCATACCCAAAACAGCATTTATCCCGAAAAACATCGTACCGTTTTGTTTGTACACAGGGTCTCTATAATTTCCGTTTGTCCGTACACAATTTTTCATTGTCAAGGAAGATACTTCTTTTCTCGCACCAGACCAATATAAACCCCACCCGCCTTGTTCATAGACATCTGTTTGCTTATTTACATCTAAACTGTTTTGGGTTGTTTTCATTCCAAAAAGCAACTCACCGCCAATATAAATAGACATTCTTTCCCATTTGCCAAAATGGTACTCAATTCCGGGTGCAATTAAAAACTCGGTAGCACGCCCCTTATTTGTGGCTGAGCCGTTTGCAACTTCCATGTACCTGTAATTATAATTGTAAGTTGTATCATTATCATATTTTCGCTTGTAGTTGTTATGACCGAAATTCAATCCTGCTGTCAAACGCAATGCTAATTTTTCATTCAGTGCATAACGCAAACGCAATCCCGACAAAGACAAAGGTCCTCCTGATGTATAACTCGCACCTTCATAGCCATAGCCATCCCCATCTTCGTAGTGTAATTTCCCGCTCGTGCTGAACAACGATAACTGTAATTCGGTGGTAACATCACCCTTCTTTAGTTTGTAGTCAGACGTTGTTTCTGTCTGAGCCACTCCCACTCCCATTCTGCCCGCAAACGCAAGCAAGAAAACAAAACTTAATCTCTTCATGTCTGTTAATTTAAATTAATAAATATATTTTTTACTTAAATGCAAAGATACGAAAAATTCATTTAAAAATAACACTTTTTTTGTCAAATTGTGGGTTTTTATCAAATTTTAATTTGCGTTTTTCGTAAATTATTTTCTTGAAAAAGATAAAAGCAAGAAAGACCGCCAATGGCAGTCTCTCTATGAAAACAAAATTACAAATTAACTTTAAATCTTGAAAATTCTTTGCGACCGTTTGACTTACTTTTTCACCAAATCTACAATCGCCTTAAATGCCTCTGCATTGTTCATTGCGAGGTCTGCAAGGGTTTTGCGGTTAAGTTCCACCCCTTTTTTATGCAACCCGCCCATGAAGACAGAATAGGACAAGCCGTACTGTCTAACACCTGCATTAATACGCGTAATCCACAAACTTCTGAAATTACGTTTTTTCTGCTTTCTATCTCTATAAGCATACTGTTGCCCTTTTTCCCATGTGTTCTTGGCAACTGTCCACACATTTTTACGTCTTCCAAAGTATCCTCTTGTCAAACTGAGGATTTTTTTCCTTCTTGCTCGGGAAGCCACATGATTTACTGCTCTTGGCATAAACTTTTCTCCTTTCTTTTTTTTACGTCAGCGTCGGATTTTTCCGAACTTTTTCTGCTGATGGCAAATTAATAACTTATTTTAACTAACAATTTAGCATTTGCTTTACTGCTTTCACATTTGTATCGTCCACGATGGTAGAATACGTAAGATTACGTTTCCGCTTCGTAGATTTTTTAGTCAGAATGTGACTTTTGTACGCATGCTGTCTCTTAATTTTTCCTGTGCCTGTAAAAGAAAATCTCTTTTTAGCACTTGACTTTGTTTTTACTTTTGGCATTCTTGCTTAAAATTTTTAATGATTAATATTATAGATTTAAAATCAATTTCCTTACTGTTTTTTATGCGGTAACAACATGATAATCATGCGTTTACCTTCTAATTTCGGGGCTTGGTCTGCTCTGCCGTACTCTTCGCAACATTTTGCAAAATTTTTCAGCATCTCCTCCCCCTGACTTTTATACATGATAGACCGTCCCTTGAAAAAAACGTCCACCTTGACCTTGTTTCCCTCCTGCAAAAAGCCAATGGCATGTTTTACCTTAAAATTAAAATCATGCTCATCGGTATTGGGACCCAAACGGATTTCCTTCACCAAAACCTTGACCGTTTTTGCTTTGATTTCCTTTTGTTTCTTTTTCAGTTCAAAAAGAAATTTCTGATAATTCATTATCTTACAGACAGGCGGATTTGCCTGCGGTGATATTTCCACCAAATCCACCTCTTCTTCTCGTGCGAGATTTAGTGCTTCTCGCAGTGTAAGGATTTTAGTATCAGCATCATCCATCACCAGCCGCACGACTGGTGCGGTGATGTAGTGGTTGATGCGGTGTAACGCTTCCTTCTTTTGAAACCCTCTACGGTTTTGTCCCGAATGATTAAATTGTGTTGCTATGGCTGTATCTCCTATGTTAATTAATATATTTTACCCATTAAAACTATCTAACTTGCAAAGATACAATTTTTTTTTGAATTAAACGCGAAAAATTTTGTTTTTGTTTATTTTTTTTTGAAAAATTTTATTTTGAATAGTAATTTTATAATGTCGTATGGTTTTTCCAACATCCCCCTACCCCCTTCAAAGGGGGATTTTGGCAATTACCCACTTACTTAATTCCCCCTTTGAAGGGGGCAGGGGGATGTTCTAATTCATATAAATGTATATTTTTCATTCTATTATTTTCAAAAACTCCATTTCCGAAATAATGGGAATACCAAGTTGGTTGGCTTTCTCCAATTTTGACTGCCCCATATTCTCGCCCGCAATGATAAAACTCAACTTTTTACTTACAGATGTAACCCTTGTACCGCCGTAATTTTCAATCATTTGCTCTAATTCCTGCCGTCTTTCTGGCGAGGCAAAACTGCCGCTGACTAAAATGGTTATCCCTTGCAAACGGTCGGACAAATGCGGTGCGGACGCGGTGAGCGGTAAAGAAAATTGCAAACCCGTTTCTTTCAAATCTTTTATCAGTTCAATGGTTTCCGCATCGGAGAAAAAGTTTAAAATGCTTTCTGCCATGCGTTCGCCCACATCGTTTATTTGCAACAATTCCGTTTCCGAAGCCTCCATAAGACGCTCAACCGAGCTGAAATGCTGTGCGATTTTCTTTGCCGAATTTTCACCCACATAGCGTATTCCCAACGCAAACAGCACCCTGTCAAAACTTACTTCTTTGGATTTTTCAATCGCCGACAACAGATTTTCAACCGTCTTTTCCCGAAATGACACCCAACGTTCTTTCCCGTCCAACTCATTGACGAACAGTTTTTCCAGACCCAGCAAATCACTGTATTTCAAACGGTAAAAATCGGAAATCTTTTTTACCAGACCCCGTTCAAACAAAAGGTCTATTTTTCCCTCGCCCAGACCCTCAATATTCATGGCTTTGCGGGATATAAAATGCTCTAACTTTCCCTTTATCTGCGGTGGACAATGATTTGCGTTGGGACAGTAATAAGCCGCCTCGCCCTCATTGCGTACCAACTTCGTACCGCATACGGGACAATACGTGATAAACTGTACGGGCAAAGCGCCTGTCTCCCGCTCGCTTTTTTCCACACCTACAATTTTGGGAATAATCTCACCGCCTTTTTCCACATAAACCTTGTCGCGATAGTGAATATCCAAATCTGACATAATGTCCGCATTGTGCAACGAGGCTCGCTTGACGACCGTCCCCGCCAACAGCACGGGTTTGAGATTGGCAACAGGCGTAACCACCCCCGTACGTCCAACCTGATAGGCAACTTCCAGTAAATCAGTCAAAACCCGTTCCGCCTTGTACTTGTAGGCAATCGCCCAACGGGGACTTTTAGCCGTAAATCCAAGTTGCTGTTGCAGGCTGTAATGATTAACTTTTATCACTATCCCGTCCACATCGAAGGGCAGGGTTTTGCGTTTGCAGTCCCACTCTTCGATAAAATCAAAGATTTGGCGGACATTTTTACATATTTTAATATAAGGGGAAACTTTGAAACCCCAATTTTTTAATTCCTGCAAACTTTCATAATGCGTGTAGCAGCCCCCCCTATCCCCCCCGAAGGGGGGGGACTGTTCCCCTCCTTCGGAGGAGTTAGGGGAGGCATAGACAAAATACAAAAAACAATCCAAATTCCGTTTTGCCACTTCCGCCGAATTTTGCAGTTTGAGGCTGCCCGATGCGGCATTGCGGGGATTGGCAAATTTCGCCTCGCCCGCCATTTCCCGCTCTTCGTTCAAGGCGTAAAAACTGTCATGCGGGAGTACGATTTCGCCCCGCACCTCCAATTTATCGGGATAACCGCCCTGCAAACGCAAGGGAATAGAACGGATAGTCTTTACATTGGCGGTAACATCGTCGCCCTGTACGCCGTCCCCGCGTGTTACGGCTCGTTTCAGCAGACCGTTTTCGTAATGCAGGCTGATGGCTACACCGTCATATTTCAGTTCGCAAACGTATTCCACCTCTTGAAGCGAAAGACCGTTTTTTACCCGTTTGTCAAACTCTTCCAGTTCCGTTTGATTGTAGGTATTTCCCAGCGAAAGCATGGGATTTTCGTGCTTAAACTGCTCGAAACGCTTGGTAATCTCCCCCCCTACCCGCTGCGTAGGACTGTCGGGCTGTACCAGTTCGGGAAATTGTTTCTCCAACGCAATCAATTCGTTGAGCAACATATCAAAATCATAATCGGAAATGCTGGGATTGTCCAATACATAATATTGATAATTATGCTGATTGATGATATTTGACAGTTCTTCTATTTTTTTACGGGCATCTTCCTGTTGCATGACTGATATATAGATTTAAATTTAAATTTAACTTTTAAAACTCCAACCGCAACCTCACATTAAAAAGTCTCGGCGTTAAGCGGTTGGGTACTGCTCTGTAAGCATTTTTGCCGTTTTCCTCCAAGACCATTATCCATGAATAAGATATGATATTGCTGTAATTGAACAAATTAGAAATCTCAAAAGTAAGAAAACCTGCTTTTACCCCTTTCAACTGCTTTTTACCGATATGGGTTGCGGCATCAAGAAATTGCCAGGAAAAACCGATGTCGGTACGGAAATAATTTTTGCCATAAGCTTTATAAACTCGAGAATTTGGCGAAGTGTAAGGCAATCCCGTCGAAAAAAACGTGCTGATATGTGCCTTCAACATGGGCAGCGTGGGAATTTTGTCCTGAAAAAATACATTGAGGGCAAAACGCTGGTCGGTCGGTCTCATGGTAAAAGTGTCCGCTCCGCCTACCTTTTCCATTGTTTTCAACAGGGAAAGGGTAAGCCATGATTCCAAATCCTTTACAAATTCACCGCTCAATTTTGCATCTATCCCCACCGCATAACCATTGGCATCATTTTTCCCAGAATAGATAATACGCACATTGTCAAGATTATACGTTGTCAAATCCCACAGATGCTTATAATACGCCTCCGTGGTGAATTTAAACGGACATTTCGCCATTTTAAACATATAATTCGTCCCTATAATTATATGGTAAGATTTTTGAGCCTTAATATCGGGGTTCAAAATGCCGTCTTCCATACGCATTTCCTTGTAAAACGCAGGCTGAAAATACAAACCCGTTGCCAGATAATACGAAATATTTGGATTGTTTTTCGGTTGAAACTGCATACGGAGACGGGGTGAAATCAGCCATTCATTATTGAACGTCCAATGCGAAACACGAACTCCCGCAACCAGCACAAACGGTTGATTATCACCGCCAAACTCCCAACGATTTTGTATAAATCCATTGATGCGGAAACTGTGCAAAGCGTTTTTGACTTTCAAATAACTGTTTGCCTTCACCTTAATCAAACGGCTACTATCTTCAAACGGCACGCCTATCGAATCGCTGGGAATGGTCGGAATGACAGGTAGGCTGTATCCCGCCGAATCGAGCAAGCGCCATTCGCTCAATCGGTCGTCCACAAATTCGCCCTGCCCTTTTATCCCCCACTCCAATTTGCTGTTTTTGAAACGGTGTTCGCCGCGAAGTTCGCCGTGAAAAATATGTGCATTCAAAAAATTTCGTCCGTGGTGCATGTCGCCGCCCACATCGCGGGAAGAAATGGCTTTTCCATAAACGGAATCGCTAAAACCGACTTCGCCCATGAAATATTGCCCCTGTATATCAAATGTTTCCTTTTCTATCGTGTTGAAATACGAAATATTTAATTTCAAATCTGATTTGGCGGTCATGCTGTATTTTGTTGTAAATGCCGCAAAAACAGTCTGATAGGCATCTACTTCCTGTCCGTCAAAATAACCTGTAAAATATTTCATATCACCGAAAACGCCAAATGCTTCCACTACCGAATCGGGGTTTAACAGATAAACATTGCGGGCATAATTGCCGAAAAGACTGAATTCCCATTTGCTTTTTTCTGTTTTTTTGTAATTTAAAAGCAACTGCACATCGGTAAAAGAGGTGGTGTATTTGCCCTTTGTACTCATCTGTCTGAATATGTAACCATTTGATTGATAACGCACTCCAAACAATGCCGACAGACTTTTATCTTTTGTAATTCCCTGCAAATGTCCCGCTGCCCCGAGCAAACTTGCCGACAAACTTGCTGCGAATTCAGTCGGTTTTTTGTAGCGCACGTCCAAAACGGAAGACATTTTGTCGCCGTACACCGCATCGAAACCGCCAGAGGAAAAATTTACCGCCGAAACCATATCGGGATTGATAAAACTCAACCCCTCCTGCTGTCCCGACCGAATTAAAAACGGACGATGAACTTCCATGCCGTTGAGGTAAATCAAATTTTCGTCATAATTTCCACCGCGTACATTGTATTGCGTGGTCAATTCGTTGTTCATTCGCGAACCCAATCCGCCGAGTGCAGCAAAAGTCTCCACACTTTGTTTGAACATCGGGACATGCTTCATCAGTTTGGGATTAAGCCGTTCCGTGCCGTCAGGGACAACATAGCCTTTTACTTGATAATCAGTCAAATCAACTGCGGTATCAATCAATTCAAAATTCAACAAGACCATTTTTCCAGCGGGTACGGTAATTTTTTTCTGTTGGGAAATATATCCCACGCAACTGACAACAATTGTAATTTCCTTATCGTGAGGGACTTGCAAATCGTATCTTCCTGCTTCGGTTGTGGCAGTTCCCGCGGTCGGGTCTTCTTTCACTTTCACATTGGCGAGCGGAACAGGAATGCCCGCAGTATTAAGCACTTTGCCGTAAATCCGCCCTGTATTTTGGGCAGAGACACCGCATATAATAACAAAGCATATCCCCAAAAGCACTCCCCGCTTAACTTTCATATCTATTCAATTTGTTGATTTCTGTAAATTATTTTTGATAATTACGTATAAAAATGTAAAATATTGCGTAAGCAGGGAATTTGAACTTTTTTTTTTGACGCGTAATTTATAAAATTGCCAAGATTTTATTTTATAATTTGGCTAATTTTGGAAATTTTATACACCATTATATAATAATATATTTTTTTTGCGTTAAAATAAACTAATTTATAAATTATGTTTAATTTTTTACAGGAAATATTTTCTTTCAACGAAAGCCGTCCGCTATTGTTTACCCAATTCTATTTTTGGGCATTTTTCGCCTTTGTAATGGCGGTGTTCAGCCTTGTTCACAACCGTTGCTTGTTGCGGAATGCGTTTTTGTTTGCCGTCAGCCTATTTTTTTACTTCAAAACAAGCGGGTTGTTTTTGTTAATCCTTGTTTTTTCGGTTGTTTTTAACTTTTTCTTGGCGAAACACATTCATTCTGCGGATAATGCGTCCAAAAAGAAGCGGTTGTTAGCCTTGTCGGTGATTATCAATCTGTTTGTGTTGTGCTATTTTAAATACGCGTACTTTTTCACCGATATTTACAACAATTTATTTCATACAAACATTCAGATAATCAATCATTTTGCCTATTTTACAAACAATCTTACGGGAAGCAGTTTTCTGTTTGACAAAATTCTGTTGCCTGTGGGTATTTCGTTTTTCACGTTTCAGGTCATCAGTTACATCATTGACGTTTATCGCCAACGCATTGAACCTGTGAACAATATTTTGGATTTCGGGTTTTATGTGAGTTTTTTTCCGCAACTTGTTGCTGGTCCCATTGTCCGAGCCAATGAGTTCATACCGCAATTGCATCAGCGGTTTTTCCTTACCAAAAAACAGTTCGGTTATGCTTTGTTCTGGATACTCAACGGATTGGCTAAAAAAATGATTTTGAGCGATTTCCTTGCAACAAATTTCATTGACAGAATTTTTGCCAACCCGCTTTCCTACACGGGATTTGAAAATTTAATGGCGCTATTTACCTATTCCTTACAGGTTTACGCAGATTTTTCGGGTTACACCGATATTGCCATCGGCGTTGCCATGTTCATGGGATTTCACCTGCCTAAAAATTTCAATTCGCCCTACAAGGCAACCAACCCGGGCAATTTTTGGAAACGTTGGCACATTTCCCTATCGCGCTGGCTTACAGACTATTTATACATTCCGCTCGGGGGAAATCGAAAAGCAACTTTTGCCACCTACTGCGTTTTGCTGGTGATTGCAACCATTGTTATTTTGCTGTCCAACAGCATTTTGGTAACAGCAATTGTGTTGTCTGTAATCATTTTGCTTGTTTTCTTGCTCATTTTCTCCCCAAAAGCGAGAAACAGCATCAATACAAACATCAATGTAATGAATACGATGCTGTTAGGCGGGATTTGGCATGGGGCAAGCTGGAATTTTATGATTTGGGGCGGACTGAACGGTTTCGGCGTGCTATCGTTCAAATTCTGGAAAAAAATGACGCTTGTTCAAAAAACAATGCTTACGGGCATCTTGTTTTCCTTTTTTATGGCAATGCAATTGATTTTCAACCTACCCATTTTCAAAATCGGTCAAATCTGGACGGGAATTATTTTCTTCGGAACTTTTATAAATTACCTATATTCCTTTTCAAAACGTAAAACGGTGAAATGGTTAAAAACCTCATGGTCAATCTTTTTGACCTTTGTTTTTATTACGTTTACGCGTCTGTTTTTCCGTTCGGGTTCAAATCTTGACCCCGCCAAAGCCAACGAAGAAGCATGGAATACCGCCCAAAATATGGTCGCGAGAATCGGGGGAAAATGGGACTTTTCAATCATCGGGACTATCATCACCGAATATAGAAATGTGTTTGCCCTTTTCGTTCTGGGAATGATTATCCACTGGATACCAGACAGATACAAACGTTTGTATCGTTACAGTTTTGCCGTTCTGCCCGTATTTGTCCAACTGTTGATAGTGGTTTTAAGTATTTTCATTATCTACCAGTTCGCCACGGCGGATTTGCAGGCATTTATTTACTTTCAATTTTAATTTAAAAAGTGTATCTTTGCAAATTGTATAAATTTTTTTATTAAAATTATATGAAATTCATGTTAATTCACTTAAAATCAGTATAAATTGCGTAAATTAATTGACCGTATAATCGTTTTTATTTTTTGCTTTTTGTCCGTTTTTGCCGTGCAGGCTGCCAAAAAACAGACAAACAAAGTGCTTGTGTGCTATCCTGAACTGCCACAAGAATACAAAAAACTGAAAAAAATCATTGCGAAAATAGAGAAAAATCCACAGGACAACTATTTGTATGTACTCCCTGTTTACAATATGGACTATCCCATTGATACTAACACAGATACATGGAAAAATTTGTCTGCCATGATACAAAAAGCCACAGAGGAAATTGGCTATGCAGAAGCAAAGGATTCAACGTATTGTCCTGTTATTGAGGATATTTACAAATTGAAAGGCATTGCGATGTTTTACCAAAAAAAATATCAAGAGGCTTACGGGACATTCGATACCCTGGTTTCCAACTATTTGCAACTTGCGGAAATCTACATCTGGTTAGCCCGCACAACAATTTACCTTAAAAATTATGAAAAAACGGAATTTTATTTGACCGTTGCGGAAAAATACATCAACAGCAATCAAAAAGACAACTATATTCATTTTCATCATGTGGCGGCGGAATACTGTATTGCGGTAAAAGATTATGATAAAGCATTGATACACATTGCAAAAGCCATTGAATTAGGTTCTCCGCTGACAAGACGGCTATCGCTTATTGCTGCCCAAATATATGAACGGGAAAGGTCTTACAATCAGGCTGTTGCATACTATAACAAAGTCTATCAGAGTTATAGCAAATTTCAAAAAATGTTTGAAAGCGATTTGATGCGGTATTACGCTGCCGTGCATCTGCATATCTGCGAGAAAAGCATTGAAAAACAATATTTTGACTCTATTTTCAAAGAGCAATGGAAAGAGGCAAATCCCGTTCCCAAAGAATTTGAACCGACTATGGTTGAAAGCACTTTCGACACCTCTTTTTTCGGGACAAGTTACCCTTATTATTTTAATGATGCCGCCGCCATGTTTTTCTTGAATGAAAATTTTACAGATTTTGAAGATGACGAATACGCGGACGAAGAATTTGCAGACGGCGAAGAAGACGACGAAGATGCCATTTCCGATGAAATGCTGGAGGCGCTTTTTGAAAATTGGGAAACAATTTCCGTCCACATTCCCAAAACGGATTTCACCAACATGAAGGACACCATTTATTTGCCGTTGTTGCCCAACATGTCCGAATTTAAAATTCCGCACAGGGGAAATGTGGTCTCCCGTTTCGGCATGCGGAAACGGCGTTATCACTATGGCACTGATTTACACGGACTTATAGGAGACAGCATCCTCTGTGCCTTTGACGGAAAAGTCCGCATTGCAGTCAGAAATAAGACTTACGGAAACGTTATCATTGTACGGCATTACAACGGATTGGAGACTTTTTACGCACACTGTTCAAAACTGCTTGTCGTTCCAAATCAGGAAGTTAAGGCGGGAGAACTGATTGGATTAATCGGCAATACGGGTCGTTCCAGAGGTCCCCACCTGCATTTCGAATCGCGTTACAAGGGGGCGGCGTTCAATCCCGAGTATATGATTGATTTTGAGAAGAAACAGTTAAAATCCGACATGCTCGTTCTGACAAAAGAGAATTTTAATTACAAAAATACCTATTCAACGGGGACGGCAAATTCGTCTTCGGGGACGACAACCAAAGGCTATTATGTGGTGAAATCGGGGGAAAACCTGTCCACCATTGCAAAAAAATACAAAACGACTGTGAATGTCTTAATGAAAATGAACGGTTTGAAATCTGCCGACAAAATACAGGCAGGACAACGATTGAAAGTTCCTTAAAATTCAGTAAAACAGCAAATTAAAAGAATGAAATACCACTTTAACTACAAGTCATTATCCTTCGAGGAAGCCAAAACAACCCCCTTGCAATGGTTGCGGAAAGTTTTGACCTACTTTGCTTCTGCGCTAACTTTTTCAGCAATTGTGGTGCTGATTTGGACATCTTTTTTCGAATCGCCCAAAGAAAAGCAACTCAAACGGGAAATGCAAATCTACAAAACAGAAATTGCGGGTATGCAAAAACAGGTTAATTTGTTGTCCAACATTTTGAAAGGCTTTGAGGATAAGGACGATAACCTTTACCGCATCATTTTGGACGCAGACCCGCCAAGTCGAAATATCAGCAAAAATGCGCTGATGGAACAGTACGCTTCAATGCTTGGCGGCAACCATTTCGAAATGCTGAACGATTTGCAATTGAAAGTAAATATTTTAACGCAACGTACACAAACTCAATTATATTCATACAAAGAACTTTGGAAATTGGCACAGGAAAAAGAAAGCATTATGGCGAGCATTCCCGCGATTTCCCCTGTAAAAAATCCTGTCATTGTGTCAGGTTTCGGCATGCGTTACCACCCCGTTTACAAAATTTTGAAACGGCATACGGGCATTGACATCATTGGACAGCACGGGTCGCCAATTTACGCAACTGCAGACGGCGTTGTGATTGATGACGAAAACAGTTCTTTTTCGGGATACGGCATCATGGTGCTTATCAATCACGGGCGGGGGTACAAGACGGTTTATGCCCATCTGTCCAAGTCTGCGGTGAAAATCGGACAAAAGGTGAAACGCGGCG
>Ga0268262_10005316_pt1 | contig 12820 bp, 12 predicted proteins | sample TergutNc150P3_FD_190354 | JGI IMG/M metagenome (GOLD analysis project Ga0268262, IMG submission 190354) | Nasutitermes corniger P3 segment gut microbial community from laboratory colony in Florida, USA - Nc150 P3 (SPAdes) (version 2) | ecosystem: Host-associated > Arthropoda: Insects >... | reverse complement strand
TGCCGTTCGGCCCGGACAGGGTAATCATTCCCTGGAGGCCCGGCTGCGCCTGGGGTTCCAGTACATTCTGCCCGTTCATCCGGTAGATATAGCTGGAATCAAGAACCCCGTCGCCGGAACGGTCGTAATTGCCGTTCACATTGGTAACAAAGGGATATTCGGAAAAGAAGTTGAGTCCGGTAACTCCGTTCAGACCGTAAGCGTCGCGGTGAATTTCGTTGACCAGATCGACAAAATTCATGGTCATATTGTCCAGGGTCTGAATCTCCTGCGCTATGGTTTCATCGCGCAGTTCCAGCAGCGCTCCCAGACTGCCCCGCTGGAAGCGGATTTCCTGCGCCGTGTCCTGCCAGTAGATGTGGGCGTAACCTTCGGTGTCTATCCCTTTGCGCAGGTCAAACTGGCGGCCTATCTGTCCCTGGATAAGCACAAAACCGGAAGTATGCACCATAAATTCATCCGGGTCCTGATTGCTGATACTGATGTCAATTATGGAGGCAAGTTTATCAACTAACAAATCGCGGCGGTCCATAAGATCATTGGGCATATCGCCCTGGGCTTTTATCCGCTGAATATCGCCGTTGAGGGCGGCTATCTGGCGGGAAAGATCATTGACGCGGGCCACGGTGAGTTCTATGTCTTCATTGGCCTGATCCTGCAAACCCTTCAGGCTCTGATAGCGGTTGTGAATGCCGTCAATAAGGGTTTTGCCCCGTTCTATAACCGCGGTACGGGGAGCGGTGTCCGCGGGAAACATGGAAAGTTCATCCCATGAAGCCCAAAAAGAGTCCATCTTTGACCGCACCGAATTCTCCCCCGGTTCCATGTACACATTCTCCATCATGCGGATATAGGGGTCGCGGGCGGTCCAGTAACCCTCGTTGGAGGATTGCAGAATAATCCGCTTGTCGAGCAGTTGGTCCCTCATCCGTTCAATGCGCTCAATGATAACGCCCTGCCCTATCTGCCCCGGCGTTTCCGCGCGGTTCAGTCCCGGCAGGTAAATCGGCTCGAACGCGGACATTTCAACGCGCTGGCGGGAATAGCCATCGTTGCCGGCATTGTCGAGGTTATGCCCGGTAACATACAGGGCCTGCTGGTGGGCTTGAACGCCCCGTTTGCCAATTTCAATTCCCATAAAAGTTGAAGTCATTTTTATCCTCTCCTAAAAAGTCCGGTTCAAAACCATACTGCGCATATCATGGGATACCGGAACCCCATGCGGTGTATATATCTTGCCGCCCCGGTCGGGAAAGGCAACCTCGAAAAAACCCGCCATAGCGGTCCGTACTTCGTTAATGTAACTCATCAGCGCTTCGCCGGAGATCTGTACCCGCAGGGTTTCAAGTTTCAGGCTGCGGTAAATTCCTGTCAGTTCGGCGCGCTGTTGCGGGGGAAGCTGCGCGGCAAGGGTATAAAAAGAAGCTGAATCCCCCGTTTTTTCCGAAGTTCCGGTAAAAAGCAGTTCCCGTTCGCCTTCCATGGCGGCAAATTCGGCCCGAATCTTGCCCAAATCGTTAAAATGCCCCTCAAAATCCGTCCAATTACGGTTCATAACCGCTTCACGAATAAGATTTTGCAAACCGGCAATTCTCTGCACCAGTTCGCTTTCCCTCAACAGGATTTCCCTGCATCTCTCGAATATCATATCAACCTGCCTTCGTTTGAAGTTTTGGAGAAACCTCAATTCAAATATCGGCGTTTGAAAATAAAGGTTAAGGGGAAAAATATAGATATATATGAGGAATTACTGAATAAATGATGAAGATTTCACACAAAGAGCACAAAGGAAGAGAAGATCACCAAGAGGAATATCTGGGGTTTTTGTCCGTTATCTTATCGTGAAATTATCAATCTCAGATTGCTTACAACACCCCCCTTATTCCCTTCTTTGTGTTCTTTGTACCTTTGTGATCTTTGTGTGAAATTTCTTGGAAGGCATTACAAACCAGCAGGTATCTCTACTACATCACCCGGTTTTATCCCGGCGCGGTTGAACCAGCCCTGCGGCGTTTCCAGGGCATAACGGACCGAGCGGGAGGATGTGACGGAATTCAGATCAAGGGGCTGCATGTCTTTGATTTCGGTAATTCTGCCGTCCGAGGCGATAAAGGCTATTGAAAGGGGAATTACGGTATTTTTCATCCAAAATGACAACTGCTCGTCGCGTTCAAAGATAAAGATCATCCCTGCGCCATCGGGCAGTTTTTTCCGGTACATCAGCCCTTGCGCCCGTTCCTGCTCGGTTCTGGCAATTTCCACGGTTATTTCCACCGGCGCCGAATCCGGGCGCGTTATGCTTAATACGGTAGTTTTAAGTTTGTGCGAGGCGCAGGCGACAAGGCCGGTATTAACAGTAATGAGGGCAATGCAGAAAAAGCTTCTTACAGTGGGTCTAAAATTCATCCAGAAATTCCTGACGCTGTTGGACCCGTTTGGACTGGATAAGCGCGGACTCGTTAATTATGTCATTAAAAACTTTTTTATCGATATATTTTATCGTCAGGGGGCGTTCAATGGAAACGCGGATATCGTCGCTTTCCCACACCGCTACTTTGGGGTCAAGGTACGTGGGCTGGCCGTATTTTCCGACCAGATCGGTAAACACCGAGTAGTGGTCCATCATGCCGGTATTGAGAGTAAACGCCATGATAAACAGCGCCCCGTCTCGCAGTTGAAAAAACGCCCGTTTCACAAATGAGGAACCGCTGGTTTCAACCAAACTCTCTTCCCGCGCGGGGAGGAACGAAACGTCGCGGTCGCCCCGGAAATTAAACATACTGTCCTGGAGCAGGGCCGCTTTCAGTTCACCCAGACCCATGCCCAGAACAATCTGCCGAAACTGATTGGGCAGTTTTACCTCGTCTTCTCCGGTTTTATCGGTCTTATCAACCTTATCGGTCTTACCCTGCGTCGCCGCGGCGGTATTCTGCGCCGTAATTCCCAGCGGAAACAGGGTAAAAAGGCAGAGTAAAACGATTAGTCGGCAGAAGCGAATCTTGTTCATTAACCTCATTATCGGCAAAAATGCCGTTAAAGTATAGCGCTTAGGACAGGGCAACGGTATTTACTGCGTAAATCGGCACAGGGGGCAGTGCGGGGCTGCCAAAACAGATGGGGGAATTCGACTACGCAGCCCCCGCACGGCTTTTGCGCATTATTGAAAACGACAGGTAATTCCACTATCAGCGTGTTCTCATGTTTTTCGTGCCGTGCGGCTATTACTGTACACCTGGTTTTTGCATTTCTTCCCTGGTCTGCTCCGTCGAAGAATCCCATAATATTTTGGCAGCCCCGCGCTGCCCCCTGTGCCGCCTTATTCTGGCTATAAGCCAATGTAAATGTAACAGAATGCATACTGCCACCTATGCCAATACAGGCCAGCCGGAGGGAGCGCCGCGGGCGCGCCGCCGGCGGGCGGAAACATTTGGAATTCCCCGCCGGAGGAGACCAGCGAGTAACAGTAACGAGTGAGGACAATAAAAGCAGACCGGCATGAGGAACATGACTATTACGCACATTTTCGATACGACACTACGATTTGAAAGAGAAATAAAGGCCGGTCTGGGGCTCCGCAGGCGGACTCCACAAGCGTTCCCGCCCGCCGGCGGCGCGCCCGCGGCGATCCCTCCGGCTGGTTATACGGTCAAAAGTAAATATTAGCCCACGCTTCTTTTATGGTTTATAACACGGCATAAAGCTGATCTTGTGCAGGTTTAACCGGTGCATGCGGTCGATTTTCTCTTTTACCGCGGCGTCTTCGCATACGCCCTCGCGGATATACCGGTCCAAAACGGCGTAAGTGAAGCCCAATTTTTCTTCATCGGTCTTTCCCGAAAGCCCATCTTCGGGAACTTTATCGACAAATTGCGCCGGTAATCCCAGTTCCCTGCCCAGGGCTTTTACCTCGGCCACGGTTAAATTCGCCAGAGGGCTGAAATCGCCGGCGCTGTCGCCGAATTTGGTTGAATAGCCGACCCAGTCTTCGCTGAGGTTGCAGGTATTGGCTACAAAACCGCCCACAATGGCGGCAACGGCGTACAGGGTGGCCATTCTGATTCGCGCCGGCGAATTAACAGCGGCCTGATCATTGACCGTTAAGCCGCCTTCCTGTATTGACTTGAACAGCGCGTCGCAGGGGTCTTTTATATTGATAACGCAATGCTTTATTTTTAAGAAATCAACCAAAGCCCGCGCGTTGGCAATATCCCACTGCTGCCCCCGCGGCATCAAAACCCCGAAAACCCTGCCGGCGCCCAGCGCCCGCGTACATAAAGCGGCCGTTACCGCGCTGTCCTTGCCGCCGCTTATTCCGACAACGGCGCGGCAATCCTTGCCGTTTTGGTCAAAAAAGTCCCGTATCCATTGCACTATCTTATCCATGATATTCCTCTATATGATAATCTTCATATCCGATTGCTGGATTATTTTCAAGGGATCATGTACTATAGAACCCGGAAAACAGATATGAAACGGGAAATTACCCCTCTGTCCGGCAGGCTGCTCATAGTGTACCGTGTCCTTGTCGCGCTTGCTCTTGCGCTTGCCGTAGTATTGATAACAGGCAGCCTCTACGCCCTGTTCCGCTCGCCGAATTCCGGGCCCTTGTTCCGTATCGGCGCCGCCGGCGGAAAACAGGGCGGTCACAGTCCTGAGACGGGGGCTGCCTTGCCGAATGTATTTTCCGGCATCGGCAGGCTGAGAATACCGCTGGCCGGGGAGCCGGCTGCCGCCGTTGTCCTCTCCATCAGTTTTCCCTATTCCGCGGATGACCGTCCCTTTGCCGAAGAACTTGCTTCCCACATCGGCGATTTTCGTTCCATTGCCGCCGAGTATTTTGCGTCTCTTCCGCGGGAAAAAGCGGTTAATTTGAATGAGGAAGCCGCAAAAGCCGGAATTCTGGAGCGTTATAATGCCGCGCTGCGCCTGGGGAGAATTGAAACCCTGTACTTTGGCGACTTAATAATTGTAGAATAGTAATGAGGAATATTTGAATGGCACAAGGTAAAAAGAGAAACTTTTTTAAAAATTATTTTAAGGGCAGACTCAAGGTGGCGGAATTTGCCGTTACCAATTCATGTATCGCAAAATGTTCGTTTTGTGACATTTGGAAACAGCAGCCCAAAGTTTTTGTTGACCGTGAAAAGGCTCTGGAAGTTATTGACCGGCTGGCGGATCACGGAACGGTTCATGTAACCATTACCGGCGGAGAACCGCTGCTCCATCCCCATGTGGTGGACTTTGTCCGCCGCGCGACGGAACGGAAGATGCACAACGCCGTTCTTGCCGCCGCCCCCCAACTCTTGCTGCGAAACGATATAGTCAAACGGCTGGAAGACGCGGGAAACGACCTGATCTGTATTTCTTTTGATTCAAGCGACCCCAAAATTATGGCCGAATCCCGGCAGATTCCGAATATCATGGAGGACATGGCAAAGGCGGTAGAACTTATCGGCAAGACAAAAATAAAAACCATGGCGTCGGTGCTTATCTGGAACGATAATTACGACAAACTTGAAGAAGTCTGTACCCACGCGAAGAATATGGGTTTTGATATTATTTCCCTGAATTACCCGACCTTTTCCCAATCGCAGGTTTACCCGCTGGGAGGAGAGGGGATCAGCCTTTCAAGGGAAAGCGTAATTCATGGGCTGGAATCGGCCATAAAACTGCGCAAAACCAAAAAATACGGGATAATCAATACCGCGGCTTCCATGAAAAATATTATCCGTTTTCTGAAAGACCCGGCAAAAATCCACTACCACTGTCTGGGGGGAACCAACGTGCTGTTTGTTGACTGGTTTTTTGACGTCCATCCCTGTATGCAGCTCCCCAGAGTAATAGGGAATATTCTGACCATGGAAGAAAAAGACTATAAAATGTCCCCCTGTAATGAATGTAATATGAGCTGGTACCGGGATTTCAGCGCCATGTTTCATGGCTTAAAATCGGTGCCGGTTTGGTTTGAATCCCTGGAAGGGTTTAGGGCGTTAAAGTAGAATACTGCCAGAAGATTATTTAAACACCTTAAAACCCACAGTCAAGATGAAAGCGGTAGACTTCAGGTAGTCGCCCACAAGAGGAACAGAATCTCTGCCATCTGTCGGCGCAGGATTGTATCGCGCGTATGCTTCATCGCTGATGTCGGTAAAATATGAGTAAGCCAGTCCGGCTTCACCAAAGAAAGAAAAGGGAAGTTTTTTCAGGGAATGATCCGCCCCAACCTTGACGATATGCATCCATTGGTAGGCTCCGTCTTTCAGAAAATTCTTCCTGAGCGAGTCTTTTTCGCTGCGGCCATTGGGATCCAACTCCGAAACCAGAGAACTGCCGTCAACCTGATGGGGGCCGTAATCCGCGCCGTGGCGAATCAGTTGGTATTGAACATGGCCGGCTGTTCTGAGGAAAGGGCGTATATCAAAACGTAACTTTATCTCATCCGAGTTGGGGGGGAGATAATAACCCAGACAAGCCCCGCCGCTGACATAGGCGGTCTCCATAAGGTTGTCGCCATACCATGGTAAATAATTTCTGGTATGGGTATAGTTGTAAGGCTCAATTTTGGTATAGCCCAGCGTAACGGAAGTAAAGGGTAAGAAGGGAACTACTCCCTGTATCCCCGCCTGATAAGCGAACATGTGGCGGTCAAGCTGAAAAGCGCGCTTCATGCTTTCTATTTCCAGCTCGTCAAGATAAAACGAGAACCAGAATTTGCCCAGACCGGGAAACTGGCCTTTGATATTCAGGAAAAGCGCCGTATTGTCAAAGTCGCCGACATAATTCTGATAGAAAAAATTATCAAGTAAAGGAAAGATATAGCCCAGTTCAAAACGCTTGGCCCAAATGGCGGCGCTGCCAAAATCAAAGTGAAAATAATTTTTATAATTTAATTCCAACTGATACAGTGAATACGCGTTTTGAAACGTCTTTGCGGGTTCCTTTATATCCCCGCTGCCATTATCAAATTCCAATACCCCCGTTACGGAAGAAAAGGCAAACCACGACACAGGGTTGAAGTTGGCTTCTATCCCTATGAAAGGGCGGACGGCGCTGTTGAGAATCAGGCTGCTTCCCGGCGTCATGGCCCCCCATTCCCGGCGGATTCTTCCGAAACGTATCAGCAGCGTATCTTCAAATATGCCGCCGGACATTTCTGACATCATCCTCGCGGCGATGGAGGTATCATTGGGCCAGCCTTCCATATTTCCGGCTTCAATGGCGCCGAGATTGAACATAAAGCCGTCCCAGCTTTTTTGATAGGTATAGGGGAAAAAAGCCAGGGGCTGGCTGTAGGTTTCTACCCGCCGGTTGACATATTCTTTACTTCGATATTGCGGATAATTTTTATATTCTTCTCCCAACTGTACCGCGTAAGTATCGTATGTACCCACATAAACACGCTGGGCCTTCATCATGCCCGCGGAGAAATCCACATCATAAGAAAAATGTTCTCCTACGTTGCCTCTTATAAAAAAAGTTCCCCAGGTATCGGTACCCGAATACGTTTTTCCCTCTTCGGTATACCGGGCGGCCGAGTTCAGGGATTCCAGGTTTATTCCCACATCCGCGGAAAGGCGGACGCTGTTTTTTTCTTCCGTGTCAAACCGGTACAGCCCCCTGCGCAGGCGAAGACCGGGTTTCCCGTCGGTAAATTCCGCGCGGATATTTTCCAGCATTGCTCTTTCGCCGTCAGTTAAACCCCCGAAGCGCTTTGGCTCGGCGGCAAGAATTTCATTGATGGTTTTCAGTATTTTTCCCCTGGTATAGGGTTTCACCGCCGGCAGAGGGGAACACAGCCCTCTGGTTTCCGCCTGCTCAAGAATATAATATACGGCGTGATCAAGCGGAACTGAAACATGGGTTTGGGCATACAGTGCGGTTTTTCCGAAAAAGAAGAGCGCAAGCATTATCATAAGGACGCTTACCGGTTGCATTTTTTGACCATTATGTACGATACTCATTACATGAAAAAATACCGCATTGGTGAGTATTTTTCAAGTATAAGGACGCGGAAAACGCTCTTTTATTTATGTTTCTCTCTCTTTTTCTGCTTTTGGGGAGGAGGAAAACTGTATCCCCTTCCCCCCCAGAAAATACTCCAGCCGGATGACTGGGCTTATGAAGCCATTGCCATCCTTTCACGGGAGCAGGGCAGGGTTTTACTTGCGGATTCACGGGTTACGGTGGCGCAAATGGAGCGCTATCTGCAAGAAATCAATCCAAATTCACTTTCCGCAAGCGGTCTGGTTATTTATGACCGTTTGGCGGCATATCTTAAATCCGATCCCGGAGTGAATTATAAGTCAGATGTCCTTTCGGGCGGGTTTGATCTTATCCTGCAGCCGGAATTATATTACAAATCCAGTGAATATAACGAATGGATTTACAACTATCACGCGCGCAACGCTGTCCTGCAGTTCCCTTTGGGATTTTCCCTGGGACCCTGGATTGCCGCCGAAATGGACCTTTATTTGGGGCAGAATGAATACGCCGCGACCCTCCATGACAATTACGTCAACATACCGCTGGACCCGGTAAATCAGATGGATATTCATTTTCCCAAACGGGCCTATGTCAGCGCGGGCCTTCCCGTGGGCGCCGCTTCAGGTTTCAATCTGGCCGTTGGCATCGGCGACAACTTTTTCGGAAAAACCCGCACCGGCAGCATTATTGTTTCTGAATATCTGGAAAGAACGATTTACGCGCAAGTTTCCGTGTATTCCCCCGCGTTTAAGTATACCGCCCAGGTGGTCCAGTACGAGGTAAACAAATATCAGTATATGCATTACCTCCAAATCCGGCCCCACCGCACAATTTCCGTCAGTTTGGCGGAAGGGGTGATAGCCAACGCCCCTATGGAACTGCGTTTTTTCAATCCGTTTATCATTTTTCACAGTTACGAATCCTATAAAACTTATGACAAGTATAATGAGGATATGGGGTATACGGAAGAAGGCGTCACGCCCATTGATCCAAACGGCCATTCCCGCATAGGCTCTTACTTTGGCGCAAAACTGGAACTTCAACCGGTACGTTATCTGCGTTTCTACGGCCTCTTTGTTATGGATGTGTTGAACCTCCCCATGAAAAAAACCAACTGGGAAGAGACATTGTATCCCGATGCCATAGGTTTTCAGGCCGGTACGGAATTCTCGTTCCCTGTTCGGGGAGGCTATTGGGAATTTGGTCTTGAGGGGGTATATACTTACCCCTATTTGTACATTATGTGGGGCAAGGGCTGGTCTTTTTACAAAGAAGTCCCTGAACTGGACATAATGGATCCTCCCCTCCGTTACTGGACAGGAACCCCCTTCGGCCCGGATACCATTGCCGGCACTCTGTGGATAGGTTTCCGTTCTTCATCACAGTGGTACGGAAGAGGATCCTTTACTTTTTCCACGCAGGGAGAAAGGTCACAACTGACTGTATTTGATCATTTTGACGATAAAAATATCCGTCCCAGCCACCTTGTGTACGATGTTACAACTCCTCCGACCGGAGTGCCGGTCTTTACCTACACTGCCAGTCTGCGCGGTGAATATTCGCCCAAAAAATGGCTCAACCTCGCAGTCCAGCCGGGCTATCGTGTCACGGTGAATACCGGGCATATTGAAGGCCGTCATGATCAGGGATTTGAAATTGCGTTTTCCCTGCGTTATACGCCTTTGTCCAGGTAGGTTGATTATGAACGTTGTCATGTTTACCGACGCCTACTGGCCCCGAGTCAACGGGGTAACCGTATCGGTGGATTCCTTTTCGCGTTCGCTGGTCGCGGCGGGGCATCAGGTTTTGATTGTCTGTTCTTTTTATCCTGAAGAGGGAAATACCGCCGTTCCGCTTTCGCAAAACACGGAAGCGGAAGGAGGCCCCCAAATTGTCCGGGTTCCTTCCATACCCGCGTTTATTACCAAAGAAGACCGGATTCCCAAATACAGCAAATGGTACTGGGTGTTTAAGCAGGTGGAGAATTTTGATCCTGATATTGTCCACATCAATACCGAAATGATGATCGCCGAATTCGGCTTTTGGTACGCAAAGACCCATAACCTGCCTTCTATCTATACGTTTCATACCATGTGGGAAGATTACACCCCCCATTATTTTTATATGTTTCCTACTTTTTTGGTAAAAATAGTGACGCGGGGCATATTAAAAATCGTCGTGAGCCGTTCCTACCGGATGATAGTGCCGACCCCGCAGATTGACGTGGTGGTACACAAATACCGGCCCAAAGTGAAAACCTTTCTGCTTCCCACGGGGATTGAGCCGGAATTGTTCGACCATGATGAAGCCGAGTGCGTGGTTTTTCGGGAAAAGCTGGAAGAACATTTTCCCCGGCTCAAGGGGAAACGGATTCTGCTGTTCGCGGGACGGATAGGCAAAGAAAAAAATATCGGGTTTCTGCTGGAGATCTTTCCCGCGATTCTTGCCAAACATCCCGATACGGTTCTCCTGATAGCGGGGAACGGCCCTGATATGGAGTACTTTCAGAATGAAGCGCGGAAAGCGGGGATAGAAGACAACTGCGTTTTTACCGGATATGTGGAGCGCAGGGACTTGGCCCTCATCTACGCGATTTCTGAAATTTTTGTATTTCCTTCCCTGACCGATACCCAGGGGCTGGTAACTCTGGAAGCGATGTTTTCGGGGACTCCGGTGGTAGCCATTGGCGCTATGGGAACCCTTATGGTAATGGGAGGGGACAACGGCGGGTTTATGGTGCCCAATGATCCCGGCGCGTTCACCGGCAGGGTGCTGGAACTTCTTGACGATCCGGAACTGCGCCGCCGTAAATCCCGGGAAGCGAGAACATACGCCTATTCCTGGTCCATTGAAGAATTAACCAAAAAGCTGGTGGAGATCTATCAAATAACGATACAGTCCTACCGTGAAGAATACGGCGAACCCTTAAAGCCGGTATGGAGTCTTCTTACGGACAAAAGATGGTGGAACATTAACAAAAAAATTTTTCAAAGAAAAACCGGCCGAAAATGGCGGCAAATGCTATCCAAACTGGGCATGCAATCGTCTAATTGAATAAAGATCTCACACAAAGAACACGGAGAAAGAGAAGAACACCAAGAGGAATCAGGGTGTTTTTGTCCGTCATCTTATCGTGAAATTATCAAGTCCAGCTTACTTACAACAACCCCCCTTTCCCCCCTTTGTGATCTTTGTACCTTCGTGTTCTTTGTGTGAACTCTTCTGGACAAAGAAGGATAAATGTCCTAACATAAAGTAAGGAGAAGCTTCATGGAGCAGATTACATCCGCCGCGGCCCAGGTGATCATTACGATAATTCCCATTGTGGGGATTGTCATGGGGGCGGTGGTGATTTTTTTCTATCTGCTCTGGAACCACCGGCGGCGGGTTCTGCTGATCAAAGCGGGACATTACAACCGCCCTGATTTTGACCTGCTTTCATTCAGCCTGCTTGCGGGGCTGCTGTTGAGCTGTGTGGGGCTCGCCCTCACGGTATTCTTGGCAATAGAGGCAGGCAACAGTTATGGGCTTTTGGGCGGGATAATCCCCCTGTCTATGGGGGCAGGGCTTCTGACTTATTACGGCATAAAACATGGCGACAAGGCCAAATGAGCCGTTGTGGAGGAAGAGTACAACGATGAACTGATTATCGGCCAGATCACGGCGGGACAAACAGACCTGTTCCGGTTGTTGGTAGGGCGTTATCAGCGGCCCGTGTACGGAATGGGTTTAAGTTTTTTCCGTAATGCCGAGGATGCCTCCGATTTTAGCCAGGAGGTTTTCCTCAAAGTGTACCGGAACCTTTCCCGGTTTGAGGGACGTTCCCGGTTTTCAACCTGGTTGTACAAAATCGCCTACAACACGGCGGTAAACGAGGTTAACCGCCGGAAGGAATACCGCAGCCTTGCGGAAGCGGAGTTTGAGCCGACCAACGGCGATACGCCTGAGCGCTTAATGATCCGCCAGGCGGCGCGGGAAGCGGTTGTAGCTTCGCTGCGGGAACTTCCGGAACGTTACCGGGTCTGCATCGATATGTTTTTCTTCTACGATTGTTCCTACCGTGAGATTGAGGACATTACCGGATTTCCGGTAAATACGGTTAAATCCCATGTGTTCAGGGCAAAGAAATTGCTGCGGGAAAAATTGAAGGAAACAGGCGAGGCGCGGTAAAAAGAGGTAAGTATGAGTTGTGAAAGAATATTGGACAAAGTATATGAGTATTCCGGCGATCCGGATGCCATGCCTCTTGTAACCCGTATCCGCATCGGTCTGCATCTTCTGGTTTGTCCCGACTGCGCCCAGGAAGTTGAACGCTTTGAGGTCTGCCGCGACATTCTCCACAGTGAATTTCTGCCACCCGCGCCCGATCTGGAAGACACCGTTATGGCAATGATAAACGCCGAAGCAGACGAAGCCACTGAGATGGAAGATGCGGAGCTTCCCGGCGGTTTCTCCACCCGCGGCTGGATCATTGCCGGCCTGGTCATGCTCGTTTCGCTGGCGACGGCGTTCTTCGGACTGGATTTCAACAAGGTGGCTCTTGCCGCGGGAATGTCATTTATGATCCCCGTCGGCATAACCATCGGCATAGCGCTGACCTGCTACGGCGCGCTCTTTGTCGGCAGCCATTTGAAAGAATTCAGTGAACGCTTTGGGTTGTAAATTAAGAAGATTAAACCACGGAGGTCACGTCGAACCTGCGGTTCGCATACCACGGAGTTTTTGTACGAAAATCTTTTATCCTCCGTGAAACTCCGTGTACTCCGTGGTAAAAATTCTTAAGTTTATGATGTTGCGTTTGACGCCTCTTTTTAGGCGATTTTTTTTATGAAATTAT
>Ga0268262_10005315_pt1 | contig 12820 bp, 13 predicted proteins | sample TergutNc150P3_FD_190354 | JGI IMG/M metagenome (GOLD analysis project Ga0268262, IMG submission 190354) | Nasutitermes corniger P3 segment gut microbial community from laboratory colony in Florida, USA - Nc150 P3 (SPAdes) (version 2) | ecosystem: Host-associated > Arthropoda: Insects >... | reverse complement strand
TATAATTTGCTGTTGCCGCAACGTCAAAAGTTACGGTGTATGTGCCTACCGTTGGCGCGGTTGTACTTCCGTTATATTTAACGGTTATAGTTCCGTTTGATTTTCCTTCCTTGGGCGTTATGGTAACGGTCTTAGGACTGCCGTCATAGTCTTGCATTAATCCGCTGATGTCAAAATCCTCAACTTTAGGTGTTGGGTTAATAACCGTTAAGTATCCTGCAAAAAGTCCGCTTGCACTGTTGTAACCTGTTACCGCCGCTACGTCAAAAGTTACAGTATATGTACCTAAGTCCGACGGCGCGGTTGTACTTTTGGTATAAGTTGTACTTCCTGTTCCTTCGTAATAAACAGTTCTGGTTCCGTTAGATTTTCCTTCTTTGGGCGTTATGCTAACAATCTTAGGACTACCGTCATACTCTTGCGTTAGTCCGCTTATATTAAAATCGGCGGCTGTTGGAGTTCCTTTTTCAATCGTCAGAGTTCCTGCGGAAAGTCCGCTTGCGGCATTAAAATTTGTCGCTGCCGCCACGTCAAAAGTTACGGTGTATGTACCTAAAGTTGATGGCGCGGTCGTACTTCCGCTATATTTAACGGTTATAGTCCCGTTTGATTTTCCTTCTTTGGGCGTTATTGTAACAGTCTTGGGACTGCCGTCATAGTAAACTGATCCAGTTCCGCTTATATTAAAATCTTCGGCTGTAGGGGTATTTATGTCCAATTTGTCAGTTTCACATATAAAATCGCTGTATGCTATTTTACCGTATGCTATCTTAATAGGCTTTTCATTGTGCGTTGAATAAATTAACTTATCGCCGTCAGCGGGATCTGTAGTTATACTTTCAAACGGAAAATGGACGGCAGGCACTTCTTTTGGTGCGCCGGTATCGTATGTCAGCTTCACCACAAGTCCCGATAAACTAAGCGCGTCTCCTTGCGTGTAAGTCAATTTTGACGGCTGTGTTTTTATTTCCATATTAGTAACATATTTTGAGTCTGTCTTAGGAAATACCGCTGTAATAACGCCGGAATCTGCGGCATTATTGACCGAATTTGCTCCCACAACCGTGAAAAAGTTAGCCTTTACCCCTTGCAGGGTATATCCTGTTTTAGGTGTTAGTGTAATAGTTGCAGTGTATTCAGTCAGAGGGGCAAAAGTAGAAGGATTGTTATTCCATGTTACGGTTCCGCTGTACTGCTCGTTTTCAGTAATGGTTGTAACCGGAGTTAAACGGTTTGCCGGAACGATAACGCCCTTTATTTCGGCTATGTTAATAATACTAGGGGGTGTCACAACAGGTGTAGATCCATGGTTAGGAGTGGCAGCAGTAGATGTATCTTCAGCCTCATTACACCCCGTCAACGCAAAAGCGAACATTGCTACTAAAACCGCAACACCAAAACCTTTAACCGCTATTTTCATCTCTTTCCTCCAAAAAATATTGTCTGTTTATATGTGTCATTTTTACTTTTACTGTATTGTGAACCCCTAAATTCCCAAAAAGACGGGTTTTTACGACTATTCCCGGAGTGTAAAGAATGGTTAGAGAATAAATATTGTATTGGGTAAGTAATATTCGCCCTATCGAATGGGGGGGGGGGGGGGGGTATATTATCAAATTCACGCTAAAATACGCGAATTTAGAGCTTTTTTTGCAAAATACGAGAGTTTTTGAAAAATAGGTATTTTTCTCATGGAACATTGTATTATTAATTATCAGCAAATATCTTAATCTTGTCAAGAGGAAATAAGATAACGAACAAAAATCCCTTTAATTCCGCTTTTTCTTACGCGCCTATTTGTAGTAAATCTTACCGCTTTCTAGGTTCGTGAGTGTTCGTGTTGGTTCGTGGTTAATTTTTCATTCTAAAATCCAAAGATGAGTAAGTATCCTACGCCGTAATTACCTTTTATTAGCAACAAGAGAAACCTTCAATGTAGATCTTGCGCTCGAAACGGAATCTGCCACTGTCCGCTGGTGTGATTTTTTGGTCACTTTTAAAGCTTTTGGTTTGGTATTAGATTTTGGTTTAGTTTTGGCTTTTGTTCGCAGTTCTTTAAAATAGCCTTTTGTTTCCATTTTTTCAAATGCTTTGGCAAACACTTCTTCATCTCTTTTCGTCATTGTTGTTCCTTTATTATAGAACGGGTAAAAGCGTCTAATAAGCTTTGGCTTATTCGCCCTCTCGGTTTTATAGTATAAACCGTTTCCCTGCTAACTTTAATATCTAAAGCTCCTTCAGCATTTTCAATGAATGTAACCGGTATACTCTTTGATTCAATTAGGATTTTTGTTGATAATACCAACTTTTCATCCTTTCCTTTACCTGTAGTATACGCACTCCTAAAATCATTTTCTGCAAAATCATTTTCCCATTGAATTTTTGTATACGTATATACCTCATAATACTCGGTAATTTCGGGGAATAGCGTTAAAACTGTGTATTTCATTCCAGAACCCAAAGATTTTTAAGGATTACTCTGCCCTCTTGCGGCGAAATTTCAGAAAAAAACTCTTTTCTGAACGGAACGAGCCGTTTTTCGCCGTTGGAAAGTTTAATTTCCGCAAGTTCTCCGCCGCCGCCTTCGATTATATCAATAATACTGCCTATTACTTCGCCGTTTTCCGCAGTTACCGGCAGCCCTTTTAAGTCCTCAATGTAAAACTCGCCGTCGCTCAAAGGAGCGGCTTGATCCCGCCCCGCGATTAACTGCGACCCGGTCAAAGTTTTCGCTTTTTCGGGGCTGTCGATACCGGCAAAACGCATAAGCACATTGGGCGAGGCGAGCATAATTTCTTCGATTTGAAGCGTCTGCTCCCTGCCGTCCTTGCTTAAAACTATCGACTTTAATTTTAAAAGATGATCGGGTTCCCCTGAACAGGGAGATACTTTTACAAAACCCTTAACGCCGAAGGGGGACCCAACCAGTCCAATAATGAACTTTTCGGTCATTTAACAGGTTCAGTCCAGTATTTCCAGCACTGTATGTTTACCGGTTCTTGCGCTTGCCGCCTGCAATACAGTTCTTATCGCTTTCGCAATCCGTCCGTGTTTGCCGATTACTTTTCCAATATCGTTTTCCGCTACCCGCAGTTCCAAAATTGTGGATTTTTCGCCTTCTACAATATTTACCTGCACTTGCGAAGGATCGTCCACAAGGGACTTCGCAAGATATTCAATTAAATCTTTTTCCATTGTACTGCCTTGTTATTTTACGGAAATATTCTTTTTATTGAAAAGTCTGCGCACTGTGTCGGAAACAATCGCGCCTTTTGCAAGCCAAGCCTTGGCTTTTTCCGCGTCAAAAACAATCTGCTTTTCTTCCGCTTCAATGGGGTGATAATAGCCAAGTTCCTCAATGGTTTTTCCGTCGCGCGGAGCTTGTTTATCCATAACAACAATGCGGAAATACGGCCGCTTCTTTGTTCCAAATCTTTTGAGCCTTATAGTGGCGCTCATAAAAAGTCCTCCATGGTCTGACAATTTGAGTTGACACGGCAGCTCAGACATACTGCCAATGTAAGTGAAGTTTAGTGATTTTACGGGGGTTTGTCTAGGGGTGCAATCCGGCGTAGCCGGATTGCTTGGGAGTTTTGCCAAAGAGTAAATTACGGTTTTTATAGCCTTTTTTTGCCTTGTTAGATTCTATGCTTTTCTATAATGTCTTGTGTTTGGCAAAACTCCAGATTTTTATATAGAATTGTCAAACTGTTCAAATTATGATAAAATTACTAAAAAAGGAAGCCTATATGGGAAAAGAGAAAAAATCTACAGCCGTTGGCGTAAATTTAACAATGGGATTGTTTTTTATTTCGGCGTTAATGGTATTGCTGGTTTCGATAGTTGTAAATATTCATGTGAATCATTATGTAAGGATGATTACCGAATCGACACAGAACCATTTAAAGGCGGCTGCTCAAGCGGCGGCGCTATTTGTCAGCGTTGAAGAATTGGATCGTTATCATACTGTGGAAGACGCGAAAAACCAAAGTTACCGCGATTTAAAAATGCGGCTTATTCAGTTTTCTCAGGAATATAATATTTTGTATGTTTCTTATCTGCGGCAGTACGATCAAGATAATTTCCAGTATATTGTTGACAATGACTTTGACCCCAAAACAGTAGTAGGTCCGGGAACTATTTTACCGATTGAAGACATTGCCAGAGCCGCCCTTGCGGGAAATGTAACGGCGACAGACCTTGGCAGTTATAATGAAAGTTGGAACGGACTCATTGCCGGTTTTGCTCCTGTATATGATAAGTACGGTAATTTCTACTGTGTCGCGGACGTGGATATAAGCGACTCTGTTATTTTAGATCAGCGTAAATATTCACAAATTATGACAATACTTCAAATCCTTGCCCTTTCCGTTTCCGTGATCTTTGGTATTTTAAATTCGCTGTTGTACCGTAAGAAAGCAATTGAAATAGAAGAAGCCCATGTCAAACTGCAATACTTCAACAATAATATGCGTCAGGCTTTTTCTACATATTTGTCGGAAGATGTGGTAGAAGAAATAATATCCGATCCCGCGCGGCTTCAGCTTGGCGGAGTAAATCGGCACATGACCGCTTTGTTTACAGATATTAAAGGTTTTACCGGTATAGCGGAAATGCTTACGCCGAATCATTTGGTCGATCTTCTTAACTATTACCTTTCCACAATGAGCGATATTATTCTGGAGCAAAAGGGAACGATAGACAAATATCAGGGAGACTCAATCGTTTCCTTCTTCGGTGCGCCGATTGAACTTGAGGATCACGCTCTGCGGGCATGCACAGCCGGAATAATAATGAAGCGTATAGAGAACGATGTAAACAAATATGTTCTGGAAAAAGGCATTAGCCCGTCTCCGCTGTTGACCCGCATAGGCGTTAACACCGGCGAGATGGTTGTAGGAAACATGGGTACGCAAAAAAAGATGAACTATACTATCATCAGCAACGCGGTAAACCTTGCTTCCCGTCTTGAGGGAGTGAACAAACTATACGGAACATGGATTCTTGCTTCGGATTCAACGATACAGGAAACAAAGGGTAAACTGTTAACAAGACGGCTTGATCGCGTCAGAGTTGTGGGAATAAACGAGGTAGTGCGCATACATGAAATATTGGAAGTAAAAGCGGAAGCTTCCGACGCGTTATTTGAACAAATATATCTTTTTCACAAAGCGTTTGATCTTTTTGAAGATCGCAACTGGAAAGACGCGGAAGCCGCTTTCAATCAGGTGCTACAAGCGTATCCCAACGACGGACCTTCCAAACATTTTATTGAACGCTGCCGCCAATACATGGAATATCCGCCTGCCGACGACTGGGACGGAAGCTTTCAAATCACGGAGAAATAACCGTTCTTAAAACGGCATTTTGGATTTTCTTTTTGTAGATCGACAGCGTATTTCCTGTTATAGTTAGATAAGGAGCGCGATATGGAAAAAATAGCAAGTTTTCAAGTTGATCATTTACGATTAAAACCGGGAGCCTATGTTTCACGCATAGATAAGTTTAAAGATGTGGTACTCACCACTTTTGATCTTCGTTTTAAGGAGCCGAACAAAGAACCGGTAATGGATCAGCCGGCTTTGCATACGATTGAACACCTGTGCGCGACCTTCCTGCGTTCCCACAAAGAATGGAGTCCCAAAACGGTGTACTTTGGTCCTATGGGCTGCCGCACCGGTTTTTATATCATCCTTGAAGGAAAATATCAATCAATTGATATTCTTCCCCTTCTGTCAGAAATGTTTGATTGGATAGAAAAGTTTGAAGGCGACATTCCCGGCGCACATCCCGCCGAATGCGGCAACTGGCGAGAACAGAATATCGACATGGCAAAATGGGAATGCCATAGATACGCCAACCTGTTAAAAAAGAAATTAAAGGAAAATCTGGAATATCCAGCCCCGGTGGTGTAGAAATTACAGGGTAAAACCTTATTATTCTTCTTGCTAACTTAACAATTCTAGTTTAAAATTTAAAAAAAGACTCTGATTTTAAGGCAACAGGGAGAATTTTAATGCTGGAACTGCGCTCTATTATTAAAAGAGTTGGAGCAACCTTTGCTGTATACGGACAAATATTACTTGTTTATCTGGCATTCACGCTGATGGTTATCTTAAGCTATCTCTACGTGCAAAAAATGATGCTTTCACGCCTGGAAGATGCGGTGAATACTTCGCTTAACTTCATGCAAGTCAGCATCGAAACTGATCTGGCGGAACCGGAAAAGTTCCTTCAAAGTATTTCACAATCCATAAAGAACATGATAATCAATGGTTATGGTCCCGATCGAATTCAAAAATATATAAAAGAAGATATAACCCCCAATGTAATCAAATATGACAAACGCAAACTGGGCATAAACAGAATGTACGGTTATTTTGAAGTATTCAACGGCTTACAGCTGATTAACGGGGAATGGGAGCCCTCCTCGGATGAGAACATGCTGGAAAGCCCCTGGTACAAGGCGGCAGTTGAAGCAAACGGAAAAGTTGTTTTTACAACGCCATATTTCAACGCGCGTATACGCAGTTATGTACTTACATACTCACGGCAGATTTTTGACGGAGACAAACCCCTGGCGGTAATCGCGGCTGACGTTCCGATAGACAAAATCATAGATTATGTTATCGGTATGCATGTTACCGATGACGGTTACGGGATACTGTTGGACGAAAATTTGGGACTAATCGCCCATCCGGACGTGTATCTGATAGGAAAATCTCTGCGGAATGTGAACAGCGGACTGGCAAGCCACCTTGCCTATTATTTGGAAAATAGCGAAGTGTACATTCCTAAAAACATGGCAACCAATTACAAGGGCATGGAGTCCATTGTCTTTTCCAGAAAATTAAGAACCGACTGGTATGTCAGCCTTATAGCGCCCGTCAACAAGTATTACCGCGAAGTCAGGAACATGGGGCTGGTACTTACTGTTCTTGGTATGATAATGGCGACTGTTTTGAGCGTTTTCCTGTGGCGTATTAACAATTCAAAGAAAAAAGTGGAAGCGGAAAACAAACAGAAAAGCGATTTCCTCGCGAAAATGAGTCATGAAATCCGCACGCCGATAAGCGCTATTCTGGGCATTACCGAAATCCAGCTTCAGGATCGCGCGCTTAGGGAAGATATAAGGGATGCGTTAGGCAGAATTTATAATTCAGGGGATTTACTGCTGGGAATCATAAACGACATATTGGACTTTTCAAAAATAGAAGCCGGCAAAATGGAACTGGCGCCGGTCAAATACTATGTCTCAAGCATGATTAACGATATTGTACAGTTGAACAAAATAAAGAACGAAAACAAGCCCATTGAATTCAAGCTGCAGGTGGATGAATTCCTTCCGGCTGAATTAATCGGCGACGAGCTTCGCATTAAACAGATCATGAATAACCTGCTCTCAAACGCTTTTAAATATACGGATAAAGGCGAGGTTGCAATGTCGGTTACCGTTGAACAGGCGCGTGGAGGACTATCGACTACCGCAAACATTATTTTCAAGGTATCCGATACAGGGCAGGGCATGACGGCGGAACAGATACAAAAGGTGTTCGACGAGTATTCCCGCTTTAATATGGAAGTCAACCGCACAACACAGGGTACCGGTCTTGGTATGAACATCACCCGGAATTTGGTAAACATGATGGACGGCAGTATTTCTGTAAAGAGTACACCCGGCAAGGGAACGGAAGTTACTGTAAAGCTGCCGCAGCGGACTGAAGGCTCAGGCGTCACTATAGGCAAGAAAATGGCGGAGACTCTGCAGCAGTTCAAAATGAGCAACGCGTCCCAAACAGAAAAAGAACAAATCACCTATGATCCCATGCCTTACGGGAGCGTACTGGTAGTGGATGACGTGGAAACCAATTTATACGTCGCCAAAGGTCTCTTGGCGCCTTATGAGCTTTCGATAGAAACCGCTAATAGCGGATTTGAGGCGATTGACAAATTCAAAGGCGGCGGAGTTTACGACATAATCTTTATGGATCACATGATGCCGAAAATGGACGGTATTGAAGCGACAAAGATACTTCGCGAAATGGGATACAATGGAAACATAATCGCGCTGACAGCCAACGCCATTGTCGGGCAGGCTGAAATGTTTATGCAAAACGGCTTCGACGGTTTTATTTCCAAACCCATAGACATACGCCAGCTTAACGCCGCGCTTAACAAAATGATACGCGACAAACAGCCGTTTGAAGTTATTGACGCTGCGCGCCGGCAAAAAGCAACAAGGAAGGCGGATCAAAAAACACCTCAGCCGCAATCGCAGCCGCAGCCGCAACCGCCGCCGCAGCCGCAGTCTGCCGTCTCGCAGTCGAAAGAAATTTTTGCCAGAAATGCGGAAATGTCAGTTGCAAGGCTGGAAACAATCTACAAAACTGAAGTGCCAAAACCTGAACAGGCGGGACAGGATCGAGGTCTCGACATGATAATAGCCGAAATCCCCAAGTTTATCGAAGCGCTGCGGGAAGGAACTGAAAAATTAAAAACTGCCGTAAAAGGCGGCGCGCCGGAAAACGAGGATATCGGGTTACTGTATGCAAAACTGCAAATTCTTCATAAGGCATGCGAGGATCGCGAAAAGCAGACAGACAAACCAACAGTAAGCCAAACACAAAACATGTGACCAAAGAACTTTTGAATACAAATTATTGCCAGCTGTCTATGTCGTAATCGTCAATATTTTCCTGATTGATCATGAATGTCTTAACCGGGATCTTTTTTTCGTAAGCCTGCTTATTCAGAATCTTATACGCAACTGCGACAGATTCCTTTGCGATGGAGATTGGGCTTTGCGCGCCCGAGCCAGCAAACTGTCCGCGTTCGGCTATTGCGGCTTTCGCCAGCGGGGATCCGTCAACACCATATATGAGAATGTTGGTGCGGTTCGCGGCTCTGCACGCCGCAAAAGCACCGAGCGCCGTCGGGTCATTGCCGCCCATGATGGCGATTACCCGAGTGTTAGACTTTAGCAGTTCTTCGGTATAACGCTGTCCGTCGACAGAATTGCCCTTCGCGTCTCTCAGGAACACCACGGTAAAACCTTTTCCCGCAATTGCGTCGTTGAAGCCGTCGATACGGTCGCGAAGCGAGCGCATTCCCGGGCAATCAAGGACAGCGATAGGACCGCCGTTGGGGAAATGTTTTACAAGGTCAAGACCGCAGACATAACCGGCGTTCCTGTTGTCCGACCCCACATAAGCATCTACCAGATCCATATCTCTTACTTCCGCATCATAGTTAATTACAGGTATCTTGGCACGGTCAAGGGAAACCAGCGCAGGCTTAATCGCTTCCCAGTCAACAGGATTAATAAAAATAGCGTCTATTTTTTGGGCGATCAGTTCTTCGATCTGACTGATCTGTTTTTGGGCATCCATGTCAGGATCGACCGAAATCAGCTTGTCGCCGTTTTTTTCCACTTCTTCGCGGATTGTTTGCTCGATAAGGGCAAAGAACGGATTACTAATCCTCATACTGGTAAAACCAAATGTCCTTGCTTTTTTATGACCGCAACCGACAAACATCACGCTTGCCGCGAGAAACGCCAACAAACAGATCATCGTAATCTTTTTCATGCCAGTTTTCTCCAACTTCTTTTAATATTTCATTATTGCACATAAAAGAGATTTAGTCAAGATGGGAAAATCCTGTAGATAGGGAGATATATATCCGAAAAATTAAATAGCCGCTGTTTAATAAATATAAACTGCTTGATTTTATTAACCTTTTGGGTTAATATATATTGACAGTGAGGCGGTTTTGGATATATCATTTAAAACTACAAAGTTGGAGAAAGAGTTCAACGAGGAGAAAAGGCTCATAAAAATCCATGGAAGCCGCCGGGCAAAGGTTATAAAAGTCAGGTTAGCCGAACTTAGGGCGGCGTCTAACCTATATGATTTAGGTCATCCATACGATGGACCCGGAAGGTGTCATGAATTGACAGGGAATTATAAAGGGCGGTTATCAGTTGATTTGGATCACCCGTATCGGCTCATTTTTGTTCCAAATCATAAGCCTATCCCATCTAAAACTGACGGCGGGCTTGATTGGAAACAGGTTACAGCGATTATGATTATAGGAATAGAGGATACCCATGAATAACATGCAAACGGCAAATAAATACGTTCCCGATTATTTAGTTACTCCGGGTGAAGTTCTTGAAGACTATCTTGGATACGCAGGGATCACACAAGCCGCGCTTGCGAACAGAACAGGTTTGTCAAAGAAGACCATAAACGAAATAGTAAAGGCAAAATCAGCCATTACCGCGGAAACCGCATTAAAGTTTGAACGTACTCTTGGCCGTCCCGCGCATTTTTGGAGTAATCTTGAGCGACAGTATCAGGAAGACAAAGTTCGCCTTTTCGACAAAATACAGTTAGAAAAAGATCTGCAGTGGCTTGATATGTTCCCGGTAAATGCAATGGCAAAATACGGTTGGATAGAAAAACACAAAGAAAAAGTTTTACAGCTTGATGCGTTACTGCGTTTTTTTGCCATTGCGTCTCCGCAACAATGGGAAACAATATGGGGACATGAATTGCAAGCAGCCTTTCGCAAAAAAGAAAGTTCTCCAAAGGACGACGCTGTAATTTCTGCATGGCTGCGCAAAGGAGAAATCGACGCACAACAGCGGAATTGCGAATCGTATGACAAACAAAAATTTAAAAACAGCTTTGCCGAAATCCGCTCTCTTACAAAAATAAGTACCCCTAAAATTTTTGTTTCAAAACTTGAAACAATTTGCGCCGCCGCCGGAATTGCCGTTGTCTTTGTTCCCGCTCTGCCCAAACTTGGCATTTACGGCGCAACACGCCGTCTTAATGACAAATATATAATGCAATTAAGCGTATACGGGAAAACCAATGACCAACTTTGGTTCACCTTTTTTCACGAAGCCTGTCACATTATTAAACATTCACACGGAGAGCTTTACATTGAAGGTCATGGACAAGATGATGAAAAAGAAAATGAAGCAAACGCCTTTGCGCGGGATATATTAATACCGCCGAAAGATTTTTCAGGTTTTTTTGCATCCGCTTATAAACCGACACTATCACAAATAAGAAAGTTTGCCGCATGCATCGGCATTGCGCCCGGTATTGTTGTGGGCAGGTTGCAGCATGATAAAATAATCCCCATGAGTTGGGGAAATGATCTTAAAGAGCGTTATGTATGGGTAAAATAAACGAAATATGTTTTAAAATTATTCCGGCCCATCAAGAAGAAGATATGCCGCAAATATCTGAAATGTGGGAACAAGTACGCGTTTTTATTGATGGTGAAGACATAATTAATAAAATCGATTTTGATGACGATTTTCATTGGGGTGTTGATTCATCCTTTTTTTTGACTCAAAAAAATAATTATTTCGGAGGAAAATTACTTATTGGAATTTGCGGCTGTACCGCAGAAGGTTGTGATGATATTATTGTAGATGTTGACAAATCGGAAAATTATATTATTTGGAAAATATACCATGAAAGGAACGATGATATAAACGCTGTTTTTGTATTTGATATAGGTAATTATCAAAACGCCCTCATTGAGGCAAAAAGCAAAATAACACAAAAAGAAGAAGATGTATGTAATTGAGCATTTTTATAACATTATTCAAAAGAAGATCTTGCGGTTAAAATATTAAACCATTAAAATATCAAGCAATCTTCCTATAATTATAAACATTCTCCTGTTCTTCCGGCTCTTCAACTCGCTCACCGTCAAAGTCAGGCTCTTCATCAAAAATCAATGTAAAATAGCCTTCCTGTAAATCAAAATCCATGCAACATTCAAGTTCGTAATCTTCCGTAACAAAAAGGCTTAGTCCTTCGTATGGTTTATTACTTGTTTCTATAGTTTCAATATTACCGTCAGCGCCGTCAGTAACAATCCTGTTCGGGTGCATTTGAGCGTATAGATCAATTTTCCTGTAGGTAGAATCATTAGCAAGTAAAATATTAGGGTATACATTATATTGACTATAGAACTTTACAGCGGACAAGTGAATGGTATTGTCCCATACGGAAAAATCAATAATAACTCCGGCTAGCTTTAACACACCGCTATTTTCCACTCGATTTCCTTTTCTTTTTAACAATTGATATTTTTTCCATTCGTTCAAATTCTTCGTTTATCATGGGAGCGTCTGCACAAACTACTTCCCCATTATCTTTATATACAAAGTATTGAAAAGCGAATTCAGGATTCATAGGCTTTTTTGAGGAATACGGATAAACAGCAAAACCAAAACTGTCTTGATATTCGTATGATAAATCCCCAACCTGCTGGTAATGAATTATGCCATTATCATCAGTCCATGATGCCAAATCATCGCTTTTTTCCAGAATCGTTCTGGCTTCTTCTTTAGTCATTGATTTCTTTTTAACCATTGTCTTTTCTTCCAGTTTTTCCAGACTGGCAACAAATCGGTCATAATCGCTTTCAAACAGTTTATCCTGAATGACTCGGTATTTCTCAAATTCACTTAATGCGTGATCCTCGGCTATCTGCGCCGATATTTTTCCGGCATTTGTTAATAGTTCGTTGCCATCCGCCTGCAAAATTAGGTCAAGGTGTTTTGACCAGTCCGACATTGTCATTGGTACACGTGATCTTGCTCGGCGTTCAGCCAAGTCTAGATACGCCGATACAATCAATTCAAGCGAACTCATTTCTTCTGCGGATAAATAGTTCTTTGCTACGACAACATCGCCGCGTTGGATTTTTCCGTCAGGGGCTTCGTTCCATGTGGTTAAGCCCATATGTTGCTTTTTTGCGTCCGCACGGTTATAGATAAGTTCGGCGG
>Ga0268262_10005314_pt1 | contig 12823 bp, 12 predicted proteins | sample TergutNc150P3_FD_190354 | JGI IMG/M metagenome (GOLD analysis project Ga0268262, IMG submission 190354) | Nasutitermes corniger P3 segment gut microbial community from laboratory colony in Florida, USA - Nc150 P3 (SPAdes) (version 2) | ecosystem: Host-associated > Arthropoda: Insects >... | reverse complement strand
GAAGAACAGGAGGCAGGTGAAGATGATGAAGGCGAACTGGTCCGGGGAACCTGTGAAACCCTGCGCTTCAAGGATGTGGAACATGCTGATAAAGCCGTAAAGGAGGAGAAAAATGGCGATGTTGCAAAACAGGAGCTTCATGAAGAAGCCGACAATCGCGCCGATAAATTTTTCGGACATGAATTTGCTGCCTTCCCAAATGGAGAGGGGGAACAGGATGATACCCACGGAGGCGACGAGCATAAATTCCATGAGGCATACCAAATATTCTAGGATGGCGAAAACGCCTGTGATGATGAGGAAAAAGCCGCAGATCAAGCCTTTTAAGACGCGGGAAAAATCAGGCACGGTGGCGTCAATCGGTCCGATTTTAACCGTTTTCTTACCGTCGGCAAAATCGAACGCGTTGCTTGCGACAAGGAGCAGAACCTGTAATGCGGCGGCCGGAGCGACGGATTTATATTTAAGGGTCGTCTTGTTCACCGTGACGCTGCTTGTTTGGGTGAGGCTGTTAAAAAGCTTGGAAAGCTCGGGAGTTGACTTGAAGACCTTGTTGGCGAGGGTGCGGTAATTCTGCTGTCCCGCCGTTTCTTCAACGACGATTTTCAAGGTTTCGGTTTTGCCCTGAAAATATTGGTTGACGGAGCCGCCGACGCTGCCATACGCGAGGTCGTAAGTGTAAGAAGTGATCCAACCGATGATTTTGGGATAAGCGGCGATGACGATGAGGAAGAAAACGGTTGCCTTCATAATTTTAATTAAATTTTCTTTTAAGCCCGATCCCGTTAAAATGTAGTTTAAACCGGCGGATAAAAGGGCAATGAGCAACACCAATCTGCCGACTCCGTAAGCCGTATCAATAAAATAGTTTTGGAGAAAAATAATTTTATTGACGACGAAGTAGAACGAGCTGTTGATCGCTTCGCCGAATTTTTGCCAATTTTCAAACATATAATAATTTCCTTAATAGGATTAAATTAATATCCGCCGTCAGGGGATTTCTTCGAAGCCGTTTACGCCCCACATGCCAAGCGTGGGCGGGTCTTTGGGAGGGTTGGCCAGGGCTTTATCAACCGCCCTTTCCTCCGCTTCCAACGCCTGATTCATGACCATGTCGTTCAAGGCTTTGTTGGTGTCAAGCAGGGATTCGAGGACCATCATCATAACTTCCTTCGATCCCATTTTCTGTTCGGGGTCTTTATGCTGGTCTTGAGCCAATTTGTCGCGCATTTCCTTATTACGCGCCATCTGCCTCATATACCATTCGTTTTGGACGCCCACGGAGGTAAGCTGGCGCGTGGCGATTTCGTTGGCTTTGGCGCGGAAGGGCTGGACGTAGGCGTAATTGGCGGGGGTGAGTCCGAGGCCCATCCACATTTCCCTGCGCTGTTCTTCGGTGAATTCCTTGTTCCAATAGTCGACATATTCGTCTTTCATGCCGGCACCGATGTTGCCGAGGTCAGAGATGTGGTACTGTTTTTTGCCGATGGTGACGTTCATGTTGTCCCAAGCCTGTGCGGTCTGCCTTTCGAGGTAGAGCTGCCTGTTGTAGAAATCCATGAAGTCGTCCCAACTTCCGATGTCCTTGATGCTTTCTAGGTTTTGCATGGCAGCCTGAGCTTGCTGTCCGGCGTTTACAAGCATTAGCCTAAATTGTTCTATTTGCGCTATATTGTCTTTGACCATTTGCGCATAATGAATTACTTGTTCTGCGTGTGACACCTGTAAAGTTGTAGCTATAACCGCGTCAAAAAATTGAGCATAAGCATGAATAGGTAAAAAAACAACAAACAACAAAAACAAAAATCTTTTCATAAAATCCTCCTAAAATATTTATGATTTTCTATATATGGATATAAAAAAAGCCGTCCCGAAGGACGGCTTCAAAATATTTAAAAGAATGTTTATGAACCTATTTTAATATTTAATTATATGTTCTATTACTTTCGTATTTAATCAGTTTATCATTAGAAAAGTAGAATCTTGTATTTACTTTATAAGCATAAAGCACACCAGTAATTGTCCAATGAGTATATGTAAATTCATAAATATCACCAATGCCCACTTTTGTAGCCTCAGGCCAAATTGTTTTAAAATCATCAAAATCCATACCAATTACAGTTTTTTCAATTCTGTCTGGATAAGCTTTTTCTACGGCATTGTCAAAAACGCTTCCTTGTGTTTTGGAAGAATTTTGTGTTGTAGTAGCGCAACTATTGCTCAAGAAGACGGTTGCGAGCAAGAGAGATAAGAGAATAAGATTTGTTTTTTTCATAAAATTTCCTCCTAAAGATAATTATATAAATAAAAATTAAAACTGTCTAATAGCACGTACTCGGTATTTTGTGTCAAATAAAGATGTAAGATCCTTTTCCGTGCCATCAGAAAAATCTACACCAAAAGTTTTCCACCAACCATTAACATATGAAGACCAATATTTTTCATTCTTAAAGTTACCTAGTCCCTTTGAATGTAAATTGTTATACATATATAAAAGTTCATCAAGAGAAGGCAAATACCAATCATTAAAGCCGTTTATATTCAAATCATTACAGATCCATGGGGCAGTATTAATTCCACCTCCCTTTTGTTCAAATGCTTTCATAAATTTATTAGTATTTTCTTTTCCATCGCCTACTTTACGACTGCCAACAATTTCATTGTAATTGTAAAAAGGAAGTAATGCCGATTTTTCAGTATTCGCCGGAGCGGCTTCCAAATAACGCCATCCATCCCTTGTGTTGCCTTTATCATAAAAAATAATTCCACCCGCCGGACCTGTATCGCCTATTTTATAGGAAGCAGAAGCAGGTGAGGTGGTGGTTCTCGCGGATGATGATGTTTTATCCGATTGATTGAAGGTTATTGTCAAGTCAGGCTTAATTGATAAATTTTCTTTAACATAGTAATTGCCATCGGCAGCCAGTACCATTATGCTATATTTCTTTGTTGAATCAGTTGAAGGCAAGGTTATTTTTTTAGAAGCTTTGTTATCAATATTTTCAACAAGGGTTAAAAGATTATTTTGATTTCCAGTAGGATAAAGCCCAATTTTATTAATGGAAGAACCAATGTTATTTACAATGGTCACGGTAGGAGTACCGGAAGCAGGGTTTGAATTTACGGAAGCAAGCAGCGCCCGAACCCGATCATTTTTAGCAATGTCTGCCGGATAAGACGCGGCGACCGTGGCGGTTTCCACGTTTATGGCTTTAAGCGTAAGGCGGTATGAATCGCCGATATTTATAAGCGTTCCAGTCACAATAGCGCCCGCTCCAAGCATTTTGCCTATGGTTTTGGCGGATTCATCGCTAACCTCGCCGGACATTTGGAAACCTTGTTCCTGACGTATTTTATCAAGGTTGGCGCGATCCACGACTATAAGTTTACCGTTGTTCACGAGAATGGACTCCAGATAAGTCAACACATAATCAGAAAATTGTGATGTGGGCGATTGCACGTTAATAAGCGCAATTTTGGTTCCTTTATCAAGGCGTTCTTCTATTTTACCGGCGGCCTGTTGTATAACATCGTCTAAAGAAGGAACTTTAGAGGCCGAAGAAGGGCTGGCGGCGCATCCGATTAACGCTGACAATAATATAAAAGACAACAAAACAGATTTAATTAATTTGTCATATTGAGACAATTCTTGCATGATTTTCCCCTAAGGGGAATTGTCTCATAAAAACGGAAAAAAAGGAAGCTATATTTTGTCGTTTTTATTCAATGGCGATTTAATTTCTTCTTCTAATAAATTATATTTTTCGTCAGGGAAATAGATTTTTTCATCGTCAAATGTAATTGAATGGTATATGCCATAGCAAATTGTAAGAGTAACAGGTATTATCAGCAATAGTAATAATATTTTAATAAAAAAATCATTATTCTTGAAGGTAATAACGATAAAATCAAGTATTGTGTTTTTGTCATAAAAAAAGGTTAAAATAAAATTTATTATAATAGCAATTAATAAAGAATAAATTATATGATGAAAATTTTTTAATTTATAAATTGATTTATTTTCTTTTTCTATAAATTTCAATAAAAAAGTATTTTCCGTTATTAAGGCTGTATCATAAAGAGGGCTGATGAATATTTTGTTTTTAGCACTCTTAGGGTTAAATTCAATTTTTAGCACTCGGATAATAAAAAGTATAAATTTATATAAAAAACGCCAAAATAATTTAAACATAATATGCTTTACAAGAATGGAAAGACCTGCAGTAATAACGCCAAATGATATCAGAAACAATAAGAAAAATTGTATTGTGGAAAAATTGAAGAAGTTTGAGAAATCAGTATTAAAAATCCCATTTCCATAAAAAATAATATCCAGTGAATCAAATAAAAATACGCCAAAAATGAACAAAAAGACAACGTGAAAATTCATCATATATTCAAATGTTTTGACAAATGAAAAATCAAATTTCTCTAATTTGTTATTCATAATATAATATCATCATTTGTTTCAAATTACGTCAAGAGGGAAATAAAGGGGCAACGCCTTCTTTGAACGCAATAACAAATACTAATACAAAATTAGCAATAATAATAAATAAAAGGAATGCCATTATTATAAATATGAATATTTTAACAATTACCTGAACAATAAAAGGACAAATTCTTTTTGGTTCCGGCAAGGAATTTTCTTCTGTATAATTTCTGTCCGGTACTTTGGCAAACAAACCAAATAATATCCAAATAAAAACAGAAAGAGGTAAGGAATAAATTATTGGGTTATCATGTCGTTCAATTTTAGCTGACGCTATTGCGGTAAAAAAGCCAATAACGCTTAAGAAAATGTTAATAATGATAATAAAAAACCAACCGTCAATTTTAATTAAGGTTTTTGCGTTTTTCATATTACCTCTTTATTCCCTGTGATTGTGTTTGTTCGAGGCGTTGTTCCTGTTTAGGCGCGAAGACGCATTGTTCAAGGGCTTTGTAGGTTTCGGGGTTGGCGAATTTTTGCGCCATGTCCTTGGTTACGTTCATCTCGGACAGTATTTTTTTGCTTAAAAGGGACATGGCGGCTTCCGACATGATTTTTCTGTTTTCATCGGTGTTGAAGGCGAGGACGCTTTCGCATACGCCCTGGACGTAGCCTGTTTTTTGGGCAGTTTGTATTTTTTGTTCCGGTGATTGTTGTTTTGCTATTTGTATATTGAGTTGTTCTTTGACATCATGGATAAGACCATTTTTACTTGCTTTTAAGTCATTATTTTCAAAATATTCGAGCGTGTTTTCAACGATATTTTTAGCTGTGTCAATGTCTCCTTTAAATTCAAAGTGAAATCTAAGTTTACCATTAATAATATCTGATGGGTTATTAAAAAAAGAAATATTAACATTTTTATGAGAATCATCAGAGTAACCTACTAGAAAATAATATGGATCATGATTTATTTCAGTAATGCCGAAAGATGTTTTTAAATAATTAAAATTAGAATAATCATCTTCTAAAGATATTCCTTCACTTACGTTTCTCCAATTAAATTTTTCTGACATATTATTCTCCTTTTGCTGTTCTTTGTAGTAAAGTTCCCTATCTATAGATTTAAGATAATCATCATCGTAAACATGATTAACTTTACCGCCGTGACGCTCACCCTCAATGCCGAGGGTTTTTAATTTATTGACGGCGATCAAATCATCGTCGTTACCGCCTAATCTGTCATACAGATCGCCGACGCTGAATTCTTTTAATATATGCTCTTTTACAAAATTCGGGTCTTCTTTATTTTTTGTTTCCCATTTTTGTTTAGTATATTCATTCATGTAATATTGACCATTATCAATACATTCTTTAGTATAAGCCCATTCCCAAGTAAGCAGAGGTTCTATCGCTTTTTTTACGTAATCGGATTGATCACCAAGTTTTTTATCCCAATCCAACATTTTTTCCGGATCGGTTCCAAATTCATCAGACATAATTTACTCCTTATAATATTTATTTTTTTTCTTTTGGAAAAGAAAATGAAACCCTTAAATCAAAACTTATTTTGTTGTTTTCAAGATAAAAGCGCGGGTTAATATCCGACGTATAACCCGCGTCGTTAATTATTTTTTCGATGTTCTTTATTTCCTTTAATAAGGAATCGGAATTCTTCAGGTAGGACAATTCCTCAAATCCGTTAATGTTCATGCCGTTCTCCTTTTTATAAAGATGTTTGTAAGCCGTTTTAACAGGAATATCGCCGTCGCGTAACGCGTTGATAAGTTTCGTCTGGCCGCTTTTAAGCACGGCACGCGCCTGATAGACCGTGGAGACGCTTACGCCGAATTTCCGGGCGACTGCTTCGGCGGCGCGTCCATGTCCGTCATTTTTCTTTCTTTCCGGAAGTTTTGCGACGGCATCTAAAAAAACGGAATGTTTTACCGCGTCGAATTTCGCCAAACCAATTATCCGGCGGCCTTTTCAGGTTCGCGGTCCCTTTCTTTAAGCAATTTTTTATAAGCGGTTTTAATCGGAATGTCGCCTCGACGCAAAGAATCAATAAGCTCAGGAGCGCCGTGTTTAAGGACTGTCCGCGCCTGATAGACGGTGGAGACTGAAATGTTAAATTTGTCCGCGACGGCGGCGGCGGCCCTTCCCGATCCGTCATTTTTCTTTCTTTCAGGAAGCGAGGCGACGGCTTCCAGTATTTTGGAAATTTTCGATTCTTCAGTAATTTTTTCGGGAGGCTGCTCTTCCCTTTCCTCCGTTATCTGCAATTTTACTTCCACTTTTTGGAGCGGCGTTTGGCGCGGAACCGGCTCCGGATCAACCGGGGCGTATTCGTCAATGAGATGTTTGTAATTTATATTTTTGGCGGACAGTATTTCGGCGCATAACGCGCTTCCGTGTTCATATTTGGATGCGAGCTCGTCAAGGAGCGCGTGATCGGGGGAGCCGATGAGGGCGAGAGTGATCCTGCCCAAGTCAAGTTGGAAAAGCCTGCGCCCGAGCGGGCTGGTGTAGAAATAATCGCGTTTCATTTGAGCGAAGGCTAAGAAGTCAATTTCAGAACCGGTAAGCCCGAATTCCTGATAGACTTTATTCATGCCCGGAGTATTGGCCGACGGATCAGCGAGATATATTTTTGTAAGGCATTGTTGGATGATTGTAGTTTTCAACGGCGAGTTTGCGACATCCGCAACGTCTTGGGTTGCGAAGACGACATAAACGTTTTTTTTTCGAAGCACTTTAAGCCACTCGGTGATTTTATCCGCAAAAATTTTATTTTTAAGAAACAGCCAAGCTTCATCAAGAATAAGAAGGGTAAGGCGCCCGTCGAATTTCTTTTCTATATAATTAAAAAGATAAAAAAGGGCGGGCACTATGCAATTTTCACCACGGTTCATAAGCGCTTCCATTTCCACGGCGAGGAATCGGGTATCAAGCGACATGTCTGAATTTTCAGCGTCGAAGATTTTGCCGTATTTGCCGCCGATTGTATAATCGGCTAACAGGTCTCTGATGACCGGTCTTTTAGTTTCCGGATCCTGATAATTCACGTATTGCAGGAAACTCGTAATTGTCCTACGGACGGGAGGAATGTCTTTTAAAGAATTAAGGCTCTCTATAATGGCCGCCCTCATGGGGGGCGGCACGTTTTCTTTGTTTACGGTTATACAGGTTTCGATAAAATCAGTGGCATCCATCATGTCCCTGTCGGTTTCAAGGTGGCGTAACGGCTGGAAATTAACGCCGTCGGCGTTTTCGGCTGCGGGTTCGTAAAAAAGTCCTCCGCAAGCAAGGCACGGCTGCCTGCAACTGCGCCCTTTATCGAAGACGATAACCTGTGATCCGGGATATTTAAAAAATTGCATTTCCATGAGGTTAAGCGCCGTTGATTTGCCGCTTCCGGTCGGTCCCCACAAGGCGGAGTGTCCAACATCACCGACGTTAAATGAAAAATAAAAAGGAGTGCCCTCGTCGGTGGTGCAGATTAAATGCGGCGTATCCACACCGGTGACGGCAAAAGCGTGACCGTTGGAAATAATGCCCGTCCAGACGGACGAGAGAGGAACGACATGCGCCATGTTATTGGTCATGACCGGCAGGGCGCGGTAATTGGCGTATATTTGTCCGGGGAGCATGGATTTAAAAGCTTCAAGGGCGTTATATTTTTCGTCTTTACAAGTAAAACCTTTGCTGTTAATTAAAGTTTTAACGAGATCGGCTTTTATTTTAGCCTTTTTGAGGGAAGAATCCCAAACCATTACGCAGGTGGTGAGATAACCTAGCGCGGCAACGTCGTTTTCAATGTCAACGTTAGCCTGTATGGAGTCGCTTTCCTTAACGCTTGCCCCGTGGTTGACGGATTTTGTCGCTTCTCCGGAGGTTTGTTCCGCGAGGGTTTGAAGCAAAGTGGTTCTGCTTCCCCTGTGAAATTTTTCTTTCTTCCTCGCTTCCTTAACGCCTTCTTCCTTGTCGAGGCATATATACCGTGTAACCCAACGGTATTCAAGGCGCGCGCGGTTGAGGGAATCGAGGATGACGGGATATGTTTCGTCGGGAAAATCGTTAACGCCGACGATTGGAATATAATAATCGCCGAGTTTCATAGGAATGACATTGTGAAGTTCGCTGTCTGGAAGAACGCGGTCAAGGAAGATCTGGGTATGCGGGTAATTAATATCATGGCGTTTGAAAGAAATCGTGGAATGAAGGAACGCGACGGTTTCATCGTTATTGAGCGGTTCAAGGAGAAGGTTGTTGGCCAGAAGGCTCGCAACCGAGTCGGATTCGTTCACGAAGAATTCGACGTTTTGTTTGACGCTCATGCCGTCCTCGCCCTGACTTCCGCTTTTAATGAAAATGTCGGCGAGTTTTTTAACGCCTTCCGACGGCGGTTTCCAAATAAACGTGAGGTAATAGCTTGAATCGAAATGACTTTCTTCGGAATTAAAGGAGATGTCGCGTTCACGGTCTATGAGAAAAGACGCAAGGGAGTCAAAGCGGGAACGCGGATAGTCCTGTAACATAAAACGTTGGGCTTCCAACTGGAACGCCCAGCCGGAACCCAAGCGTTTTGCAAAATCATTGACGCGCAATGCGATGGCGTTAATTTCCAGCCCGCCGGAAGTATCGATGTCCGGAGCGCGGTACATGAAAGTGCGCTGGAGGATGCCGTCCTTGTGGACAACGACGCCTTCATGGAATTTGGTGATAAAATTCCAGGGGAGGTGTTTATAGAAATAATCGAAGCTTTGGCTCAAGGTATTAATTTGTCCTTTTGCATAAGGTTTTCGAGAAGCATATCGACGAACCAGGGATCCTTTTTTGTGAAATGGCGCATAACAAAGTAAAGAAGGACGATTGGAACGATTAAATAGTAAAGACGAAAACCGTAAACGAAAATTAAACAAAGCATAAAAATAATGAACATTCCGGCCTGGGGGACGCCGCCGATCATTTCGCGTTGTAACAGGGATCTGCGGACAGGTTGTTTGAATTCGCTCATGTCAACCATAATAAAATCCTTTTATTTAATAGCCATAATCGCGCTGACAATTTCTTTAGCAGTACCAATGATGATAATACCAATACCAATGGCGATTAAATTTCTTTTCATTTTTTCATTATCCTTGTTAAACGCATAAGCAATGCCGCAACCGGCAAGACAAGCAACTAAGATTGCGGTTACGAGTTTTGAAGTAAAGAAGGCTTCGATTTCATCACCGGCACTTTTAAGGCCTGGGGGAATTACGTCAGCAAAAAGCGGCATAGCCGCGGCAAGCAAAAAAAACAGAAACAGAAACAGATTTTTCATTTGTGAATTTTTCATAAAATACTCCTTAAATAAATTTGATTTGAAAGAAAATATAACAATTTTTAAATAACGGAAAAAATACTAGCTTTACGACATTTGTTTACCCTCCCTTATTTCGCGGACGGTGAGAGCTTCAACCACGCATTTGTTTTTAAGATGCACGATGAGGTGTATGCTTTCCGCGAGATCGGGCAACTGCCCTTTTATAATCTGACGCAAGAGTCCCTCTATGCGGGGTATGGTTGAAGCGGCACTGTCCGCGTGAATCGTGGTGACGTTTCCCGGATGTCCTGTGTTCCACGCTTCGAGAAGTTCGACCGCGACTTCTCCGGAGCGGATTTCACCGAAGATGATACGTTTAGGAGTCCAGCGGAGCGCGGTTTGGATGGCGATAACGGCCTGTTCCTTGCGGATATATAATTGCGTTTTGAAAGGACTTCGGCATTGCAGTTCCGGCGTATCTTCAACGATGTATATGCGTTCATTGGGAGCGAGTTCATATATTTTATCAATGCAAGTGTTCGTGAACGTTGTTTTTCCGCTTCCGGTTGATCCTGAAATGACGATATTTGAACGTTTTTCAATATGAGAAATAATTTTATCGTATAATTCTTGAGTGATTCTTCCCTCTGAAAGGTATTCATCGAAAGCATGAATTTTTTCCGCCGGACGCCGGAAAGTAATTTCAGGAGAGGTAACCCAAGGATCAAGAATCGCCGTCGTGCGGATATTATATTTTGGAATAATGCTTTCAAGTTCGGGTCTTTCCCATTTGTCAATGGGTATATTAACGACGCTTGAAAGGCTGTAAATAATCCTAAGACGTTCCGGGACCGAAAGGGTGACGCCGGTATCAGAAACGCCGTCAAAAAAATCATCGATATAGACTTTACCATTGCCGTAAACAAAAATATCCGTAATTGTTTTTGTATCAAAAAACGGAACAAGTTTTTCCAGATCGCAGAGGAGGTTTTCCATACGGCGTTCTTGAAGTATAATTTCGTCTTCGAATTTACCCATCTTTTTTTTCCGAATAATATTTGTGCAACAGGCGTTCAAAGAGCGGCGGATCGTTTTTTAAAGAAGCCTGTAATGAGTTAAAGAATTTTTCGTGCCTGTGCATGGCGGACTGGTAAGCAGCGTCAACAAGCTGGGTGTCTATTTCAGGATGGTAGACGAGCATGCTGATGTGGAAGCGGACCATGTATTTAAAAACTATGTCGATCATGTCGCGCAATTCCGTGATTTGCTCCCCTATTTTTTTCATTCCCTGGAGCTTGAGGGTTTCGTCGGAGTAGTCCGAATAAATAAAATTTCCGATGGCCTGCCTGATAAGTTCGTTCTCACTTTCTATATTTTTATCGCGTTGGAAGGAACGCATATCGGCTTCCAGTTTGCCGGTGAGCCTTATGAGTATTTTTTTTCCGTCGAGGCGTTGTTTGTTTTTATTGTTTTTAGCGTTTACCATAAATATATTTATTTTAAAAAGTTATCTTCATCGGAATAATATTCGTCGGTAAATTTATCCGACGGCGCGGAAGATGGGGCTTCATCAGGTTCGTCATAAAGGTCTCCGACAACTTCCCACATGGAGGCTATCTCGTCATCGCTCATGTCAACGGAGCGGTAAGGTTGCCCATGATCGGTCAAAAACCGTTTGTTAATTTTTTTAATTGTGGAAGCGGCAAGTTTGAGGGCTTCCTCGCGGGTCGTGAACGCCGGGGGGAATATGCGTTCTTTAAAAACAGGGTCTTCGTAGTATACGTTTTTTTTGCCCATGTACGGCGGCAAGCCCTGGCATAAGAGGATAAGCTGATCGTTGGGGAGTTTCAGGACTTCATCGGCGTTGATAAGGTTGCGTTCCTGATCCTGAGCGGAAATATTTTTATTGGAATAGCCGACCTGCGCTTTCCCGCCGGAATATGAAATATTTGTGCGGCTGATGGATTCTTTTCCGCATATTTTGGAAACAAGTTCGGCGGTTTCGGTGTCATTTCCCGGAGCGTATATAATTATATTACGGGCGTGGGCAAGGAAGGAATGTTCTTTGGTATAAATTTTATTAAGCTGGTTCAATGACTGGAAGATTAAGAAGTAATGGATTCCGAAACCGTTGTGGATTCCCATATTCATTTCCAATTCGTCCATGCGTCCGAGCTTGTCAAATTCGTCAAGAATAAAGAGAATCGGCACTTTGAATTTTCTGGCGTTAGCATCGGTTTCCCCACCCGTAAATTTTCTTGAGAATAAAGTAATAAATAAACGCAATAACGGAGCGATACGCGCAACGTCGTTATATTGAATTGTAAGATAAAGGGAAATGGGAACGTTGGTTTCCTGAAATTCGTCAATGTAGAATTCGGAGTTCCAAGTGTTACGCGCAATTTTAGGATCGCCAAACACGGCAAGCGCGTTATTGACGGTGGAGAGCATGGAGCCTCCCTCGTCTTTAGGCCTGTTGCGCTGCGCCATCGCGCCTTCGACGACGGCCTGATGAATCAATTCATCGCCGTGGTCGGAATTGATCATAAGATCGTATATATAATTTTTATTGTCCGGGTCGGTGGGATCGCTTTGCGACAGGAATTTGCGGCAACCGGGGAGGCTTTTGTCTTTCCAGTCCGAGAAACGGCAATGCAGGATAACGGCGGTAAGAAAATCTTTCGCGCCCACCTGAAAGTGTTCGGAAGTGGCGTTACCTCCGCCGGAAGCCGGAGTCGTTAAAATGTCCGCTTGAAGGTTCGCGTCGCTGAAAGCGTCTTCACCCGGGCGGATTTCCATAAGCGGGTTAAAATGGTGTCCTTTGTCGCCGGTGGGATCCCAGCGGTAAACTTTGCCGAATTTTTTTCTGAATCCTGACGTATATTTGAAACTTTCACCTTTAAAGTCAAGAACGATAACGCTTCCGGGATAAGACAAAAGCGTCGGCATAACGCTAGACACGCCTTTGCCGCTTCTTGTGGGGGCTGACGCCATTGTATTGTAAATGCCGCACTGGGTAATTTTTTGCGAAGACTTATTAAGATGAAGAATAATACTGTCTTTAGAATGATCGTATTTGGAAT
>Ga0268262_10005313_pt1 | contig 12825 bp, 15 predicted proteins | sample TergutNc150P3_FD_190354 | JGI IMG/M metagenome (GOLD analysis project Ga0268262, IMG submission 190354) | Nasutitermes corniger P3 segment gut microbial community from laboratory colony in Florida, USA - Nc150 P3 (SPAdes) (version 2) | ecosystem: Host-associated > Arthropoda: Insects >... | reverse complement strand
CAGTTGAAACGGTTATGATTCCAACAGAGACAAGAGCCTCTGTTTGCGTATCAACACAATCGGGTTGCGCTATGGGTTGCGTTTTTTGCCGCACCGGAAGCATGAAACTTAACCGCTCGCTTGAAACAGGCGAAATTTTGGAACAGATAATAAATGCGATGAAGGTGAAAACGGTTACAAATGTGATTTTTATGGGCATGGGCGAGCCTCTTATGAATTTGGAGGCTGTTCATAGAGCTTGCGTTTGCCTGCACGACCAAAAAACTTTTTCAATGGGCAAGGGGCGTTTAACGGTTAGCACCAGCGGCATTGTCCCAAAAATAGCGGAACTTTTAGAGAGAGGCACGCCTTGCCAACTGGCTGTGAGCCTTGTTGCGGCAGACAATGAAACCAGGGGAAGCCTTATGCCTGTGAACAAAACTTGGGATTTAACCGAGCTTTTGAAAGCCATAGATAATTACATGGAAAAAAGCGGCGAGTGGGTTACCCTTGAATATATTTTGATAAAAGATAAAACTTGCACAAAAACTGCGGCAAAAAATTTAATCAGCATAGTCAAACCCAGGCGATGCAAGGTTAATGCAATTGTTTTAAACGATAATGAAAATCCCGAATTGCAAGCCCCATCCGAACAAGAGGTGAACGAATTTTTGGAGCTTGTGAGAGCCAAAGCCGTGCAAATAAATATCAGGAACCCAAGAGGGCGCGATATTCTAGCTGCTTGCGGACAGCTATCAAATAATTCTTTAAGCAAGGTGGCGGTATGAACGAAATAGCCTTAACGCCAAATATTTCGCAGTATTGGGAAATGTTGTATGAACAAGGCTTGGATGAATGGGATTTAGGCGAAGCTACACCTGCATTGCTGGAATTTTTTGAGCATCCGTCTTGCCCAAAATATGGCGATGTCCTTGTTCCTGCCGCTGGCAAAGGCTGGGATGCGGAGGCGTTTGCAAAACGGGGCTATAATGTTTTGGCTGTTGATTTTTGCCCCTCGGCTTTGGATTCAATGGAGTTATTAGTCAATAACAATAGCAATTTGCAAACTTTGAATTTGGATATGTTTTTGCTAAATCCCTGCGAAGAAAAAAGGGGCGGAAAACAATTTGATATTATCTACGATTATTTTGGCTTTAATTCCATTCAACCCGGCAGGCGAGATGAATATGTGGAGATGTGGCTGAAAATGTTAAAGGATGACGGATTTTTGATAGGATTTTTTTGCCCGCTTTGCGAGGAAAAATATGGCTATGAGCCTCCTTACAGCATATCCAGCAGGGAGCTTGAAGCGAGATTTAATGGGATAATGGAGATTGTGGAGAGAATTGTGCCAGGAAAAAGCATTGAAAGCAGGACTGGCAAAGAGGAAATTTGGCTTTTGAGGAAAATAATATGAGTGAGGAAATTTGCCCGTGCGGTTCAGGAAAAAGCTACGCTGAGTGCTGCGAACCGATAATCAAAAAAACAGCATTAGCCAGCAGCCCGGAAATGCTTATGCGCTCGCGCTATAGTGCCTATGCAAAAAAAGAAATTCTCTGGCTTAGAGACAGCCTTGAAGAAAAGCAGCGAAAGGATTTTGATGAGAAAGGAGCTAGGCAGTGGAGCGAGCATTCCCAGTGGATTGGTCTTGAAATTCTCAACTCAAAAACAGATGAAGAAAACAATACTGGCTGGGTTGAGTTTTCCGCAAAATTCAAGCAAGATGGAGTTGTTAGGGAGCATCACGAAATTTCCGAATTTGTGCGAAAAAACGACGAGTGGCAGCTAACCGAAGGTCGCATGGTTAAACCAGAACCCGTGCGCAAGGAACAAACCGTAGGCAGAAACGACCCGTGTCCCTGTGGGTCGGGGAAGAAGTATAAGAAATGCTGCGGAGTTTAGGGAGAATAACCAATCCGAAACTTATCAATACTATGCAAACAAAGATGCCATTTGCGAATAACCTTTTCTATTCTCTAAAATGCTCTGTATTCTAAACTCATCTTTTATTTTTCCGTTATTTTTCAATCTATCTAAAATCATTTTATAATATTCTGTATGTATTTCGCAACTTATAAAATTCCTCTTTAATTCCTTGCATTTCACAAGTTCGCTACCACTACCGCCAAATAAAATAAAACAATCGTCATTTTCCTTTGTTGTTGCCTTGATAAGCATTTCAACGAGGGCAAGTGGAATTTGGCAGGCGTGCATAGTCTTGTCTTTGCTAACATTTTTGACCAAATCAAAATAAAACCAGCTATATGGCATCCTGCCTATATGCCCAGCAGCTATTCTTCCCTGTATTCTTCTATCATTCGGATTTAAGTATGGAACAGCAATATTGTTCTTGTAGAAAGCGTTATTTTTGCTTTTTGTTGCATGTAATATAGAACGATGAGCCGTTGTCAGTTTTTTAGGGGACATTCCAACATTTGTATTATATACCCAAACATAGTCATTAACGGAATATGAGTTTTCATCTAAATACTTGACTCTCAAATACGCATTTTGTTTTGGATAATTCAACATAAATAAATTTCCATTGGGTTTCAATACCCTTAAACTTTCCTTCGCAAGTTCAATATACCAATCTATATAATCGTTCCATTTTTGCGTGTAATTTTTTCCTGCGTAATTTATTCCAACATTATAATCAGGATCTCCATAAACAAAAGCAAGTGAATTATCTGGCAGTCGCTTTAACACTTGCAACACATCTTCATTAAAAACTTTATTTATAAAATTATCCAACATATTATTTTCCTATCAATTTATATGCAGCAGATTTTATGAACTTTATAGAAGTAATATCAAAAGGGTCCTCAAATGTATATGCCCAAAGTTTTATTATATCATTTTCTCCGCTTTCTCTAACAACATAAATACCATAAATATTCTTTATTTTGTCATTGATTTCTGGTTGATTTTTTGCATTATGGTAGTATAAAAATGGATGGTAAATTTGATATATAGCAAAATTATCAGGTTTTCCATTTTTTGCTTCAAATACTCCAATTATCCCATTAAATTCAATAGTTAAATCTATTTCTATTTGAATATTATGGAGTTCTATCTTTTCGTCATTGCCAAAATAATATTCAAAAGAAGTTTTTGTTCTATGCGGAAAATACGTTTTTGGTCTTTTTGAAATATCTACATCATCAAATTCAGTGTCTTTTCCATATAAAAAGTGATGCAAAATTCTTTGATTATTTGCAACAGATAAAATATTGCTTTCACTTGAATTATATTGATTGAGAATAGACTTTTTGTACTCCCGATTTTCTGTTTTCTGAATTTTTTCAAAATCATGATAAATTTTATTTATTCCTTTAATAAATTTATGATTTCCATTTCCTAAATGAATAAGAGCATAATCATTTTCCAATAAGATATCAGGTAATCTGTCTTTGTTGTCTAATTTTGTAGCATCAAAAGGATTACCGAACCCAACTTGCTTAGATACATCTTTTACAATATCATTGTGAAAAACAAAAGAACCTTTCTTTTTGCAAATTTTAAAAAGTTCTTCTAAAACCTTTTCTTTTTTCGATGTTTCCATATTTGGAAATATACAAAATTTCTAAGTACGAAGCTACTATATGAAGGTCGTTCTTACTTTCACCACAAAATCCAATAAAATTTTCTATTTTATTTTCCCATATATATGCGCTACTTCCCCGCTCTAGATGCACTTCGTTTTTTGGCATCTTTAAACATTGTTCTGTTGCATTTTTCTTCGTCTAGTTTGCTCTCTTATGCAAATGGAACGTTTTTTGAATCTATAATAAAGGGTCCGTTTTTCAGCGCAGATGTGTTTTTTTTGTTGAGCGGTTTTATTTATTCCATTTTGTTTAGCCGTAAAGAACGAGTACCTAAGCTAAAAGTTTTTATGAAAGAACGTTTCTCTCGGCTTTATCCTTTGCATATAATTTGCACCTTGATTATTTTTGTCATAACAATTTGCAGAACACATTTTTTAGATAACACCTTTTATGCAATTAAAAGTCTTGCCTTGCATATATCACTGTTGTGGGCTTTTGTCCCAAAACTAGGGTTTCACCTTAACCAACCTTCTTGGGCTTTATCCGTATTTTTTCTGTGCTATGCTTTTACGCCGAGCTTTTCAAGATTTTTGAACAAGCGAGGCAAAAAATCTTTTTGGCTGTTGTTTTTTATCTCTTGGGCAATTTCGCTTTTTGCTGTTCTTTATTTCAAAAATATGCCAAATGTTTTTAGAGGAATCAATTTTTTCTCTGGAATGCTGCTTGGGAAATTATTCTTTTGCAATGCAATTCCGTTGCCTAGAAAAGCTTCGCTAAACGATTTGTTTCTGCTATTGGTTGCAATTTTGCTATGTGTGAATGTTTGCTATTTCAAGCAAGTGCATATTGTGCTGTCTTACCATATTGCATCGCCAATTTTATATGCCGCCTTATTGCTTTTTTTGGCAAACAACAAAGGCATTGTGGTTAAAATTCTCTCGGTGTCTTGGCTCAGAAGTTTGGGCAAAGTGTCTTTTTACGCATATCTTTTGCACAGCGTTCTTATAGAATTTTTGCATTTGTATATAGACAAGGTTGCCCATTGGGAATACAATCCTTTTGACAAACCTTTATCAACGATTTTGATTTTGATTTTATTTTATGGTGGGTGTGCAGTATATAGCAGGTGGAAGCGATGAATGTTTTTTTTCTTCTGTTCACAATAGCCATCACCTCTGCCCAAGCTGGCGTTTGGATTAGAATAAATCAAGCAGGTTACACGCCTGAACGCAATAAAACAGCCATTGTCCTTTCCGATACCGATATTGCTGGAAAAATCTGGAATTTGAAAAAGAACGATGTTACGGTTTTGAGCGGCAAAATTCCCGCCGGCAAATCTGGCGATAATATTTATGTAGCACAGGCATTTACTTATGCAATTGATTTCAGTGCCTTAAAAGAAAAAGGGAGCTATGCTTTGGAAGTGGATGGCGCCCAAACTCAGCAAGTGCTTGTTAAAGATGACCCCTATTCCCTATTTGCCACTCAAGCGCTTATGCACCTGCGAGCTATGCGTAGCAGGCATCTTGGAGATAGCGCCGCTATTGTACATAAGGTTAAAGGCAATTGGAAGCAGGGTGCTTGGCAAGAGGCAGTCCCTCGCAGAACCATAGATATGCAAGGTGGGCACTATGATGCTGGCGATTATATAAAATTCACATTGAACGAAGCCTATCTCGCTTGGCATTTACTGAACGCTTATCTAGAAAACCCTTCTCTGCCCGATATTCTAGACGAAGCCAAGCACAGCCTTGATTATTTGCTGAAAACATTTCCAGACGAAAATACTTTTGTTATACAAGTAGGCGATGGAAAAGACCATGAACAAGGATGGCGTTTACCGGAAATGGACGCTTTAAATGGGAAAAGACCTGCTTTGTGCGCCTTGTCTCGCACACACATGGGAAGCACTGCCGCTGCACTTGCTTTGGGCGCGAATGTGTTTAAAAATATAGATGCAAACTCAGCCGCAAAATACAGAGAAAAAGCAAAAGCGATTTATGCCCGTGCCCGCCAAAACGATACTCAAACCTCCGCCTTTGAACGCAATGCTACCAATGATTTTTATTATGACCAAACCGATGAGGACAATATGGCTTTGGCTGCCGTAGAGCTTGGCGAAAGAAATGTTTATGCGCCACCTGCCGCAAGCGAAGTGAGTTGGGGCGAGTGGAATGCTTTTGCGAATTACCGCTTGGCTGTACAAGGAGATGAGGTGGCAAAAGGTCGTTTGTTTTTGGAAGCGAAACGCTATGAATGGGAAAATATATGGAATTTGCCTGGGGAATATATGTGGGGCAGTTTGCATCGCTGGATTGGCAAGGCAAATGTTCATTTTAGGGCACAGCGGTTACAGGGGAAAGAATTGTCCCAGCCTTTTTTGGGTGTTTTGGACTATGTATTCGGTCGCAATAATTGGGGCATAGCCATGCTCGCTTCTAATGATTTGCCATACAGCATTCGAAATGTTTATAACGGAATTTACCGCTTGACTAAAGTCTTTCCTACAGGTGCTTTGTCGGAGGGTCCTGGGGACAAAGCCACTCATTTGGAAATGCGAAAATATTTTGCCATTCCAAAAAACAATTCCTTTGAAAAATTCAACACAGAGGTCGGCGTGTTTTACGATAATGCAGATGATTTTATGATTCAGGAAAGCACTATAGGTGGGCAAGGCGATTTGCTCCTTATGCTTGCACTAGCTAGTAGGCAAAGATGAAAACACGTTTTGCGCCAAGCCCAACGGGATATTTGCACAAAGGGCATATTTGGAGCGCGCTTTGCGTTGCTTCTGTTGCACAGGCAAAAAATGCCTCCATTCATTTGAGGATTGAAGACCACGACAAATTGCGTTGTTCAAAACATTTTTCGGATATTATAAAAAAGGATTTGGATTGGATTGGTTTTGAATGGCAAAGCGAAAGCGTTCAAAGCGAGCGAGATGAAATTTATGAAAAGTATTTTGAAATTTTACAAAAAAAAGATTTGCTCTATGAATTTTTCAAAACCGATAAACCAAAAATTATGCTGAAAAATTCCGAAGGTGAAGATTTTGCAATTAAAGATGCGCTGGGACAATGGACTTATCAATTTGCCGTTGTAATTGACGATTTTGAAGAGGGCATAGATTTGATTGTGCGTGGCGAAGATTTGAAAGACTCCGTTGATAAGCAAATAACTCTTGCGAAAATCATAGGCAGAACAGAAATGCCGCTGTTCATCCACCACAGCCTTATTTACGATTCAAACGGAAAAAAACTGAGCAAAAGAGATGGCTCCGATGGAATTTGCAGGGAGAGAGAAAATGGCATTTCGTCAAAAAAAATTCTGAGCGAAATTTGTCGCCTTATGCTGCCTAACAAAGATATTCCAGAGGAGATTGGATGGGGAGAGGCTGTGGGGATTGCCTCTCAAAAAGGCCTAACCCTCACATAGTTCTCCGGCACATTCAAATTCCAAACACCGCTTTTCCAATCAGCTTTTGAGTCTATGTTTTTTATTTCCAGTTTTAAAGAGTCTTTCCCAAAAAAAGCCAAAGCGTGATTATCGTTGTATTCCAATGCCAGTTTTGAGGGATTTGAATCATCGCAATTTAGGGAATTTATTTTTTGCCCAAAAAACAAAAGCGAAAATTTATGAATATTCACGCCGCCATAAATCGGAATAAAAACGCAATCCCCCTCTCCTTCCATATAACGCTCGTTCTGAGAAAAAACAATTTTCCAACCCTCGCGTTTCCAAAGAATGCTTGCCGCACTGAGTCCTAAAGTTCCGCTTAACTCAAGGCGATATTTTTCGTTTGGAACAGCAAACATAACCGCAGACAATTTTTCATGGACACTCCCCTGCGAAACAGAAATCACCGCTTTAACTTTTGCGCTATCTGGCAAAGCGATTTGCTTATCACCAAAATAAGTTTGCGGGCGCGGATTTCTGGAGCAGGAAAATGTCTGAACCAGAATTATCAGAATTAACAGTATTTTCAGAATTTTTAAAATATTGTGCATTCTTAATTATTCCTTTATTTTTGCTCTATATGCTTTTGCTCTTTCATCCAATTTCAAGGCTTCGCAGACTTTGGATAAATGTAGCCATAGTTCGTTTGCCTTCATTCCTGAGGCTTCTAAACCTTCAAGTATTTTCAGGGCTTCTTCGTATTTTCCTGTTTTGTATAACCCCCAGGCTTTTGAATCTAAATATGAGGATTCTTCTGGCGAGTGATGCAGGGCTTTTTCCACTAGGGACAAACCTTTGTTCACATCTATGTCGCGGTCTATCAGCATATATCCCAAGTTGTTCAAAGCAACGTGGTTTTCCGGCTCGGAAGTCAAAAGCTGCTCAAGCCACAAAATGGCAACGGTTATGCTGTCCATAAGCTCGTAATTGTTTGCTATTCTAAGCGCTATTTTAGAAGTGAATTCCTTTGAGGGATGCATATAATATATGGTTAACAAAACCTCGTTTGCCTCGCTGTATTTCTTTAAGTTAGATAGAATTTCTGCCTGAATAAAACCGTATTCGGCATATTGCAACCCGTTTGCTTTGAATGCCTCGCCCAGCAAAACGGCGGTTACGGAATCGGGGGTATTTGTTTTGTCGTAGAGTAAAAGCTGCTTTTCCAAAAGGCGCGGCGGGTAATCCAAATCTGGAAGCAGAATATCGTAAACTCTTTTAAGCTCAGAATAATTTTGCAAAAGCTCTAGCAACTGGGCATATTCGTAAAGAACGCCCAAATTTCCGCTTATCTTATCTGCCGCTTTTTTATAGAAAATTTCTGCGCTGTCTAAAGTTCCATTTTCTCTGTAAAGCCTAGCTATAAAAAGAAAATCGTCTCCTGTGGCTTTGGGGCTTTGCACGGCAAGTTTAAGCAAAGGAAAGGCTTCGCCAGATTTGTTCTGTTTCAATAAAATTTTAATAAGTTCGTCTAACAAAAAATGGCTTGTTGGTTCATTGGCAAGTGCTCTTTTATAAAACAGCTCCGCAAAAATAATTTTGCCATCTTCTAACATATCCAAAGCGCGCAAATAAGATTCATGCGCAATAATTGCGCTTGGGGTATCTGCCTTTAGCATTGTGTCTATTTTCGCGAGTTCTGCCGCCATATCAATTTTTGGTTCCGCATTTTGGGCAGAGTCGGGCTGCATAGCCAATTTTGGATTGCTAGAGCAAGAGATTATAATTGCAAAAACCCCAAACCATAATTTATTATTTTTCATTCTCACTCCGCCACCGTTAAATCTATTGATGTACCCGCTTCCAAATATTCGCCAGGCTTTGGGTTCAGTTCCAAAACAGTATTGGGTAATTTGTCTCCCAATTCAATGGTCACTATGTTTCCGACTTTGAATCCCAGCGAATCTATAACCTCTTGCGCTCTGGAAAGCGACATTTGCCGCAAATTAGGCAACAAAATTTTCCCAGAGCTATTGCCCGAAGATATTACGATGTTTATTTTAGAACCTATGCGAACTCGCTTGCCTGCTTCTGGCTCTGTGCGAATAACCACCCCTCTTGGAATTTCGGAATGTGCCCCTTCTATTTTGGAGCCTAGCAAAAGCTCAAGCCTTTGCAGGGAAATTTCTGCCTGCCTTTGGCTTGCGCCCCGCAAATCTGGAACGCTCACCTCTTGCCTGCCCTTTGAAAGGGTTAAAAGAATGGTTCTGTTTCTCTTTACCGTTCTGCCAGCGGTGGGCATTTGGAGCAGCACGTGGTTTGCCTCAATTTCTCCGCTATACCTACCATCTTTTGCCCATTTGACATTTAAACCCGCTACCCGCAAAGCTGTTTCTGCTTCGTCTGCTGGCAAATCCACCACATTAGGCACAGGCATCGTTTTTGCCGAATGTCCGGCGATAAGGGGCATAATAGCCCAATTTGCTAAAATGACAAGAAAAATCATAGCAAGCACCCAAAAAGCAATGGCAAAAAGTATTGGGCTGCGATTTAAATATTTTAAAAAGACAAGAAAACGTTTCATGCTATGCGATGTAATGTAGAAAATAATGGTATGTCCAAAATTTCTATTTTACCCATTATGAGCATAGCAAAATTCCCAATATTTCTGGCTGTTTTCGCAATGCTTCTAGCTTGCGGCGAGGTTCAGGGCGGTTTCGAATATACTTCTTCCAATTCACAAAATTGCCCTGGGAAAAATTGTATTTCTTCGAGCAGCAGGGCAAATAGTTCAAACAGTTTTGACATAGGATTGAATTGGGAGCCTGCTCCCGACAGTTCATACGTGCATGGATCAACCCAAATAACGCTTGAAGACTACAATGCTTCTAGAAACTTAATTACGCAAAAACAATATAAAACGGTTATGGGCGGTGAAAATCCTTCAAAAGGAGTAAAAAACGACACTCTGCCTGTTGAAGGCGTAAATTGGTTCAAGGCAGTGGAGTTCTGCAAAAAATTATCCCGCTTAATGGGTTTAGATTCAAATGCTGTGAAATTGCCTACAGAAGCCCAGTGGGAATATGTGGCTATTCCAAATATTATACAAAGAAACGCTGATTATTGGGAATGGACAAACGATTGCTGGGATAATAATTTTCCTTATGAGCCAAATAACCCAAGCGGTCCGCCAAATTGCCTTGAACTGGACTACAAAGTACGCAAAGGTTTTGCCAAGAAAACAGATGAACGTTATGCCACAGACCCTTATTTAGAAAACATAGGTGGCGGCTATATAAGTTTTAGGGTTGTGCTCAAAAAGAAATTTCTAAATTAGGTGCCATGTCTAATCAAAATTATGTTCCGCCATCTTACAGATATTTAACTTTCGCTATAATACTTGCGGTTATAGGCTCGATTTTGGTATCTGGTTCCTTTTACACTGTGAGGGCAGGTGAAAAAGCCCTCGTTTTCACTTGGGGAAAAATAACTTCGGTCACAAGCGAGGGTTTGCACTTTAAGGTGCCAATTATGCAAACCATTTCAAAAGTGGATATCCGTACCCAAAAAGCCGAGGCTCCGGCGGCGGCGGCTTCTAAAAATATGCAAACTGTTTCTACAGTGCTAACCCTTAACTATCACCTTGACCCAAACAAACTGAGCGAACTATATTCCACAGTTGGCTTGGAGGTTGAAAATAAAATAATAGCGGCGCGCATTCAAGAAACTGTTAAAGCAGTTGTTGCTCGCTACACAGCAGAGGAATTGCTTTCGATGCGCGAGCAGGTTAAAAATGAAATTTCCGAGAGCTTAACCAAGCAACTTATGGAATATAATATTATAGTGGATGCCGGTGGTGTGCAAATAACCAATTTTGATTTTAGCCGAGGCTTTAACGAAGCAATTGAAGACAAGCAGGTTGCGGAGCAAAAAGCATTGACGGCAAAAAATAATTTGGAAAGAATAAAGGTTGAAGCCGACCAGAAAATTGCCCAGGCTCGTGGCGAGGCAGAGGCAATTCGCATTCAGGCAGATGCTATTCGCGCCCAAGGCGGCAAGGAATATGTGAATTTAAAAGCCATTGAAAAATGGGATGGCAGGCTGCCAACTTATACTGGTGGGAACGGACCAATGCCATTTTTGGATGTGAAGTAATTGAAAGCATTGTTTTTCTTGTTTCGCTCAATGGGAGTGGTGTTCATAATTTATGCTGCTTTGGTTCTTTATTTGAATATGCGCAAGGAAAATATTTTGTCTTTCGCATATCAAGAAGTTGAAATAAAAAAGGAAAATGATTCCCTGTTGGTAACAGGGTACAGGCTTGGTTGCGCAAGGGCTAAAGAATATGCAGATAGTTTAGCAAATGAGAACATTCCAAATAAACTGCAACTAGTTGAACCCATATACGATGCAGAAGAATATCTGCACCATAGATATGGGATTTTTTATCCCAAGTTTTAATACCAAAAAATTTTCTACCTTTCTATTATGTCTATATCAGCCGACCTAATCTCTAAGATTATTCAAAGCCTTGTAGGTTTGAATATTTATAAAATTATTCTATTCGGTTCTTATGCCAGAGGTACAGCTACCGAAAACAGCGATATTGATTTGGTTGTGATTTTGGATTCAGATGAAATGAGCCAGTTATTTAAAGACCGAATGGCTAGAAGAAGACCTGTATCTAGGTCATTGTTGGAAATAAATAGACAATATCCTATGGATATTATAGTTTATACAAAAGCGGAATACGATTATCTTAAAGGCAACGAGGATTTTTTTATACAAGAGATAGAGGAAACGGGTAGAGAATTATATGGGAAATAGCGTAAAAAAATCAAATGCTTGGATATTTTTTGCAGACAAGGATATACAGATTGCAGAATTAGCTGTTGACAATGCAGAACTCTCTGGAGAGGTAACCTTCCACTCTCAGCAAGCTATTGAAAAATATTTTAAAGCATTTTTAGCGGAAAATAAAATTGCAATTAAGAAAACTCACGATTTAGTGGAATTGTATTCTGAAATAAGAAAAATAAAAAATATGAACTTGAATGAGAATATGTTGCAAGACATAAAGGATTTGTATATAGAAAGCCGTTATCCCAGTAACATTGGGCTTTTTCAAGATGGTTCATTGCCTACAATTGAAGAAGCTAAATCTTATTTGGATCTAGCTAAAAATATAGCAAATATTGTTAAATCTGAAATTGGAAGTTTTAATACCGCAAATTAAAAGCCAACCCAACGGCGGGTGCTCTGTCTTTGGGGACAATTAAGGGGTCAATGGAATAGGAAAAACTATTGCCATTTAACGCATCTTTCAATATTTTATTATAACTATTTTGATGAATGAATTGGTATGTCATGCCTAAAATACGGCTAGTAAGCATTGCGGCTGCACCAATATGTACATCATCTCTGTTGCCTTTTGAAAAGAATATTGAACCAAATCCATCCAAGATAGTTTGCGCAATTCCAACTACGATGTTTCCTTGTGTATAACTGCCTATCCCAAAACCTAAACCATTCAAAGCCCAACCCATAGCAGTTTTTTTATTTTTCTCGTACAAAGCATCTATTTCATAGAATGATAAATTGGCAGATTCCATTTGAATTGCTTCTTTGTTTTTTTCAATGCCGTCTTCAATTAATATTTGAATTTTTCTTCGTTTTTCCATATTAGCAACCTGCCGTTGATATTGCTCTTGCTGTGGTGGGTACTGATATTGATACTGGTATTGATATTCCTTTTGCGGTGGACATTGACACTGGCATTGTACCTGTGGCAGTGGTTGATATTGCTCATCTTGAGCAAAATCAGCAATGGCAAGGCAAGCTATTAAGCTAATAACTTTCTTCATTTTGGACCTCTTTTGGTTGTTAGTGAACTTATACTGGGGGG
>Ga0268262_10005312_pt1 | contig 12825 bp, 10 predicted proteins | sample TergutNc150P3_FD_190354 | JGI IMG/M metagenome (GOLD analysis project Ga0268262, IMG submission 190354) | Nasutitermes corniger P3 segment gut microbial community from laboratory colony in Florida, USA - Nc150 P3 (SPAdes) (version 2) | ecosystem: Host-associated > Arthropoda: Insects >... | reverse complement strand
GTCTATTCCTACGTACCTTGTCGCTGCTTTGCTCTCCTCTTTCATCCTTCAGCTCCTTACTGTAAAATAAGGGCCGGGAGCGATTGTCGGGTGTGTGACACCGTACTCCTATTCGCGGTCGGCCTGTTCGACGGGCCGCCGCATCTTTCTTTACGGTGGCCGGGATAAAGCTATTCTCTGTGTCAAGGTTCCCCGGATTGCTCCGGTTTCCTTCCGGCACGTAACAACCTGCCACCGGCCCCCTGGCCCCGTCGGGCCAGAATACCACTTTTCCCCGACAATCTAAATCATAGATTCTCTGTGGTTAAATTCTTAGACGGATTTAATCAGTATGGATTCTCCTCGGTTTTCCTGAACTTAGCGACATACATCGGCCCCATTCCGCCTGAGACATCCGGCAAGATGAGCCTGCCGTATTTTGTTTTTTCTCCCTCGGCGAAATCAGGCCCGTCCAGTTCAATTGCGCAGGCGTATTTTTCCAGAAGCCTGGAAACGGGGCCGTCGTTTTCTTCTGGCGAAAGGGCGCAAGTGGCGTAGACAAGGGAGCCGCCGGGTTTTAAGAGCAGAAAAGCGGCTGAAAGAAGAGACCACTGGCGGCGCGAAAGAAAGCGCGGCCTTGCCGGTGTCCATTCAGCAAGGGCCTTTGGGCTTTGAATCACGTGGCGCTCGCTTGAGCAGGGAGCGTCAAGCAGGATCGCGTCAAAGCGGTTCCATTCGCTTTTTCTGCCGCCCAGCGAGGCGGCGTCAAAACCGGATACGCTTACCTGGCGCAGTTTTTCTTCGTCCAGGTGTTCGTTCAGCGTGTTTTTAAGCCTGCGCCGCCTTTCCGCCGAAAGTTCGTTGCAAAGGAGCTGAGTTTCGCCTGACGACCGGGAAGCCAGCACCAGGCTTTTTCCGCCGGGCGCGGCGCAGGCATCAAGGATGGTGCCGGAAGCCGGAAGCGTGAGCGACAAGGCGGCCAAAACCGAGGCGCGATCCAGCATATAGGGCTTTGTAAGGCCATCGCTGTATGGAACGGAAACGGCAGGCAAAAGGAGGCTTTCACGGAGGAGAGCCCAGCGGTCGCCAAAGAGTCCTTCGTAGTAGTCTTCAAAAGCCAGGTTATTTCCCATGATCCGGTAATTCGAAAAAAAAGCCCCCTTCGCGGGGGCTTTTTCTGCATTAAATTATCTTACTTCCTTTTCGCGGCCCTGCCCCGTCGCTTCGGCAGGCCTGCTGCTGGTGCGACCTTGGCTTTGCCGCCTCTGCCCCTGGTTTTAGGTGGAGCTTCAATTGCATCGGGGCTTGTGTTAATCATGTCAAGATAGGTGGAACTGGCGGCTTCAGCCTTTGCTGCGGGCGTTTTGGCAGGTTCACCGCCACCAAAGGACTGATTGATGTCTTCCCTGACGGTTGAACGCCGCCGGCTGAAGGAAGCGAAAGCCGCATCCGAGAAGCCCTTGGAAACACCGGACAGGAATTCGTTCAGCACGTTGGCCATGGCATCCAGGGTTCTCTTTTTTCTCTTAATGGAAGTGATGTCCATTTCAAGGATAATGCCAGGCAAGATGTGGTAAGGATTAATCTGGTAATCGAAGACGAGATAAGTTTTTTCCAGGAAGGAAAGCCGCTCTTCGATCACGCGCCGTTCAATCGGGTACTGGTAATCGTACATGCCCTTGAGTTTGTTTTTTAGCAGAACAAATTTCTGCCGAATTTTGTCTTTTTCATATAAATGAGTCCGGTTAGACCTTTCAACCTCGGTTTCGGCAGGCTTCACAAAGGAAACCTCGTCCCATGCCTTCTCAATGTCCTCGTACATGGGTTCCCCGGTTTTATCCTTGATCCGGGTTTTAATGCGGCCTTTGACCTTTTTGGCAAGATCGTTGAAATCGGTAACCTTTCCGAATGGCTTGCTGTCCTCATAAATAACATGAACGAGATCCCACACGTGCTGAACTTCATTTTCAAAACTCTTCAGCTGTACCTCGTAAGCTTTTCGTTCTTCAGTAACCTGGGCACTGTCAATGTACCTCATCATAATCTGATACCGTTCGTCCGGCAGATTTGCGAGATCCATATCTTCGTATTCACGTATATAGACTTGGCGGGCGTTTTTGAGGTTTTCAATGTACTGATAGCCCATTTTTGAGGTGTCAAGAATGGAAGTAATGGAGTTGATGGCCGTGTTGAACCCGCGGGTCCTGATATTTTCGATGTCTATGATCTTTTTCAGGTTTTCCCGGATATTCAGCTGATCGAAGCTTTCCGGATCAATTTCCGCCCTTAAGCCATTTAGCTTATCAATTATGCTTTTGGAAACAAGTTTGTAGCGTTTGGCTTTTTCGCTTTCCACATCGTCGTCGGTGTGGCTTTCTACCTTGCCAATTTTGGCAAACAGAATCTCGGCATCCGAAAGCTCCTCGAGTCCCTGGTCGATCCTGTCTTCCTTGAGTTTTTCAAGTTCCCTGTCGATTGTATCAATGATATGCTTGCTTATAAGATCCCTTATAAGATAATCCTGGGTTACCTGATAGTGGAAAATGGGGCTTATCAGCTCGGAATCAAGGATGTTGATTGAAAGCTTAACATCCATTACGTTTTTTGGCTTTTCAGCATTGTCCGTAAAGGAACACTTGACGATTGAATAGGCGTTTTCGCCACGGACAAACGCACCGGTATCCATTTTTTGCCTAAGGAGGCTGTTTGTAAGGGTTTCCAGCTCGTTCACGCCTCGCTGGACATGACCCATGAGGTGGCCGTACATATTAACTATCGACTTTTCAACTTCACCGCTGTTGAACTTATCCGCTCCACCGACCTCGTCCAATAGTTTGGATATTTCCTTGGGAGTATACCGTGCAAGAACCTGTGTTTCTTCCCTGTCGATAAAATTTCGGACCTTTTTTACCATCTCATCTTCGCTTGTTACCATGTAACGGTTGAACATGTTCTGGAAGTTTTGGTTGAAGTAGTTATAAAGCTTTTCTTTAAGCCCGCCCATTATGTCCAGGCGTTCCAGGACATCTTTTGGCAGCTTGGAGCTTAAATGGTGGATAACCTTATTGGCTTCCTCCTCCATAAGCTGGTTTACTTCTGCCTGCTGATCCCTGTGTTCCTGGGCTAATGAATTCCTTGAACCAACAGCGCTTGGCTTCTCAGGATGAAAAACATTGGGACTTTTGGGTAGATCCATTGCCATATCAAGACTCCTTCTTGGTTTTATATGGTGATTTTAACGCTTAGCACAAAACAGTCTGCTAATGGTTTTAAGCATCACTCTTAAAGCTAACCATATATCTGTATAAAAGTCAAACGATTTTTTGGTTAATCGTACCGTTTTTATTGCCAAAATAAGATTTTTAGGGGATACTAAACCTAGTTTGACTGAACTAAGATGAAGGAGATTTCTATGGGCTTAATAAAGGCTGTTATGGGAGCCGCCGGCGGCGTCTTGGCGGATCAGTGGCTGGAGTTTTTTGTCTGCGAGAGCCTGGAAGCGGATGTTTTGGCCGCCAAAGGCCAGAGAAGGAACAGCAAAAGAAGCAGTAATACCAAAGGGGAGGACAATGTCATTACCAACGGGTCGGGCATTGTGGTGAATAAGGGACAAGCCGTCCTTATTATCGATAACGGCCGTATTGCGGAGTTATGCGCCGAGGAAGGCCGGTATACCTACGAGCAGTCTTCGGAACCCAGCTTTTTCTACGGCAGCCTTGGGAAGGGCATAATTGACGCTTTAAAAAACATGGGGGAGCGCTTTAAGTACGGCGGCAGCCCCGGAAAAGATCAAAGAATATATTACTTTAATACTAAGGAAATTTTGGGAAACAAGTACGGTACTCCGGCGCCGATTCCCTATCTTATTGTTGATCCGACAATGAACCTCCGCCTTACCATAAGCCTTCGCGCAAACGGGGAATATTCCTACCGGATGACGAACCCCGCGCTGTTTTACGCGAATGTCTGTGGGAATGTGGAAGAAAACTACACCCGCGACAAGATCGACAGCCAGCTAAAGAGCGAGATTGTAACCGTTTTGGGGCCTGCGCTGGCGAAACTTGGCGCCGGGCTGGAATATCACATGATTCCGGCGCAGACGGATAAGCTTGCGGATCTGTTAAACGAGGCCCTGACGGCGAAGTGGAAGGACGGCCGCGGCATAGAGATTGTCAATTTCGGGATTGCCTGCGCAGCGACCGAGGAAGACGAGGCGCGGATAAAGCAGTTACAGACAGCGGCTGTAATGCGGGATCCGACGATGGCGGCGGCCTCGCTGGTAAACGCCCAGAGCGACGCGATGAGGACAGCCGCCGGAAACACCGCCGGGGCCATGACCGGCTTTATGGGGATGGGCATGGCAAATATGGCAGGCGGCATGAATCCGCAGGGCCTGTTTGCGATGGGGCAGGCCCAGCAAGCGGCGTCGCCCCAGCAGGCCCCAGGCGCAGCCGCGCCTGCTGCCGCTGGTTGGACCTGCGCTTGCGGCCATAGCGGCAACACCGGAAAATTCTGCGCCGAATGCGGCAAGCCTCAACCTGCTCCAGGTTGGACCTGTGCCTGCGGTCATAGCGGCAACACCGGGAAATTCTGCTCAGAGTGCGGCAAACCGCAGCCCGCTCCCGGTTGGACTTGTGCCTGCGGCTATAGCGGCAACACCGGAAAATTCTGCGCCGAATGCGGCAAGCCGCAGCCTTAAGGAGAGGAGAAGAAAAAGAATGGACGCAAAAGAGTACAAGTGTCCCAACTGCAACAAAACGGTTGAATTCGACGGTTCAGCCCAAAACGTGAAATGCCCACACTGCGACGCGGAACTTGAAATTACGGCGCTGGCTGAATACCAAAAAGAAGTAGAATCCCAGGCAAAAGATCGTTTTGAATGGGAAGCTTGCTCCGGAGAAGCCTGGGAGGAAGGCAACCTTGGCGATCTAAGTACGGGAGCCTGTCCTTCTTGCGGGGCGGAGCTTATCGGGGACAAGAATACGGTTGTCATGGTCTGCCCCTGCTGCGGCAACGCCCAGACAGTACAAAAGCGTGTCGATGGAATGTTGAAGCCCGATTATTGCATTCCCTTTAAGCTGGAAAAGGAATCAGCCGTAGAAGCTCTCAAACAATTTTGCGACGGGAAGCGGCTTTTGCCGGATTCTTTCAAAAAAGAAAACCGCGTTGAAAACATTCAGGGTATGTATATCCCGTTCTGGCTCTTTGATGCCAAAGCCCAGGCCCGCATAAGGTACAAGGCTGCAAAGGTAAAGGCCTGGAGCGATCGCGATTATGACTATACCAAAACCGACTATTATTCTGTTGTAAGGGACGGCAGCCTGAATTTTGAAAGGATGCCTGTTGACGGCTCGGATAAGCTGAATAGTGCCTATATGGATGCCGTTGAGCCGTTTGATTACGCCCAGTTGAATAATTTTCAAAGCGAATTCTTCGCAGGGTATTCCGCAGAGAAGCATGACATAGATGCCGAGGCAGGCAAAGAGAAGGCTAACGAAAGGATCAAGAATTCGATAGAAAAGGAATTCGTTTCGTCCGTTACGGGTTATTCAAGGGTTGAGTTGGAAAGTTCCGCTGTAAACATTGAGAGCGGCAAAGTTAGCAATGCGCTGTTACCTGTGTGGATTTTAAACACAAAGTACAACGATGAGAATTATCAACTTATAATGAACGGCCAGACAGGCAAGTTCGTAGGCAAACTGCCGGTTGACAAGGGAAAAGCCATGAAATTCATGCTTATGATCACGGCAATTTTTGGCACGGTCTTTACCGCTGTTATTCAGTTGCTTCGCATGTTTATATAAGGAGCGGTGAAATGAAGATAAAGCTGTTTTTATGGTTACTGATAATATTTTGTATTTCCGCTCCTCTCTTTGGGTTTGACCGTCTATATGATACTGCCGGTCTCTTAAGCGATGCCGAGGTAGACAGCCTAAAAGAGCTTTTGAATACAATTTCCCTGACTTACGATTTTGATATGGTGATTGTTTCGGTAAAACAAACAGGCAGTACCGAGCCGAAAGACTTCGCTGATGGTTTTTTTGAAAAGAACGGTTACGGTCTCGGCAAGAACAGGGACGGATCTCTCCTTTTGCTGGTCACAGACAGGAAGGTTTTCTGGTTCGCCACATCAGGCAGGGGCAAGAAGATTCTTACCCGTATGGCTTCCAAAAGGCTGGAAAAAGAAGTCTTTAATTCCCTTGAAAAAAGCGACTTTTACGATGCTTTAGTTGTTTATACCAAGACTTGGGAAGAGTTACTCGTTCTTAATGCCAAAGGCAGGACATATAACATCCTTTATAATTATAACGCGGTTTTTGTGATTCTTGCCTGGTTGGTGTCATTTGGAATCGGCTTTTTAGTTGTTATGATATGGAAAAAAAGCATGAGTACCACAATTCCAAAAAAACAGGACGCAACCTACATTACTCCCGGGAGCTTGTCCTTTGCGGTGCAGCAAGACAAATTTCTCTACAGTACGGTTACAAAAATCGAAAGGACCCTGGATTCAGACGACGACGACGATGATGCTAATGCAAGTCTTCCGAAAAAAGCCGCGGCAGATAATTCTGAAGATGAGGAAGAGGACTAAAATGAAAAGAGAAGTAATGATTGGGCTGCTTCTTAGCGCGATTGCTGCAGGCGGTTTTGCGTCTGAAAGCGACGGCATTTATTCATTCAAGGTCGGTCAGTTTGAGGTCTATACGCTTGTTGAATCCGAGAGCGAGGGCAGTACCCGTATCATTCCCACCGCCGATGCGGCTTTGATTAAGCGCTATATACCGGAAACCGGATTTAAGAGTTCAACCAATGTTTTTCTGATTAAGGCTCCGGGGCATAATATCCTGGTGGATACCGGCTTTGGCAGGACGATTTTTGACAAGATGAAAACCATCGGGCTTGGACCGGATCAGATTGATACGGTGCTTATAACCCACTTGCACGGGGATCACATTGGAGGCCTGCAAAGAGACGGCAAACCTCTTTTTCCAAACGCGAAAATTTATGTGTCCGAAAAGGAGCATACTTACTTTACCAAAACCCAGGTAAACCAGGGGGCGGTCGCGGCTCTTTCTCCCTATGGTTCCAAGGTAACGACCTTTGAGCCGGGCGTCCTGGGTGTGGCGCGGGAAATTCTGCCGGGGGTAAGCGCCATAGCTTCCTACGGGCACACGCCGGGCCACACTGTCTATCTGGTGGAAAACGGCGGGGCAAAGCTAATAATTGCCGGGGACTTTCTGCATGTAGCGCTTGTTCAAATTCCCACCCCGGATATTTCGGCCACTTACGACATTGACCAGAGCGCCGCCGCCGCTTCACGCAGGCAGATACTTGATTACGCGGCAAGGAACAAAATTCCCATTGGCGGTATGCACATGGTTTATCCCGCAGTCGGCACTGTGGAAGCCGACGGCAGCGGCTTCAAATTCACGCCGGGAATTAAGTAAAGAAAAGTAAAAACCACAGAGGGAACGGAGTAACACGGAGTTTATATGAAATCTTGACTTTTTCCTCTGTGAAACCCTGTGTAACTCCGTGGTAAAATTTTTAAGTAATCTTTGGTTTTCACATTAGCGGCCTTCGATACGACGGAATTCGCGGCGTACGTTTACGTTGTCGCTGTCCAATTCAAAGGCCAGTTCTATGGCGCGGTAACTTTCAGCCGTGCGGCCCAGAGCTTCAAAACAGCGACTAAGCCGCAATTGCACCAGGGCGGCGGAAGGCTTGTCTCTGACAAGGACGGCGGCGGCCTGATAGTACTCCAAAGCGGAAGAAATCGCGCGGCGGCTTTCTTTTATACGGCCAAGATTGGCCGCGATTCTCCAATCTGACGAAGAAGGGTCTCTGAAACGGGATTCCAGAATTTTTTCCGCCTCTGAAATTTTTCCATCCCTTATCAGGGCAAGGCTGGCGTGAAGGTCGATCCACGAGCCGGTCATACCCTTGCGGGCAGCTTCTTTAAGAAGCCGCGCTACTTCGGAGTAAAGCTTTTGATGCTCAAAATACCACGCAGCCCACTCGTAAAGGTCTTCGTCATCGCTTGAGCGGCTGAGCAGTACCCAGACTTCCGCAGCTGCCCGTGTCGGGGGCCATGTGGGCTGTTTACGGCGGAGAAGCTCCAGATCCAAAAGGGGATTCCCCTTAATGTCTTCCAGAACGGCAATACTGCGGCCGGCGTCCAAAAGCCTGGTATACCTTATTACACTGTAAACGCTCAGGCTGTCCATCGTCCCCTGCCTGGATTGAGAACTTTGAGACTGGGAAAACAGTTTTTCAAGCCAGGATTCTTCTTCCGCTATTGTCGGGGAGGAGGACGCCAGGTTGTACAGGTAACGCAAACGGACTTTTGATTGTTCGTTCTGGGTTCCGGATGATAAAGCAAGCCAAATATTTCTGGCGCCTGGGATTTCTCCAGCCAGAGCCAGGGCATCCGCCGCCCTTGCGTAGTCATTTTCGCTGTCAAGGCTCAAAAAGAGCTCCGCCGCCCTGAGCGGGTCATTATAATCATAAAAAAATTCCGCTCCCATTTTTGCTATTTCTTTTGTGCCTGTGTTCAATAAATAATTGATTTTGGACGTTGAGCTTGAAATATCGCCTGAGTATGCATGAAGCAGGAATTCGTCGATAAGGAGATCTCTTTGGGTTTTTTCTGAAAACCCGTAGAGGTTCAGGGAAAGCGTGTCCGGAAAGAGCGGTAAGGCGGCGGCTCTGGCGGGGTTATCCAGCTCCCCGGCAAGGACGTTTGCGCTTAAGGCAAGCGTATCGAAGCGGTATTGGGTAATTCTTGCGGCGTAACTTTTAAGCAGGGCAAGGTCGTTTTCCGTTGGAACGCCGCCAAGCGCTATTGCTTCCGCCGCGACGGCGGCAATGGGAGGAGAGTAAGAAAATGCCTCAGCCGCGGCCTTGGCGGCTTGTGCGTATGCGCCGATATAGCGCCGATCGATAAGGGCAAGGGCCCTTCGCCGCTTTAATACCGAGAGCTGTTCCTCAGCGCTTTTCGCGTTTTTTTGCAGATTTGCAAGCAGTCTTTCAATCCGATCGGGGTTCTCCCCTTCAATTACCCGTTTTGGGGCATCGAAAAGATCGTAATTTCCAAGTTCCCTGGCAAAAGCGTTACCTGAAAACCTTTCCACTCCGGGATTTTCCCAGAATAAATAGAAAAGCAACATCCCCCAGGAAACGATTAGGGCAAGGATAAGGCCTGTCACGCCGGCCAGTTTTAGGTGGTTAGCACGTGTCTTTTTTTTCATTTGGGAACCGCATCGCCTGACAGGGTTTTTCTGACGCTGTCCAGAACGCCGTTGACAAAGCGGTAAGAATCGTCGGCGCCAAATTCCCTGGAAATTTCCACTGCTTCGTCTATTACCACGGAGGGCGGCGTCTCGCTTTGAAACATAAGCGTATATACGCTCATTCTAAGAACCGCTAGGTCGACCTTGTTTAAACGGCTTAAATCCCAGTTCTCAAGATGTTTTTGGATCATGCTGTCAATGCCCGCGATGTTTTCAACAGTACCGGTAACCAAAAGACGGGGAAAGGCAGCCGACTTTTCGTCAAGGGGAGCGTCCCCGTCGGCCCAGGAAAAATCCAGGAGCCCTTCAGGGATTGAAGCGTCTCCCGTCTGGCTGAATTGTATATCCCAGGAAAAGAGAGCCTGGAAAGCCAGAATTCGTCCTTTTCTCCTTGAGGCCATTTACCAGTTTAGGTTATTATCCATTATTCGAAACGGATTCCCGGCCCTGAGTTCTGTTGTGAGCTCATTGGAAGCTCTTACCAGAATTTCCTGCTGTTTTTGCTCCAGCAAGCTTGCCGCTATGTACTGTCTTACCGTTACGGATGTCCCGAGTATCGCGATTTCATCCAATCCCAGGACTTTCATGGGCAGGGTCTCAGTAATCTTGATTATCTGATAGCCGCTAAGGCCTTCAATTAGCTTTGATACTTCGCCTTGCTTCATTGAAATAGCGGCGTTCACTAAACTTGCTCCGATAACCTGTTGCGCTTCCGCGCTGAGCGGAATGTATCCTGCGTCTCCGGCCTCATAGCCGGAATTGGGCGCCCGACTTTTAATAACCGCTTCGTCGAATTTTGAAGGATCGGAGCCGATTTCCCTTACCAGCCTGTCAGCCGCCTCTTTTGCCCTGTTTTTAGAGGCTGTGTCCGAACCATACGGAACCTGGATCATTGAAACACGCACCGTATCGGGCCTGACGAACTGGGCCTTTGACAGGTTATATACATTAACTATTTCCTCATTCGTGGGTTCTTTTACACTTGAAAAAAGATTCTGCTTTTTTGCCAGGAGGTATTTCTGGATTATGCCCTGCCGCTTTAAGCTATCCCTGTAGGCTGGAAGATCCATACCGGTTTGGTTTTTAATCGCAGTGGCAAATTCTTCATCAGTAGGCTGGCGTCCTATTTGCTGTGTCATCTGCGCTTTCAACTGGGTAATTTGCTGGTTGACCTCATTGTCCGTAACGGTGATCTTGTCCCGCTCTGCGGCCTGAAGAGCCAGCCTGTCATTGATCATGACATCCAGGACTAACCGTCTTTGATCCATACTGATTTTTTGGACTTCGCTGTTTAATTCCGTTGTTGTGGGAATGCGCCCCGCGCTGGTAACTATGTTTTGCCAGATGAGTTTTTCGATCTCGGTTTTTAGCTGTCTTACCGTGATGGGTTCGCTTTTTGTAAGAGTTACCAATGCCACAGTCTGCAGATCCGCCTGGGCAAAGGCCGTCATCCCGGAAAAAACCGCAAAAATAAAAATAATTAAATACCGTTTCATATTATTCCCTCATATAAAACCAAAATGCCCCGATCAAGTTACGGACTTGCAGTGGAACCTTGTTGGTTCCCACGCAAGTCAGACTTGCTCAAGCACAGCCCTGATTCTGCGGACGCCCGCCGATGAGGACTGTTCCTTCTGGATAACGAATTTACCCAAAGCGCCGGTGTTCTCCACGTGCGGACCGCCGCAGACTTCCATGGAGAAGTGCTGTCCCTTCTGCCCGATGGTATAGACCTTGACCTGGGACTCGTATTTTTCGCCGAAAAGGGCGGATGCGCCCGCCGCTTTTGCGCTTTCCAAATCCATTATTTCCATGCTTACCGGCAGATTCTTCCGTATTTGCTCGTTGACCAATTCCTGCACCTTTTGGATTTCTTCCCCGGTCATCGGCGCGTTATGGGAAAAGTCAAAGCGCAGGCGCTCGGCTGTTATATTGGAGCCTTTTTGGGCAACGTGGTCTCCCAATACGATTTTCAATGCTTTTTGAAGCAGGTGCGTGGCGGTGTGGTACTTTGTCGCGATTTCGCTGTGATCCTGCAGTCCCCCCTTAAAGATTTGCTCCGCTCCGGCGCGTGAAAGCTCCTGGTGTTTTTTAAACGCCTCGTCAAATTCCCCCCGGTTTATCTTCATGCCTTTCTCGGCGGCCAATTCTTCCGTAAGCTCGATTGGAAAGCCGTAGGTATCGTAGAGCTTAAAAGCCATGCGGCCGTCCATAATTTTTTTGGGGTCTTTTAACAAATCCGGAAGAAGCTTTTCAAATTCATGTTCCCCTTTTTGAAGGGTTTCCATGAATCTCTCTTCCTCCTCGTTTAATTCTTCCGTTATGTAGGCTTTGTTTTCCGTCAGCTCCGGGTATGGGCCTTTAAACTTCTCGATTATAACAGCCGCTATGGGGGAGAGCAGCGGTATAATTTCTTTTCCCGCGAGCTTGCGTCCGTGGCGCACCGCCCGGCGTATAAGCCGCCTTAGCACGTAGCCCGCGCCCACGTTGGAGGGGCTTACCGCTTTTGGGTCCCCAAGGACAAAGGTTGAAGCCCTGGTGTGGTCGCAGATGATCCTGAGCGACCTGTCTTTCTCGCTGTCCGTGCCGTACTTGTAGCCGACAGCCGCTTCGACAGCCGCGATTATGGGGGCAAAAATTTCGGTGTCGTAGACCGACGATTTTCCGTTCAGAATCGTTACTGTTCTTTCTATGCCCATGCCGGTATCGACGCACTTGCGGGAAAGGGGAATGTACTGTCCTTCCGCGTTTTTGTTGTACTGCATAAAAACGTCGTTCCAAATCTCAAGCCATTTGCCGCAAGAGCAGCCGGGGCCGCAATTCGGGCCGCAAGGTTCTTTTCCGATGTCGTAGAACATCTCCGAATCCGGGCCGCAGGGGCCTGTTGTTCCCGCCGGGCCCCACCAGTTGTCCTCTTTGGGGCGGTAACTGATACGGTTTTCAGGGAAGCCAAGGCTTCTCCAAACGTCCGCGGATTCGTCGTCGCGGGGGGCGTTTTCGTCCCCGGCAAAAACCGTTACCCCGATTTTTTCCGCCGGGATGCCCAGCCATTCCGGCGAAGTAAGGAATTCGTAGCTCATCTTAATTGCGCCGTCCTTGAAGTAGTCCCCAAGCGACCAGTTCCCGAGCATCTCGAAAAAGGTCAGGTGGCTCGTGTCCCCGACGGAGTCAATATCCCCGGTACGGATGCACTTCTGGTAGTCAACCAGGAGTTTCCCCGCCGGGTGCTCCTCTCCCAAAAGGTAGGGGACAAGTGGGTGCATTCCCGCCGTGGTGAATAACACGGTGGGATCGTTTTCCGGAATGAGGGACTTGCCCTGTATCTGGGCGTGAGCTTTGGTTTTAAAAAACTCAACGTATTTGGTTCTAAGATCATCGGCTGTCATGTGAAGAATGTAGCAAAAATTGGCTTTAGATGCTAGATACCGCGTTGCCTCATGAAAAATGTTACCGAAAAGAGTTCATGCCTCAAATAGAAAATGTTACCCAAATTAAACTAAGGATGCCTGAAGGAGGGCGTCCTAATGGGGCTAAGCATGAAAGAAAAAAAGGC
>Ga0268262_10005311_pt1 | contig 12825 bp, 12 predicted proteins | sample TergutNc150P3_FD_190354 | JGI IMG/M metagenome (GOLD analysis project Ga0268262, IMG submission 190354) | Nasutitermes corniger P3 segment gut microbial community from laboratory colony in Florida, USA - Nc150 P3 (SPAdes) (version 2) | ecosystem: Host-associated > Arthropoda: Insects >... | reverse complement strand
TGGCGGGTATAGACATAAGGCGCAAAACGCTGCCGATAGGCGAGTCGTTTTTCGACCGCGTGATTGAGGACGGGTCTTATTACGTCGATAAGACGCTGTTAGTAAAGGATTTGTTGGATAGAAACGCTCGGGTCGTCCTCTGCACCCGCCCGCGTCGGTTCGGCAAGACGCTGAACCAGACGATGCTCAAGTGTTTTTTTGAGGATACGGCGCAGATAGGCGGCAAGGATACGCGGGCGCGGTTCAGCGGGTTGAAGATAGAGGCGGCGGGGGAGCGGTACATGGAGCATCAGGGGAAGTATCCTGTGATATTTTTGAGTTTCAAGGAAGCTAAGCTTACTAGTTTTGACAGGTCGTACGATATGCTGATGGAATGCATAGCCCAAGAATTTCAGCGGCACGTCTACGCAGTTGAAAAGATATCAAATGATTATGACAAGGATTTGTTTAAGAAACTCTCCAACCGCGCGGGGACCGTCGGAGATTACTCTCGGTCGCTCAAATTTTTGAGTGAATGTTTAGAGAATTACCACGGCAAAAAAGCCATAATCCTGATTGACGAATACGATGTTCCGTTGGAAAATTCATGGTCTCGCGTCCCTCGTTTTTACGACAAGATGATCGATTTTATCCGCCCGTTCCTTAGCAGCGCGTTCAAGGACAATCCGCACTTGCAGATGGGGGTGATAACTGGATGTCTGCGAGTTTCTAGAGAGAGTATATTTACGGGGCTTAACAATTTAGATACGGCTTCGGTACTCGACAATAAATATTCCGCTTATTTCGGATTCACACAGCACGAAGTGGACGCGATGCTCAATTATTACGGTTTTGACGCTAAAGCGCAAATTGTACGGGATTGGTACAACGGCTATCTGTTTGGGAATACGGAGGTGTATAACCCGTGGAGCTGCCTAAGAGCCGTTGATTCTTGGATTGCCGATATAAATGAGCATCCTAAAGCGTATTGGGTAAACACCAGCAGCAACGACATCATCCATGATATGATAGACAATATGAACACCGAGGCGAAATCCAGTCTTGAGACCCTGATAGCCGGAGGTACCGTTTCCAGTGTGGTTGATGAATATGTAACGTATGGCGATTTATTTGAGAATACCGATAACCTTTGGAATTTTTTGCTCTTTACCGGCTATTTGAAAAAAGCGGGGGACGGGTATCAAAACACCGACGGTGAATTAACTTTGGATTTATCAATCCCCAACTTTGAATTGAAATATATTTACAAGACCAAAATACACGACTGGTTAAAATCGCAAATAGCAAAAAAGAACCTTGACGCTCTCCACCGCGCCGTTCTGAACGGCGATGCCGAGACCTTCCAAAACGAGTTGTCCGCGATTCTTTCGGAGAGCGTAAGCTACATGGACAACGCCGAAAGCCTTTACCACGGGCTTATGATCGGGGCGTTGGCGCGGATAAACGGTTACAGCCTGAAGTCCAACAGGGAGAGCGGGGACGGGCGCAGCGATTTAGTCTTATACAACGCAAACGATATGGGCGGCACGGCGGTCATATTCGAGTTTAAGCTGGCCTCTAACGCCAAAGCGCTCCCGACGGCTTGCGAAGATGCCCTTAAACAGATAGAAGACAGGAACTACGCCGCTTATTGGGCCGAAGAAGACTATAAAAACATTATCAAATACGGCATAGGCTTCTATAAGAAAAGGTGCAATATAAGGAAAGGATAAACGTTAGTCATGGACGGTATCAGAACCGCGAACTCAACCCCGGAGGAAGAATGACGAAACAGCCGCCGATTTACGACCCGCGCTCCCCCGCCTCCGTGGAAAAATACTCGTCCGCCGTGACCCTCTCCGATATGGAGGTTTTCATCTTCCCGGAGCTGATGTACGCCCTTGTCCTCGCGAACATCATGTCGGGCCGCCTTTGGGCGTGGAAGGGCGATCCGTGGTTCTCTAAATGCCGTTCGCAGGGAGAGATGAAGCGCGTCCAGCGGCTCAAACAGTACATCATGGACAGATTCTCTTTCAACCTCGACCTCGACACTTGGGGGCTGACCTCCAAAGAGCGGGAGATCGCGCGGTTCTCGGCGTTCATCAGCGAAGAGATTTTGGCGCGGAGCAACGCGCTCTTCGGGTACGAGGGCGACAAATACTATTTTGATATAGACATACGCCGCCACTTCGGACTTGACAAATACACGTCGAACGTCATACCTTATTGGAAGACGGAGACCATAGAGGCGATGGAGGCTTTCAAGTTCAAGGAGGGGTACGCGGGCGGCGCGGGGGAGTGCGTGTCGTTCGCCGCCCTCTACGCCTCGGCCGCTTTCGCCGTGGCGGACATACCGCTCGACAAGATATTTCTGCTCGCCACGCCGCTCCACTCGCAGAATTTTTTGGACATCGGCGAGGGGGTTTTGACCAACAACCGCCGCATCGTTACCAAAAATATGTGGTACAACGGCACGGAACTCTCGGCGAAAGCCCGACGCGCCCTCGAAAACGAAACGGTCACTATTGTGGCCCACAACACGGGTTGCATCCACACCGTCTTTCCCGACGCGAATATAGACAGGGCGCGATACGGGCAGATGAAGGACAAGCTGACGAAATTCCTGTCAACCGACATCACCTACGAGATATTGGCGAATTTTTTGCGGCACAAGAGCGGTCTGCAAAAATACTTTCAGATATCGTACAACAGGCACGGCAAAACGCTCTACATAGAGGCCGAGAAAGTCTACAGCTACGAGCATTCAAGCAAACTGCGCGTAGGCGACGACACGCAGGAGAATCTTTTGCAGGAGATAGAAGACGACGAATTTTATACGGACGTCTGCCCGCATCGGTTTGATTTGGGAAAGCTGCAAGCGTTTTTGGGCGGGAACAGGATATCCATAAACTGCTCCGACGGTATCAATAGGCTGAAAGCGCAGCTCGCCGACGGGCCGTTCAGCGGTTCCCATATCGTCAACGAGATGATAAAATTCTGCAACACCGCGCCGATGATGCCCCACGAAGAGCCTAAGACGTGGGCGGAGCCGGGGAGCGTCCCGCCGATAACGCTCGACGGCGTGACGAACGCGCAAGAGGCGAGGGAGGCGTTGACGGGTCAGCGCGGCGGCAACGAGACGGTCGATTTGGCGTTCATGGCGTTCAGAGACCTGTCGTCGTCCCCGTGGAAACCGTTCTTGAAAGCCGCAGTGGAGAGGAACCCGGTATGCGCTATCGGCTGCAAGGGAATGACGGTCAATGAAGCGTATAGATACCTGTCATCTCCCGCGTTCGCCGACGTGTCAATCTATGACGAGGAATACCGTCTCGCCCAGCCCGACGAGGTTTGGAACTATCGGCGGGGCGACGGATTGGAGAAAGCGGCCGCTTTAGCGGCGGTGTACGTCAACAAAAAGATTCGCGGCGGAGACGGCGGGAAAGATATTGTCTATGACGGCGCGGCGGACGACGTGTCGATTGACATCGGCGGGAAAGACGTTCGGTTGATGTGCGGTAAAGACGAGTTTCGGTTCGAGACGGGGAAGAGTTTGCCGCCGCCCTCGCGCGAAGACTGGTGACGCAAACAATTATGTCTTTAAATTTGATTTCATCCCCGCCGTTTAGTATATTATAAGCATGAAACATCTCAAAGCAAAAATCCTCTTGTCGGCCTCGGCCGCGCTGATTGCGCTGACCGCCGCCGTTCCGACCGCGGCCTCGGCTTCGGTCAAAGACACCCTGACGTTCGCCGCCGTGGGCGACATCATGATGGGGCTCAACTACCCCGACAACGCCCCGGTTCTGCCCCCTAACGACGGCGCGCTTACCTTTGAGAGCGTGGCCGACGTGCTGCGCAACGCCGACATAACCATAGGCAACTTAGAGGGGGTGCTGCTTGATTCGGGCGGGTACGGCAAGAGGTGCGCCAATCCCAGCGTCTGCTACACCTTCAGGTCGCCCGAACGTTACGTAAAGCACCTTGTAGACGCGGGCTTCGACCTGATGTCCGTGGCCAACAACCACTCCGGCGACTTCGGCGACGCGGGACGCGCGGGAACCGTGAGGTCGCTGACCTCGGCGGGGCTGGGGTTCGCGGGATTCGAGGGGACGGCGGAGAGCTACGTCCTCGAGCGCGACGGTCTGCGCTACGGATTCGTGGCGTTCGCGCCGAACGTGGGCACGGTGAGCTTCCATGACCTGCCCAAAGCGGCGGAGCTGCTCGCCGAAGTGAGGAAGAAGTGCGACATTCTGATAGTCAGCATGCACATAGGCGCGGAGGGGCCGAGGCACTCGCGCGTGACGCGCAAGCCGGAGCTGTTCGTGGGCGAGAATCGGGGCAACCCGTACGCCTTCGCCCGCTTCGCCATAGACAACGGAGCCGACATGGTCATAGGCCACGGCCCCCACGTCCCACGCGCGGTAGACCTCTACAAGGGGAAGTTCATCGCCTACAGCCTCGGCAACTTCGCGACGAACACCAGCGTCAACATCGCGGGGGAGAGCGGCTACGCCCCTATCGTTAAGATACGCACCGACCGAAAGGGAAATTTCATAGACGGCGAGATAATCTCCGCGATACAGCGCGGCGAACGCGGCGAGCGCAGACCGTACTTAGACCCGACGGGCGCGTGCATAACGGAGATCAAAAAGCTCACGGAGATCGACCTGCCCGAAACGGGAATTTCCGTTGACGGGAAAACAGGGAAGATTACGAAAAAATGATTGATTATGTTGGAGATTGCGATCTTCTGGATTGCTTCGTCGCTTCGCTCCTCGCAATGACAGTCGTTGCGAGCGCAGCGAAGCAATCCGGTTCAATACTAACGGCTGATTAATCAACATGCAACATCAACCTATAGAACTAAAATATCCGGTGTATCCGTTCACCCCCGTCCTCGGTTGGTCGATAAGCCGCTACGAGGTGTTCGACAAGTGCAGACGGCAGTACTTCTACCAATACTACTCAAAATATGTGAAAGACGCGCCGCAGTACAAAGTCTCCAAACTCAAAAGCCTGACCTCCGTGCCGTTGGAAATCGGCAACGCCGTGCATGATTGCATGGAGGCGCTGCTGAAACGTCTGCAAAAGTCCGACAGCCGCATAGACGAGGATAAATTCTTCAAGTTCGCGGACGACAAACTGAGGGAATATTTCTCAACCAAGACTTTCATAGAAACATACTACAAGCAGGAAGAGGCGTTGGACATAGCCGCCGCAAGCGAAAAAGCGCGCGTCTGCCTGTCGAATTTCATAGACGGCCCGTGCTACAGCTGGCTCTGCATGAAGGCCATGACCAATCGGACGGGATGGATGATAGAGCCGGCGGGTTACGGCGAAACGCGGCTCGACGGTATGAAGGCGTACTGCAAGATGGACTTTTTGTTCCCCGTGGGCGAGGAGGTTTACATCCTCGATTGGAAGACGGGCGCGAAAGACCAGGCCAAACACGCCGCGCAGCTCATGGGATACGCCGCCGCCGCGAACAGCAATTTTTCTATCCCGTGGAACATGATCTTTCCCAAAATCGTCTACCTCCACCCGCAGTACGACGAGTTCGAGATCAAGTTCAGCGAGAGCGGTCTGTCGGGCTATTTCCAAACGATCCGCGAGCAGACGGAGGCGATGTACGCCCTCTGCGGCAACGTGGAACAGAACATCCCGCTCGACATATCCGAGTTCGCGAAGTCGCCGTCGCCCAACCTGTGCCGCAACTGCCGATTCCAGGAGCTGTGCGGGAGCGGGGAATAAAAAACGTCTATACCCCCCCTCCCCCCGCCGTCACAACGTGTTTCGCAACGCCTTAACGTCGCCGTCAACGGTGTCGTCGCCTTCGTCGAAGTCAACGTCGCGCCCTTGACGCATGGACTGGCCTTGTATCTCCTCTATGCTCGTCATAGGCTCGCCGAGGTGTTGGATCATGAATTCCGCGTCGGAGGCTAAGGCGCACGTCGGGGTTTTGCGCAGCACCCATTTATAGTTGGCCTCGGCCAAAGAGTTGTTTTTCAGGTACTCGTCGTAGGCGAGGCCCGTCAGGAAATAGCTGTTGCAGAGGTTTTCGAGATCCGAGTCCAATTTTTGCGATTTGCGGTATGCGTTCACCGCCATCGTCACTAAGTGTTTTCCCTGTTTGGGATTGGCGTTGTATTTGTCGATCAGGGTTTTGGCCATCTCTCCGAGAGCTTTTTTGCCGACGTCGGTGAAGACGAAGTCGGTTGAGAGCGTGTAGTAGAGTTTTTCCGCCTCGTCCAAGAGTTTGGTCGCCTCGTCTATGTCCATTTCGGGATCGGACGCGGCCTCGCGCAGCGAATCCGCTTTCGCCATGAGCGCGGCGGGATCCGCGTCTTTCTCGTCGCGGCGGTCGTTCTGCAGGAATTTGACCTTAGCCTTCTTGCGGACGGCGTATATCGCCGAATCGACGGACACGGAGATTCTCGTTTTGGCGATGTCGCTTAATTCGGAGGCCACCCACTGCGGGTTCAGCTTGCTTGCCTGTCCGATATTGTCATAGACGATAAGCTCCGCCAGAGCGGTGTCTAACGGCGAGGGCGCGTCGGCGGGTTCCAATTTGGGCAGCACTTCGGAGCGCAGGTATTCGAATGCGAATTCCATGCGCTGCACCCAGTGGATCATGTCCTTGAACTCCGGCGTAGCGGTCAGTCCGAGCTTCTCGGCGCGTTCCGAGAACGAGAGCCACTTGAAGAGCCACTCCGCCCGATCTTTTTCGCGCATGTTTTTGCGGCTCTCAGGCAGCCAGCTCGCGACCACGTCCATGTCCGCCGTCGTTAAAATCTTGTCGTTGTCGTAGAGCTGCTCCAACGAATCCGCGTACTCGGAACCCGTGCGCTCCTTGAAGAAGAGGCGCATGAAGAAATCGGGCGGATTGGAGCGGACGGTGTATATCCAATGGTTCATCACGGCCGAGCTGTCTTGGTCGCTGAGCCGCGATATGAAAGCGGAGTCGGGCTTGTGGGCGTTGTAGAAACAGCGGTCGGCCACGCGCGTCTTTATGGAGTCGAAAGGCGGGATGTAGGTTGAGTCTTTCCCGTCGGCGGCCGTTCCCGTGACTTTGAACTCTTCGGCGGACTTTTTGTAGTAGTCTTGGAGCTGCTTGTCGGTGAAGCCTAAGTTTTCCGGGAGGAGGTCGAAGAAGTGCAGGGCCGCGTAGTAACGCTGCTTCCAGATCCAGTCGCGGCTTGACAGCATCCGCTTGGAGACTTCGGCCGACTTCGTTCCGGCGGAGCGGTGTATCGCCTCGCACTCGGCCATGAAAGTCTGCGTGGAGCGTTGGGCGGGGAAGTAGTGCGGCATGGGCGCGGGATACACTCCGGCTGCCTTGCCGAACGAGTCCAAAGAACCGCTTCCCAGCGTCGTACCGCCGACCTTTACGATAGGATCCTTGACATTTGCCGATTGGCACGCGAGAAGCGCGGAGGCGCAAATCAGCGCCGCGAGAAAATTACGCCTTGAAATCGCCATAAATCACTCCGTTTGAACTTAGGTTGTTTAGTGATGAGGTTTGCGCAAAGATCGAAACTCTATATAGAAAACCGCGAAATCAATCCAACGCCGCGATCGCTTCGTTCAGTTCGTCGTATATGTCGAGCAGCGAAGCCGCGCCTATGATCTCTATAATCTCGTATACGTTCTCGTTAAGGTTGGCGATCTTAAAGCAACCGCCCCTCTCCTTGGCGGACTTGTTGAAATGCAGCAGAACGCCCAAACCCGTACTGTTCACGTAGCGCAGCAGCTTGAAGTCGGCCACGATCTTGATTAAACCGTCGCTAAAGTAGTTCGTTATCTGCTCCGTCACATAGTCCACATTTGTGGCGTCCAAGTCGCCCACGAACCTGACGATTCTGGCGTTGGCCTTTCCGGCGATTTCCTCGCAAGTTATCTGGATTTGCGTCTCCATGGCAATCTTTATTCCTCTCTTAATTTTATTACATGCACGGTCGTGCCGTGCTCTGTTATATCCACGTCCATATCGTTAGACAGCATGCGTATCAGCGCCAGGCCGCGCCCGCGCTTGTCGTCCGTTCCCACGTGATTGCCGCCGCGGGTCTGCGGTCTCATGAGCTCGCGCAGCGCCGCGATTTTGTCGGGGGCGCTCTTGTTGCTCACTATTATGTCAATCTTCTCCTTATCCACCGCTATCCGCACGTCCACGCTGTTCTCCGGCCCGCCGAGCCCGTGCTCCACGGCGTTGTTGCACACTTCGTCAACGATGGTCTCTATGCGGAAAGCGTCTTTGACGCTGTAGCCCTTCTGCCGCACGAGCCGCGAGGCGAACTGGCGCACCGGCGGAACAAGCGCGAGATTCGCCGGAAACGATATGGCGACCGACTTGCTCTGCTTCTTGTAATCCCACTCGTAAGCGTTTATCGCGCTTCGCACGTCCTGATAAAAAGAAAATATCTTGTTCGCGCCCAAAAGCGTCAGTTTGGAGCGGATGTTGCCGGAAAGCCCCGCGAACACAAGCCCGCCGCCGCGCTCCACGAACCTCTTGCGGTACCCCATAAACTCGCCCAGCGCAGCCGAGCATATAGACCCCAAATCGGCCAAATCGACTATGACGTAGCAGCGGTTCTCGGACGCTATCTTCTCGAAAAAGCTTGAGAGCATGGCGATGCCGGAGAAATCGAGAAGCCCCGACACCTTGAGCACCGCGATCTCCGCGCTGCCCCGATCCGACGAAACCTCCATCGTCAACGCGCTGTCCCCCATCTGCCGCCGCCCTTTCTATCGCCGCCCCCGCGCCGTCGGAAGCCCGCCGTCAGGCGTCTTCCCGCTTGCGCACCACGTGTATGGAAGTAACGTTATTCTCGTCAACCTCTATGTCGATGGTCTCCGACAGGAGCTTCACTATCTCCAGCCCCATCCCGCCGGCGTCGTAGTCGGACAAAGGCAGGCCCAGCCGGTTCCGGCGCACCGCCTCTTTGAGCTTCTCCACGTCCGCCGCCGAACCACCGTTGTCCTTGACCACGGCCTCCAAACGGTCGCCGTGTATTATGCAGGACAGCTCCACGTCGCTGTCGGCCCCGCCCGCGCTCCCGTGGGTGATCGCGTTGTTGCAGATCGCGTCTATTATGATCTCCGAGCGAAAGGCGAACTTCGCGCTGAACCCCGACACCTGCAGCACCTCCGACACGAGCTTGCGTATCGAGGGGATGATCTCAAGGTCGCTGGGCAGCCGCACGGAGACGGTATACGGAAAGGTCAAATCCATGCCCCGGCCCCTCTCAACGCTCCCCGTGAAGCACGTAGGCCTCCTCGGTTGACCCGATGACCCCCTTCTTCACCATCGTCTCCACCAGACGCGCCGTTATCGACAGCAGCGTGGTGAACGAGGGCGACTCAAGCCCGTGTATCGCTTGGCCGCGCGCCTCCTTCTCCGAGGTGCCGCGCATGTTGTCGAGGATGCATTCCATGACGAACATGATCTCGCCGTAGGTCAGATTACCCTTGCGATACGCCGAAAACTCCTGCACGGCGCTCAAAATAAGGTCTTGCAGCTTGTTGAACTCATTCTTGTCGTCAAACACGTTCCTGTATGAACCGAGCTCTTCCATAGTAAAAAAACTCCTCTGCGCGGCCCGAGGGCCGGGATAGTGGGACAGTTCGTAGCTATAATATAATATATCGGCGGCCGGAACGGCGGAAATTTTAAAAAATATTTTCGGCCCGCGTCACCGCCCGCCCTCCGGGGCCTCCGCGCCGTCTATGGGCGCCACGTCCTTGCCGTCCGGCGTGGAATACTCCGATCCGCCCGCGCCGCCCGCGTCCGCGCTGTCCTTGGCGGTCTTGAACGGCAGCGCCCCGCCCGACAAAAGCGCGTTGAAAAAGATGTCCGCCAGGTCGATCACGTCCTTTACGAGATCCGCCCGCATCCGCCCCAAAAGCTCCTCCCGATCCACGGCCGAGACGTGCACGACCTTCTTGGGATCCCTGAAGAGGACGACCTCCTTGCGCTTCGAGGCCGCCGCGCCGAACTCCCCACGATGGAACGATTTGCCGGAAAGCTCGCCGAAACTCACCTCTATGCGCATCTTCGCGTCGATCTTCCCCCAAATCAGCCACGGACTGCGCTTGGCGGTTATGGAAAACTCCTTGACCACCCCCCTCACGATCACCGTCGAGTCGGAAAGCCCCGCGCTCGGCGGAACCGCCGCGTCCGCCCGCGTCCGCCCCTGCCGCTCCATCTCCCGAACGACGCGCTCCGTCTCGACCGCTCCGACCAGCCTGAACCGCTTGTCCGCGGCGAGCTCGGCGCGAAGCTCGCTCTCAAGCTCCGGCTGCGTCGGATCGCCGCGAACCCCGGTCACGCCGAGGAAAAGGACGTCGCGGGCCGAGACGGGGGTCAGGGCGGCGGCTATGAACATAAGCGCGGCGGCGGCGATTTTTAGGTTGATCATCAAAAATCCGTCAATTTATGTGTTTTTCCGGCAATCCGGCGATCCTACGGTCCCCCCGCCGTAATCCAAAGAATATACATCGCGCCGTGCGCAATGTGGGCGGAAATTGAAAAAACTTGCGATCCGGCGCGGAAAGCAGTATATGTTGAACCGCTTCCCTACCCAATCGGTGATATTTTTCTCGTCCCAAAGGCGTACTGTAGTAGATGGCTGCCTAACCCCGGGGTGACTCCGCTATATTTGGGACATCGTCAGGGGGTGTGACACCCTTGCTTTATCTAAACCCTTAAATAGGAGGTGTTGTATGCTTGAAACGACCAAAGATAAAAAAACTTGCAATCCGGCGAGGAAAGCAGTATATTTAGTTATAAGGGGGGCAGACGCTTTGGATTTCAAACGAATTGCGGGCAAGCACAGCATCCGGCAGGACTTGGCGGCGGTGAACCCTAAGCACGGAACGGATGACGGATATGAATACAACTGCGGAAATTGCGTAGCGGCGTATGAATTGCGCCGCCGGGGGCTGGATGTGGAGGCCCAACCGCGAAAGCGGATGCCTATTGACGAATGGGCTGGTTTATTTGTGGGTTTTCAACAGCAAAGACCGACGTTACCGATGACGGCAGATGATATAGATATAGTACAAAGTATCGAACTGGATATTATATTGTCTTGGGGCGACGGGGCAAGAGGCACTGTTTACGGTGTACCTATTGGTTATGATATAGGTCACTTTTTTTCGGTAGAAGTAAGCGACGGAACGGTTATGTTTGTTGATTCGCAAACCAATAAGTTGGATGTAAGACGGTATTTTGATCATTTGGATAAGTCGTCCATAGTTTATGGCAGGCTTGATAATTTAGAACCCGATAGTACTATAATAAATGCGGTAAAAACGCGGGGGGTGTAGCAATGACATTGCAAGAAGCGTATATGAAGGCAAAAATGTCAGCCGAGGGGCTTGAGAACGCTTATTTGACAGCGTGTAAAGACTATGGGGATTTATGGGGATTTTCCTTTTCACCGTACGAGCCTCGTATTCGTGTAGGAGGCGGCTATGACGTCACTGTAAATAAAAAGACCGGCGAGTTGGGAAAATATAATCCGTTTGTTGACGGCTTTGATTTGCTGGATAAAGCCAAGACCGTTCAGCTCAAAGAGCTTAACATGGGGAAAGAACCCGTAACCGAAGCAAAGAAAAAGCGAAATCATGCGCCGAGGGTCGCCGTGGCGTCCTAACTATATTAAAGAGGAACCGCGCGATTTGGGCTGAAAAGGACGGTTCGGCGGGGGCGGAGGGGGTGAAAACGACTGAAAAAGGGGGTTTTGAGGGTTTTTTAGGCGAAATTGTAAAAAAATCATTGATTTTCGGAAAAAAGTATTATATTATAAGTAGGATAAACCTAATTGAGGCGATACACGGTCTTTGAGGCAAGGCGGGGATATTATGAGGCCTATGGCTTTGGTTTTACCGACAGCAACGTTTGAGTTCAAGTCTGCGGCGCGTCTGCCGCGCTGCGCTGTCGAGCCGCTTGATAAAATGAGGAATACCCCCCCCCCCCCCCCCCCCCCATTTTATACGTTGCCGTTATAATACCCCTACAAGAGGCGTATATGCCTCTTAAATCAACAATAAAATATGCGGGGGACATTTTCGTCCGCCCAGCAATAACGTGTCGCAGACACGCTATCCTAATTCAGACAATGCTTAATAACTATCCATTAACTTTTTACTTTTTTGAAAGGGGAGTGCTGTATGAACTTCTTTACCTTAACTAAGACGGGTCGGACGCTGTTGTTGGCGGCGGTGTTGGCGTTGTTTGCGGTCGTGTGGTTTGGTTGCGGGGACGGGACGAATCCCGGCGGCGGAGGAGGCGGAGGAGGAACCAGTTCTTTTACTTTAAAAGACATTCCCGCTGAATATAGCGGAAAATACTTGTATTTTCAAACCGCTGGTTGTTCGGATGGTACAATTATTGGCTTAGACGAATATCGGGATGCCGCCTATCCATTATCCGAAACCAATCCCCGATGGATATTGGGTCAAATTAATAATGGATACGTAAATTTATCTGTATATTATGTTACGCCAACAGACAAAATGGGAGAAAAATATACTGGTAATTGCACTAGTGCTATCGGAGTATCTATATTTAATACTCCTACTTTTTCTAATGGACTGTTCATACCTAGTGAGTGTATAGCAATGACATATATTCAACCAGTTACTTTTTCGAGAGGAAGTGCCGCCGTCTCTGCAAAAAATGTAGAATGGCATGCGAACGAAGACGACTAACCCAACATCCCGAATCGGCGCAAGGCCTCCCCGCCCTGCGCCCTTTTTCACCAAGCCGCCCGCGCCCGTCCGCAGTCCGTCCCCCCAAACATTAATTTGACTTCCCCCGTCTCCAAATATTATCTTATAGGAGTT
>Ga0268262_10005310_pt1 | contig 12827 bp, 7 predicted proteins | sample TergutNc150P3_FD_190354 | JGI IMG/M metagenome (GOLD analysis project Ga0268262, IMG submission 190354) | Nasutitermes corniger P3 segment gut microbial community from laboratory colony in Florida, USA - Nc150 P3 (SPAdes) (version 2) | ecosystem: Host-associated > Arthropoda: Insects > Digestive... | reverse complement strand
ACCGCGTCCGCCCACTGGTTGGCAAGCGTGAAGCGGTATACGGGTACGCCGGAGTTGCTGCTGACCGTTATTTTTTCAACTTTCTCAGGGGGTGTCGTAGTCCATTTTCCTTTTAGCGTCACGTTTTTGGTTATCGGGCTGGTGTCCGTGTATTCCGTGGCTTCGTCAAACCAGCCGAGGAAGTATTGGGGCGCGGCATTGCCGCCCGCGTCCGTCTCGGTACTTTTGTCAGGGGCGGACGGGAGTTGGGTTCCCAGGGCGTAACCGGGATGGTCTTCATAGGGACCCCATACGGTCACGGGATTCACTGGGTTGATTGGCGTTTTGCCCGTATAATTCCAATCGAATGTTACGGTGTATTTCGGGGCTTTGTAATAGGTTACGGAGTTAATTTTGAAGGTCATGTTGCCGTTGCAGTTGCCGTATATCCTGAAGCCGCCGGTGTTGTTCGCGCCTTTGATTTCAAGGATTAGGGGGTTGTTCGGGTTGCTCAGCCAGGGCATAAGGTTGGCGGCGTTTGACCAGCCCGTATATCTGGTACTGGTGCCATATTGATTGATGAACACGCTGGTCTCACTGCCCGCCTGACCGTTGTTGTCCCAATTCCGCTCCAGTATGCTGTAGTCCACCTTGTAAAAGTCGTACGTCGGGTTGTTGACGTCGTCATATATCTCTTCTGGGAATCTGTAGTCAAAGCTGTCGCCCTTGAACAGTTTTATGCTGCCGTCGGCGTTAATCACGCTGCCGCCGGCGTTGCCCGCCGCCGCTTCCAGCGGGGGTATGGATTGGACCAGGGTGTCGCCGTCAGGCTTCACCGCGCCGATTTTTTCCCATTGGGCGTATACGCTGATATTATCGGAAAATTTGTAGCCGGCGCTGATGAAGGGGCCGGTCACGTCCTCCGGCTTGAGGCTGTAGCCTTGAAAAACGTAACCGGGGCGGTTCGGGGCCGTCGCCGGCAGTTCTTCGATCCTCGCTTTGCCGGTATTATCCGCCGTCAACGTTTGGGTTTTTGGAATTGGATCGGCACTGCCTTCATCGGTTGTGTTCTTGTCGTAGGTGAGGACGTATTCAACGGGTTTCTGTTTCGGATCGGGTTCCTTCCCGCCGTCACAGCCGATTACGGCGAGCGCGATTAACGCGGCCGCCGCATACGTTATTTTTTTCCACATGGAAACACTCCTTTTAGAACGTGAACACGGTCCGCAAATTGATTTTTTGCGTCTTCTTGTCCCTCTCCGGGTCAATCGGCTCGTTCTCATACAGGTAGACGAAGGCGACGTACGTGCCGGGGGCGAAGGTCACCCTTATCTGCGGTTCGACGTTCCACAGTTTGTAGGGGACGTCCTTCACCGCGCTGTCCCCGAAGTCTATGCGGAAGGTGCCGGATGCGCCGATGAACAGCCAGTCGAATATGTTGTAGTAAAAACTCAGCCTGGTATGAAGCTCCTGGCGCTGAACACCGGTATGGTAGCCGATGCGCAGTTGGGTGGTAAACTGGCTTGGGGCGTACTGGGCGTAGAACCAGTTGTTGTTGCTTACGGTGTCGGGGTTGTCCGTGCCGATGCCCTTCCACCAACCGTTGACCCAGATTGAAAGGCCTTCGGCGGCCTTCCTCAACGCCCTCTCCTCCAGGCGGTACATCATCTGCATCCCCTCATTCGCGTCCGCGGCCCACACGTCCGCGTTCCCGTCCAGACGGTAGGAAAAACGCATATGGAAGTAATCGCTTGTGTACGATATGCCGAGCACCGACTCGTTCAGGATGTCAATCAAGGTCTGCTCTTTCGGAAAGTAAATGGGCTCGTTCCACGTGTTCAGCACGAAGCCGATATTCAGGCCGGGTATGAAGTTGGGCTTTATTTCCGTGCGTATGCCCAGCTGGTTGTCCAGTTCCTGGTAAATGTCGGGGCCGCCCGCCGACCAGGGGGATTCCCCCAGCCTGCCGACCACTATCCTGAGCTGTTCGTCGATGAAGTCGCCGTAGGCGAAGGCGAAGGCCCATTTGTTCGGCTGGGCCGAGGACCACGAGTCCTGTTCGAAGCGGACCTTCATGCCGATCATGTCCTTCTTCATGTGAAGGTTCATCCTGAAACGGCCTTCCTGGTTGCCGGCGTCGTCGCTGTTGTGGATTTTCGCCACTTCCTTGGATTCCTCGCCCGTCACGTCCGTTTTTTCCCAGTACAAACCGGTTTTCATCTCGCCGGAAATTTCCAGCGTCTGGGCGTAAACGCCGCCCGCCGCGACGGACGCGGCGAACAATATCACAATTAACTTTTTTATCATCTGTTTCTCCTCCGCTTTATTTTTATGGAAATCCGGCCGCGTAATTAAAAATCATACGGCCGGATCATTTAATTTTTTATTTTGTGAATTTCAACGACACGATGCTGTTTGAGGGCAAATTGAAAACCGCCGATTTCCCGTCGCCCGCGAGGACGACGAGGTGGGGCGCGTGCCTTTTGCCCGTGCTGTCGGAGATGATGCCGCTGACGTTGGAGGCAGCGTCAAAATCCGCCGGAAGTACCACCTTTATGTCGGCCGCGTGGCCGCCAGAGGTCTTCTGGTTGAATATTACGAGGCTTATGGAGTCCTCGGCCTTCTTCACCTGGTTTTCCACATAGGTGGATGGATTCGATTTTTTGCGGAACGCCGAGGCCTTCACCATGACCGTTGAGGTTTTACCGGTGCTGGACGCGTCGCTTCCATTTCCAAGGTCTTCGTGTCCGGTGACCACGGCGGGGGCGCGCACCGTGTCGGTGGCGTATTTCGCCCAGTGTGACATCACCCAGCCGCGCGGCAGGACTTCGCCGTTGACGGTTCCGTAGGCGTTTTCGCCGATCATGCTGTAGTAGCGTTTCAGGTACCACCACACGAAGGCGTTGGTGTCGTTAACCCTGATTATGTGGTCGATTTCCTCGGCGACCGACCACACGTAATTCCAGCTGTAGTCCTGGGCTTCCAGCCCGCCGCCCGAGTTGATGTTGTGCTCCGTCATCCAGACTTCCTTTCTTCCCTTGTCGGTGTCCGCCTGCACGTCCCGGTAGGGGCCTTCCATGCTCCCGTAGATATGGTACGCGTAAATGTCAACAATCGAGTTGGCGGTCGCGTTATTTTTGGTCCTGTCGTTAAATTTGACGTTCTGATGGGGCTCGCCGCTCATTACCAGCACCGAGTCGAGGGATTTTCCCCCGCCGAACCCTTTCACGCCCTCAAGGAATTTGCCCACGCCCGCGTTGGTGAAGAAATCAACCTGCTGCTGCTCGGTCCACGTGCAGCCGTCGTAACTGGAGGCGATGGTGGGCTCGTTCTGGATTGAAACCGAATAAAGGGGCGCGCCCTTCTTGGCCATTTGGGAGGCGTAATTGGCGAGGTATTCCGCGTAATCCACGTAGTGCCGCGGCAGAAGGTACGTGTTGCCGGTGGCGGTCGCGGACTGGTTGCTTTTGAATTCGAGGGGGGGCGTCCAGGGGCTGGCGAGGACGTATCCGCCGTACTCGTTCACCTTTTGGACGACTTTAAGGTACGTAAGCTGGTTGTTCATCTGGGGCTGGACCTGTCCGCTTAAAACGTTGTCCAGGGGGTCCGGCCAAATCATGATGCGCAGTATGTTGTAGCCCAAACCGGTGTCCGGGTTGAACATGGTGTCTATGTCCTTTACTTCCATGTACTGGGCCACGTCCGCGGGGTTGATGCTGAAGGCGTTGGACATCCCGCCGAAGCCCCTGACGTACTGCGCGTTCTTGCTGGAATCGGCGATGGTGACCGTGACCGTCGGGGCGGGGGCGGCGGCGTCAAGGATTTTTATGCGCGCCGGATTGCTCGCGGCCTTCTGCGGGTCGTAATCGCCCGTCGTGTTGGTTACCGCCGCGTAGAAAAAACTTTCCGTTTTGCCGGCCATGTCGGGGGTGAAGGCGGGGCCGGTCGCGTTGGCTACGGCCGTGCCGCCGGTATTCGTGTACGTCGCGGTCTCATACCACTGGTACGTGATGGTTCCCCCGTCGTTCACCTTGGCCTGGACTTTCAGCTCCTTTACGGTTTCGCCCGTTAAATAATCCGCGCTGGTCGGGTGCAGGCTGATGACCGGCATCGCCGACAGCGGTTTGGTTTCCTTTTGTCCCGTTCCCTCTTCGGGGGGGCAGGCCGTGAAAATCAAGGCCAACGTCAGAGCCAACGCCAGCAATGGCGCCGCCGCAAATAAAAATCTTTGTTTCCTCATGTTTCTCTCCATATAAATAATTTAAACGCCGGCAACGCCGGGGATGTTCACTTGTCAAATTTCCACTGGTCGAACTCAAAGCCGTTCTTGTGGTGGCTTTCCAGCAGGTTGGCTTTGGTTATCGGTTTTGCGCCAAGACTGCTGTAGAACACGAAAACAAGGTCGTGTACGCCGGTGACGGTCTGGTCCAAATCCGCCGTTACCGTGGCGTATTTGCCGGCTTCACCGGCCTTCGCCTTTATTTGGATTCTGCCGACGACGGCGCCGTCCTTGATGCGGGTTGTTTTTGTCGCGCTGAGGGCGGCGGCTTCGCCGTCCCTCGTGGGGTCAATGCGGATTTCTATCGCGCCCGTATAATCCGCGGGGGTGTCGGGGGTCCTTACCCTCACTGTGATTTTCTTCGCGCCGTCGGAGCCGAAATCGACGCCGTAGAGCGCGAGCCAGTCGCCCGAGTCGATGCTCGTCACCAGCATTCCTCCCCCCGCGCCGGCTTCCGGCCTCGTGAAGATGCCGCCCTGTATGCCGATGGTTTCAGCCTCGTTCCGGAGGTAGGGGTCAAATTTCGCTATCGCGTCAACGCCCTGCCTGGTCATTTTTATCGTGTCAATCGAGCCGTCGGCTTTCACGTTTATCTTTTCTATGTGGGTGCTGCGGTATTTGTTGCCTGAAGTGGCGCCCATCGCCTGCCACACGGTTGAAGCGTGGTAGGTTATGTATTGCGCGCCGTTGAAAGTGAATATGCAGTGGTGGTTGTTTTCATTGGGGGTGCCGAGCTGGCTTTGCGGCGACGCCATGATTACCTTGGGCGGTTTGGGCGAGAAACGGTCCAAAGCCTCCATGGGATCGGAGCTTGTGGTATACGCTATCGACGCCCCCGTGTTGACGTAGGAGTAATAATACAAATCGCCGATTTTAGTAAATTCATTGTCTTCAAACAAATTCGGCGCGGAAAACACTTCCGGCGTGGTATTGAGGCTTACCATGTCCTTGTTAAGTTTGACGCGCCGCCCGTTGTTTGAGCCGTCGCCGCCGCCGAAGTACAGATAACCCCAGCCGTCAGTGTCCGCCAGGGCGCCCGGATCAAAAAGATTCGCCACTTCCCTGCAGTTGGGCGTGTCGCGGTCTATTAAAAGTTTGTTCAGGGGGGAAGTCCACGGGCCGGTGGGGCTTTCCGCGCTTATCACGCCGATGCCGTTCCCGCTGTCGCCGAAGTAAATGAAGAACTTGTCCTTGCCGTCAATTTTTTTCCAGACGGCGGAGGGCGCCCATGACTTCGTTTCAAAAGGCGTTACCGGGTCGGGCATTGGGTAGAGCGGGTTCGTCCACTGCGGGAGGTTGCCCACGTTGATAAGGCCGTGGTCCGTCCAGTTTACCATGTCCGCCGAGGACAGGACGCGCAACCCCTGGATGCCGTCATTGTAGCCGCCCGCGTCGTTAACCACGCCGCCGTTATACAGCAGGGTGTCGTTGCTGGAAATCACGTACAGGCGGTCCTTGTAGGGCATCGCCGTGGGATCCGCTCCGAAACCCTGGGTTATTAGGGCGTTATGGTGCCCCCAGATTTTCCATGAATTGGAAAGGGCGGCCGGGAATTTGTCCCCCGCGGCAAACAACGCCGCGAGGGTTTCGGCGGAGGGCTGGGCTTCCAGTCTGGACGATTCCTCGTCCGTGCCCGGATTGGGCTTGGGGGTCGGATTGTCTTCGGAACAGCCTGCCATCCCGATGGCGAAGATTGCCGCCATCGCGCTTAAAATAAAAATTACTTTTTTCATCATATATAAATCTCCTGTTACCTCCGGTAACCGTTACTTTTGGCAACCGTTACCGAAGGCGGCTTTAAAATTTCATTCCAAACCTAAGGTTCATCGTCTGATACCTTTCGATTGGATCCGTTATGTCGGGCTGTGGCTGTTTGTATATCTGTTTGAAGTTGTACGCGAAGGCCACGTATGCGTTTGTAAAATTAAGCTGGATTTTGGGCTCAAATTGGATTTCGGTGTAGGGGGCGTCGGGGTTGATTCTGATTTCGCCGAAATCGTTGGCGTAGTAGAAGGACGCGCCCACTGATAAAAATTTGTTGAAGAAGTTATGGTAGTAGCTCGGTTTGAAATGGAGGATGCTCCTTTTCGCCACCACGTCGTAACCCAGGCGTATCTGCGCCGTGAACCATTCGGGGGAATATTCGAAGAACAGCCAGTTTATGTACCGTATGTAGTCCTCAAGCTCCGCGCCCACTCCCTCGTACGCGCCCAGCGCCCAAATCTTAAAGTCGGGCAGGTATTTGCCGATTATATGCTCCTCAACGCGGTAGATTAGGTCGTCGCCCTCATCCACGCCGCCCGTCTGGACGGCGCTTCCCGGGCGCTGGTCGATTATGCTGTCAAGGCGGTACGCGAAACGCGCGAGGAAATATTCGTTCTCGTAGGAAACGCCCAGCACCGATTCCTGCAGGAGGTCCAAAAGGGTCAGGTCGTCGGCGGAAAACCCCATGTCAAGGCTGCCGTTGTACCAGTTCAGGACGAAGCCCGCGTTCAGCCCGGGCAGGAATTTCGGCTTGTACTCCACGCGCACCCCGCCGCCCTTGTCCACGGATTCAAGCTCCTTCCACATTTCCGGGCCGCCCGTCCCCCAGGGGGACGAGCCGAGCCTGCCCATCGACATGGTGAACTGGTCCTCGAAACTGTTTATGTAGCCGAAAAGGTACGGCCACTCGGGGGCCTGGAAATCGCTCCGCCAGTTGTCCCATTGGAGCCGCCCCTTGATGCCGACGTTTCCGTTCACGTAATTGATGTTGAGGCGCACGCGCCCCTGCCCGTTGCCCGCGTCGTCAAGGTTGCGGAGCGACACCTTAATCTTGGGGTCCTTCCCTATCTCCTCGTCCTTCTGCCAAAGGAAGCCCGTCTTGACCTCCCCGTCAAGCGTGAAGCTTTTTTCCTGGGCGTGGAGCCTGAAGGCGTTCACCGTCAGGGACGTTACCGCCAATAAAAACATTGAAACAATTTTTTTCATGCTGGCCCCCATAACCTATTTGGTGAATTTTACGGACAGTATCTGTCCGGCGGGGAGGGACACCAGCGCCGCGTTCCCGCCTTTCAACAGGACGGTGTCCGTGTCGGGGACGCAATAGGAGCCGTTGCTCGTGCGCATCGCGTTGATTTTCGTGGCCGTGAAGCCCGCGGGCAACACTATCTTGATGTCGCCCATGTCGGTGCCGTTGCCGTTGGTGTCGGTAGGCGCGAACATGACCACCGATATAGAGTTGCCGTCCCTCGACAGGAACGCGGTCGCCCTTCCGGTGTTGCTTTCCCGGTCGTAGGAGGAGCTGTTGAAGTTGCTTTCCCTCGCCCCCGACGTTATCGCGCCGCCGGCCGCGTTGGTGCCCGTTATCGTCAGCCCGATCTGGTCGGTGTCGGTCGCGTATTTGGCGTAATGCGACAGGGCGTAGCCGCGCGGCAGGATCGTGCCGTCAACGGTGCCGTAGTCCCCCTCGCCGATGAAGCTGTAGAAGCGTTTGGCGTACCACCAGATGAAGGCGTTCTCCTTGTTCAGGCGGATTACGAGGTCAACGGTGTTTAAAAATTTCCACATGTAGTTATATGTTGAGTCGAAGGGGTACGAGTCGGCGTTGCCCCCGTTGACGTTGAATTCGGTCATCCAGATTTCCTTGCCCTTGGCCTGCACCTGCGCCGAGCGGACGACCTGCGGGCTGCCGTAGATGTGGCGGGCGTACAGGTCGATCCAGCGGTCGGCCTCGGGATCGTTCAGGGCGGGATCGATTATCGTGGGGGAATTCGCGGATTCGCCGTTCATGGTCAGGACGGTGGGGATTTCCCTGCCGCCGCCCCAGCCCTTCACGCCCTCGGTGAAGCGGCCGACCTGTTTGAAGAAGTCGCGCATTTCCGAGCCGAGCCATTCGCAGCCGTCATAGTCGGAGCTGTAGTTGGGCTCGTTCTGGATCGACACCGCGTAAATGGGGGCTCCCTTGTCGTACATTATCTGGCAGTATTCCTTGAGGTAGTCGGCGTAGTCCGCCCAGAAATTTTTCAGCAGTTTCGCGTCCTCGCCTGAGCCGCCGCCGTTGATGCTGTTGTTGGTTTTCCACTGCGGTGGGGGTGACCACGGGCTCGCCAGGACGTACCCGCCGTATTTGTTCACGAGTTTCACGATTTCGTAGTAATGCCTCCTGTCCTTTTCGCCGGACAGTTCGTTGTTCAGGGTCTTCCTCATGTTCTCCTTCATGCTCGGCCCGTAAACGGGAATCATCACCCTGAGCATGTTGTAGCCCAGGCCAGTGTCGGGGTTGAACATTTTTTCGTAGTCGGCCACGCTGTCTTGCGGGGAGTTGCCCCAGAACGGGGCCATGCCCCCGAAGCCCCGGACGTATTGGGCCTTGGTGTCATTTACCGTTATCGTCGCGTTGGCGGCGACCGCCCTGATGACGGCCATGGAACTGTTGATGGTCGAAGTGGGGCGGCCGGACGCCCCGGTCCACGTGTTTGTAATTGCGACATAGTAGTAATTGGTTCCTTGCGCGGAAATTGTGGGCGTGTATGAGTCCCCAGTCGCGCCGTTTATCGGCGTTCCGTTCGCGGTGGAGGCGGTGGTTGAAACGTACCATTGGTACGTCAGTGTCCCGCCGTCGGTTACCGACGCGGTGACTGAAACCGGGTCGGCGGTTATCGCCGCGCCCGACCAGTCGTAGGCGGCGCCGGCCGGTTCGGCTGTTATGTTCGGGTATTGCGCGTTGGCGGGATCGTTTATGATGACGCGGATCAGGCTGCTCTTCGCGGACGCTTTTTTGTCCCCAATCTTATTGGTGACAATGACGTATATCTGATGCGCGCCTTCCGTGAGGGTTATCGTATATTGGGCGGCCGTGGCGTTGGGGATTGGGGTGCCCCCGCCGTCCGCGTATTGCTGTTCGTCGGTGACGGTGAACCATTGGTAGCCGAGTTTGCCCCCGTCCGAGACCGTGGCGGCCACCGTCAGTTTCGCGTTAGTGTCCCCAAGGGTGTATGCCCCGCCCGCGGGCTGGGCAGTTATCGTCGGGACCGCCGGGTCGGCGGTGCTTGCCGGGTTGTTGTTCAAGTCCTCGCACGCGGTAAGGGCGAAGGCGAGAACAAGGGCGACGCCGGCCGTTATAAGCCATTTGCTTTTTGCAAACATAATTTCTCCTCTTAATTAAAAAAAGCCCGACCACTTAAAGTGGTCGGGCTTATAAAATCAGGTTACATTAAAAACCCCATTACGCTTAGTAGACAATCTCGATTGTGATTTTGGTAATGTTTATGGTTTCGGTGGTCCCACCGCTTCTTAATAACCAACTTCCAACAGTTGCCCTGCTCTTGTTTCCTGAGAATTCAATTGTTTGCTCACCAATTATTGCGCTCCACAATTGGCCAGATCCAGCGTTATTATTTGACGCATTGGTTCCATTCCAACCACTTCCTGAAGTATGATTGCCCAGGTAATACCTAAATGCTGCTGCGGCAGTACCCGTACTGGTACCGGTAACTGTTATCTTTAGAGAAGACGCAACCATTACATCGTCAATTTGAGCCTCAGTAAGGGCTATAGCTACTCTCTGATCCCCGCCAGTGAAAGCCCATTCAACTTCATTGGCTGTAGGTGTTTTATTTGTGTCTAAACGATTGCCCTGACTTGTGCCGCTGGCCCATCCTGTTGTTCTTACCCCGCTAAGATCAAGATCAAATTTATTCACAACAGTTTTATCATATACCCTTACCGATGCCATGTTACTGTTGATAGTTCTTGTTTTTGCGCCTAATGTTGTTGTTACTTTAACAAAATAGTATTCATTACCCGCTGTGGTTGACGCAGGAGTGTATGAAGAACCAATGACTTTTGTAGTATCTGTTGTGTCGTTAACGGGAGTTCCTGCTCCTAAGCTTGTTGCGCCGGTAACAAATTCAGTGGCGCTTGTAGCCTTGAACCACTCGTATGATAATACTCCGGCATCCGCCGCTGATGCATTAATTGTCAACGTCAAAGGTTTAGAAGCGTCGTTAGGATATGCTCCATTCGCAGGCTGCTTTGTAATAACCGGTTTCTGCGGTCCCAAGGCTTGTCCATTAAGGTTCAGAACCGCTTCGCCATAGTCCTTAAGAGAAGCGTAGCTGTTGGAGTTTTCATTGTTCCAGTTAAGCACGCCTACGCGGGTACCTTCATCTCCACAAGCGTTGATCTGTAATTCAATACTGATCGTCTTTTGATCCACAAGTGGATGCAAGTTGGGGAACATCCAAGGGGCATGGAAAATAACAACATAACCGTTTCTAACATTTGCACCTGTAGCCTGACCAACCGGTACTGGATACGGGAAATCGTTATTTGTCCATTTTTTCGCGTTGGCTTGATTAAGCGCTTGAAAGGTATCACGTTGAGGAGAGGCTGGAGAGCCGGTAAGCTCACCATTTGCGCCAACCCTGAACTGCCCGCCATTAGTATTAGCGGAGGAGGCTACTGTACCGGTGGTAACACCGTCGGAATAGGCTTCGTTAACGAACAATTCAACAGAACTCTTCGTATGTTCGCCCCCAGTTTCGGAAATTGTTTTTTCCCAAACTTGCGCGTACACCCAAAGACCGTCTTCGTCCCAGAGGAGCTTCGCTTGACCAAATGATCTATCACCTACCTCCATTTCCAGATAGCCGGAACCTTCTGTAGTGTTGATACGGTTAATCGGCAACCATTCAGTAACCGTGTTCCATATCGCATCGGGAGCATTAGCATTGATAGTTGCAGGCGTACCGTATGCAATTTGGACTGAGCGTTTAAGAATGATCATAATTTTGTAAAAATTGGTAACTTGCTCATTCATGGAAACTATTTTTACATACAGGGCATCGCCATCCTTAAATATAATTCCATTTATGTCGTCGCCATTAACAATATTGTCTGTAAAGGTTCCATCCAAACTTATTGATGTTGATTTCGCATCCGCATCATTGGGAACCGCTTTTACCAAAAATCCGTCACTAGGCTGTTTTACCTGGAATTGGATTTTGCCCAAGTCATCGCTGTCTACTGCAAGTTCATCAAGCAAGGCTACTGTGGTTTTAGGTGCTCCTACTCTGTCAACATCAATGTCAAGGTCAATATAAGCGTCCGTGAAAATAACGTTGCTCAGTGACGCGTCCCATCCGATAAATATCCTATAACCATAATACATTACGGTTGTGCCATTTTCCGCAACCATCTGCACATAGAGTTTGTCTTGATCAGCAAAGGTAATTTTGGGCTTAGCGGTATCACTATACGCTGTCGCAGCCTGGAAATCCGCCTCAGTAGGAACTGCAGTGCCGCTAACTTTGACAACTTTCATAGTTCCATTAAATGAAGCACCTTTAGTAAGCGTAACTTCCGCCTGAGTTTTTTTGCTGTCAGCTAAGTCAATTCTGGCAAAAGCGGTAACACCGGCTATCGTATCAGCGCGACTGCCAGTAACCGTTGTCGCTTCCACACCGCCCTCTATTTGTACTGCGGACAATGACGTATTGGTGCCGGACAGTTCGATTGCCACTACATAATAGTTAATAACCTTCCCGTCTTCTGACGTTACTTTTATAACGACATAGCCGCCCGCTTTAATAGTAACAGAACCTGGCGCGGCAAAAGTTGTGGGTGGAGTTTTACTATCGGTTACCCCAACCTCGACCTTGGCTTTTGCGCTTGCTACAGCAGTAACTGCAACGTCTTTCGATGCTTGCATAGTCGTGTATGTGGCTGTTTGCGCCGCCGATAGATCGCTTAAATCGGTTCCCAACGCCGTTACAGCGGAACCTAGCGGTGTTATGTCATCACTGCCAAATTTAAGACTGGTTAAAGAAGCCAGATTGCTTTTTTTTGTGCTAGTAGTGCCGTTATCGCAGCTTATCATTGCAAATACCGTCAGTACCGCAATAATTCCAAAAATAACTCTTTTCATTCTTTCCTCCAAAAAATAATTTAGGAATACTGTCCCCTCGCAGTTACGGATTTTTTGTTACGCGCAACGCGCGTGTGTTTTTTTGAGACGGCGGTTTTTAAGGATGCCGTCAATTCCTTTTTTTTTACTTGAATTCCGCACATGAAGAAAAAGCCGTCCAGTGCTGCGGCCCCCAAGTTTAGGAAAACTGTCCCCGGCAGTTCCGAAATTAACTTGTACATAACCGGTAGATTTACCGGTTAGATTTCCATATAATTGTTGGTATAAGGATAAGTTATGAACTGAAAAACGGACAATGTATAAACTATAGATTCATGTATAAACTAAAGTTTATATTGTAATTTTTTTTAGGAGTAAGTTATAAATAATTAATGAGTTACGATTTTGTGCCAAAAATATTTTACAGCGTCTCAAAAAAATGCAAACCAAAATGGCAGTTGCAATCGCATTTTATCAACCACTTTTGTCTAATATATATCGTTAAAGGCGGCGCCCATTGCGTCGTTAATGGTAAAGAACATGAGCTAAATCAGGGGGATTTAATCAATTTAACCGATGGCGCCGAAATAAACGCCATAATAAACACAAAAAGCACAATGCAGTGCTTTTCCGTCAATTTTGACTATCTTTTCGCGTCAATGTCACCCCCCCCCCCCCCCC
>Ga0268262_10005309_pt1 | contig 12827 bp, 6 predicted proteins | sample TergutNc150P3_FD_190354 | JGI IMG/M metagenome (GOLD analysis project Ga0268262, IMG submission 190354) | Nasutitermes corniger P3 segment gut microbial community from laboratory colony in Florida, USA - Nc150 P3 (SPAdes) (version 2) | ecosystem: Host-associated > Arthropoda: Insects > Digestive... | reverse complement strand
CGCAGGCTGATATCCACATTGGCAAGTTCATAATTGTCACTGGCGGTTCCATAAACCTCAATATTGTCACGGTGGACGCTGTCCTCCGGCGGGGAAATGGTTTCCACCTGCGGGAGCGTGGTATCAACGTATATCATCAAACGGCGCACCGCTTCTTCACCGCTGGCAAATTCCGCCTTTACCAAAATCGGCTGCGGCCCGCGGGGAAGTTCGCTGGTCTCCAGGCGGACTTTCCATTTTTCACCGCTGCCTTTGGTCGACTTAAACGTACGGCCATTATCGTGGCTTACCGTAATACGTTTTACCCTATTCTCCGCTTTTTGCTGCGATATCTGACCGCGGGTAAGGGCAGGCTCCCCTTCGGCGGGTCCGGGAACGGCAACCCAGGCATGTCCTGAAAGCCAGGGCCGTCCCGTTATGGCATCGCCGTCTCCGTGGCTTTCAACCCGGAGTACCGGGCCGAAGAAAGAATAATACACGGTATGATCCGGGCTTGAGATTTTTTTGTTGGTTTCGGAATTATAGAATGCCGATATTTTGTAGGCCCCTTCCTCGGCCAGCATTTCTTCGGGAACTTCATAACGGAATATCCCATAACGTTCCACCGGCACCATGGCCAATGGCTGATCATTCATCATCAACTGGATTTCATGCGGCTGGAACGCGCCGGTAACGATCCCGACAATATACAGGGGGCCTGAGTGAACTTCGCCGGGCAAGGGGTTATAAATGGCAATTTCCGCGGCCTTGTCATCGGCGTCATAAATAAATTTCCGCGAAACAAGAGTCTCGTTACCCGCGAGGTCCGTCGCGACAATTCGTACTACATATTCGCCCTGGGGAAAGCCGGTAAGGTTGATTTTGTCAAAAAGAACCAGCCGGGGCTGCGCGTTAACGGTCTGCCGCTGGCGCGGGTTTGCCGCGTTGATGATTTGGTAGGACAGGCTTTTCATGGCCAGATTGTCAGTCACCCGGCCCGTTAAACGCATCTCGCTTCCCACATGCTGGCCGTCCACCGGAGCGCTGATGAAAAGCGCCGGCGGCGTATTATCTATATTGATCATGGCGTTGGAATAGGAAGAAACGCCGTATTTGTCAATGGTATGTATCAGCGCCGAATAGATGCCGTCGGTATAATCAGCGGTATTGAGAGCCAACTCCCAGTTACCGTCAGCGGCCAATTTCACCTTCTGGTAGGTGCTGCCATTGTCCATCGAAAAGAAAACTTCTTCAATGTCGTTGGCGTCGCTGGAAAACCCGTTTACCATAATCGCTTTGCGGTTGTAGCGCGTTATGGGCGGCGACAACACTTCTGTCTTGGGCGGAGCGGTACTGACCCTGATTTTGCGCGAAATCGTTTCACTGCGCACTCCGTAAATATCGGCGGCGTATATTTCAATGGTGTATTCACCGTCGGTTACAATCGAAAAGTCAATCGGAATACTGAAATTCTGTTCTGTCAGCAATTCCTGGAAGGGCACATTGCGGGCGGTCGCGAAAACAACGGCGGCCCTGCGGGCGTCATCACCCGCCGCGGTCTTTGAGATTGATTCCAGTTTTGGGCCCAAAAGCCGCCAGTAGACGCCGTAAATACCGACATCATCATAAGCCAGACCGGAAATGTCAAAGTGGCTGGTAATGGTTTCCTCGTCGGTGGGAGAATTGACAATGATGACGGGAATGGGCGGATTCGGCTCAATGGTATATTCAGGAATAATATCGGCGGTAATACCGGAAGCGTCGGTGACGCGGAAAGCAAGCTGTCCGCCTTTTGTTTTACCCAGAGTGTTAAAATCACAGAAATAGTTGAACCATGTCCTTCCCACGCGCGAAACAAAGGGAATATCGGTATAATTTTTCTGGTCAAGGGAATAGGCAACGCTGCGAATCGGCACTGAATGTTCAACAACGCCCGTAACGGTTTTGTTGCCCCAAACCAGGGAACGCTCGCCTACCGGAGAAATGATTTTAATCTCCGGCTGTGACGCGGCCCAGTTAAAGGGATGATATACCGGAAAGTTATCTACGCCGAACTGGACAGTCCTTAACTCCAGATGCACCGTCCCCTGGGGCCGTCCAGGCATGTCGATCCTCGCGTTGAACCCGCCCTGCAAATCCACGCGTAGCGGCTGCCAGCCGTCCTGCGGATTAAGACGGAATTCAATCTGCATACCCGCCTGACCGGCGATATTTCCCTGCAGGGTAAAAGCGTCGCCGGACTTCCAGCTGTTTTTTTCAGGCTGGATAATGTTGATTCTCGATTCATCTTTTTGCGATGGCTGTAATTTCAAATAACGCAGGGTTACCGTCATCCCTTTGACGGAAGCGGCGTCAACAGGGGTCAGTTTGAGGATTTGTGCCTTTTTATCGGGGGGCATCATGTGGGGGTCAATGCGGAAGGAAGGCAGCGCCTCCACTTCTCCATAACCTTCAACCGCCACCGAAAGCGGATCGGCGCCCGGCGCGATATGGCCGTATATCGCCGTATCCGCCGGCATACCGTTTTTCTGCATTGCTTTCAGCATACTATCCGTCGGGTAGTCAATTACCAGAACGGGAACTTTTACTTTACGGCGATCCTCCAGCTTACAGGTAATGCTCCTGACATTGCCGACTTTGTCTACCGCGGATACTTTAAGAGCCGCGGGTTTGATCTTGCCGGATTCGTCCTTACCGGTTTGCAGCGCGACGTACCAATAGGGGTCGCCGGGGCGCATTTCAATATCTTCTTTGACAGCGCCCCATTCATAGTACAGCCTGGAAAGGCCGGTTTTATCATAAGCGCGGCCGGAGAGGAAGAACGTGCCAAAAACATCCTCACTCGACATCGGGCTGTATACCTCAAGTTCAGGCCCGCTGTTGGTTACAAAAAACAAATACGGTTTAACGGTAGCCACGCCGGTCATGTCCACCGTCCGGAAGTAATAAACTACCGGGCCGTCCGGCAACGCTTTGGTGTTTATCGACAAGGTAAACGACTGGGAAGTACCGCCGCTCTTCGCTTTCCCGGACAACGATACATATTTTTCGCCGTCCACGCTGTATTCTATGGTTTTTATGCCGTTTGGATCATTCGCCGCCCCCTTGAGGGTAACGGAGCCGGTGATAATATCGCCAACATTATGGGAACTGAGATCAATATCCGGCGGGGATCTGTCAAGAATAAAATCAACTTTCCCCACGGGACCGGCGACTTCTTTGGAATCGAAGGCCTGGACATACAGGGTATGTTTGCCGTCGGAGACGGATGAAAAATCAATCGGTCTATTCCAGTATTCCGTACCGATGACATCGGTATAATCGCTGTCATCCAGACGCACCACTACCCGCATCACGCCATAACGGCCCGCGGCGACGCCCAGAATATTGATATTCTGCCGGATTACCGCGTTGTTTTCCGGGTACACCACCCGCGCGGTGGGAAGACCCGCGTTAGGATCTATATTGACATTAAAGGCGCCTGAGATCGCCTCATTTCCCGCGCGGTCGCGGGCATATACGATATAGTTATACAGGCCCTTTTTGCGGGCGGTAACATCAAAATCGTTCTGCCATATTTCACCGCCTTCCGCGGTCACCGTTTCGATGTTTTTTCGTCCTCCGGCCCACAGCACCGGTACACACAAAGCAAATAAAATACAGGAAACTATCAGGCGGCGGTTCTGACGGCGGAAGCGGATGGCGTTCAGAATTGTTCTCATGGTAAATTTCATTATCTCTCCTCCTCCCTAGAACAGGCTGATCCGCCCGCCAAAAGCAATGGTAAATTTGGTACGCCACGCCTTACTGGTTGTTACATCCGACGGGGCGAACCAAAGACCTGGTTCCGTGTACAGCGAGAAAGTCTTAAAGTACTTCCATTTGGGGAGGAAGAAGGACATATCCGCCTTTATCATCTCCCATTGGCCAAGGAGTTGGCCCATCCACAGAGGAATTTCACCTTCCTCCATCATAAAATAGGAGAAATGGGCTCCAACGGCAACGCTGGTGGTGTAAAAATCCCAGTCCGGCCCAAACACTTCGCCCAGATTCTTGGTATAGACATTGGCAAGCACTTTTCCGCCAAAAGCCCATCCGGAATACCGGGTGCCGGGAGTCGCCTGGGCGGCATTAGCCTGAACTTTGACATTGTCATCAAAGAAGGTCAGACCCACACCGGTCATGTACTTAAGCCCGCCCAGGAAATTTACGTCAAAATACAGGCCCTGAATAAAACCCGGTACCGCGTAAAAGAGCTTGTCGCCGGGACGCAGGCTTACTTCCACCGTGTCCATATCATAGTCATCATTGGCGGAACCATAGGTAAATATCGCGTCACGGTGGGAACTATTTTCCGGCGGTCCCATAACATGGACTACCGGGGGACGGGTATCTACCGTCAGAATGATGCGGCGGACGGCGACACTGTCATCGTCAAATGTCGCTTTAACAACGATGGGCAAGGCGCCGGGCGTCAACGTGCCGGTTTCCAGACGGAATTTCCAATGTTCCCCACTGCCCCTTGTCGAATGAAAACTGCGTCCGTTATCAAGGCTCACTTCCACTCTGCGTACTTTGGGGGCGCCTTTCCGGGCGTCACGGGCGGCTTTTTCAGCGTCACGGGCGGCTTTCGCGGCGGCTTTTTCAGCGGCTTTGCGGGCTTTTTCATCCAACGGAGCGGCTTCCCCATTGGTCGCGGTTCCCGCGGCAGGAGCGGGCGTGGCGGCATCCGCGGCTTCTTCCTCAGCGGGTTCTTCTTCGGGAGGAATATAGAAAGCCCTGCCGGAAATATACGGACGGCGCGTTATGACATCGCCGTCACGGTGGCTGTCTATCAGTAAAACCGGTCCGGACTTCTCTATCTTGACCGAATTATCGAATGACACAATCTGCTCGCCGTTGGGAGTTTTGAAGGACGCGGAAAAAACAATCGGATCATCTATTGAGACGGCGTCTTCCGGCAGTTCATAAGAGAATATCCCATAACGGTTCACTTCGACATCGGCATGGAATTTCTTGTTCAGCATAAGCACAACGGTTTCAGGGATGACCGCGCCGGTGATTTTGCCGCTGACCACCAGCGGCCCGGTGTGGGTTATGCCGGGCAGCGGGTTTATCAGCGCCACTTCGGACGCGGCCCGCGCTTTGAGAATGTTGACATTGCGAATAACGGATGTTTCATTTCCCGACTGGTCGGTAAGGGTGACTTTGAGGCTGTATTCTCCGTCGGGGAAAGCGGCAACGTCCAGGAATTGCTGGATGACCGCCTGATCCGTAGGCAATCCGAAAGACCTTTGCACATTGGGATTTTCGATATTGACAAACTGAACCGCAATGCTCTTGAGTCCTATACTGTCATAGACCTGCCCGGTTATCGGAAGAACCATGCCTATTTTGTCGCCGTTGCGGGGGGAGCCCAGATCAATTTCCGGCGGCGTGTTATCAATATTGATAATGCCGTTGGTAAACGAAGATACTCCGTACTTGTCAATGGTACGCACCAGCATAGAGTACACCCCGTCCGCGTAGGCCTTGGTATTGATCGTGATATTCCAGGGGGAAGGATTTGTCTGACTGCTGACAAAATCCGCCCGCTGGTAGCTGACTCCGTTGTCCATTGATACCAGAACTCTCTCTATGCCGTTACGGTCAAAAGCGGTGCCGCGGGCTATGATATTGCTCCGGTTCCAGATATCCATCGGGGGCCCCGTAACCACGGTAACCGGCGGGACGGTGCTGACTTTGAATACCCGTCGAATCGTTTCGCAGGCAGTGCCATAAATATCTTCGGCGAAAACTTCAAGGATGTTCTCGCCGTCGGTTAAATCGCCCATGCTGACGGGAATCGAAAAGTTTTGTTCCGTCTCAAACCGGTTAAACTCGGTATTGCGGTTGCGGGCAAGGGTTTCCGCAACGGTGTCCCAGGGGTTCCGGGGAGAAAGTATGCGCCAGTATACCAGGGCAACGCCGTCATCATCGAAGGTAAGTCCCGATATATTATAATCACCGGTTACAATCTCATCCTCAAGCGGGGAGTTAAGAATTATGGTGGGAAAATCGGTGCTGTTGTCAAAAATTATTTCGGGACTTGCCTGCACCCTGTTACCGGCCCGGTCAATCGCCCGTATGATCAATTTTTGCTTATGGCTCTGCATGAACGAATAATCAAAACGGCCGTTAAACATGGCCTGGTTATACTTTGCTGAATATTCTATCTTCTCAAATGACAGACCGTTGTCTACCGAATAACTGATTTCCTTTAAGGGGACAAAATAGTTAACGACACCGGTAGTGGTAACTTCGCCGTGAATGGCGCCGTAACTCTCCGTCGGAACCATGAAATCAATAGTCGGCAGGGTGATAAATTTATTTACCGGCAAATAGCGGGGGACATCGGCCTTGCCTTCCCTGACAGTGCGGAATTCCATAGGCACCGGACCTTCCGGAAAATCTTCAAGGTTAATGGGCGCGGTAAAGTCCCCTCTCGCGTTGACATTGACCGGCTTCCAGGTGTCGTCCCAGCGGATGCGGTATTCCAGCGTTTGATCGGAGGTATAGCCGTCAATAGTGCCGCGGACAGTCACCGAGTCGCCGAACCATGTATAATCTTCCGGGCTGATAATGGTTATGGGCGATTCTACCAACTCTGAACCCGGAGGACGCGGGAGTTTGTTAACACGCACAGAAAAAACCTGTCCGGTAACGTCGCTTTCATCAATCGCCCAGATCCGCATGGTGGTTCTTCCTTCAGGGATAAGCTCCGGCGGAATACGGAAACTCGGCTGCGCCATAACATATTCTATCTGGCCTTCAATGATGATGGCGTAGGGGAAGAAACCCGGAAGGACATGACCGTAAATCGACTGATCCGGTTCCACGTTTATTCTGCCCCCGCTGGAAAGAGGATAATCAATGGTCAAAAACGGCGTCTTGTATCTGCGGGTATCCTGGAAACGCTGGGTAACGGTGGTGACATTGCCGCTCTTGTCAACCGCGGTAACACGGAAAGGAATGGAGCGGTTGTTTGCCATTGAGATAGGGAATGTCACCGCCCAAAAAGGATCGCCGGGGGACAGGGGAATATCTGTTTTTTCACCGGCCCATTCGTAGTAGAATTTGGTAAGACCCACCCCGCTGTATACCCGGCCGGTAACCTGGGTTCTGCCGTAGGTATCTTCTTTTAATTTCGGAGAAATAATTTCAACTTGAGGCGGAATATTATTCACAAAGAACAGGAAGGGCCTGGTTATTGAACTGCCGGTTTTATTGGTCGCCCGCAGGTAGTACACCACCGCGCCGTCTTTCAGTTTTTTGCTTTGGATGGGAAATTGAAAATACACGTTGTCATCGCCCCGTTTTTTGCTGAGGCCCAAACGGGAAAAACGCTCTCCATCGGTGCTGATAGTCAGGGAATCAACCTCGTTGGCATCGTATATACTGCCTTTTATGACTACATTACCGGCAATCAGATCGCCGATTTCACGGTCGATTAAACTTATTTCCGGCGGCACCAGATCCAGTATAAAACTTATTTTAGACTCCGGCCCCATAATATCCTGGGAATCTATCGCCTTGACATAGATAGTATGTTTCCCCTCTATCAAATCCATCGCCGGTATACGGTAATTCCAGTATTCGCTGCCTTCAATCTCCTTATAATCTTCATCATCAATTTTAACAAGAACCTGTTTAATGCCGTAACGCGCGGAAGCGACGCCGACAATGCTGACATCTTCACGCACAACCTGGCCATGCTCAGGATACACGATCCGCGCTTCGGGAAGACCCGCCATCGGGTCAACCTTGATATTGAAGGGGCCGCCTATTCCCACATTGCCCGCGGCGTCTTTGGCGTTGACAATAATATTATAAGTTCCCTTTTTTCTGCCGGTAACATCGAATTCTTTCTGCCATATATCAATCCCGTCCGCGGTTTCGGTGACGATCTCCCCGCTGCCTCCCGCGTACACCGCCGCGGGCATAAAGACCATTAAAGCGAGCGTCATAAACAGCAAAGCGCGATGCCGGCAACGGGATCGGTTAAAAACGGTTTTAAAAACTTTGTGCATCGTTTGCTCCTTGCCAAATAAATGAACTTCGCAACCATGCCATTTGTGTTTCCCATGAAACGGTATTATAAGGGACTCCCGACGGATGGGCGGGAAGCCATTCAATAGTGTTGGCTATAAGAGTCTGGACTTTGGGGTCTTTCAGCCATTTCTCGGTAGCGGCAAGTTTTTTCCGATGACGCTCGCTGCCGAACATTTTTGCCCACAGTATATCCGCCTGCAGCCCGTAACGGTTCCAGCCTTCCGGCTCCGGAAAACGGGTAGCGTCCAAAAGGCCCGCCCGCTGCGGAGGCAAAGCCCGCGCCTGGCTGAGCGGGGCATAAATTGAGACAGTTTCGCTGCGAAACAACAGCGGCCAAACCTGAACCCATGAGTAGGAAAACGCTCCGTTCTGGAAGGGATAATCCCGCGCCAGCGCGGAAGCCCTATCCGCCCACAGATCATTTTCAGTTACAAAAACGCCGGGGGTTTCCTGCATAAGCTGGCAAAGCCAAGCCTGTACCGCGCCCTTATCGGCGCCGGCCAATAAAATACTGCCCCGGTCATTCCGGTTATCCAGAAAAGACCGGCCCGGTTCCGGGTCCTGGTGTTTGCGGAATACCATCCAGGGGTCAAGAGCCAAAACCAGCCAGTCCTGGTACTTACGTTCCCGTGACAAGTCATGGTAGAGCGTTACCGGCGTACCGTCGACATATTCCCCTTCCGGCCCATTGCGGCTGATTAAGAAACCAAAACGTCCCTGGGGAAAAGGATCATTACCCTGGCGGGAAATGACTTCGGCGCGCGAAAAAGGAGGGGCTTTTTCTCTTAATATCCGGTTCCAGGCGGCGGAATAGTTTTCATCAACATACCACAGCAGTTTGGGACGGGTAAGAAAAACCGCCAAAAAGACGATCAAGCCAATTCCCAGAATGACCGCGCCGCCATAGAGAATACGCTTAAAATCGCGCCTGGTCAGGCTTTTTGAGGCATTGTTCTTTCTCCCGGGCCTTCCCTTACGCTTCATTTTTTTCACCAATTTTATTGAATAAGATTATAATAATAGAATAGTACATTTTGATAAAAAAGCAAGTGTTTTTCACGAAAATGACACTTCCCGCGGTAATGTTAAATGGTGTATCATCCATTACGCCCTTATGAAAACACGGCAATTTGTCTATCGTTGTTCCTCCTGCGGCCACGAAGAGCCCAAATGGCTGGGCCGCTGCCCCGAATGCGGGGAATGGAACACTTTGATTGAAACTTCGGCGGCTTTCAATGCTAAAGGAACCGGCAGCCGCCGGGAAAATAAGGGAAAAGGGCCGGGTTTACCCCAATCCTGGCCCCTTGCCTCGGTAGAAAGCAGGGACGGCGGGCGAATTTCATCGGGTATTGCCGAATTGGACCGGGTATTGGGCGGTGGAATCATGAAACGCAGCGCCATACTGGTGGGCGGCGAGCCGGGTATCGGCAAATCCACCCTGCTTTTGCAGACGGCGGCGGCGGCGGCAATCAAAGGCCGCGTATTGTACATTTCCGGCGAAGAATCCGCCGGACAGATCAAACTGCGGGCGGACAGGCTGGGCCTTGGCGGGACTGATACGGGAAAAAGTAACCTTGAACGGATTGAAATAATCTGCACCGGCAATCTGGAAGAAATTGAAATGACCCTGAACGCAGTCAAACCTTCGCTGATTATGGTCGATTCAGCCCAAACCCTCTTTTCAGCCGACGCCGGATCGATCCCCGGCACGGTCAGCCAGATGAAATTTTGTTCGTTTGAGTTGATTGCCTGGGTCAAGGAGCATGACGCCGCCCTGTTTCTCGTGGCGCATATCACCAAAGAGGGGATTATCGCCGGTCCGAAAATGCTGGAACATCTGGTGGATACGGTGTTGTACTTTGAGCAAAACGACAAAACTGCCGGATTGTCCGGCGGTCAGGACTGCCGTTTTCTGCGGGCGTCGAAAAACCGCTTCGGTTCGGTGGATGAAATCGGCATTTTTACGATGGGAGAGAAGGGACTGGTGCCGGTTGAGGATACCGGAACGCTCTTTTTGGTGAGGCGCGAGGGGGATATTCCCGCCGGGGTAGCCACCGCGGCGGTACTGGAAGGCACCAGAACAATACTTGTGGAGATTCAGGCGCTGACCATCCCCGCCAAAGGGGCGGTTAGCCGGGTTTTTTCCGACAAAATTGATTCCGGCAGGGTTTCCCGCGTGGCGGCGGCTCTGGAAAAACACCTGGGCCTCAGGCTTTCCGACCAGGACTTATATGTCAATGTGGCGGGGGGCATTAGAATCACCGAGGTAGGGGTGGAACTTGCCCTTGCCTGCGCCCTGTATTCGGCGCGCACCGGCCTTGCCCTGCCCTCCGGCCTTGCCATAGCGGGGGAACTTTCCCTGACCGGGGAACTGCGTCCGGTCAGCCGCCTTGCCGGGCGGATAAAAACGGCCCACAACCTGGGATTTACGGTTTTTCTCTGCCCTTCCCCGGAAAGCCCGCCCGAAGTTCAAGGGCAAACCGCGGCGCTTAAACCCGCCCGCGACATAAAATCAGCCATTAAGCTGATTTATGGGTAACAGGTCTTTGCTTCACATTTTTTTTCAGAAACCACTTGACAATTTATACGGTACTGTCATAAAATTAATATGGTTATAGGTATTTGTTTGTATAGTGTTGAAGAAAGCCCGTCATATAGAAATCGGGCGCTGGTTTTAGGTTTAGGGATTGTATCGCTGTCTTTTCCCCTTCTCGTTCTCCCTTACAGCCAAAGCATCTTATTTTCTCCGGTTGATTTTAACAGGGGGAATTTGAGTCGTCTGCTTTCGCAGGCGTGAATATTGGACCGCTGGTCCGCAAAATCCCGGCGTAGTCCGGGAAAGGATTTTTTTCAATGGCCAAGAAACTGTATGTAGGAAATCTCTCCTACAACACCACCGAGGACAGCCTGCGGAATTTTTTCGCCGGTTTTGGTACTGTTGTTTCCGCAAAGATCATCTTTGACCGGGAAACCGGCAACTCCAAAGGATTCGGTTTTATCGAAATGGGTTCCGATGAGGAAGCAAGCGCAGCCATAGCAGGGACAAACGGAACGGAATTTGAAGGGCGGCAGCTTCGCGTCAACGAAGCAATGGACAAGCCCCGCCGCGAACGCTCCGGCGGCAATAACTGGTAGCTTTTGGGGACTGTTCTCTATAACGGGGAACAGTCCCAACAATTTCATCCAGAAGATTTCTCACACGCTCAATAAACGCACGGCGTAGCCGTGTAGATCATTAATGCCGCATAGCGTAGCACCAGTAAATGCCGCTGTTTGTAATAAATGTAAGGTAGCCTTTAGGCTACCGTCAGTGCGCAGATCACGAAGAAAGAGAAGAACACCAAGAAGAATCATGGGGTTCTTGTCTGTTATCTTATTGTGAAATTATTAATCTCAAATTACTTACAACACCCCCCCTTTTTTACTTTGTGATCTTTGTGTGAAATTTCTTTCCAAAAAACTTCACATTGACTAAAGCTTTTTGCATATTTGTCCCCTATATAGTGTAAGGAGATTTAAATTATGCAAACTAAATTTGAAAATCCTGCTCAGAATGAGTGGGGACCCTTCCCCTTCGGGGACAGGGCCATCATAGACATCCGCTATGACCCGGTATTCAAAGCGGTATTCACCAAAGAAACCGTAGAATCAAGAATCGCGTTGTCTGACCTCATTTCCGCGCTGATAGGGCGTACCGTCACAGTGGAGGCTATCATCGCCAATGAGCCACCCATTGACGATATCAGGCAGCGGTACCTGCGTTTCGACGTAGCCTGTAAAACCGGAAAAGGCGAACCTGTCAACGTTGAAATGTCCTTCAACCCCAACGCAAGCGAACCGGTACGTCTTGAATACCACGCGGCGCGGTTATTCGTAGGGCAGGGCCTTCACGGGCAAGATAAAACGTTTGACGATTTGCAGGAAACCTATCAAATCGCCATTCTGGCAAAGGAAAGATTTTTCCCCGATGAAAATTTCGCGCACAGTTTTTTATATTATGACCCGGATAATCGCGTCTCGCTCGGCGGAAGAACCAGAATAATCACCGTAGAACTGGTGAAGACAGGACCCGTAGTGGACAAGCCTATTGAAGAAATGACCAACGCGGAACGATGGGCGGTATTTTTTCAATATTTGACAGATGAGGAGAAACGGGATAAAATAATTGAGATAATCAATCGAGAGGAAGGAATAGCGATGGCGTTAAACACTTTGGCAAATATCACCCAGGACGAGGTAGAATACGCGCGTATGTCTACTCTGATAAAAAGTGAACTTGACTATCAAAGCGGAATGGTAGGCGCTCGGCGTGAAGGGCTTGCCGAGGGGCGTATGGAAGGGCTTGCCGAGGGCCGCAACGAAGGTCTTACCGAAGGTTTCAACAAAGCCAGCCTTGAAATCGCCCGCAAGATGAAAGAAATGGGTGATTCAATCGAAAAGATACATATCATAACCGGCCTTTCTATTGAAACCATTGAACAAATAACAGGTAACAGGTAATAAATAACAAAGCAAGACATTGGTTAGACAGATTCGGTGTCTTGCGTCGCCGTTAATTCTGCGCCTGACAGGTACGCCGCGCAAGTCTTGCCTGCGTTACCTGTCAGGTCTTGCCTGCATTACCTGTCAAGTCTTGCCTGCATTACCTGTCAAGCCTTGCCTGCGTTTGCTGTCAGGGCTTGACCGCGTTTCCTGTCTAAATTAACGCATATTGTGTCATCAAAGCGCCAAAGCATGCCCAGACAATCGGCGTGACC
>Ga0268262_10005308_pt1 | contig 12832 bp, 4 predicted proteins | sample TergutNc150P3_FD_190354 | JGI IMG/M metagenome (GOLD analysis project Ga0268262, IMG submission 190354) | Nasutitermes corniger P3 segment gut microbial community from laboratory colony in Florida, USA - Nc150 P3 (SPAdes) (version 2) | ecosystem: Host-associated > Arthropoda: Insects > Digestive... | reverse complement strand
CATGCGAAAAGTAATCCGGCGGGCGCTCAGGTTTGGCCGCAAGCTGGGCATAGACGGGCTATTCTTTGCAGGGCTGGCGCCCTCGGTCATCGAGGCGATGGGCGACCAATACCCAGAGCTTGAAAGAGAAAAAAACAGGATAGCCCTCGCGCTGGAAAGGGAAGAAAGGCAATTTTCGCAAACCCTTTTAGCCGGCATCAAGCACCTTGAAACATGCGCCATAGCCAACGGCGAGCTTTCAGGGCGAGACATCTTCAAGCTGTACGACACCTATGGCTTCCCCACCGACCTCACCGAAGACTGGTGCAGGGAAAAGGGCGTCAAGGCGGACTTGGCTGGCTTTGAAAAAGAGCTGGGCGAGCAGCGCTCCCGCGCGCGGGCCGCGATGAAAGCGCAGGATTTGAGGCTGAGCGGAGACCTAGCGGAGCTGGCGGAACTTCCGGCCACCTTGTTCACTGGCTATGGCTCTCTTGAGGAAACGTGCAAAGTCATCTCCCTGTTCGACTCCAATTTCAAACAGGTGGGCAGCCTATCAGGCGAAGGCTACGCGCTGCTGGACAAGACCCCATTTTACGCCCAGGGCGGCGGGCAGGTTGGGGACATCGGCCAATTGCTGTTTGAGGGAGGCCATGCCCAAGTGCTGGGCTGCGCCGCGCCGGCCACCAAGAGGCACCTGCACCATGTCAGCGTCCAGCAGGGCACCATCAGAAAAGGCATGGGCGCAAGCGCCAGCGTTGACCACGCCAGGCGCCGCCGCGTGGCCGCCCACCACACAGCGACGCACCTATTGCACGCCGCGCTAAGGGAAGTGCTGGGCCCGCACGTAAAGCAAGCAGGGAGCATGGTGGACGACCAGCGCCTGCGCTTCGACTTTTCGCACTTCGCGCCGCTGGAGGCTGGGCAAATAGCTGAAATCGAGCATTTGGCCACCCTCCAAGCGCTAAAGTGTCTGCCGGCGAACACAAGGGAAATGAGCATTGAGGAAGCGCTCGCCTCGGGCGCTACGGCGCTCTTTGGCGAAAAATATGGGGAAGTGGTGCGCGTAGTACAATTCGGCGATTTTTCAACCGAGCTGTGCGGGGGGACGCACGTCTTGAACACCGGGGAAATCGGCCTGATTAAAATTGCGGCCGAGGGCGCCGTCAGCGCCGGAGTCAGGCGGATCGAGGCCGTTGCAGGCGAAATGGCGCTTGGGCTTTTCCAAGAAAACGAATCGTTGCTGGTGGCCCTCTCCCGCCAAGCCAACATAGCCAAAGATGGCCTTTTCGACCACATCAGGGCCAAAGACAACAGAATAGGCCAGCTTGAAAAAGAGCTCAAAGAAGCCAAGCTAAAGGCCGCTGCAAGCAGCTCAAAGGGCGAAAACGCCCAAACTGTCAATGGCACCAAATTGGTCACTGCGTCTGTGGAGGGGCTGGACGCAGTTGCTATGCGGGAAATGATGGATCAGATGCGCGCTAGGTGCCGCAGCGGCGTCATAGCGCTTGCCTCTACTGCCGAAGGCAAGGTTTCCATGCTGGTCTGCGTCAGCCAAGACTTGCAGGGCAAGCTCGACGCTGGAGCGCTGCTCAAAGCCATGCTTCCGCCCATCTCGGGGCGCGGCGGCGGAAAAAAAGACCTAGCCCAGGGCGGTGGCACAAACCCAGGCGGCATTGATGGGGCATTTGAACTATTGAAACAGCTACTTTAATCAACTGGCGATAGTGCGTGAAAAGACTCGCGCACTGCCAATTCACCTCAATGAAAGGAACGGTGACCGATGAAAACCTATCTCTTCTGCTTGGCGGCCGCATCGGCCCTTCTTGTTGCAAACGCTGCCTGCAACAAAGAAAAGGGCGTTTATGTAGCGGGGTTCCAAGAAAACAGCGATGGCAAAAAAATTGCCACCCTGTGGAAAAACGGCTCCCCGATACAGTACACGGATGGCGGCACAAATGCGACCGCCCATTCCCTCTTTGTAACAGCAAAAGAAGTGTTCATGGCGGGGGAAACGAAAAACGAACTTGGCAACACCGTGGCAACGCTGTGGACGGGCACCGAGGCCCAAGCCCTGAGCGACGGCAGCAACTTCTCTTGGTCGCACGCCGTATTTATCAATGGAAGCGACGTATTTGCTGCCAAGGATGAAATCAATTCAGACACTCAGAAAAAAGTGGCCTACCTAGTTTCAAATAAAATAGTCCAGCGCCTAGGGAGCGGGAATACAGATTCGGAATCCCACGGCATCTTCGTGTCGGGCGACGACGTGTATGTCGCGGGGGCTGAGTACGACACCGACAAAAAGGCAGTCGCAACGCTATGGAAAAATGGTGAAGCAACGCGCCTGCCCAGCGGCAAAAACGACGCCTGGGCCAAATCTGTCTTTGTAGATGGGGACAACATTTACGTTGCAGGGGAAGAGTACGACGCCAAGGGCAAATGGACTGCCGTCTGTTGGAAAAATGGCGAAAGAATCGCATTGGGCGATGGCATAAGCGATTCACACGCCGAATCTGTCTATTATTCTGATGGCACCCTGTACATCGCCGGCTCCAACAAGAGCATCCAAGGCAAAGACATAGCCATTCTGTGGGAAAATTCCTCCCCAACGGCCCTGAGCAACACTATGGTGGATGGGCAAGCCTTTTCTGTATTTGTATTCAAAAACGACGTCTATGTGGCTGGCGTGGAGAAAAACAGCGATGGCTTTAGGGTAGCCACGCTATGGAAAAACAAGAACCCCGAAAATCCGCAAAGATTGGGCAACCAAAACCGCGATTCTTGCGCGTATGCGGTATTTGTAAGGTAAACTGAGCCACTTGCAAAACGGCTAAAAAAACAAAACTGGCATTGCCGCATTGGGCCGCCAAGGCGCGGCTTCGGCACGGGCTTGCAGTTTCATAACTTTTATGCCATAATGCCTGTACAACCTCGCCCCCAGCGGGCGAACTCTGCAGGAAGCCCGCCCCCTTTGACAAAGGCAATGGGTTTCATGGAGGGTCCGCGATTGGGGGCCATGCCGCAGGGCCTAGGCCCGGGAGCCCACTAATGAACCACCTTCAATTCAAACCCACCACCCTAAGCACAGACATTGGCAACGGGTCAATTTCTATAGAAACAGGGCGCATTGCCAAGCAAGCGGCCGGCTCCGTAGTCGTCCAGCAGGGGGGCACCATGGTGCTGGTGGCCGTCTGCTGCGCCGACCCCAGGGAGGGCATAGACTTTTTCCCCCTCACCGTCGACTACCGCGAACCCGTCTATGCCGCCGGAAAGATACCTGGCGGGTGGTTCAAGCGCGAGGGCAAGGCCACAACCAAGGAGACCTTGGTCAGCCGCCTCATAGACCGCCCGCTCCGTCCGCTCTTTGAGGATGGCTACAACGGCGACACCACTGTTTCGGCGCAGGTAATATCCTTCGACGGAGAACATCAGCCGGACACGCTGGCAATAGTGGGGGCGTCTGCGGCGCTGCTGATCAGCGAGATACCCTTTTGCAATCCTGTGGGCGGCGTGCGCGTAGGCAGGGTGGGCGGCGCGTTTGTGGCCAACCCCACGGTTTCGCAGCGGGCCGAAAGCGACCTAGACCTGATAGTCGCGGGCACCGAAGAGGCCATAGTCATGGTGGAGGCCGGGGCGCAAGAGGTGCAGGAGGCCGACATGGTGCAGGCCCTGTTGTTCGGCCATTCGAAAATTAAAGAGACCGTCAAGCTGCAAAAGAGCCTCCAAGCAAAAGTGGGAAAGCCAAAGATGGCCGCAGTGGCCCCCGCGCGCGACTTGGGGATATACAAAAAAATCGCCGACAAGTACGCAGTCCGCCTCATGGAGGCGCTGACAATGAAAGTCAAAATAGAATCCTACAAAGCCATCGACGCCCTCAAAAAAGAGGCAGCCGAAGACTTTAAGGGCGAAGACGAGTCGCAGGTTGCAGAGGCAAAGGCATGCTACGACCTTTTGAAAGAGACCCTGTTCCGCAACGCGATACTAAAGCAGGGTGTGCGCCTCGACGGCCGCGCCTTCGACCAGATACGCCCCCTCAACATCGAAGTTGGCCCCCTCCCAATGGCGCACGGAAGCGCGCTATTCACTAGGGGCGAAACCCAGGCTCTGGTGACAGCCACGCTTGGCACCATAGACGACATCCAGATAATTGACGGGCTGGAAGAAGAACTTCAGCGCAAATTCTTTTTGCACTACAACTTCCCTGGCTACTCGGTGGGCGAGTGCAAGCCCAACCGCGGCCCCGGGCGCAGGGAGATAGGACATGGAGCCTTGGCCGAAAGGGCCATAGCAGCCATGCTGCCAGAGCCTGGGTCGCACCCGTACACAATAAGGGTTGTCTCCGACATAACCGAATCCAATGGCTCATCCAGCATGGCCACCATCTGCGGCGGCTCCCTTGCACTAATGGATGCGGGCATCCAGCTCAAGGCCCCAGTGGCCGGCGTGGCTATGGGGCTGGTCTCAGAGGGCGACAAGTACGTCATACTCACCGACATAGCCGGCCAAGAAGACCACTATGGCGACATGGATTTCAAAGTCGCCGGCACCCGCAAGGGCATCACCGCCCTCCAGATGGACATCAAGATAGGCGGCGTCAACGCCGACCTTCTGACCAAGGCCCTGGCCCAAGCCAAAAAAGGCAGGATGGAACTCCTGGACGCAATGGAAGAAATACTGCCCGCGCCGCGCCCAGAGGTCAGCGAACACGCCCCCAAGGTGGTCACCCTGCACATACCCAAGGAGAAGATACGCGACATAATTGGCAAGGGCGGCGCCACCATCAGGGGGATCATAGACGCATCGGGCTGCACTGTTAACGTAGAGGATGACGGCACCTGCCAAGTCGCCGGCTCGAACAAAGAAAAATTGGACAAAGCCCTAAAGATGATAGGCGACCTATTGCAGACAGCCGAAGTGGGCGAAACCTACTTGGGCAAGGTGGCGAAAGTGACCGACTTTGGCGCCTTTGTCACAATATTGCCTGGCGTGGACGGCCTGCTGCACGTTTCCGAAATGGCGCCGTACAGGGTGAAAAGCCCATCCGACGAAGTCAGCGAGGGCCAAGAAATCCTAGTCAAGTGCATCGGCATGGAGGCCAACGGCAAAATACGCCTCAGCCGCAAAGCCCTTCTGGCGCCCAGCGAAGACGGCGACTCCCCTGCCCCACAGGCCGAGCCCGCCCACAAGCCCCCCCCAAGGCCCAGAAGGCCCCGGCGGGACAACTCATAGAAAGATGGGCGACCCACAACTAGGCGCGGCCTCGTGCGAAATGGCCAAATAAATGCGGCTAAACTCTGGTATATACTACACTTGAGGTGTGCATGACCAAGTACGTGTTCGTTACCGGCGGGGTTCTGTCCAGCGTGGGGAAGGGCATAGCGTCGGCGTCGCTGGGGGCCCTGCTGGAGGCCAGGGGGCTGAGCGTGGCGCTGATGAAGATGGACCCCTACCTGAACGTGGACCCCGGTCTGCTGAGCCCTTTCCAGCATGGGGAGGTGTATGTCACCGACGACGGCACCGAGACCGACTTGGACCTGGGGCACTACGAGCGCTTCACAAACTCGCCCATCAGCAAGAACAACACCATAACTGCTGGGAAGATATACAACACGGTTCTCAGCAAAGAGCGCAGGGGGGACTACATTGGCAAGACAGTGCAGGTGATCCCACATGTCACGGACGAGATCCGAGCGGCCATCAAAAAGGCGGCAAAAAACGCGGACGTGCTAATTGCCGAGATCGGCGGGACTGTTGGAGACATTGAGAGCCAGCCATTTTTAGAGGCAGCCAGACAGATGAAACTGGCCTGCGGGCCAAAAAACGCGATAAGCATACACGTTACGCATGTGCCATTCATCCGCGCCGCCGGAGAATTAAAATCAAAGCCCACCCAGCATAGCGTGAAGACGCTGCGCTCGCTGGGGCTGCAGCCCGATGTGCTTGTCTGCCGCGCCGAGCATGACATCCCTTGCGGCCTAAAGGAAAAGATAGCGCTATTTTGCTCGGTCACGCCGGACGCGGTGTTCAGCGCCAAGGACACCGACCGCATCTACGAAGTGCCCCTCAACCTAAACAAAGACGGCCTAGACGCAAAAGTGGCTTCGCTGCTTGGCCTAAAGGATGCCGAGCCCGACCTGCGGGCCTGGACAGACCTGGTGGACCGAATACGCAACCCAAAGCGCAGCGTAAAAGTGGCCGTGGTGGGCAAGTACGTTGGTTTCAAAGAGAGCTACAAAAGCCTAGAGGAAGCCATCAACCATGCTGGGTACGGCCTAGAGGCCCAAGCAGAAATAAAGTGGGTGGAATCCGAAAAACTCGAATCAGGCCACCCCGCCGCGCACCTTGGCGACTGCCAGGGGATAGTGGTCCCCAGCGGCTTTGGGGTGCGAGGCATGAAGGGCCTGATAGTGGCGGCCCAGTACGCCCGCGAGAAAAAGGTGCCATTTTTGGGGATCGGCTTAGGGATGCAAATGGCCGCAGTGGAATTCGCGCGCAACGTGGCGATGCTGGAGGGCGCCGATTCAACCGAATTTGAAGAGAACCCGCGCCACAAGATCATCTGCCAGTACGGGGAGATAGCCGACGAGGATGAGCCGCGCGGCCTGATGCGGCTGGGCAGCTACCCCTGCACAATCAAAGAGGGCAGCCTAGCCTCAAAGGCGTACCAGCGGAACATCATCGGCGAGCGCCACCGCCACCGCTACGAATTTAACCTGCCGGACTATTTGGGCATCCTCGAAAAGGCGGGGTTGGCATTCACTGGCATGAGCCCCGACAATAACTTTGTCGAGATCATCGAGGTACCGGGCCACCCATTTTTTATTGGCTGCCATTTTCACCCAGAGTTCAAGTCGAAGCCTTTAAGCCCGCACCCGCTGTTCACGGCATTCCTGAAAGCGTGCATGGAAGCTGGCGCCAGTTCTTATTCCAATTCTAAATAAAATCAGCCATGATTCTATTTAGAATTGGAATGAGATGTGACAACAAAAAGTGGAATTGCTATACAGGCGGGGACAATGCCTCGTTCAGCGCAGGGCGCGCAATCGGCCATAAATGTTCAACGCGGGCGCAAGCCCACCGCCTTGCTTATAGTCAATTGACTTCAAAATCAGAACAAGATGAGTCCGTAGATGGCGTTCAATGAGCCGACCAATTTGCTTCGAGGAAAGCGCGAATGCGCAGAATGACATTGAACAGTGGGAAAACGACCGTAAGGCAATTGTCGGCCAAAGCGCCGCAGAGGCCAACGGAGGATGGCGCTTTGGCCGGCAATCCCGCTATGGGCGCTTTTCTTGGTTCGGCACCATTATCGGCGCAGCCTATGCACTCCGTGCCATTCCCTACGGGAAGGGCTATAATCCCTGCACCCTATCCCCTAAGCGTCTTCAAACTCCACTTCGCTGAGGCCGTACGTCTCTTCATGCTGCGCGGCCATGCGGCTGTATTCGTCGTCTATTTCCTCGTCGCCGTCCGTTGGCTCGGCGATGATGTCTGGGTACTGGCCCTCTTCTATCTGGACGTTGCGGTACTTGGCCATGCCGGTGCCGGCGGGGATGAGGCGGCCCAAGATGACGTTCTCCTTTAGCCCGCGCAGGTAATCTACCCTGCCCTCCAGCGCGGCCTCGGTCAGCACCCTGGCTGTCTCTTGGAATGAGGCGGCGGAGATGAATGACTCGGATGTGAGTGAGGCCTTGGTGATGCCCAATAGCTGCGGCTCGCAGGTGGCGGGCTGGCCGCCGGCCTGGATGGCCCTTTCGTTTATCTCTTTGAAGCGGTGCTTGTCAACTTTTTCCTCGATTATCAGCGGCGTATCGCCAACATCGGTGATCTGCACCCAGCGCATCATCTGGCGGATGATGGTCTCTATGTGCTTGTCGTTGATGGTCACGCCCTGCGCGCGGTACACTTCCTGCACTTCGTTGAGCAAAAATGCCTGCAGGGCCTTTTCGCCGTGTATTTCCAGTATGTCGTGGGGGCTGACGGCGCCTTCGGTCAGTTTTTCGCCGGCGCTGATGTCGTCGCCGTCGTGAACCTGTATCTGCTTGCCGCGTGGCACCAAGTACTCTTCGCGCTCGCCGTTGAGTCCCTCTACTATGACCTTTTGGTTGCCGCGCACTCTGTTGCCGTACTTGACTACGCCCGTCACCTTGCTGATGATGGCTGGCTCTTTTGGCCTGCGGCCTTCAAACAGTTCAGACACCCTGGGCAGGCCGCCCGTGATGTCGAGGGTCTTGGCCTGCTGGCGGGGCATCTTGGCCAACACATCGCCTGGCATCAATTCTTGGTCGTTCTCAACTTCCAAATAGGCTCCCGTTGGTATGTTGTAGCGCTGGAGAACTTTGTGGTTGTCGCCCTTGATGTTTATGTGGGGGTACAGCTTGTCGTCTATGGCGTCTATGATGCGCTTGCGGAAGCGGCCCGTGATCTGGTCTTTTTCTTCTTGGTAGCTGATGTTCAGCTCGAACTCTTTGAAGTCGGCTATGCCTTCTTTTTCGTTGATCAGATAATCGTTGTATGGATCCCATTCGGCTAGGGCGGTCTTGGGCTCCACCTTTTCGCCGTCGCTGACGTGGATTACGGCGCCAGGTGGCACTTTGTAGCGCTCGCGCTCGTTGCCGCTGGCGTCCAGCACCAAGATGTTGCCCGTGCGGCTTAGCGCCACAGTTTCGCCATTGCGGTTCTTGACGAACCTGATGCCGTCCAGCTTGACGATGCCCTGTATCTGGGCCTCGTGCAGGTTCTTCTCGGTGGCGCGGCTGGCTGCCCCGCCGACGTGGAAGGTCCGCATGGTGAGCTGGGTGCCCGGCTCGCCGATGCTCTGGGCGGCGATGGTGCCCACCGCTTCGCCTATGTCAACCAGGCGGCCAGTGGAGAGGTTTAAGCCGTAGCACTTGGCGCACACGCCCCTGCGGGACTCGCAGGTGAGCAGCGAGCGTATCTTGACGCTTTGTATGCCGCTGGTCTCGATAGTGAACGCCAGCTCCTCGGTGATGAGGGTGCCGGCCTTGGCAAACACCTTGTTTTTGTCGTACGGGTCATAGGCATCCTCGGCCACGACGCGGCCCATGATGCGGTCGCGCAGACGGGCGCGGATGGTGCCGTCGGTGTTGACGATGGCGGCCACTTCTATCCAGTCCAGCGTACCGCAGTCGTCCTCGTTGATTATCACGTCCTGTGCCACGTCAACCAGCTTCCTGGTCAGGTAGCCGGAATCGGCCGTCTTGAGGGCTGTGTCGGCCAGGCCCTTGCGGGCGCCGTGGGTGGAGGTGAAGTACTCCAGCACGGTTAGGCCCTCCTTGAAGTTAGACCTGATGGGCGTCTCTATGATGTCGCCGCTGGGCTTTGCCATTAGGCCGCGCATGCCTGCGACTTGGCGGATCTGGGTCTTGGAGCCCCGGGCGCCGGAGTCCGCCATGATGTAGATGGAATTGAGGTTGGTGCCTGTGTCGTTTTGACGTTCAAGCTCTTTCATCATGTCGGCGGCCACTTGGTCGGCGGTCTTGGACCACACTTCCAGTATGCGGTTGGTGCGGGTGGCGGCGTCCAGCTTGCCCTCGTTGTAGTAATCGTACTCGATGCGCCTCACTTCGTCCGTGGCCGCCTTTAGCAGTTCGGCCTTGGTCTTGGGCACCACCAGGTCGTCTATGCCCACGCTGACGCCCGCCCTCATGGCCCACAGGAAGCCCATGTCCTTCATCTGGTCCAGCATCTGTATGGTGGTCTCGGGTCCATTGAACTTGTAGGCGCGGTTGACCAAGGAGAGCAGGCCCTCTTTTTTGAGCAAACCGTTGACAAATGGTATGCCTGGGGGGAGCGACCGATTGAAGATTATGCGGCCCACCGTGGTGGTTATGATCTCATCTTCAACTTTCCTGGCTGGACACTCGAACACTTCTTGCTCGCTGCGCTTTCGCGGGTCGCTCAGGCGCCAAGCCTCGGTGTCAACCAAGTCGCCAGTGAAGCGCAGCCTGATTATGGCGTGGGTGTCCACCACGCCAGCGTCGTGGGCGGCTATCACTTGGTCAATGCTGCCAAAGGCCATGCCCTCGCCCTTGCGCCCCTGCCTCTTCTTGGTGAGGTAGTACGCGCCCAGCACGATGTCTTGGCTGGGGACGACGTTTGGCCTGCCGTTGGCTGGGTTGAGGATGTTCTGGGTGGACATCATCAGCACCTTGGCCTCTATCTGGGCCATGGGGCTAAGAGGGATGTGGACTGCCATCTGGTCGCCGTCGAAGTCGGCGTTGAACGCCGTGCAGACCAGCGGGTGCAGCCGTATGGCCTTGCCCTCCACCAAGGTGGGCTGGAAAGCCTGTATGCCAAGGCGGTGCAGCGTGGGGGCGCGGTTGAGCAGCACGGGGTGGTTCTTGATGACGTCGTCCAGCACGTCCCACACCTCGGGCACGCCCTGCTCCACCATCTCTTTGGCTTGGCGGATAGTGGCGGCGTGGCCCTTGTGCTCCAGGCGGTTAAAGATAAATGGCTTGAACAGCTCCAGCGCCATCTTTTTGGGCAGGCCGCACTGGTGCAGCTTGAGGTCGGGGCCCACAACGATGACCGAGCGGCCAGAGTAGTCCACGCGCTTGCCCAGCAGGTTCTGCCTGAAGCGCCCCTGCTTGCCCTTTAGGGCGTCGGAGAGGGACTTTAAGGGCCTGTTGCTGACGCCGCGGAGCAGCCTGCCCCGCTTGCCGTTCTCGAACAGCGCGTCGGCCGCTTCTTGCAGCATGCGCTTCTCGTTGCGGACTATGACCTCGGGGGCCCTCAGCTCCAGCAGTTTTTTGAGGCGGTTGTTGCGGTTTATGACGCGGCGGTACAGGTCGTTCAGGTCGGACGTGGCGAAACGGCCGCCATCCAGTGGCACCAGCGGCCGCAGTTCGGGCGGCAGCACTGGGATGACCTCCAGTATCATCCACTCCGCCTTGTTGCTGGACTTTTGGAACGCCTCTGCTATCTTTAAGCGCTTGGCTATCTTGACGCGCTTTTGGGAAGAGGACTCCGACCTCATCTGGGCGCGCAGGTCTATGGCCATGGCTTCCACATCTACCCTTTTGAGCAGCTCTTTGATGGCCTCGGCGCCCATCATGGCGTTGAAGCCAGCCGGGCTTGTCTCTTTGATGTCCCTGTATCGGTCCTCGGTTAGGATCTCTTTTTCCTTTAGCTCGGTGTCGCCTGGGTCTATGACAACGAATGCTTCAAAGTAAAGCACCTTTTCTAGGTCTTTGAGGGGTATGTCCAGCAGGTAGCCTATGCGGCTGGGCACGCCCTTGAAAAACCACACATGGCTGACAGGGCAGGCAAGCTGGATGTGCCCCATCCTCTCGCGCCTGACGGCTTTTTTGGTAACTTCGACGCCGCACTTGTCGCAGATTTGGCCCTTGAACTTCTGCCTCTTGAACTTGCCGCACAGGCACTCCCAGTCGTTCACGGGGCCAAATATCCTGGCGCAGAATAGGCCGTCCCTCTCTGGCTTTAGGCTGCGGTAGTTGATGGTCTCTGGCTTGGTGACTTCGCCAAACGACCATGAGCGGATCACGTCGGGGGACGCCAGGGAGACCCTGATGCACTCATACGCATTGATTGTCTGCTGTTCGTTAAATGTGGGGTTCTGTCTCATCTAAGCTCCAAGTGTCAAAAATATTTGTCCCTCGCCGCGCCATCCAAAAACGCGCAGCCGTCTAGCCTTCGATAGTGAACGCCGGCTCTTCATCGGTTTCGATGGCGGACAGCTCTTCGCGGGTGAGCATTTCAACGTCTATGCACAGCGCGTTAAGTTCTTTCCTGACGACGTTCCAGCTCTCGGGGAGGCTAGGCTCTTTGATGGCCTCGCCCTTGATGATGGCTTGGTATATCTGGGTGCGCCCGTGCATGTCGTCTGATTTGTACGTCAGCAGCTCTTGCAGGACGTGGGCGGCGCCGTAGGCCTCCAGTGCCCACACTTCCATTTCGCCGAACCGCTGGCCGCCGAACTGCGCCTTGCCGCCCAAGGGCTGCTGCGTGATGAGGCTGTAGGGCCCTATGCTCCTAGCGTGTATCTTGTTGTCAACTAGGTGGTGCAGCTTCATCATGTAGCTGCACCCGACCACCACGGGCTGCTCGAACGCCTCGCCCGTCATGCCGTCGTACAGCTTGGTCTTGCCCGATGCGTCGGGCCCGCTGCGCCCATTCTTTTCGTACGCCTTTTCGAGCCATTTCTTGATTTCGGACTCTTTGGCGCCGTCAAAGACGGGCGTGGTGAAGTGTACGCCCATCACCCTGCCGGCCCACCCAAGGTGGGTCTCGAGTATCTGGCCGATGTTCATGCGGGAGGGCACGCCCAGCGGGTTTAGGACGATGTCAACCGGGGTTCCGTCGGGCAGGTATGGCATGTCCTCGATGGGGAGTATGCGGCTGACAACGCCCTTGTTGCCGTGCCTGCCAGCCATCTTGTCGCCCACTTGCAGCTTGCGCTTGACGGCCACGTACACCTTGACGTTTTTGAGGACGCCTGGCAGAAGTTCGTCGCCCTTGAGCAGGCGCTCCACCCTTTCGGCCAATACGTTACTGAGGACGTGGAGCTGGCTGTCGGTCTTGTCCATGATGTCCAGCACCTGGGCCTCCAGCCTCTCCTTGCCAGCCGCCACGCTTATCTGGCGGAAGCGGCGGTAGGGCACGGCCTCCAGCATGCTCTGGGTCAGCTTTTTGCTGGATGGCAGCAGCCTGTTGCCAGAGTCATCGTCCAGCGGCTCGGACAGTTCCTTGCCCTTTAGCAGGGCGACTATCTTCTTTTTGCTCTCGGCGCGGATAATGCGCTCTTGGTCTTTCAGGTCTTTTTCCCACTTGGCTATCTGGTCGCGCTCTATCTGCTGGGTGCGGAGGT
>Ga0268262_10005307_pt1 | contig 12833 bp, 14 predicted proteins | sample TergutNc150P3_FD_190354 | JGI IMG/M metagenome (GOLD analysis project Ga0268262, IMG submission 190354) | Nasutitermes corniger P3 segment gut microbial community from laboratory colony in Florida, USA - Nc150 P3 (SPAdes) (version 2) | ecosystem: Host-associated > Arthropoda: Insects >... | reverse complement strand
CAGCGCCGAACAAATCAACACGATCAAAAAATGGAGGCGGGATTTATCCCACTCCGTAGGTGTGAGCCGTCCGCGCTGTGGCGCTTATTTAAGCACGGCGCAGCCGTGTAGATGAAAAATGCGGCACAGCGTGGCGCAAAATAAAATCCCTATTAAAAATAAATGCGCCGAACCTTTAGGTGAGGCAGTGCGCCCGGACATAGCGAGGTATGTAAAAATAACGAATAAAGATAATTTAGCTTTTCTTTTTTTCATTGCTATTTGCTCATTGCTCATTTTTCTCCCTCTTTATTTTTTCTTTCTTATTTTTTATTTATTTATTTCATTTCCGTTACTACCCGAACGGATAGGTTTTAGAAATATTTTAGGCTCAACTTATTGACTTTCTTATATACTTTGCTATATTTAAAGAGAGGTAAAACAATGGGTACAAAAGTAAAACCTGTTCAACCGACAGAAATAAAAGACAAAAAAATAATATATCAAGTCATACAGGAAATACGTCGTAAACCGACAGCAGCAACCCTAAAACGGCACAAGGTTGAAGAAGATGACCTTATGAAGCTGCTTAAAAAATGAGTGCGCCTGTTACCATAAGCCATCAAAACGGTAATGTTATCTTCTATTTTGAACAATTATCGTCTGATACTTTATTAGATAATTTTTCTTGTCTTGTAACTGAATACAACGATTATCTGTTTAATGACGCACTCCGTTCTCAAAATGATCATATTGCATTGACATGGCTGTTAAGAGAAAGGACTACCGGTAATATTGCCGCTTATATGTCGCTCATTGCGGACGCAATAAAATTATCTGTATCAGAAAAGGATACGCATAATTTAAATTATCCTTTTAAGACCATACCCGCAATAAAAATGGCAAAACTCGCCGTTTCCAGTCCTGCGCAAAGTAAATATAAAAGGCTTGGTACATACATGATTAATAAAGCTTTAGCTCTTGCCCGTATTTGCAACCGCCAGCTTTTGGCCGCCCGTTTCCTGACTGTAGACGCAGATGTCGAACATAACGAAAGCGTTATTGAATTCTACCGGAAAAACGGTTTTGTTCCCAATGCCGAAATAAAAGGCAAACGCAACAAAACAATCAGCATGAGAAAAGATATTTACGGTTAACTTAAAATGTCTAATTTTTCTTCTTTACATTCATTTTCCAAAGTTTCTTTAATAGCTTTAACGACTACACGTTCAATATTAGACACAATAGACTCTTGCAAGTGAATTAAAGCGTTTTCAGCAACACTAGGCATAGAAAACAACTCATAAGATTCAATCTCCAAAGCTGCGGCAAGCCGTCCCAGCATCTCAGCAGAGGGGAATTTGTGCGCAAGCTCAATCATAGCCAGATAGTGCGTTGAAATTTCAGTTTTTTCCGCTAATTTTTCCTGAGTTAACCCCAATTTCAATCGGTTTAGCTTTAAATTCTTGGCTAATACTTCTTTAATATTCAACATATATTGGTAACTTTGCCTATTAAGTAATAATAAATTGGTTTTTCTCATTGACATATTTCCCATTAGATAAGTATAATTTGTCTATTGTGTCATATTCTTGCAGGTTTTAATGATTTTTAAGTCATACTTTTAGGAACTTTGCTTAAAATAAGGTTATTTGGCAGAAATCTTGCCTATAAGTACGGATCAAATAAAGCATAAAGGAATTAAAACAAATGGATAAAGGCTTTATCGACATACTTCAAAAACTTACCGCAGAACAAGGCAAGGAAGCCCTGCTCAACCCCGTGAAATGCAAAGCGTTCCTTGCCGACTATACAAAGGGCGAATACAAGAAAGAAAGCCGCTTACTCTTACAGGCGCTTGAAACCGGAGTACAGAAGGAAATCATCACAACACAAGAACTTGAAATCTGCAAAAAACAGCAGGCAAGATTATTACAAGATGAATACTTTTTAGCGGCGGAAATAGCCTCTGATGTAGTTGATACTCTGGTATTATTTTTGAGAGGAGAAACGCCCAAGACATTACCGCAAACGCCTCAAATTATAACACAGCTGTCGCCAAGTCCTACGCCCATAGTACAAACACCTTCTCCAAATAAAGTTACGCCCCACCAAGAAGAAGATCACACAACGCACAATATTATAATCTTTATAGGAGTAACTTTGCTCTTAATATTAATTATTAAATTTGTTAATTATGAAACAAATACAAAAAAAATTACATATGATGTAAATGCATATACAAGTGATACAAATACATATACGCCAAGTGATGTAAATACACATACAGCATATGACAGTGAAAGTGATTTTGAGGTAGATTGGGATACCAATGTAAAAGGCGGGGTAAAAATTACAAAATATGTTGGTGCAAAATGGGATGTCCGTATTCCGCCCAATATACAAGATTATCCCGTTACCGGCATTGGGAATGGTGCTTTTGCTACATGGACTATTAAGAGCGTAACCATACCGGACAGCGTTACCAAAATTGGGTGGGAAGTTTTTGCTGGTTCCGGCCTTATTAGTGTAAACATACCGGACAGCGTTACCGAAATTGAGGCTGGGGCTTTTGGTGGTACCAACCTTACCAGCATAACAATACCGGACAGTGTTACCATTATTAGGAATAGCGCTTTTCAAGGATGCGTCAACCTTACTAAGGTAACTATAGGTAACAGCGTTACAAGCATTGATGATTATACTTTTATATCCTGTACAAGTCTTACTAGTATAACCATACCCGACAGCGTTAAAAGCATTAATCGTTTTGCTTTTCATGCTTGTACCAGCCTTACCAACGTAACCATAGGTAACAACGTTATAAGCATTGGGGATATGGCTTTTCGATATTGTACTAGCCTTACCAGTGTAACATTTCAAGGCAAGATTAGTTCGAAAAATTTTAGTGATAATTTTCCGTTCCCCGGCGACTTACGTGACAAGTATCTTGCAGGAGGCATCGGAACATATAAAAGGTTCTTTACAAACACAACGTGGTTGAAACAATGAAAAAAGATTATTTCACAAAAATATCTAAAGAGCAATACGCATCAAAATTTGCTATAAAAAATCAGAAAAATAAAAAACTACATAAAGAAGCATTTTTAAAAGCGTGGGAAACACGTAATTTTGAGATTGATAAATTCTGGCAGCGCTCTACATTCTTCTGGGGGTTCATAGCTCTTATTTTTACTGGATATGTTACAGTTGTAACAGGAAAATACAACCAAACAGTAAAAGAAATGTATCTTGATTTTTACCTAATACTGTTAGGCATAATTTTTTCTGTTGCATGGATTTTGGTTATACTTGGTAGTAAACGGTGGCAGGAAAATTGGGAAAAACACATTGATTGTTTAGAAAACGAAATCACTGGTCCATTATACAAAACAATTTATTACAAGGGTAAAAATTACTATTCAGTATCAGGAATTAATTTAAAACTGGCATGGGTGGTATTAATAACATGGATATTTTTATTAATGCAATATTTTTATACAAACTTTACTACTTTTAAGAACATATTTTTATATATCTGTAATAATTTCCATGTAATCTTCTTCTTAATATTACCGCTGGTTCTTACTGTTATTTGTATATTTTATTTTTTACTTAAAAAAGGACAAACAGACGGCGGTGAGTTAAATAAGGAATTTAAAAAAGGCGGTTCTGATGTATTTTTTACCAAAAAACAAAAAGATAAGGAAACTGAATAAATGCTGGATTTACGCAAGGTGTATAAATTCCATACAATGAACTACAAGAAAGTAATCAATTCTGTTATATGGACAACATAAAATGAACACATCATTACTAGCAAACATCAAATGGATAATAACAAAACACGGAGAAGACATACTTGGCGACCCTTTACGGTTAAAACCAATCTTTGTTAAATTAGCCAAAAACGAACCAAAAGAAGAACGCATCGCTTTCGGACGCTGTACAGAAATAGGCAGTTATAAAGAACTAAAAAAAGCGCAAACGGAAAACGAACGTGGTAAAATAAAAGGTGATTTAATATTACGCTTACAAAGCGTAACAAAATTTAATACAAAACAATGCGGCGAAGCAATAGACTTACTTGATGCGGCATTATTCGGTAACGTAGTACAACCGCAGATAACACAGATACAAAAAACCCCTGTTTTCCAGCTCCCGCCTGTAAACACACCGCAAAAAGTCAGATTCTACGTTTTAAGAAAAAGAATATTTAATAAAAAAGCAGTTAAATGGGCAGGACTAAGCATAGTCATAATTCTGCTTTCATTACTGTCAGTTACACTTGTAATAAAGAATAACACGCAAAACGCCGTAATACAGGAAATAACGGTAGAAAACAGAAAAAAAGATGAAGAACTAATAAAAATAAATAAATATCAAAAACAGATAGCCGATCAGTTAGAACAACTAAAAAATAAAATAGAAGATCAGGAACAATTAGCCGGACAAATAGAACAACTTAAAAAACAAATTGAGTATCAGGAAAACATAGCCGCCCAGTTAGCGCAGCTTAGAAAACAGATAGAAAACCTGAGTAATCAAACAACCCAGCAGCAAAAAACCGGAGGACAATCATCAACATCGTCTTCGGTACAAGTGTCGCCGTCATTAGCGGCGGCATTAAAAGTACGGGATAATTTATGTGATGCAAATTACGTCGGTAAAATAACTTGTATAGATTACGCATTGTTGTATAAATATTATTTTGGCAATGGCACACAAGCACGTCTTATATGGAATTATAATAAAAATAAAGACTTTAATCATCTTTTCTGCTCTATACCTGATGATAACGGCGGTTGGATATATATAGAACCATCATTCACATCAACAGCATTAAGTGATCGTACAATGTCGTCAGCATGGGGCAGTACATATAACCCGTATTATAACAAAGACGTAACGTATGCATATAACGAAATAAAAAACGGTACATACAGGTGGGTATGGTAATGAGTACGCAAGAAAATTCCATGAATACAATGTTTATCGGCATACTCCAAAAACTTATCACCGAACAAGGCAAGGAAGCCCTGCTCAATCCCGCAAAATGCAAGGCGTTTCTTGCTGACTACACTAAAGGCGAATACAAGAAAGAAAGCCGCCTATTATTACAAGCACTTGAAGCCGGAGTACAGAAAGCTATTGATACCACAGACGAACTTGAAATCTGTAAAAAACAACAAGCAAGGATATTACGGGAAGAACATTTTGTTGCGCCGGAAGCAGCAGCGGATATTGTAGATACACTTGCTTTTGTTTTAAGAGACGAAAAGAAAATCATAACATCGCAGAGAGTTATCTGTTCAAACTGCGGCAAAGAATTACAAAAAGAATGGAAAATCTGCCCGTATTGCGAAACACGAGTTGAAAATACAAAAAGCCTAAGTAAAAAAACAACCTCACAAAAAATTGATACCGTATCTTCAAATTCAAGAAGTACAATAGATATTACACAACATATAAAGTCTGTAATTACCTCTACTAAAGCAGATAGTATTCCTCCAAATTCATCAACTCCCATAGTTTCATATACAAACCCAAAAAATGTGAGTGGACAAATTTTAAAAGAAGGAAAAATGATGTATAAACGTGGTTTGAGTTTTCCAAATGAAAAAGGTAATTTACTCCTTTACAGTGATAGACTGGAATGGAAAGGAATAAAAAACTTTGTTATTCCGTTGGGAAAAATATCCACTGTAAATATTGATTTGAATGGTGACCTTGTAATTATTATGTTAGATCAAACAAAATTTTATTTTCAAGGGTTAGTCTTTAATTCGGAAGAATCTGAAGTATCTTGGTTAAACGGTATTAATAATGTACTTAACCAAACACAAAGCAGAACACAAAATAATAAAGAAAATTCTTATGGATGGTTAATAACATTATTACTTATTCTTGGAATGATTATTATCATAGCAGTCACTCAAAATTATTAGGCAGGACATAATGAACATTGAATTACAAAATATTCTAAATCAAATCACCTCAAAACAAAGCGGAAAATATAAATGGAAGAAACCGGATAAAAACAAATGAACACTAATTTATTAAAAATATTAAAACGAATCACTAACGACTATGGCGAAGCCATACTTGCTGACCCTCAGCGCTTAAAACCCTTGTTCAGCGATTACGCAAAAAACGAGCAGAAAGAGGAACGTGTAGCATTTGGACGCTGCATAGAAGCTGGCGCTTATAATGAATTAAAGAAAACCCGCACAGCGGACGAAAGACGGCGTGTAAAATCCACGCTGGCGGATCAGGTATACAGCAGAACAGGTATTTACAAGACGCAGTGTAATGATGCGCTTGACCTTCTTGAAGCGGTAATATTCAATCAGGCGCAGCAAACACCGCCTATACCTCAGAATGTACCGCAGAATGCGCCGCAGACTAATATGCCGTATAACGTACAACCCGGAAATATTCAGTCATCAAAGAAAGGACATAAAAAGCTCATTCAATCAATTGCGGGAGGGGTTTTACTCGCAGCTTTGGTATTAGTTCTGGTTAAAATACTGCCGCCTATTTTAGAAAAAGAGAAAGCCGTCTCATTCTATAATAACGGCGTATCTTACTTTAACAACAAGGATTATGACAACGCTATTACTCAATTAACCGAAGCCGTCAGACTTAACCCTGATTATGCCCGAGCCTACGAAGTCCGTGCCAGATCATACTTTTTTAAAGAGCAATATAACATGGCGGTCAGCGGCTTTGATGATACGCTCAGACTTGACCCGAATAATGCCTTAGTCTACCAGTTTCGAGGAACGGCATACATACAGCTTGGACAATATGATATGGCTGTCAAAGACTACAGCGATTCAATAAGACTTGAACCGGATAATGCATTATCTTACATCATTCGCGGAGAAGCATACTATCAGCTTGGACAATACGGCATAGCAGTCAGAGACTTCAACGACGCAATCAGACTTGACCCGAATAACGCCGCAGCCTATGCGGATCGAGGAGCGGCATACGCTATGCTTGGACAACGCAGTCAGGCTATTGAAGATTTAGAAAAATCCCTTATCCTTGACCCGTCCGTTGATTGGGTAAAACAATTCCTCGAAGCATTGAAGTATCAGGAAGTATTGCAGGAATTCTGGAAAGGAAGATTATTAAGAGGATTATGGGGGTATTAAAATAAATATGCAGCTAACAGAAAAGGAGACTGAATAAACAATGGACTTACGCAAAGGGTATACGCTCCAGACAAAGAACTTCAAAAAAGTCATCGTTGACCAAAAACTCGGCGAAGGCGGACAGGGAGCGGTTTACCAAGTTACTTACGACGGCAAACCAAAAGCGCTCAAATGGTATTCGGGGAAAAAGTTCAAGAATCCGGATAAATTTTACTCAAACCTTGAAAACAACATAAAAAAAGGCAAACCCGCCAACGCCTTTTTATGGCCGGAAGACATAACCGAGCATAACGGGGCTGCATTCGGTTATATCATGGATTTACGTCCCGCCGAATACAAAGACTTTTCAAAATTTCTCATCGGTAAGGAAGCCTTTGCGAGTATAACGGCAATGACCAACACCGCATTGCACATAACGGCAGGCTTCAGGGCATTGCACCTGAAAGGCTACAGTTATCAGGATTTAAATGACGGCAACTTTTTTATCAATCCAATAAACGGCGATGTCCTAATCTGCGACAATGACAATGTTTCGGAATACGGCAAAAACTCAGGTATTGCGGGAAAAGCCCGTTACATGGCTCCCGAAATCGTAGCGAAGAAAGCCAAACCCGACATAAAAACAGACCGTTATTCGCTTTCGGTAGTTTTGTTTTTATTGTGGACAAACAACCACCCGTTAGAAGGCAAAGCCGCCTGTCCCGTGTGCATGGACGCAAAACATGAAAAGAAAATCTACGGAGAAAACCCTGTTTTTGTATGGGACCCGAATGACAATTCCAACAGACCCGTACAGGGACTCCACAAAGGAGCGATTACCAAATGGCCTTTTTTACCTTCTTATGCTCAGGAAGAATTTATCAAAGCCTTTAGCAAGGACATATTACAAAACCCCGCAGACAGAATAATGGAACAGGAATGGCTTCGCATATTTATCCGTATGCGCTCTGAAATTTACAAATGCCCCTGCACAGAAGTTTATTTTGCCGACCCTGTAAATCCCAATCCCTGCCCAAGCTGTAAAAAGCAAAACACGTTTCCGTTTTATATCAAAACATATCGTTATAATCTGCCCGTCCACCAGCGGACAAAACTCTACGCCTGCCATACGGAAAAAGACTCGGACGATTTTGAGACTCTAAGCGGCGAAGTTTCGTCAAAAGGGGATTTTGAGCTTAAAAACGTGTCGGATAAAAACTGGACAGTAACGGACGGAGACGGTTCGTCTCCAGTTGCGCCTAACGCATCTTTTACGCTTAAAAAAGGAATGGTAATTAATTTCGGCAGTACAACTACTGAGGTAATATAAGGAGAGAAAAATATGTCATTAACAGACAAAATCGAAATTCCCAGAAGAACAATGGTATTGTTTTTTGTCATTGATACTTCGGGAAGCATGGACGGCAGTAAAATCGGGGCGGTAAATACCGCTATAGAAGAAGTAATCCCCGCCATCAGGGAAGTGTCGGACGAAAACGCTGACGCACAGATTAAAATCGCCGCTCTGGAATTTTCTTCCGGCGCTCGCTGGATCACTTCAGGCGGCCCTGTAGAAGCCGACCAGTTCCGCTGGAATTATCTGAACGCCGAAGGCGTAACCGACTTTGGAGCCGCCTGCAAAGCCCTGAATGATAAACTATCAACCAAAGCGTTTATGCAGGAAGCCACAGGCTCATTTGCTCCGGCGGTATTTTTGCTTTCTGACGGTGAGCCAACAGATGACTGGACAAGAGAACTGGCTGTGTTAAAAAAGAACAACTGGTTCAAAGCCGCCGTCAAAGTCGCAATCGCAATAGGCGATGACGCAAACAAAGACGTACTCAAAGAATTTACAGGATCAATGGAAGCGGTATTGGAAACCCACAATGCCGCGACATTAAAGAAGATGATTAAATTCGTCAGCGTCAGGGCTTCACAGGTTGCAAGTAAAAGCTCCAATGTCAACGATACATCGAATGATCTCGGCGATGAGCAGAAACAGCAGGAGTTAAACGCGAACTTAAATGAATTCGCCCAGGAAATAGCCGCAGCCCCGGACAACGATCAATCGGATTGGTAATGAGTAATTACAAATCATTCGTCATTACCGTTACGGGCGTCAGCCATACAAAACACGGCAAAGGCTGCGAGGACAATTCATTCGCCAAAGAAGAAACAAACGTCAATATCGCCGTTGTCGCGGACGGACACGGAGACGACAACTGTTTCCGCAGCGCAAAAGGCTCAAAATTTGCGGTATCCTGCGCCGCTAACGGCATACAGGAATTCATTAGTAATAACGAGCAGAATTTTAAAGGTAAATTGTTTAACAGAAAACCGTCTGTTTCACACGATGAATTTGAAAAATCCCTTAAAGAAACGCTCATAAAATACACCATAGCGTCATGGCATAAAAACATTGAAGACGATTACGAAGTTAACCCTTTCACAGACGAAGAACTAGAGAAAGCCGATGAAAAACACCGTAAAAAGTATGAGGCGAAACAGGACCTGCACAAAGCCTACGGCACTACGCTTATAGCCGCCGCAATTACGCCGTACTACTGGTTTGGCATACACATCGGCGACGGACGTTTTACCGCCCTTTATGCGGACGGCAGTTTTGATCAGCCTGTCCCATGGGACGATAAATGCTATCTAAATGTAACAACATCAATTTGCGATGATGACGCTTATGAACGCACACGCTGTTATCTGTCATTCAACAATGAAAAACCTCCCCCCGTCGCTGTTTTTCTCTGTACAGACGGCATTGACGACAACTATCCTGTCGATGAAAACGAAAAACATTTATTCAAACTCTACCGCACCATAGCGATCACCTTTGCCGAAGACGGTTTTGAATCAACTTTCAATCAATTAAAAGACCTTACAAATCAATTCGCTACAAAAGGCAAGGGCGATGACACCAGCATTGCCGGATTCATTGACATGGAAACGCTTAAAAAAACAGTCCCGATATGGAAAAAGCAAATCGCCGAAGAAGAAAAATCCGCCGCAGAAAAAACCGCTAACGAAAATACACAGGAAATAATTGAATCGAAACCGGAGAACGAGGAAGTAAAAACAACAGCCGCTCAAAATGCGCTGGAAGCTATTAAGGCTTATGAAAAACAAAAGAAATCCGTAAAAGGAAGTATTTTAAATTACGGTGAATTTGAAACAAAAAAAGGAGAAAACAAATGAACGCAAATCTGTTTAAAATCTTAAAACAAATCATAGCGTCACACGGAGAGAATATACTCTCAGACCCTCAGCGGCTAAAAGCCGTATTCAGCGACCTTGCGAAGAACGAACCTAAGGAAGACAGAGTAGCGTTCGGACGCTGTATAGAAATGGGTTTTTATAATGAATTTAAAAGAACCCAAACCGAAGATGAAAGACAGAGATTAAAAATAACACTTGCAAATCAAATGCAGGCAAAAACCGGAATTGACAAGCCTCATTGTAATGACGCTCTCAACTTGCTTGAAGCGGTTGTTTACAACACACAACAACAGAAATTGCCGATTAATTTACCTTCATTAAAGTTTAAATTAATCAGCGTAAAAACAATCATCTTTGGATTTGCCGGAGCGTTAGGCGGCGGAATCGGAAGTTGGGTAGGGGGCATTCTTATTGGTAATGAAGGTTACGGAATGCCTTTAGAAGTTATTTTAGAGATGTCTGTATGGGGGGCATTTATCGGTCTCGGTATTTCATTATTATTACTTGCGGCTCAGAGTATATACCTTAAAAAAATACCCGAATTAAAATCCCTTATCAAAACCGCACTCGCAGGCTTATTGTTAGGAGCCGTTTCAGGCGGTTTTGCTCAATTTATATATAATTATACTCAACATATTCCCGGCATTGTTTCTGATATAAGCAGAGTAATCTGCTGGGGAATTATGGGCTTTGGCGTTGGCTGGGGTGTTTCGTTCTTTATTCCCAATTACCCCAAAAAGCGCGCAATGGCGGCAGGTTTTTTGGGCGGGCTCATCGGCGGTGTCATAAACAACGTTATGGGAAGTATATTAGGTGTAATGGCTCTTGGCTTTTTCATCGGGCTTACAATCTCCTTTATAGAAGAAGCTTTACGTGAAGCATGGCTCACCGTAATTTGGGGACCAAAAGAAACCCGTACCATAGCGCTTGGGCAAAAACCCATTGTATTCGGCTCATCTTCACAAGCCGATATATACCTCTCCAAAGAAGCGCCCGTCAAAGCAAGCGTTCAAATTGAAAACGCAAAAGTAGTCATGTATGACAAAACTACTAATCAACGCCGTGAACTTAAAAATGGCGACCGTGTTGACTTAGGTAAAATAAGTTTCGTGGTAAACACAAAAAAGTAGGACACAATGAACATTGAATTGCAAGACATCTTAAATCAAATTGTTGCAGAGCAAAGCGATACAATTCTTTCCGAACCTAAACGAGTTTCTTCTTTTCTCTCGGACTTGGCTCGTGAAGTACCGAAACCTCAAAAAACCGCCTTAATAAAATCATTGGAACACGGATTTGCAAAAACATTGAAAGACGTACCTGCGCCGGAACGCAATACATGCAAACAAAAACTTGCGCAGAAACTAAATGAAGAAGAAGGACTGGAATTAAAGTTATGCGAAGAAACCCTTGAATTACTTGCGGCAGTTTTATTCAGCGAAAAACAAAAGAAAAAAGACAACCTTTGTAAAAACTGCGGCAAGGAATTACAAAAAGAATGGACAATCTGCCCTTATTGCAGAACAGAAGTTGAAAACACAAGTAGCCCAAGTAATGAAACAGCACTACAAAAATTATCATTGGCTGATAATTCTGATAAATTAGGTAACAACCTAAAAATAAGTCTTTTTTCAAAAAGAACTATATTAGCTATCGGTATCGGAGTGTCTCTTGTGTTTGTTTTTAATCGCTTTGTTAACATTTCCACATTTGATTTCTTCTCTAGCTATGGCATTATAATCTTATCTGTTTTTTCAGCAATTTTTGGACCTGTAGCAGGTTTTCTGATTGGTTTTATTTCTGATATTCTTTTTTATTTATCTTGGGGTGCTGGCGAATTATGGATATGGGCAGTATTTTCTGCATTGTATGGTTTAGGAGTAGGCGCTTTTTGGAAATATTACAAAGTCGAAAGCGGAGAGTTCAGAATGAAACAAGCTTTTATTTTCAATTGCATACAAATTTTAACTAATATTATTGTCTGGGTTGTTATTTTTCCGATATTTTCTAACCTAATAGGTTATACATTTAATCTTATGGATCATATTAAACGGGCTTCTTTTGAGTCCGCTCTTGGAACACTATTGTTATTCGGATATACAAAGATAATAACTAAGGTCAGAAACCTAAAAAAGTAAAAATAATTAGTTACGCTCAGGTTGACAGACAACGATTTTACAGGAGAATGTATATTATGGATAATAAACATTATTTAATAACAGGAAATCTTACCCAAGAGACGATTTTAAATCTTTTAAATAACATTAATACCAGAGGTTTTGTTTGGAGAGGTTTTACAGACAAAGAAAAAGAAATGCTGCCTTCGTCTGCTTTTTATGGTGTGTGTAATGGACAAGCAGGAATAGGCAAATATGAAAAATGTGATACTATTCAGTCTGTTTTTATCCCAGGTGAATTAGAAAGAATAGGTTATTACATAAATAACAAAAATAAATTGGGTGAATACCCATTTGAAATACCTGA
>Ga0268262_10005305_pt1 | contig 12838 bp, 12 predicted proteins | sample TergutNc150P3_FD_190354 | JGI IMG/M metagenome (GOLD analysis project Ga0268262, IMG submission 190354) | Nasutitermes corniger P3 segment gut microbial community from laboratory colony in Florida, USA - Nc150 P3 (SPAdes) (version 2) | ecosystem: Host-associated > Arthropoda: Insects >... | reverse complement strand
GTCAGGGCGCGTCCGGTAGGGTTGTGGTGTCAGGGCTTAGACCCCCTGGCGAATCATGCGGAGCAAGCCGTGTTCAACCTTCCCTTGGGGGTGCGGAGAGATAAGGCGCTGGAAGGCGCTCGAATAATCCCGCTCCGCCCACGCTACCGTATGGGCGTGGCGCGGAGGTCTAAGCCCCCATCACCCTTGTCCCTGCTTAGACGCGGGGCAAAGCATACGGGAGGCCTACATGGCCAACGCTCTATCAACCTTCACCTTCGAGGGGACGCGGCAGGTGCGCTCCTTCCAACTCAACCATCGCCCTGCTTTTGTGGCAAAGGACGTGGCGGAAGCGCTCGACACGAAATGGTGTGGTGACAAAACCATCGCCCACGTCCCTGCCAAGTGGAAAGGGGTCGGATCCGTTCCGACCCCTCGCGGAAACCAAAGCATGGTGTGCCTCTTCGAGGAGGGTCTATACTTTTTTGTCTGCCGGTCGGACAAGCCAAAGGCGAGGCCCTTCCAGGAGTGGCTGGCGGGCGAGGTGCTGCCGGCGATACGCAGGACGGGGACCTACTCGGCGGCGCCCGTGCCAGACCACACGGCGCTGATAGGCGCGGTCAAGGAACTGTCGGCGAGGGTGGCGGCGCTGGACGAGCGCACCAAGGCCATCGAGCCGGAAATCGTCACGGACGTATCCCCCGCCACACACAGCAAGGGCACCCCGAAGGACTGGTGGAGGCTCATAGCGCTCTGGCTGGAGGTGAACGCCCCCAAAAACGCCCCCGCCGGCCACCGCTTCACCGCCCCGGCGCGGGAGGTCTGGGGCATAGCCCCCGGCGAGGGCGAGGAGCGGCGCCTGGCGCTGCACAAGGCCGCCCTGATGGCCGCCACCAGGAGCCGCGGCCTGGAGATAGCCGGCCACGCCGTCTGGTTCTGGAGCGCAAGGGGCAGCTACCCCACCATCATGTTCGTGAAGATGTGACCGGGGCGGCGAAACGGGGGGCCACCAAGCCCCCCTTTTTTTGCCCCCTTGACGGACCCGGGCTGGTCGGCCAGAATCAATCATGCGTGACCAAGAGCAGACCGTCCCCGACCATGGATTATGCGCCATTAAATTGAGGCTGAAATTTGGCGACTTGCCTTATTTGCCGCCAAACCAGTGAACAGCTTATGAGTACTCATAACCTGTTATTTGCTATGCAAACCTCGCCGCCAAAGGAGGCACAGTGACAACCGTGACACTCGACACCAGCTTGGAAACCATCCAGACACTGATGAGCCTGTTTGAGGCGAAAAAGGTCAGCCACAAAGGGCGTGATTCATGGCATGGCCGTGACCTCATGGACCTTTTCGCCTGTCCAAGCTGGCAGACGTTTAAGGGTGCCGTCAAAAGGGCGGCCAAGGCTATCGTGATAACAGGGATGCCCGTAGAAGCCCACGTTGAATTCTATGACGACGTGATTCTTTGGGGGGGCGGTGCCAAAGGACGCAAGAGCAACTGCCTTCTGTCCCGCCACGGTGCCTACATGCTGATACAGGAGTTAAGGATTGCCGATTCGACGCTGGCCGCATTCGCCAAGACCTATTTTTCTGGTCAGACGCAGGTGGCGGAGACGATCCAGTCAGAAATGAAGAACATGGGTGTGCGGGTGACCGAGAGGGCGAAGCTGAGGGCAACTGAAAAGAGCTTCAACGAAACCTTGTGGGACCACGGCGTAAAAAGCGGCTCTGGGATAGCCAAGATAAGGAGCCAGGGCGACAAGGCGCTGCTCGGAGCGCCCACGCGCGTCTGCAAGGAGCGGCTGGGGATGAATGTCAAAAAGCCGCTGGCTGACAACTCTCACACGATAGTCATCACCGCAAAGCTGTTGTCCGCCCAAATGACGACATTGAACGCAGAAGAGCAGAACCTGCAAGGCCCGCTCCGTCTAGAAAAGGAGCACGTCGACAACAACTTGGCCGTCAGGGGGATGCTGGTCGGGCGGGGAATCGTTCCAGAGAACCTGCCGCCCGGCGAGGACACCGTGAAGCTGGAGAGGCAGCTTGCGACTAGGGGCGGGTCAAGCACCGGCTCCAGGAGGCGGTCATCCGTCGGGCACAGCGTGGCGCCGGAGAAGGCAGACCCCAAACGATTCGAGCAGCCGCCGCTGTTCCCCGTGTCGGAGTAGCGCAGCCACTGGCGTGAGCCACGGCTAACGAACTGCCACATCCGCAATGAACAATCCAATTAGTTTATTCCACAGCCACTGGCGCGGGTTTTCAATAGACTTGATGTTCCCACTCAAGCAGTCTTCCACGAAAGACTTTTTGATACAGAGCACACCTCTTCCGCTTATGCGACCCTTGCGGCGGACTAGTTGCCACCATGCAACCGCCTCGTTTGGACAATCGGGGTGGTATTCCATCACGTCTTCGTCTGGTTCAGGCATGTCCCCCCAAGGAAGCGGCAGCGGGTTCCCGTCATCGTCAAATGGGTGTACGCCGCCGTATGCCGCCAGTCTCGCTTCCAACAAGAATTCGTCCGCCGTCTGCATGGCTCATTCTACCTAATATCGCTCGTATTTGCCTAGGAAGCCTGGATACAGCATTTTCATCAGTTCCAGCATTTTCTTCTCGTGCCGCGTGCCGTGTCCATCCCTATCGCGCCCACCATAAGTCGGGTGCAACTGTGTATGGGCTATTTCGTGGCACAATAGCATGTCGGTCTTCATTTTTGGCGGGAGGGGCGGTTCATATTTGCAATAGCCGTCCCAGTCCCACATTTCGTTGGCATTGGACACTTGTCCAATCATGTGGTCTCTCAATATGTCCTCCCGCAAGCCGATTTTGACCCACTCGATCTCGCCGTGCTCATTGGGTAACGCGAACGCCGCCCCAGAAGATTTGCTGTCCATGTCTCTATAGCTCTTTATGCGGTCTTCTTGTGTGCTACGCAACCATTCTCTGGCCTCCACCTCGTGTTTGCCGATTGTTTCCAATTTCCCGATAGCAAAGAAGTCAGGCGTGTATTCCTTGCCGCAGTAAGTCTTCCCAGCCACTGACTTTATCCCCTCCAGTACAAAGGCAAGCCGCTCCTCCAAATACTTGGCAAGTGCCTCCTGCTCTGCCGCATCCCTAGATTCACGTTTTGCCTCTGGTATTGGCTCTGCCCCAGGCTTTGCTGGCATCCCCCTCGGTGCCATCCCCAGCTTGTCCAGCGGCACCCCGCTCTCGTATGCCTCCATGCCCTTCTCGCCCAGAATCTCACGCTGCCGCTCTTCGGGCTGCTCGTCGAACCACTGCGAATAAGTCATGTCGCCGGGCACGGGGCCACCCATGCTTGCGCGGACGCTTTCGGGCACGTCCTCCATTGCCTCGTCGAGCCGCTTGGCGTGTTCGGAATCTCCGCCCGCCTCCTTGGACAGTTCCTCCCAAGTTTTTGTCACGGGCACGACTATCGAGCGGCAGTTCCAGTGCGGGGAAGTGCCCGGCCACGGCGTGTTGTGCCCCTTCGGCTCATAGTCGGGGATAGACCACTCCAAGCCGTCAAGTGCCCTGCACAGCGGGGTCGTTCTATCGTCAAGGGTTGACAGCCACTCCACACCGCCTATCACGTCGGCGTTCTCTTCAAACACGTCAAGCTGCGCCTCGCGGCAGACTGTCAGCGCGGACGTTCTCACCAGTGCCTCCGCGTCGCGCCGCGCCTTTCTCACGATGTCGCGCCTGCCGAGGTCGGGTTCGCTCCGCAGGTCAATATTCGGTGTCCCGTCCGGCATGACGGGCATTATGCGGTTCCTTAGCTCCAGTATCGTCTCGCCCCGCGCCATCCCCATGCGTATCTGGTCTTGGAAGGCCATGCTGTAGCCGTCGCCCTGCCGCTCCCACCATTCGGACGACTTCGCGCCGTGTATCAATGTGCCGTCGACCAGCCGCGAGAGCGTGGCGTCGTTCCACTCCACTTTGTGCAGCAGTTCCCCGCCCAGAATCCTGTTGATGTCGCTCACAATGCCGTCCGCGCTCACGCGCACGAGGCCCTTCATGTTGTCGGAGAAAACGTCACCGATGTAGTCATAGCCGCCGCCTATGCGGTCGCTCACCCTCTCAAACAGGTCGCGCAGCCGCCTCTCGCGCAGTGTCGGGCTGGCGGTGTCCAGTCCGCTGGTCAGCACGTCCGCCTCGATGTCCTTGGTTAGGCGGACGGTCAAAGCAGAGCGATAAAAATGGCGTATTGCGCTACACTGGTAGCGCAATGCTGGGAGCCACTATGCCCGACTACTCGACACAATCAGCGCGCGGGGATGTGAGCCGCGAAGAGCTTGAGTTCGATGTCCTCTTTGTGGGCGCGGGACCTGCCAACCTCACGGCCCTGTGGCGGCTTCTGGATTTGATAGAGGCACACAACAAACGCGACGGCGCGAAAAAACTGGAGGGCCTTACTATTGGTCTGATCGAAAAGGGCGACGCCATTGGTGACCACGCTTTTTCTGGCGCGGTTCTTGATCCAAGGGCGCTGGTTGAACTGTGCCCAGACTACATGGAAAGGGGCTTTCCATCCGAGGGGGTCGTCGCGCACGAAGAGGTCTGGCTATTCACCGGTGAGCGCAGTGGCTTCAAGTTCCCCATTCTGCCGCCCTTTTTCAAAAACCACGACTGCCACATAGTGAGCCTGTCGCGTGTGACGCGCTGGATGGCCGAGCAGATTGAGGCCAGGGAGGTTCAAGGCGTCGATGTGATGCTGCTGCCTGGCTTCGCTGGCCAAAACATAATCTGGGACAACGGTTGCGTCGTGGGCGTGCAGACAGCCGACAAGGGCGTAAACCAGGACGGCTCGCCAAGGAACAACTTTGAACCCGGCAACCGCCTTATGACAAAGGTGGCCGTCTTTGGCGAGGGCCCCTGCGGGCACTTGGCAAACGAGCTGATTTCGGCACTGGACCTCCAAAAGGACTCCATAAACCCCCAAGTGTTTGAAATGGGCGCGAAGGAGGTCTGGGAGATACCGGCGGGGCGGCTGGAGCCCGGCTTTGTGCTGCACAGCGCCGGATGGCCCTTGCCTGAGGGCGAAAGCGGCGGCAGCTTTATCTATTCGATGGGCGGCGACCGCGTGGCGGTCGGGTACGTCGCCAGCCTTGATGCAAAGGACCCCTTTGTGGACGCGCACCTGCTGTTGCAGAAGCTCAAAACCCACACCAGGGTGGCCGAAATACTCAAGGGCGGAAAGCTGCTCCACTACGGCGGCAAGGCGATGGCCATTGGCGGAACCCACTCCATGCCCCGTCTCGCCTTTGACGGCGGGATGCTGGTGGGCGACACGGCGCAGATGGTCAACCCGGCGCGGCTAAAGGGCGTACACCTTGGCATGAAGGGCGGTCTCTGCGCTGCGGACGCGATATTGGAGGCCCTCATCAGCAGCGATTTTTCAAAGAACGGTCTGCAAAATTACGAAGATGCCTTCCTGTCATCTTGGGCCGCCGCCGAAATGAAGCAGTACAGGAACTTCCACCAGACCATCGCCAACGGTCTTACGCCACTTGCCGGTGTTAGGCTCGGCATTTCGATGGTTACCAACGGCTGGCTGCCGTTTGGCCCCCTAAAGAGTGAACCCGACTGCGATGCCACGGAAACTGTTGAACGCTACTACGGCAAAGACGGTCTCAAGGCCCAAGACATAGACCACGGCGTCAAATACGACGGAACTCGCCTGATACAAAAACTGGACGATCTCTACACATCGGGCGTTAACCACGACGAGCACCAGCCCTGCCACCTGAAGATCATTCACGGCAGCGAAGTCTGCGCTGAATGTTGGGAGAAATACGGAAGCCCCTGCACAGCTTTCTGCCCCGCCCAGGTGTACGAAATGCACGTCGCCCCAGAGGGCCCGAGGCTCGAAATAGCCTATTCCAACTGCCTGCACTGCCGGACATGCACGATAAAGTGCCCCCGGCAGAACGTAGTGTGGACGCCGCCGGAGGGCGGCGGCGGTCCGAAGTACACAATCGCCTGAACAGGCCATTTCGAGGCTGCGCCGTGCCCATCAATCCATTCCTGCTCGACATCCTATGCTGCCCCGCAGTCAACGACGGCGAAGCCTGCCACGGCGAACTGACCGACCTGGGGGACAGACTGCTGTGCAAAAAGTGCGGCCTCGCCTACCCGATAGAGGACGGAATACCCGTGCTGCTGGCGGATCACGCTGTAAAAAACAGTTGCTAGCCGCCAGTAAAAAATGAAGCGGCCTTCGGCCGCATCTCTGTTCACTGTCCACTGGCTACTGCTTTTCACTGGCGGCTATAGCCATTCCCTTCGGGAATGGCTATAATGACTCATGCGATTGACCACTGAAACAGCCAAATCCATCCTCAACTCTATCAAGGGCCAAAAGGTGCTTGTCCTTGGCGACCTGATGCTGGACGAGTACATCTTTGGGGAGGTGAGCCGCATTTCCCCTGAGGCGCCCGTGCCCATTGTCCGAATCACCGGGGAGCGGTGGACGTTGGGCGGCGCGGCAAACGTGGCGTCCAACCTGAAGACGCTTGGGGCGGAGCCGCTGTTGATTGGCATTATTGGCAACGACGAGGCCGGTGCGCGCGTCGCCAAACTGCTGTTGAAAATGGGCGTGGGCGATTCTGGGCTGGTCAAGGCGTCAACGCCCACCATCATCAAGACCCGCGTCATCGGCCAGCACCAGCAGATGCTGCGGATAGACCGCGAAGAGCCTGGACAGCCTTCCCAGGACGTGACAGAAAAACTGATAGCCTGCATCCGCCAAACCATGAAAGACGCGGCTGCCGTGGTGGTCTCGGACTACGCAAAGGGCGCTGTGGGCCGGCAGGTGGTTGACAGCATCAGGGGAATGGCGCGGCAAAAGGGCGTCCCGTGGATTGTGGACCCCAAGCCGGCCCACAAGGCGCTCTACGAGGGGGCCACGGCCCTCACGCCGAACACAAGCGAGCTGTCCCAGCTTGCGGCGACACCCATCAAGACTGACGAAGAGATGACGGAGGCGTCACTGAAGCTGGTGGCGGACCTGAAACTGTCTGGCCTACTGGTGACGCGCAGCGAAAAGGGCATGGCGCTAATAAGGCCCGATGACGACGGGCAGCCCGTGTTGATACCGACCCACGCCATAGAGGTGTATGATGTATCGGGCGCCGGCGACACTGTGATAGCCGCGTTCACGGCCGCGCTGGCGGCAAAAGCCAGTTGGCAGGACGCTGCGATGCTGGCCAACACTGCCGCAGGTGTGGTTGTGGGCAAGATGGGCACCGCCACCACCACGCCGCAGGAAATATTGGAGAGGCTGTAGCCCAGCCGCCTGTTAGAACATCAAAGATTGAGGGGAATGGCATGAGAGAGATCAGTGTGGAGCAGATAAAGTCGCATGTCGTGCCGCTGTGCCTGACCGCCGCGTACGACCTGCCGCAGGACGTGCGCGATGCCATCGAGGGCGCGATTGGGGGCGAGCCTTCCCCCCTTGGCAGGTCAATGCTGGAGCAACTGTTGGAGAACTGCCAGATAGCCTGCAAAGATCGCGTGCCCATCTGCCAGGACACCGGCGTGGCCGTCTTTTTTGTGGAGATGGGCCAGGACGCGCACATCACCGGCGGCTCGTTGAACGAGGCCCTGGCGGACGCCACCGAAAAGGCATGGAAGGACGCATACCTGCGGATGAGCATAGTTGCCGATCCGCTGTTCGGAAGGAAGAACACCCACACAAACACCCCGCCGATAGTCCATTTGAGGCTGGTGCCGGGCGACGGCCTGAAGATAACCATCGCGCCAAAGGGGGGCGGCTCCGAAAACATGAGCCGCCTGGCAATGCTGAAGCCGACGGCAGGTGTGGCCGCCGTCGCGGACTTCGTCTGCGAGACAGTCGTCTCGGCGGGCGGAAATCCTTGCCCCCCGGTGATAGTCGGCGTGGGCGTCGGGGGCAATTTCGAGATGGCCCCGCTGCTCGCCAAGAGGGCGCTCCTCCGCACCGTCGGCAAGCCAAGCCCTGACGCGAACTACGCCGAACTCGAAAAAAAGCTGCTGGAGCGCATCAACGCATCAGGCGTGGGCCCGCAGGGTCTGGGCGGCCGCACGACGGCGCTGGCGGTTCACATAGAGCACCACCCGTGCCACATAGCCAGTCTGCCTGTGGCCGTAAACATCAACTGCCATGCCGCCAGGCACGCAAGCGTGGAGATTTAGCATGGGCGCGCGAAAAATCCAAGCCCCCCTAACCGCCGAAATCGCGTCAGGCCTCGCCATGGGCGAAGAGGTGCTGTTAAGCGGCACCATCTACACGGCGCGCGACCAAGCCCATTCAAGGCTCTGCGCCCTGCTTGAAAAGGGCGAGCCGCTGCCGTTTGCCCTGGAGGGCGCCGTCATATACTTCTCCGGCCCTACGCCGACGCCCCCCGGCAAAGCCGTCGGCAGCGCGGGACCCACCACGGCCTACCGCATGGACGCCTTTTCGCCAAAGCTACTGAAAGCAGGTCTGAAGGGCATGATAGGCAAGGGCAACCGCTCAAAAGACGTCATCGACGCCATGAAGGCCACCGGCACGGTCTACTTTGCAGCCACAGGCGGCGCCGGCGCTCTGATAGCCCAGCGCATCAAGAGCTCGACCTGCGTGGCTTATGAAGAGCTGGGGCCCGAAGCGATCTACAGAATGGAAGTGGAGGACTTCCCCTTGGTTGTGGCCATAGACTCCAAGGGCGAAAACATCTATGTGAAGGGACCTGAGCAGTACAGGTCCAATCAATAGATTTTCACGTTCCTTGCGTCCTCCGGCGGCTCCCTGTCCGAAATGGAGGGTCTGCCGTCCGCGTCTTCCCAGTAGTAAACGGGCTTGTGCTTGGCCTGTAGCTCGCCGGCGTTTGGCGCTTCGACGGTGTTGGGGGCACCGGGGGGATTGGCTTTGCCATCGATGAGGAAGCCGCCGCGCCCCTTTTTCAGGTAGTCAATCGCGCCCTTGGCGTTTGGGTCCGCCACCACCGACTTGTTTTCCCACAGCCGCTTCACTTTGGGGACGTACGCCTTGGTTTCTGCAAACGGCGGTATCCCGTTGTGTTTCTTGACCGCGTTCTCGCCGGCGTTGTAGGCGGCTATGACCTTGGTGTAGTCGTTTTCAAAGTGGTCCATCAGCCATTTCAGGTATTTGACGCCGCCCGTGATGTTCTGGACGGGGTCGAAGGGGTCCAGCACGCCGAACCGCGAGGCTGTGGCGGGTATCAGCTGCATCAGGCCCATCGCGCCCTTGCGGCTGTGGGCTTTTTCGTAAAACGCGCTCTCGGCTTGGATTATGGCCCGGACCAGCCAGGTGTCCACTCCATGCGCGGCGGATATTTCATCCACCAGCGCGATTAGCTCCGGGCTCTTCAGCACCTGCGACATCTGCGCCCCGCTGATGGCCAGTCTGATGGGCCCCGACTTGACGTCTATCAGGGAATAGCCCTTGCCCCTCATGTAGGCGGGCGGCAGGTTGTTGATCACCATCCGCCCGTTTTCGTCCAGATAGGTGTAGAAGTACTGGTGCGGCTGCTTTTGGGCGGAAAGGGGCAGTGAAAGTGCGGCAACGAACAGCGCCGCCAAACCGCGCCCAGCGATTTTTTTGACGCCAGACTGCGCCCAGGCACAGCCCCGTCGGGCTGCGAATTGGCGGAGTAGGCTGGAAATCTTCATGCGAACGGTCTGTCCCTGACAACCATTATAGTGCAAAGCAAGCGCCAAAGGTTCTTTCCAACCCAGTGGGACTTGCAAAACTAGCGTTTGCAAGGGGTTCCAGTGGTTGCGGGGGGGGGATTTGAACCCCCGACCTTTGGGTTATGAGCCCAACGAGCTACCGGACTGCTCCACCCCGCGTCAAGGGGTACAGTCTAGCACGACCCCGAAAAAAATGACAGCGGAGATTGCAGAATGAAGCGTGAAGCCCTATCGTCGCCCGTTTGCCGAAGATTCCTTTACGTTGGCCAGGAACTCGTCGTTGGTCTTGGTCTTGCCAAGGCGGTCCAGCAGGAGCTCCATGGATTCGGCGGGGCCGCTTCCGGAGAGTATCTTCCGCAGCACCCAGATGGTGGCCAGGCGCTGTGCGTCGATTAGCAGGTCCTCTTTCCTGGTGCCTGAGCGCTGTATGTCCATTGCGGGGAATATCCTGTGGTCGCTCAGTTTGCGGTCCAGGATGATCTCGCTGTTGCCCGTGCCCTTGAACTCCTCGAAGATTACGTCGTCCATGCGGCTGCCGGTCTCGATGAGGGCCGTGGCTATGATGGTCAGGCTGCCGCCGCCCTCGATGCTGCGCGCCGCGCCGAAGAACCTCTTGGGCCGCTGTAGCGCGTTGCTGTCCACGCCGCCCGAAAGCACCTTGCCGCTGGGCGGCACCACCGTGTTGTAGGCGCGGCCAAGCCTGGTTATCGAATCCAGCAGTATCACCACGTCCTTTTTGTGCTCCACCAGGCGCTTGGCCTTCTCGATGACCATCTCGGCCACCTGGACGTGTCGCGTGGCTGGCTCGTCGAATGTGCTGGCCACCACCTCGCCCTTGACGTTCCTCTCCATGTCCGTGACCTCCTCGGGCCGTTCGTCTATCAGCAGCACTATCAGGAAGACTTCGGGGTGGTTGGTGGTTATGGAGTTTGCGATGTTCTGCAGCAGCACCGTCTTGCCGGTCCTTGGTGGCGCCACTATGAGTGCGCGCTGGCCCTTGCCCAGTGGCGTCATCAGGTCCATCACCCTGGTGCTGAGCTCGTGCGGGTCTCTTTCCATCTTTAGGTGCTGCGTCGGGTAGAGGGGCACCAGTTCGTCGAAGTGGATGCGTTCCTTGGCGCAGGACGGCGGGTCGAAGTTCACCGCGTCTATCCGCAGCATGGCGAAGAATTTTTCGTTCTCCTTCGGCGGGCGGATCATGCCGGACACGATGTCGCCCGTGTGCAGGCTGAACTTTTTGATCTGGCTGGGCGAGATGTAGATGTCGTCGGAGCCGGCCAGATAGTTCTGGTCGGGCGAGCGCAGGAAGCCGAAGCCCTCGGGCAGGACCTCCAGAAGGCCCTCTGCGAAGAAGCGGCCCTCCTTGGACGCGGCGGCCTCCAGGAGCCTGAACATCAGCTCCTGCTTCCGCATGGACAGCGGACTCTCTATCTCGTATTGCTTTGCCAGCTCGGCCAGGCGGCCGATGGAAAGCTCTTTGAGATCGTGCAAATTTAGCTCTGCGGTGTCGGAGGGCATTAATGCTCCCATAAAAGGTAAACGACCCTGTGAATGGATTCACACCATCGTATTACCTGCCCCTCAAAAATGCAAGGTACGCAAAAAATCATTTTTTGCCGCGGTTGTTGAGGATTATCGAAAACACCTTTCTCATGTTGTGGTTGCCGAAGTGCCGGGAAAGCAGACGCATGACCGCGCCCTTGTCGGTCAGTATCGAAAGGCCGGCGGGGAGCGAGTCGTACTGTGCAAGCACGCCCTCCTTGAATTCAAGCTCGACGCGCACCTGCCCGATGCACTCTTCGATGTGCCCACGGAACCTTTCGATGTCGTGTGGGTCGTACTCTTCCAGCAGCAGCGGCAGAAGCGTGTCGTAGGTAAGGTTGTCGCCGCTCTCCAAGTAGTTCCAGCACGTTGCCCTGACGGCCTCTTTGTTGATGCCCGCCGCCCAGTGGATGGCTTCCACCGACTCCGGCTTGCACTTCCACATGGAGATTTTGCCCTTGGGCGTCTCGGAGTACCAGACAGTGCCCTCCGTGCCCGAAATCTTGTCGTCCTCCGCTGGGCGGTTCTGCTTCTCCATGCTGGCGCGCATTTCCGCGTACTTCGCCACGGGGTCTTGCCCTGCCTCCAGCTCCCCCAGAAGTCTTGCCGGCGGCACTCCCATTAGGTCTAGTTTCTCTGGCGGCACCACGCTTGCATCCGCCCTGATGCCAAACAGGACTGCGGTCTCAAGCGGAGCTTCGTAGAGAATCAGGTGCGCGTTCCGCCCCCCCGTACATCTCAAAGCTGATGTGGCAGTCGTTTTTTGCCACCAACTGCGGGATGTTGGGGTATCTCTCCAAAAGCTCCTGCCACATGTCGAGGAAGGGCCCCCATCTGCTGTTCCTCAGCACCGGCGCGAGACGCAGCTTGTAGGTGGTGAAAGTGTCGCCGGCGGAATCCCTGTATCGGTAGGCAAGCACGTTTGTGCCGTCCAGCTTTTCATGGATGAGAATCCGTTTGATTGGCGGAAAGTGGAAACTGCCGTCCCTCCCAAACGGGTAGTGCAGCTTCGGCGTGGCCAATATTGTCTGCGGGACATCTTTGCCGTCCACATGAGTTAGCGCGAGCGCCCCGTACAGGTGGTCGGGCTTCTGGCAGAGGAAACCGCACAGGCGCTTGTTGCCGTTGAACGGGTCCTCCGCGTCGAACGCCTGCAACCACTTTGCCTCGACGCCAAGCAGGCTTTCCGCTGTAGTCAGCGAATCGGTCATCGTTTCGCCTTCCTTGTTCTGACAAAGCAGGAGTCTAATCAGAATCCCTGGGGTAGTTTCATGTTCAGGGTCTTAACTAGGAACGCCCACATGTCGGCCCTTTCGGCAATCACCTTGGCCATGGGCTTGCCGGCGCCGTGGCCGGCGTCGGTCTCTATCCTGGTCAGAATTGGCGCGGGGCCGCTCTGGGCCGCCTGGAGCGTAGCCGTGAACTTGTGGCTGTGCGCCGGCACCACCCTGTCGTCGTGGTCGCCAGTCGTTATCAATGTGGCGGGGTACCTTGTGCCAGGCGTAATGTTGTGCAGCGGCGAGTACATGATCAGGTTGTCGAAGCCCTCTTTTGTGTCGGAGCACATGTAGTCGCTCTGCCAGGCCCAGCCGATTGTGAACTTGTGGTAGCGCAGCATGTCCAGCACCCCCACGGCTGGGAT
>Ga0268262_10005304_pt1 | contig 12839 bp, 7 predicted proteins | sample TergutNc150P3_FD_190354 | JGI IMG/M metagenome (GOLD analysis project Ga0268262, IMG submission 190354) | Nasutitermes corniger P3 segment gut microbial community from laboratory colony in Florida, USA - Nc150 P3 (SPAdes) (version 2) | ecosystem: Host-associated > Arthropoda: Insects > Digestive... | reverse complement strand
TGAAAAGCGTAAAAAAGTTATACTTTAGTTATACCGAAATCGCAATTTTTTATACTTTTTTTATACTTTTAGGAGTAAAAAAGGGGGTGTTTTTATACTTTTGTTATACCGGAGAGGGAAAAATTTCCTTCCTCTATTTTTTTTCGCTTTTGTCTAATGCGAATTAGGCGGTTTTTTACTATACAAACAAATAGTCTTTACGTGAATTATATAAATTTTTTTTAACATTTTTTTATTTTTGGTCAAGCGCCATGCATCTGCAACCCATATATAGTATCTAAGATTTTTTCTTGTGAAAAAATCTTAGCCGGCGGTAAACTGCTGCCGGATCTTACAGAGGAGGATGTAAATGAACAACCTCAATTCTATCTTAATCGAAGGCAATCTGGTGAGAGACCCTCTGCTTCGATCCACCCCCAAAGGGACGCAAGTATGCAATATGTGTCTTGCGTCGAACCGTTATTACAAGCAGGATACAGGTTTCGAAAAAGAAGTTTCCTTTTTCGATATTGAAACCTGGTCCAAACTTGCGGAAGCGTGCTATGCAAAAGGCAAAAAGGGCCGAGGCGTGCGCGTTGTAGGACGTTTAAAGCAAAACCGCTGGAGCGACCCTGAAGGCAAAGCGCATTCAAGGGTTACTATCGTCGCGGAACACGTGGAATTTCGTCCTGAATTTAAAAAGGAAACGAAATCCGTGCAGGAAATTCCCGATGAAGATGAGTATGAGAGCGAAGAAAACGGCGAACCGGTTATGGCAATGGAAGAAAAGGAGGTAGAGACAGTTGCTTTCTAACCGTTATTAAAAGTTTTCCCGGCAAAAGAGCCGGACTGAGGCAGAGATATGACGGAATGTCATACCCCTGCCTCTTTATTTATAAAATACTCTCTTGATTAATTAATAAATTTAATTTTATACTTATAAAAAGAGGACGATATGGCGCATAAGAGTATTTTGAAAACAATGACGCCGCTTATTGCGGTAAGTATATTTCTCATAACAACTTGCGCAACTTCTATTAAATTATCGGTAGAGCGTCCGCCTAATTTAAATACTGCCGGTATCAAGCGTATTGCGGTTATGCCGTTTGAAGCCAATGCCGGCGTTAGCAGAGAGATGGCTCAATATGCCACCGGCGTGGCAACAAAAAAAATACAGGAAATAAATTATTTTACTCTTGTAGATCCGTCGGAAATTGAGCGTTTTAAAAAAAATAATCAAAATTTAGAAAATTATATTGACGCGCAATTTGTCGGGCGGATAACGAGGATCAATATAAATAACGAAACCAGCAATGGTTCATATAAAAATAAAAACGGCGACGTAACATATTATACCGATTACATCACAAAAGTTGAAATCGAGTTTAACTATTCTCTGGTGCTTGCCAGAGACAGCAGAATTATCGGACCAGTTTACAAAAAAAACAGCAGAACTTCTTCAAACAGAGAAACTTCTCCTTCTTCGCAGGAACTTCTTCAGGCGGCAATTGATGAAAAATTAAATAAAAACAGCAGAAGTTCTTTAAGCAAAGAAAATTATCCTTCCTCATCGGATCTTCTTAGGGCTGCTATTGATGAGCAGTTAATGTATCTTGGTCATGATATTGCTCCATATACTGTAATTGAAACCAGAACCTTTGCGGAAGAAAAAACAAAAGATAAAGTCTTAAAGGAAGAGATGAAAAATGCGCTTGCGCAGGTAAAAGCCGGAAGTTACAAGTTAGCCCTTTCAGCTTATCTTGATATTTATGATCGATATAAAAGCGTTGCCGCGGCGGAGAACGCGTCTATCCTTTATGAATCGTTTGGCGAAGTACAAATTGCCGCTGACTTTATGCAAAAAGTTTTTGATGAAACAGGAAACCCGGCGGCAAAAATAGCTCTTGCCCGTTTTAATAAAATTTTACAGGATCGGGCGATACTTGCCAGCGATTACGGCGATACGCGGGATCAAACAAAAAAAGCCGCCGACTTAGCGAGCGATGAGATTCAAAAAGTTCTTCCAAAAAACGCGCGAGTTTGGATATATAACGATTCAACTAACAACTCCATGGCGACGGCGGTTGTTGACAATTTAACTTCTGAATTTATTCGCAAAGGAATAAAAATTGTTGACAGGCAAAACGCCGCGTTAATCGAAGCGGAACATAAATTCAATATGTCCGGTTATGTAAGCGACAACGATTTTATAAGCATTAGTAACGCGGTTGGCGCTAATACAATTGTTGTTATCGGCATTTCGGGAGCAGGTTCAAATCGCCGTTTGCAGGTGCGCGTATTAGACATCGAAAAAAGAGTCCCGCTCATGCAAAGCGATACAAGCGAAAAATGGAAAATTTAAACCTTATTTGCGTAAAATCCGTCTTTCCAGTTAAAACGGCTTGATTGCGGCAGAGGGGCGTTTTCGTTAACAGAACGCATTAAATCGCGGTAATTTGATTTTTTCAGCGCTTGTCCCGATAAATCAATGATAAAACGTCCGAATCCCGCATCTTTTAAAAACGGAATTTTATCGATAATAGAAAAATATTTTTTTGGATAAACGCGCGAACCTTCGGGACTTGTTTCAAGTAAAAATTCCTCGTCCATGTTATCTGCAAATGAATCAAAGTTAAGGACGGAACTAAGATTCGCTCTTATGTTGAATAAAGGCGTCCACGCAAAAACCGTAATAAAAAATTTTGAGTTTAACGCGCTCTTGCTCTGCCGCTTTCTGCCGCCTTTGTCTTCTTTCTTTCTGCTCTCCATACCCAATGTTCGTTCTAAATTTTGCCTGTTGTTTTCCAGCGGCGAAACAAAGGCGTCTACTCCCTGGGACGAAACAAATGAAAGCGCCCACGAATTAAACGTATAAAGCCAAGTACCCGCTATCAATTTTATATTTTCATGCTCCCTGAACAGTGAAAAATGTCCCGGATTGTTCAATACATATTGATTATAGCCTTTTTCGGTTAATAGCTTGATTTCCTGCGCCATTTTTCCGTTTTCGTATTCGGCAATTTCTTGTGGGAACCACGGGTCGAGGGTTAGAATAATTTCAGCGGGTTTAAAGGGCAGGGGCGGTTTAGTGTCGTCTAACAAATATTTTGCGTTTTTCCGGGAAAGGGCTAGCATTACCCGCTGCGGACGGGAGGACTGCAAAATAAAAAAATCTTCCGGGCGGGAGACGGCGATGTACAGTCCTTCGGGAAAAGTTTCGGTATTTTTTGAATGTTTGCCGCGTTCTTCCCTTTTTCGCACCTGTATCTGCGGAAAAGGCGCTTTTTCTCTGCCAGGTCCCTTGCTTGCGGATACTTTAGTAAGTATTGGCGCATAACGCTTTCGCATCTCTTTAATTTGTATCAGGTAGACATGGTCGCCAATGTCCCCTTCCGGCGCGGAAATCCAGTAACCGGAATGTCCGCTGTCTTCCTGCGCGTAAGTTAATTTATGGGAAACTCTGCCTGAGTCGTCGCTGTGGTGTATCCGCACCGAATCCCTAACGGAAACGGAAAGTCCCCTTGGCGGGCGGATAAGGGCGCGTCTTTCATCGTCTGCGCCTTTTATTCTTAAAATTGTTCCAAGATTGATGCCTGTGCCGCCGTCCTGTTCTGGGTTCAGCCAATCAATGCCTTCGCTGTTTTGCGCGGCTTTTGTTAATCCGCCGAAAAAATACTGAGTTTTTGGACGCGCAAAATCGTTACGCAAAATCTCCTGTCCGCGTTCAATACTTCGCTGAATTTCGTCAGAGTCTCCGTTTGCGCTTACGCCATTAGCGTAAGCGTCCATTACAAGCCGGTAAGCGGAAACTACCGTTCCCACATAAGCCGCGCTTTTCATGCGTCCTTCAATTTTTAACGCGCTGATTCCGGCGGCGGCTAACAGCGGTATGTTCTCCAATAACTGTAAATCGTTCGGGCTGAAATAGTAGCCGCCCTCGCCGTCGGCTCTATGGTACAATCTTCTGCACGCCTGAGTACACATTCCCCTGTTAGCTGATTTTCCGCCAAGAAAACTTGAAAAAAGACAAAGACCCGAAACGCTTATGCATAACGCTCCGTGGACAAAAACCTCAAGCTCAAGGTTAGTTTCGCTTTTTACGCTTTTAAGCTCTTCAAGAGACAGTTCCCGCGCCAAAACCACGCGCGAAACGCCGTGACGCGAAAGGGCGTTTGCTCCTCTTGCCGACGCGATATTCATCTGGGTAGAAGCGTGAAGCCGCAAAGACGGAAACTCATTTTTTGCCATAGCGATAACGCCGTAGTCCTGAACAATCAGCGCATCCGGTCCCTGTCCTGCAAGATATTTCAAAAATTGGTACATTCTATCGGCTTCGCGTTGTTCAAAAACAGTATTTACCGTAACGTAAACTTTTTTTCCCATTTTATGCAAAGAACGCAGAGCGCTTTCAAACTGCGCGTAAGTAAAATTGGCGCTTCTTAAACGGGCGTTAAAATCTTTTAAGCCAAGATAAACAGCGTCTGCGCCTTCGCCGATTGCGGCGTCAAGCGCCTCAGGCGATCCCGCGGGTGCAAGTAATTCCATGCTTCATTATAACTCAATCGGTAAAAAAGTGTCATTATTTGTGGTGAGTTATGACGATAAGAAAAAGACCCTTTTTAAAGAAGGTTAAATTTTAAGAGGAGGTATAGCGTGACATACGGCTATATTAGAGTCAGTACTGACAAGCAAACGGTTGATAATCAGCGGTTTGAAATCGAACGATTTTGTATGAAAAACAGTTTGAAAATCGACGAATGGATTGAAGAAACTATCAGTGGGTGTAAAACGCCTGATAAGCGTCTTTTAGGATCGCTTCTGGAGGAGGTAAGGTCGGGCGATCTGATTATTTGTTCGGAATTATCAAGGCTTGGAAGAAGTCTTTTTATGATTATGTCTATTCTTAATCATTTAATGCTGAACGAAGTAAGAGTATGGACAATAAAAGACAATTACAGACTAGGTGACAATATTCAGTCAAAAGTTCTGGCGTTTGCGTTTAGTTTAACAGCGGAGATAGAGCGCGATTTAATTTCTCAGAGAACAAAGGAAGCGCTTGCGCGTCGGCGCGCCGAGGGTAAAATCCTTGGCAGACCTTTTGGCAGTCTGTCAAACATAGTAAAACTTTCAGGTCGAGAGCAGGATATTAAAATGCTTCTTGAAAGGCATTTTTCAAAGTCCGCGATAGGCAGGATATACGGCGTTAATAGAACAACAGTTGACTCATTTGTAAGAACAAGAATGACGGTGTAGACTAACGCATAAAAAAAGCGATCGGAAAACCGATCGCTTTTTATTAAACTAATGTAATGTTAACAAGCAGTTTTATTCATTGTCCTGTAACGCGTCGTATCCTTGCTCGCCTGTGCGAACCTTAACGACGTTTTCGACATCATAAATAAATATTTTGCCGTCGCCGACTTTTCCCGTGTATAACACTTTCTTTACGGTGTCTATTACGGTTTGCGGCGGTATCTTACATACGATAATATCAACCTGAACCTTGGGAAGCAGTTTCATGGTTACAGGAGCGCCGCGGTAATACTCGGTGTGACCCTTTTGCATTCCGTGACCAAGTACGTTGGTAACCGTAAGACCTGTAATACCGATTCTGTCGAGGGCGTTGTGAAGAGCCGTAAGTTTGTTCTGGTTTGTGATGATTGTAACTTTTGTCATCTTCGCGCCGGGTTTTGAGTTATTTACAACAGGAACTGCCACATTAGCCGGAACTGTTTCTTCATCCTCCGAATAGGAAGGCTTGAAGTCAGCGCCCGCGGGAGCTATCATAAAGTCGGCATAGCTGCTTTCAATATTGTGTTCGGTAATATCCAAGCCGGCAAGTTCTTCGGTATGTGAAACGCGAAGACCCATTACTTTCTTGATTACCGTAAAGACAATACCCATTGTTACCGCTACCCATGCCGCTACCGAGACAACGCCGAGAGCCTGAACGCCAACCATCGCCCATCCGCCGCCGTACGCAAGTCCGCCGTCAAGAGCGAATATACCGGTAAGAATTGTTCCCGCCGCGCCGGCAATACCGTGTACGCCGATAGCGCCGACAGGATCGTCAACCTTTAATACTTTGTCAACAAACTCAATACCGAATACGATAACAATCGCCGCAATAATACCGATACAGAAAGCGCCGAACGGTGATACGGCGTCGCATCCCGCGGTAATTGCGACAAGACCGGCAAGAGCGCCGTTCAGTGTCATTGACACGTCGGGTTTTTTGTAACGTATCCATGTGATGATCATTGTAAAGACCGCCGCTGTAGCAGCCGCCAGGTTTGTTGTAACGAAAATTTTGCTGGCTGAAACAATGTTTTCATCGCCTGTCATGCAGACTGTGGAACCGCCGTTAAAACCGAACCAGCAGAACCAGAGAATGAAAACGCCGAGTGCGCCGAGCGTTAAGCTGTGACCGGGAATAGCGCGTGATTCGCCTGATTGGGAATATTTGCCGATACGGGGACCGACTATTTTTGCGCCAACCAGCGCCGCTACACCGCCAACCATGTGTACTGCGGTAGAACCGGCAAAGTCATGGAAATCAAGCTGTGCAAGCCAGCCGCCGCCCCATATCCAGTGACCGGAGACCGGATAAACAAAAGCGCTGATGATCAAACTGTAAATACAGTAAGCGGAGAACTTTGTCCTTTCCGCCATAGCTCCAGATACGATTGTCGCCGCTGTTGCGCAGAACACCGTCTGGAAAATCAGGAATGCCATGGTGGGGAATGTGTCGTCGTAATTTCCCCTGACCATAAAGTCGAGTCCGCCGATAAACTTGCCGCTTCCGGCGAACATGATACCGAACCCGATCAACCAATAGACCGGGGTGCCAATGGAGAAGTCCATTAGGTTTTTCATGACGATATTACCTGCGTTTTTCGCCCTTGTAAAACCTGTTTCTACCATAGCGAAGCCCGCTTGCATAAAGAATACAAGAGCCGCAGCTATGAGCACCCATGCGGTGTCAATTGATGAAAACACAGATCCAGTCACTTCAATCACTTCTTCAATCATAAAACCTCCTTTTATTTAAAAAAATTAAATTACACTGTACAATATCTGCCCGTAACTCGGTAACGGCCAATATTTCTTTGCCACAAATGTTTCAAGTCCGTCAACATCGATCCTGAGTTCCACCATTGCGGCAAAAACTTTCTCGCGGTAGAAACGCGCCTGATCCGCGATACTGCGTCCTTCTTTTGTCTCCAGAATTACTTTTTCAAGAGCCGTTAATTTGTTAAGCAGACTGGCGGATAGTTTTGAAATATTACCTATCAAATTTTCCTCCAGCGAAGAATCATAATAACCAAGCGCTTTCTTTTTCTGGAGAAGCCCTGTTAATTCGTTTTGATAACTTACGCAGGCGGGGAAAATATCTCCCTTGACCATATCAACCATAGTAAGCGCCTCAATATGAATAGTTTTGCAATATGCTTCCATAAGTATTTCATAGCGCGAATGAAGTTCCACATCGGTAAAGACATGATGCTTGGTAAATAAATCTATGCTCTTTCTGGAAACAAATTCAGGAAGAGCTTCAACTGTGGTTTTCAGGTTGGACAATCCGCGCTTCTGCGCCTCGACTACCCATTCTTCCGCATAGTTGTTGCCGTTAAAAACGATCCTCTTGTGTTCGCTGATTGTTTTTTTGATCAACGCCGCAAGGTCTCCCTTAAAGTTCTTGGATTTTTCAAGAGAATCCGCAAACTGGCTTAAGGTTTCGGCGACAATTGTGTTTAATACGATGTTCGGTCCGCCGATTGAGAACGCCGAGCCGAGCATACGGAACTCAAACTTGTTGCCGGTAAACGCGAAGGGCGATGTGCGGTTGCGGTCTGTTGTGTCTTTTGGGAAATGCGGCAGTACTGATACGCCGATTTCCATATCAAGTTTTTCTTTGTTTTTGTAACCCTTGCCTGATTCAATAGCTTCGATAATTTCTGTTAATTCTTCGCCGAGGAACATGGATACGATAGCCGGGGGCGCTTCATTCGCGCCGAGTCTGTGATCGTTTCCTGCGCTCGCTACGGATACGCGCAAAAGGTCTTGATATTCATCAATAGCTTTGATAACCGCTACCAGAAACAAAAGGAACTGCGCGTTGTCATTCGGCGTATCGCCCGGTTCAAGCAGGTTAATGCCTGTGTCGGTGCTGATTGACCAGTTATTGTGCTTGCCGCTTCCGTTAACTCCCGCGAACGGTTTTTCGTGAAGCAGACAAACAAGTCCGTGTTTGTTAGCGATGGACTTCATCAGTTCCATTGTCAACTGGTTGTGGTCTGTTGCTATATTTGTCGTCGAGAAAATCGGCGCAAGCTCGTGCTGTGCCGGCGCGACTTCATTATGTTTTGTTTTCGCGTTTACGCCGAGCTTCCAAAGTTCTTCGTCAAGCTCTTTCATAAAAGCGGACACGCGCGGTTTGATAGCGCCGAAATAATGATCTTCAAGCTCCTGCCCTTTGGGCGGCTTTGAGCCGAACAGCGTTCTTCCTGTATAGATTAGATCGGGGCGTTTTAGGTAAACCTCTTTATCGATAAGGAAATATTCCTGCTCGGGACCGACCGTTGTAAGAACGCGCTGCGCCGTTGTGTCGCCGAAAAGTCTGAGTACGCGGATAGCCTGTTTGTCGATTGCTTCCATTGAACGGAGCAGGGGAGTCTTTTTATCAAGAGCTTCGCCCGAATACGAACAGAAAGCGGTGGGGATACATAAAGTCCCGTCTTTGATAAACGCAAAAGAAGTTACGTCCCAAACGGTATAACCTCTCGCTTCAAAGGTGGCGCGTATACCGCCCGACGGGAAGCTGGAAGCGTCCGGCTCGCCGCGGACAAGCTCTTTTCCGGAAAACTCCATGATAACCTTACCGTCGCCTGTCGGTGAGATAAAGCTGTCGTGTTTTTCCGCCGTTGTGCCGGTCATGGGCTGGAACCAGTGCGTAAAATGGGTCGCGCCGTGTTCAACCGCCCAGTTTTTCATTGCGTTGGCGACAACATTTGCGATATCAAGCTCCAAATGCGTACCTTTTGACATTGTTTTTTTCAATGCCTTAAAAACATCCTTAGGAAGCCTGTCTCTCATGACAGTTTCATTAAAGACCATGCTTCCGAATAAAGCTGGAATGTCTTTCATCTCAATTTCCTCCAAATAATAAATTTCTTATAGATTAGTTTTTCAATAAAAAAGGCGTTCAACGGTAAAAAGCCCTAAAGCCTATTACCGATAAACGCCTTTGTTTATCTTGGTAGATCTTACGAAAAAATACTATTTTTGTCAAGGGGTTTTTGGGAAAATTTCTCACAAAGGACACGGAGGAAGAGAAGAGCACAAAGGGAAGATCAGGGGTTTTTGTTCGAAATCTTAGCGTGGGACTTCACGACAAGATAACGGACGATAACCCCCTTTTCCCTCTTCGTGTCCTTTTCTTTCTTTGTGTCCTTTGTGTGCTGTCTTTCGGAAAATATTATTTAGATTGCCTAATCTTAATATGCACTTCGCGAAGCTGTTGTTCCGTAACTTCGCAGGGGGCTCCCATCAGCGGGTCTTGGGCGGCGCTGTTCATGGGGAAGGCTACCACTTCGCGGATATTTTCTTCTTCCGCCAAAAGCATGACAATTCTGTCAATTCCGGGAGCCATGCCCGCGTGGGGCGGCGCGCCGTAATGGAACGCGTTGTATAGGGCGGGGAATTTTTTCTCAATATCGGTCTTGTTGTATCCAGCCAGTTCAAAGGCTTTTACCATGACTTCGGGCAGATGGTTTCGCACCGCGCCCGATGAAAGCTCTACGCCGTTGCATACAATGTCATACTGCCAGGCGAGAATGTCGAGGGGGTTTTTTGTTTCAAGCGCCTCAAGCCCGCCCTGCGGCATTGAAAACGGGTTGTGGGTAAATTCGATAGCGCCTGTTTCTTCATTTTTGCCGTACATGGGAAAGTCCACTATAAAGCAGAATTCGAACTTTTCTTTATTGATAAGATTAAGCTGATTACCCAATGCCGTGCGAATCTGCCCGGCTAGACCGTTTACTTTTGCAGGCGCATCCGCGATAAAAAACAGAGTGTCGTTTATTTTAAGACCAAGGTCTTTTCTGAGAGTATTTTGTTTTTCTTCGGAAAGGAATTTGACTATCGGTCCTTTTAAACTGCCGTCTTCCATAACGGAAATATAACCAAGCCCTTTCATGCCGATTTCTTCGGCAAAGGCGAGCATTTTTTCAAAGAATGATTTTGACTGCAGCGCCGCGCCGCCCGCGACAATTCCCCTAACCGGAATATTTTTAAAAGGCTTAAAATCCACATCCGCAAAAAAATCGGTAAGGTCTGTGATGACAAGCGGGTTGCGAAGATCGGGCTTATCCGACCCGTATTTGAGCATTGCTTCGGCGTAGGGGATTTTTACAAAAGGTACGGGGCTTACCTCTTTGTTTGAAAAAGTTTTAAAAACGCCGTACATTACATTTTCCGCTACTTCAAAAACATCTTCCTGCTCCGCAAACGCCATTTCAAAATCAAGCTGATAAAATTCTCCGGGTGAGCGGTCGGCGCGGGAATCTTCGTCGCGGAAACAGGGGGCTATTTGAAAATAGCGGTCAAAACCTGAAACCATCAAAAGTTGTTTGAAAATTTGCGGGGCTTGCGGAAGAGCGTAAAATTTTCCCTGATGTTTCCTGCTTGGAACAAGGTAATCACGCGCGCCCTCAGGCGAGGATGATGTCAGTATCGGCGTTTGAAACTCCGTAAAGCCCAATTCTTCCATTTTTGCCCGCAAAAAACTAATAACTTTTGAGCGCAGTAAAATATTCTTTTTAACTTCGGGATTTCTTAAGTCAAGAAAACGATAGCTCAAGCGGACGTCTTCTCTTGTGTTTTTGGATTCGCCTATTTCAAACGGCAGAGCGCGGACTGCCTTGCTCTGGATAACCAGCTTTTCGGCGTGAACCTCGACGGTTCCCGTCTCAATTTTCGGATTGATAGTATCCGCGTCGCGTTTTTTTACCGCGCCCGTTACGGTAAGAACAGTCTCCTTGCCTGACTTATATTCCTCATGTAAAACCACCTGAGTAACGCCGTATTGATCCCTCAAGTCAATAAAAGTTACCCCGCCGTGGTCGCGGATAGTGTCCACCCAGCCTGAAAGCGTGACAGTTTTTCCTGTATGTTCTTCCCGCAGTTCCCCGCAGGTATGCGTCCTATATTGATTCATGTTGTTTCTCTGGGACTATTATGCCAATTATTAAGGAATTGTGGAAGGGGGAACTTTTCCCAAGAATTTCACACAAAGGACACAAAGAGACAAAGGACACAAAGGAGGATTAGGGATTTTTGTTTGAAATCTTATTGTGAAGTTAACGTTTAGCCTTCGGACGATAACCCATAATTCCTCTTTGTGATCTTCTCTTCCTTTGTGTTCTTTGTGAGAAGTATTTTTGGAATAAAATCTTACTTCAGCGCGTCTTCAAGCGTTTTTTTCGCCATGTCGGGATTTCCCTTTCCGCCGAGTTTTTTCATTACCTGACCCATTAAAAACCCGAACACTTTTTCCTTACCCGCGCGGTAATCCGCTACAGAGTCTTGATTTTCAGTTATGACAGCTTTCACCGCTGTAATAACGGCGTTGTCGTCGTTAATCATCATTAAGCCTTTTTCGGCGATGTATTTTTCAGGATCAACATTGTTTGTGAATACCGCCTCAATGGTTTCTTTGTACGCGTTTCTGTTAATCTTTCCGCCCGTAACAAGGGTAATGAGAGCGGAAAGTTTCCCCGCGTCTATAACCAAATCTTCCGGCAAAATATTGGCATTGTTCATAAGCCGCATAATTTCGCCGGTTAACAGGTGCGCCGCCTCAACCGGCTGTCCGCTCTTCTGCGCGATGGTCTCGAACAAATCGCAAATGTTTTTGTGGACGGTAAGAATCATCGCCTCGGATTCGGGTATCTTAAATTCGCGGTAGTACCGCTCCCTTTTTTGATACGCCAATTCCGGCAAATTTTTCTTAACGTTTGCGAGCCATTCATCGTCAATCTCCATTGGCAGAAGATCGGGCTCAGGGAAATAGCGGTAGTCCTGCGCGTTTTCTTTTGAACGCATTCCGTAGGACTCAAGTTTTTCATCGTCCCAGCGGCGCGTCTCCTGAACAATCTTCCCGCCGTCTTCCAGTATTTCAATCTGACGCGCGGTTTCATATTCAATGGCGCGCGCAATCGCCTTAAACGAGTTCATGTTTTTTGTTTCGGTACGCACGCCAAGCTCTCCGCCCGCGGGGCGCACGGACAGATTGATGTCGGCGCGTATGGAGCCTTCCTGCATTTTGCAGTCGCAAATATCAAGGTACAAAAGAGTTTCGCGCATTTTTTCAAGATAGGCGATTACTTCCGCGGCGCTGCTGAAGTCGGGCTGAGAGACAATTTCCAACAGCGGCACGCCGCAGCGGTTAAAGTCCATGAAAGTACTTGCTCCGTTTGCGTCGTGTATCAATTTTCCCGCGTCTTCTTCCATGTGTATTTCTCGTATGTTGATTGTTTTTTTCTTTCCGTCTACGTCAATATCAAGATGACCGTCGCGGCAGATAGGCGCATACAGTTGCGACACTTGGTAGGCTTTCGGCAAGTCGGGGTAAAAATAATTTTTACGATCAAATTTGCAGTATTGGGTAATGGCGCAATCAAGCGCGATTCCGAGCCGGATAGCGTATTCTACCACCGAGCGGTTAAGTACGGGCAATACGCCGGGCATTCCCGCGCAGACAGGGCAAACGTGAGTATTCGGCTCGCCGCCGTAAGCGGTGGTACAGGCGCAGAAAATTTTAGATTTTGTCGATAGTTCGGCGTGAACCTCAAGACCGA
>Ga0268262_10005303_pt1 | contig 12840 bp, 6 predicted proteins | sample TergutNc150P3_FD_190354 | JGI IMG/M metagenome (GOLD analysis project Ga0268262, IMG submission 190354) | Nasutitermes corniger P3 segment gut microbial community from laboratory colony in Florida, USA - Nc150 P3 (SPAdes) (version 2) | ecosystem: Host-associated > Arthropoda: Insects > Digestive... | reverse complement strand
CGGCGGGTTCTGTTGACAAGATTTTGAATAACCTTGTCGGTAATGTCCACCGTTGGGCTGTACCAGATTACGTCCTTTATCGGCAGCACCAGAGTGTAACCTTCGCTTTCGGCGACGGACCGTATTTCATTGTGCACCTGTTCCAGAAAGCTGTCAGACTGGGCAAGTTTTCTTCTCTGATCCTCAAGCTCGGCGGTTTTTACGGTATAGTATTCACGCAGGAATTCCTGCTTGTTATAAATTTCGTTTTCCAGCCTGAGGGCGCCGGTTTGGTCGCCCCGGCTTACAAGATCGACTCTTCTTGATCTTAGTTCCTGGATTTCCCTTGTCATCTTGTCAATTTCCGCCTGGACTAAGGCGGCGCGTTCTTCCAACTCGCGCACGGGGCGGGATTCCCGGAAAAAAGCGGTGTACACCTTGGGCAGGTCAATAACCGCAAAGCGCGTTAACTGCTGCGAATAAAGAGAATTTGCAATGAGACACGCAGCCAGAAATAAGATGATCTTCTTCATTACAGGCTCCTCATTAATACGAAATGGCAAACGATATAACAGGATCTATTCCCGATGCGGGATCATCGTTGCTGAACCAGCTGCCTTTCTCCCATGTGAATTGCTTGTCGTATGTCCTGAAGCGTTTCGCAAGGCTGAAACGTAATGGGAACTGCGGCATTGTAAAACGCAGACCGCCGCCGAAACTAAAGCGCATATTGTCAATAGTGAAGTTTCCTTCCCTGAAATAATAGCCCCTAATTCCGGTCCTGGTGCCGTCAGCGTTCTGCTGGCTTGCTTCTACGCCGGCCGCGTCAAAGAAAAAGTCCCAGGCCAGAATCCCCGGTATGAGAGGGATACGCAGTTCTACCCAGTTATCCCACAGGACAAGCCCCTTGAAACGGTATTCCGAACTCCAGCCCCTGCCTACAAACATACCGTCAACGGAAAGCTGGTTGGCGTCTTCTATTGACGGGATCAGACTGTCGCGATCCCTCCCAGGCTGCTTGAATATAAACGACAGGCCCGAATGGAACGCCACGACGGTCTTGAAATTCCATTTCTCCGTAATCTGGAAATTGAACAGCGTAAAATAGTATTCGGCCTTAATATCGTTTCTCAGATAATATTCACGTTCTATATCATTTCCGTTTATATCCTTCCCCAAAAGACCGTAAATACCGAAGCGGTCATACAGGTAATAACCTTTTGACGGATCATAATATAAATCCCGCTGGTCCAGCGAAAGGGTTACCCATAACGAATTTTTTGGAGTCCATTCATTATGCCTCTCCCTTAAAACCGGATCATAGGGACGGTAGATGCCGTCGTCATAATCGTTTCTTAAAAGGCCGGTCCTGATGCCGCCGCCAACCGCCACTATTCCCAACTGGGTAAACCAGCGGTATCCCGTGGAGAAACCAAGCGACAGGTACCATTGATTGTAATCCATGAGAAATTCACGCGGCGGCGTTCTGGACACCGAATTATACTCGTCCCTGGAGGCAAATCCGTCAGGATAGGCGTAAGACTCATCTCCGTTGAAAAACGGAGGGTTGTTGTTCATTGCGGCCAGATGCTTTGACCATTGAGCGGTAAAATCAAAACCTCCGGAAAAAGGCAAACCGAACATCCAGCGCTGGTTATAGTTAAAGGAAAGGCTCGCGTTATCCGTGGAGAGGTTCAGTTCGGATCCAAGCTGGTTGCCCGATCCGCGAAAGTTGCGGTCGTTCCATTTAAAAAGGCCTGAAATCGGGAAGACTTCCGGGTCGGCGCTGCCTGAGAATGTAAGGCCGAACTGTAAATCAGTCGTAGGCTGTTCATCAACGACGAACACAAGGTCCATAAGGCTGTCTTCGCTGCCGAACGGCGTTTCCGGCGTTACCATGGAAAAAAACTGGAGGTTCATCAGGTTTCGCATTGCTTCCATGACTTTGGTTTTGGAAAACACGTCGCCCGGTTCAAGAGGTATCTCCCTTAGAATAACCTCGGTTTTGGTTTTCTCGTTTCCCCTGACAATGACATTCTCTATATGCGCCCTGCCCCTCTCGACAATGGGGATATGGTATGAAACAACCCCTTCAACAGGATTTCTATTTTCTTCCCTGCCAATGGAGTTAAAAATATAACCGTTTTCAAAATACAAATCCGAGACGCTCTGAAGTTCCGCTTCCAACCTGCGGGCATTTATCGTATCCCCTACTTTGGACCGTATCAGCGCGGATAGCTGCGTTGTGGAAAATATCTGGTTTCCCTCAAAAGTAACGCCCCCAAAGGTGTATATCCTGCCTTCAGTTAATCTGAATGTCAGGATCATATTGTTGTTTCCCCTGGCGTTTTTTACAACTTCCCGCGTAACGTCAATAACCTCTGCGTCTATGTATCCGCGGTCATGGTAATACTGTTGAATGGCGGCGCGGTCGGCTATGAGTTTTGCCTCCTGGAAGGTGCCGTCGGTTACAATTGTTTTGACTTTAAGGGATAACTGGCTCCTGAGCGTTCTTGTGGAAAATACGGAATTACCCTCAAAACGCAGCTCCGATATGAAAATCCTGTCTCCTTCCGTAATGTAAAAATTAAGAATAATGGTGGAATTGGAGGCGGACTGCGTATCTGATCTTACCTGAATGTCGGGGTATCCTTTTTCCAGATATTTAGTGATTATGGCGCGCTCGTCAACGGCAATTTTGGCCCTGTTTATTACATCGTTATTCTTGATCGATATTGTTTCCATAAGTTCGGTGCGCCGTATTCCCGAATTCCCGATAAAATTGATCCTGCTGACAATGGGGCGTTCCGTTACGGTAAAGCGGATAATTATCTCATTACCGGTAAAATCGGCGCGTTCTATTGCCGGGCTTATAAGGTCAAAGTATTCAAGCGCGTAAAGCCTGCCCTGTATCTCCCAGAACATGGTATCGTCAAACTGGCGGCCCTTGTAGGACTCCATAAGCCCTTCCAACTCCGATGTTTTTACATTGCGCAAACCGGAAAAAACGATATCCCTTATAATTTTTCCCTGGTACCACTCGTCGCCTCCCCGCTGGGCAAAACCTACAGCTATAGCCGCGAAGAAAAGCAAAGCCGGTAAAACAAATTTCTTCATCAAAACTCCTAATATGACTTGGTAAAGGTAAAAGTAATGGCATTATCATTGGCATACCAATTTTCCGGATGCTCGGGCGCAAAATCCCATCGTATGCGGAAATTCATGCCATTTAACACAGGTCCCTGCAGTTCAAAGCCGTAATTCTGCTGAAAAGTCAGGCCGCCAAAAGTTTCTTTATTGGCGTTATAACGCATGGAAAGCATACCCTGGAGAAACAAGTCCTGCCCAATATACTTACCGCCCAAAAGGGTTGTATTGTCTAACAAATAGTTACCTAACGCGCCGTTTCTGTCAACAGGCTGCAGCGTAAATCCCGGCACCATGCTTATAAATAAATTTTGGACAACCTGGGTCCTGAAGCTGAACATGTCAAGCTGAAGGAAATTGCGTATCTGCCTTTCAACCCACCGTCCCACAGTAAATTGGGCCAGCAAGTCCGCTCCTGAGTTGACAATAGCCAAAGCCTTCTCCCTCTGGTTCGCGCCGGTGTTGTCGTCAGTCTGGTATCCCGTAAGGCTCTGGCCCATTAACGCCAGAATTTCCATTTGTGAAAGAGGGGGCGACGATTCAAAGCGGGCCGTAAAATCAAACAGGGGCGCGTTATCGACGATAAGTGATATGGTGACAGGCCCTTCTTCGTTCCGGTCGCGTGTTTCCGCGCGGGCCGTCAGACGTGGGGCGAAACGAAGCTCGTTTTCCCTGAACACAAGAAGGCCGGATCGTATGTAGAAACTCCGTTCAAAATAGAAAATCTCCCCTCCGCGTATCTTTATGTCGCTTGTCAGTGAAAACTGCTTGTTTAGCGTATCAGCCGTAACGCGTAGTTTTGTCCCCATATCCGGGTTTGCCTTCAGGATGGGAAATTTTGAAACCGGGTAAAAAAATTCCACAACAGGGCCGGTGCTTATCACAAGATCCACGACAGAGCGGGCGTTTTCACGCTCTTGCCCCTGCGGCCTGTTAATTTCATCGGAATTCATGCTAAGCGTTGTATTGTTCACGTACAGATCGCCTGAAACGTCAAGGGTCATGTTTTCCATTGAAACGGTTAATTTGCCGGAAGCGTCGCCTTTGGCGGCAAAATTGTTTATACCGAAACTGTACGGAATGGGCGTTTCACGCGGGACTGAAATATTGATGTCGAATATGTTAGGTACCCAGCGGTCAATGAGGAACTTTCCGCTAACGGATCCGGCGCCTTTTCCAACCGACGCCGAAACCGGGCCAAAACGTATCTCGTTGCCCTCTATGACGGCGTTACACGGAATCGGGCGCAGTTCAACAGGTATATATGAGGGTATCATAAAACGCAGGCTGGTTCCCCTGGCGCTGCCGAAAAATTCAGGATCGGACAGGGAGCCTCTGATATCCAACGACGCGTTCACATAGCCGCCTGTAAGGTAGATATCCTTGCTTTGAGGCAGCAAATAAGTGAACACCCCGGCCATATCTATAAACAGGTCGTTGCATGTGGCGTTAATTGTATTGCCGCTGATATTGCCGACGGCCGTTCCCCGCACAGGGGACGGGCTTGAAAGACCCGCGTAAAAGTTGCCGTTGTTGTCTACCTGCAGCCTGATCATATTGCGCGGACCGCCTGATACTATGAAAGAGTTGTTACCCCTCGTGTCGCCGCGGTTTACGCCTCCCACGGCCGCGCCGCCGCGCGCGAAGGCGATATCAAAGGTCTGCGGATCCGCGCCATCGCCGAAACGAAAATTTTCGACATGGGCTTTTCCGTCAAAGAAATCAAACGCTTCATTTATCTCGGTCCAGGAATTTACAGGCCTGAAATTGGCCTTAAGCGACAGCAATCCATCCGTCCGCTTCCTGTTGAGAAATAAATTCAATCTCCCCTCGGACCCGGCTGTCCCTGTCTTGTTATTAACCACAATCTGCGGAATTTCGCCGTTAAGACTGTTTATACCAAGCACGATCCGTCTGACGGTCAATTCGTCGCTGTCCATAACCGCTTCCGCGCTTATATTGATATCCTGTTCGTGTATTTTACCTCTCAGTGAGGAAAGTTTAAAATCGGCGTTGAAAAAATCGGCGGAATTCCAGATCAGGCGCATTTCTCCGTCGGCCTGAAAAGCGTTTGCCTTTTGGGAAAACCGGCCCAGCCGTATTGAGGATCCGGAAAGCCATAAATTAACGCTGTTGTTTTTGAGAGAAAATTCCATTTGGTAATTTTCTTTATTATCAGCCAAATTAGCGGTCCCGGTAATAGTTGAAAAAGCCTTTGAGCCGTTTTGCGCGCTTTGCGGCCATAGAAGATTTATATTGCCGGAAAGCGGTCCAAAGCCGTCTTTATAAGACAGAAGCGGAAAATGAATCCCATTTTGATCCGCGCGGCATGAGGCCCGCACCAGCGCCAGCCCCGCGGGGGTTATAATGTTTGTCATTTCCATGCGGTCAAAATCAATTGACCATGCCTTGGGAGAATCGTAACGGAGCCGCCCATTCAGATAAAGCAGCGCGGGTTTACCCAGAAAAGGAACCGGAAAGCCTTCCGTATGCAGAACGCCCGAATAAATTCTGTCCTTTGATGCTGTAAAATTGACTTTAAGCCCGTAGGACCCCTGGATATTCACCGTCTTCCCTTCCAGCACTGTCCCTTGAATTAAATATGAAAGATTCTTATAGCCGGCATTTATGGAAAAGTCTATGTTATGGGGCTTTGCAAAATCCGCCTGAGCCGACAGAATCAACGTATCTTCGCCGCGGCTTATCTGTCCTTTGCCCAGTTCAAAATAGCTGCCGGTTCCGTTAATCGACGCAAACCCGTTAAACCCCCTGTCTCCGGATTTTCCGGAAAAAACCAGGCTTGGCGTATTATACAACACCTGCGTGAAGTTCGTATAAAATGATATTTCCGTGGTGATCGCCGTATCGCCTAACAGTTCCATTAACACGTCCGGCATGGGCGGATTTTTTGTAAAAGGCGCGGCAAGGCCCGTCAAATCGCCCGCTAAAAACGAATCCAGCGACAGTTTCACATCAACGGCCTGGAATCCGGGGGCAAAGAAACCATTTAATTCAATCGTCCTTTTTTGCATATGGACATGTCTTGTTTCAGCGGCCCGCGCTCCGGAAACAGAGAAGATCATGCCGTTTTCTGACTGTTCCAACCGCGCCATAAACGAGTCAATATCAAATGAGCCGCGCCCGATGCTTATCGTCTTACAGAACACGTTTATTACGGATCCTTCGGTGTTAATCGTAATATCCGCGTTCAGGTCTTCCCTGCCGCTTGTGCTGAAACTGTTCAGCGAAAGAATCCCGCTTGGAGCAAACGGCCGTAAACCCACAACGCCCGTAAAACCCGCGCCGCCGTAAAATGACGCTTCCTGCGTAACGGTATGCGGCATTGAGAAGCTGAGCTTTTTTATTTGCGCCTGTTTGTCATCGCCTTCAATGTCAATTTCGTATGAAGCCGTCTCTTCTTTAAAAGGCATGTCCGAACCCGCGGAACCCGCAAAGCCCTCAAAGCCGATTGAATAGCCAAGGGCCCCGTCTCTGCCGCGTCCGATTACTGCCTCGCCTGAACTTTCGACGTCAAGCATCTGCCGCAGGCCTTCCAAACCGCCTGAAAAAGAAACGATTTCGGCAAGTTTGAAATTACTGCATGACAGGCGGCCTTCAAATTCTTTATCGTCTTTCCCGTATTCAAATGATATGTCGAATGGCAAATCATCAGGCTTTTTATTTATATTAACGGCGCCTTCCCGCATCAAAACATTAAAAGTGACAGGGTCTGCGCTTGTCATGTCCCCTGTTATGGAGTGAACAGCGATAATCGCGCCGCCGTCTTCCATATCCGTGCGGCATAAACCGTTGGCCGTCATCGCAATCTGAAAATTTACCGGAGCGCCTGGCAATCTTGTTATTGCAACGTTTATATTCCATTTGCCGTCAAGAAAGACGTTCTTTTCAAAAATTTCCGCGCTTAATTCAAACGCGTCAAACTCGAATTTGCCGTTCCCCGATGAAACCTGGCATTTGCCGTTCCGAACCCTTATTAAAAATTTTTCCGGCAGCATGCCGGCAAGATCCATGGACGAATCTTCCTGTCCGGACATGGCGGTTCTGAAGAGATCGAGCAGATCCTTGTCGGTTGATGTGTTGTAATTAACCAGCGGCGAATCGATCTGCACAGAGCGAATGGCCAGTGTTCTGCCGCGTATAATATCCAGAAGCGAATAGGCTATGCGGAAGCGCGACAAGGTAAGCAAAGGAATGTCATCACGTCCCATTATGCTGATATTGCGCACGTCAAAGGAACCGAAAAAAGAGGGACTTATGGAAGAATAACGGATTTTGCGCCCAATCTGGCGCTCAAGCCGGCTTATCAGGTCGTCGCGGATGCTTATCATCCCCCCGTAGAGGATCTGCTGCAAAGGCCAAAGAATCAGCGCCCCAAGCGCCACAAGCGCGGAAAAAATGAGTATCTGTGCGTATAACCTGAACGGGAGTGTTTTCCTGAACACTTTTTTTCCTTTTAAGTATACATTAATATAACATATTTTAGGGGATTTTGTATCACTCAAAAACGCTGAAATAGTTGAAATTTTTCGTATTATAAGGTAGTTTAACATAGTAACATGGAAATACTTATTAATTTTGCCGTATTTGAGGGCCTGGACGGGAGCGGAACCAGTACCCAGCTTGCCTTGCTGGAACAAAAATTGGCAGGCAGGGGCTTCAATGGCCAGGCTTTTTCGGTCACATTTGAGCCAACCGACGGGGCAATCGGCAAATTAATCCGATCCGTGTTGAATAAAACCCTTGCCTTAAGGCCGGATACCCTTGCCAGGCTGTTTGCAGCCGACAGGGGCGAACATTTATACGCCGCGGGCGGAATAATTGAACGCTGTAAGCGCGGCGAACTGGTAGTTTGCGACCGTTATACTCTTTCTTCACTCGTCTACCAGGGCATAGAATGCGGCATGGAACTCCCCCGCAGCCTGAACGCCTCTTTTCCTGCCCCTGAATTGCTGCTTTTTTTTGATATAACCCCCGATATTGCCCAGCAGCGGATGTCCGGCCGGCCTTCACTTGAAATTTTTGAGCATATTGAGTTCCAGGAAAAAGTCAGGAAACAGTACCACGCCCTGTTTGACGAATACCGGAAAGCCGGAGTCCGCCTTGAGATCATCGACGCGTCGCAAAGCGTGGAAAAAATCGCCGAAGGAGTATGGAACGCGATAGCAAAAATGCCGATAATCAAAACAGGAATATGATCAGAAAACTGCTGTTTTTATCGGTTTCATGCCTCTTGTTGACAACCTCAATTGTCCCGCTTAACGGTTATTTTATCACCTATAAGGAACAATACTACCGCCTTTACCATCTGCACTATATCCAGTACCCCGATGACACCATGGAAAATATCTACTGGCTGGAAAAGGCAATGAAGGCTGATTTTTGCAATCCCCTTTACGCCCTGGCCCTGATCGAAAACGAGACCCAGTTTGAGAAATACCGTTACCTGTTTAATATGCACCTCAACCTTAAGATGATCGAGCAGTACCTGTTTTTGGGCAACAAGTGGAACAAAAGAAAAGCGTATTTCTACAACGCCCCCTGGAAAGAACAGAACCTTGAAAGCCTTGAAACCGCGGAAACCTGCTACCGCACCGCCCTGTTCTATTGGACAGCCGCTTCGGAATGGGCCGGCAAAGCGCGGGAAAGGCGTTTTTATTTTATTAATTTGCCGCGGGTGCAGTTTTGGGAAGACGAAGCCTTACGCATAGAAAAAGGCGAGCTTGACTACGAAAAGATCATAAACCGCGAACTGGAGCTTTTGCATAAAGTCAGAGAAACTTTCCAGGCGATGAAGTAAAAAAGAAAAACCCTATCGCAAGACAGGGCTTTTTTTTGAGCCGTGCAGGATTCGAACCTCCGACCACCGCCTTAAAAGGGCGATGCTCTACCGACTGAGCTAACGGCCCAATGATACTTGATAATTGTAAACTACAGAAAACATCAAAAAATGTCAAGAGCTTTAACGTTTTCCCTTTGCTACCTGCTACCTATTCCATCCAGCACGACTTTAAAAATAAACACTACAAAAAACAGCCAGGTGACAGGGTGAATTTCCTTTAATCTGCGCGTTACAACCTTGAGCGTCACATAGGAAAGCACGCCGTATATAATGCCATCAACTATGCTGTGGGTAAAGGGCATCATTATAATGGCCAGGGAAGCGGGAATGCTTTCGGTGGGGTCCTTGAAATTTATATCAACTACAGGCGACATCATGAGGAAACCGGTGAAGATCAGGGCGGGGAAAGTAGCGGCAGTCGGAACAATCCTGAAAACGGGCCAAAAGAAAAGGGCAACAAGGAAGAACAGGCCCGTGAACAGGGCGGTAAGGCCGGTCCTGCCGCCGGCGGCAATGCCGGTTGTACTTTCCACGCTGCTGCTGACAGTATAAGTTCCAAGGGCGGCGCCCGCTACGGTTCCGACAGCGTCTGCGAGGAAGGCCTGTTTAAGCTTGGGAATAGTCCCGTCCTTCTCAATAAGCCCCGCCTGGATAGTAACTCCAAACAGGATTCCTATAGTTTCAAAAAGGTCAATAAAGAAAAATGTAAAAAACACTGTAAAGAATTTAAAAGTTAATATGCTGGAAACGGTAAAATCAAATTTAAATCTGGGAAACATTTCCGGCATGCTGAAAGGCCCTTTCCATGTTTCGGGAAGCTTGGTTATACCCATTGGAATACCCAGGATCGTTGTAACAATAATCCCGATGAATATGGCCCCCGGCACATTAAGCGAATGAAGTATCATAATTATGACTAAACCGATAACAGCAAGGAATACCCCGGGATCAGCGAGTTTTCCCAATCCAAAGATATGGTCTCCTCCGACTGTTATCATACCTGTTTTTTCAAAACCAATAACGGCTATTAATATGCCTATACCCACCGCCAGGGCTCTTTTCAGGTTGACCGGAATTGCGCCGGCTATCGCTTCCCTCACATTAAAAATCGAGAGGATGATAAAAACTATGCCCTCCAGAAATACCGCGGTAAGGGCCAACTGCCAGGAGTAACCCATCTTGTGTACCACTATGTAGGTAAAGAAAGAGTTAAGCCCTATAGCCGGCGCCAGGGCTACGGGAAGATTCGCCATAAAAGCCATACATAAGGTAGCTATGGCCGATGCTATAGCGGTGGCCGTGAATACAGACCCCGGCGTCAAACCTTTAATCTCGCCAAGTATTCTTGGATTCACCGTCAGGATATAGGCCATAGCCAGAAAGGTAGTTAAACCCGCCAAAAACTCCCTTGATACAGTAGTACCGTACTTTTGGAGACTAAAAAGCTTTTCCATAAACAGATCCTCCAAATTAGGGAGTGGGGGTCAGGGTAACCCTATTCCCTACTTAATAAAAAACCTCAAAACAAATATTACAAACAATACCAGGGTGACGGCGGGAATATCCTTTAATTTTCCTGTGACAGTCTTGAGAAGAACATAGCTAAGGATACCGTAAATAATGCCCTCGGCAATACTGTAGGCAAAGGGCATCATGACAACAGCCATGAAAGCGGGTATGCCTTCGGTTGGATCCTTAAAATTGATTTCCATAACGGGAGCCATCATGAGGAAGCCGACAAATATCAATGCCGGGGCCGTCGCGAAACTGGGAACAAGCTGGAAAAGGGGCGAGAGCACCAGGGCCAGGAGGAAGAGCGCCCCCGTGGACAGGGCGGTAAGGCCGGTCCTGCCGCCTGCGGCGACACCCGCGGAACTTTCTATATAACTGGTAACGGTTGAGGTACCAAGGGCGGCGCCGGCCACTGTCCCGATGGAATCGGATATAAACGCCTGATTTACCTTGGGAATATTGCCGTTTTTATCAATGATTCCGGCCTGGGTTGTAACCCCGACCAGGGTTCCCACAGTATCAAAAATATCCACAAACAGGAAAGTAAAAAACACGGTGAAAAACTTCAGGGTAAATATATTGTTCCATTCAAACTGCATAAACAGCGGAGCGTCAGGCGCGCGGATAAGGGTCCAGTTCTCGGGAATTTTGGTTGTCCCGGAAAAAATACTGATAAGCGTAGTGCCAATTATCCCGATAAGAATGGAACCCGGTATCTTAAGAACATACAGCACGATAATGATAATGAGTCCGACAAACGCCAGAAGAGCATGACCGCCGGCCGGCGTTAGAACATTAAATTTACTTGTTAAGCCAATTATTGTCCCCGCGTCATTAACAACAATTCCCGCGTTCGCAAAGCCGATAAGGGCAATAAAAAGACCGATACCGACAGCTACCGCTTTTTTCAGGTTTGACGGGATGGCGGTGATCAACGCTTTCCGGACATTACAAACAGAAAGAATAATAAAAAGGATGCCTTCCAGAAACACCGCGGTTAAAGCAAGCTTCCATGAATACCCCATACCCATTACCACGGTGAAGGTAAAGTAAGCGTTGAGGCCCATTCCCGGGGCAAGAGCAATAGGAAGATTGGCGGTTAATCCCATAATCACGCAGGCTATGGCGGAAGCCAGAGCCGTAGCGGTAAAAACGCCTCCCCAGGGCATGCCGGTCATACTTAACATTCCGGGATTCACCGCAAGGATATAGGCCATGGTCAAAAAAGTAGTCAACCCCGCCATGATCTCCCGTGACACGGTAGTGCCGTGTTTTTTAAGTTGAAATAGTTTTTCCATATACACACCCTCCATAAATGAAAAAGATGTTCCAGCATAACACAGAAACGGCGTTAATACAAGAATAAAATAACCGGAATATGCCGGTTACGCCGTTAATACCGGCCTTGACAGGCGCGAATATTAACGGCGGAACAGCGTATGAAACAGAGCGGCAGGGAAAGAAGCCTACAAAATCTCTTTGTTATCTTTTTTCGGCTTTCTCGTGTCTGAACGGCACAGGCGTATCATCCGTATCGTTAATGTGATCGCCTTTCAGATACTTTTTCGTATCCGCTACTATAACCCCGGAAAGGAGAAGCACAGCAACCAGGTTGGGAATGGTCATCAGTCCGTTCAGCGTGTCCGCGATATCCCATACGATATCCAAAGAAAGAACCGTTCCCAGGAAAGCTATGAGTACATAGATGAAGCGGTAGGGAATAATACTCTTGATTCCCAAAAGGTATTCCAGCCCCTTTTCGCCGTAGTATGACCATCCAAGAATGGTTGAGAATGCGAAGGTGATAAGCCCGAATGTAAGGATAAAGTTTCCGATTGCGGGGATTTGGCTGAAAGCTATGCGGGTAAGCGCGTCGCCCTTCAAACCTTCAATATGCAGTTCAGGATGGGCAAGGACGGAGCTGATTATTACAAGACCGGTCATAAGGCAGATAACCACCGTATCCCAGAAGGTTCCGGTGCTGGAAACCAGGGCCTGACGGACCGGGTTTTTGGTCTGGGCCGCGGCGGCTACGATAGGAGCCGAACCCATGCCGGATTCATTGGAGAAAAGCCCGCGGGCGACGCCGTAACGGGCGGCGGTCATCATTTTGACGGCGGCGAAACCCAGTAAACCTCCCCCTGCCGACCTGATATTAAAGGCGTTGGCGCAGACCAGCTGAATGGCGGGAAGGATGAAACGATAGTTGATCACCAGAATGATTATACAGCCGAGAACATAGATAACCGACATAAAGGGAACTAAAGCTTCTGAAACCCTGGCAATCCATCTAAGTCCGCCGATAAGTACCAGACCTGTCAGGATCGCAATGATCAATCCGG